>Ga0207416_1000282_pt1 | contig 91637 bp, 87 predicted proteins | sample PaiPotPPM11metaG_FD_184107 | JGI IMG/M metagenome (GOLD analysis project Ga0207416, IMG submission 184107) | Iron sulfur acid spring bacterial and archeal communities from Banff, Canada, to study Microbial Dark Matter (Phase II) - Paint Pots PPM... ... | reverse complement strand
GGCGCGTGTGCATGAGCGTACCAGATGGAGGCGTCAGAACTTTACTCATCAGCACTCTCGGTCTATCGTGAATCGCTTCGGTGTCATCTGTGTAGAGGACCTAGATGCGAACCGGATGGTACATAATTATTGTTTGACAAAAAGCATTGCAGACGTGGCATGGTCGGCGTTCTTTGATCAACTGGCAGCTAAAGCGGCAGAGGCTGGGCGTCGGTTGATCAAGGTCAACCCGGCCTATATTTCGCAGACGTGCAGCAAATGTGGACATCGGCAAAAAAAGCCTCCTTCCGAACCTATCCTAGCTTGTCCTTGCTGTCATCTGCATATCGACTACGATCTCAATGCTGCCCTGAACATTCTGGCTCTGGGACTACAGAGCCTGGGTAACCATTCCCTAGAAGCCCCTGCATCAGATGCAGGGGAGTAGTCACACACTTACAGATTCGATGCGCGGTATAGTCATTGGGATAAAGATACAACCCTGTATCAACATCCCGGAAGATTTGTTAGCCAGCTCTCTTTGGAGAAAGGATACCATGGACGAGACTAACAAGAGCGAGGTTGCCCGCATCAAGCAGCAGATTGCCGATGAGTATCAGGCAGCATCGCGGGTATTTACCGATTTTACTGCAACGGCCAAACATGCCTACCTCACAGCTCGCCAGGAAAAGCTGGGAACTTGCCTTGAGGAACTCACGCAACACATGAGTCCCGAGGACGCAATGCGAACATTTATCCAAGCGCAAGTAGAAACCACCCAGAAACTAACCTGCGATGAGACAGATGAATCGTCATTAGGTAAGACTCTAGCAGATGAGCCCGATGCTCACGCGACCAACTCCTACGATGAAACAGATGAATCGTTGTCAGGTAAGACTTCGTAGAGATCACAAACGTTCACACCAAGTGCTTTTGCCAATCTATCAAGAGTACTTAAGACAGCATCGTGATATGGGTTGTGGTACATCGCTTGGATTGTATTCAGCGACACGTCAGCCATGCGCGAAAGCTTGGATTGGCTGATCTTCTTCTCTTGGAGAATTTCTTTGAGCTTCAAGCGGATCATGGGTACTCGCTTTCAGGTTCACTTTTTACTATACATACTATACAGGGAATGTTTGCGTTGACACAATAGCTCCATAATGTTAATATTTTAACATTAATATTGATGTGCGAATATTGACAGGAAGATGGGAGAAAATAACGACTTTATGGAACAGGAACAGAGTAACTCCAAGCAGGAGCAAAAACTGCTTGTCAAACTATCAATGAACGACCTGACCGCCATTGGGTATGCACTGTTTCCCTATGCTCAATTTGTCCACCAGATCATTCCCCCATCGCAAGAAAGAGGATGTATCCTCATGATTATTGAGCACTTACGGGGAAGAATTGCCACTCTTCAGTCATCATATACTAATGGAAGAGAGGTACAATTTCCAATAACCGAGGATGAATTTAGGGTGATTGATGCAGCACTGGGTACCTTTCTTGAGGGTATTCACCGTTTTATTCCTCAGTCAATACAGCGTGATGAAACAATCCAGGCCTGCTACAAATTGCGCCAATACCTGGTGACAGTGTTGCCTGCTGAGAATGAGAACAGCGAATAAAATCTCGGTGGTATTCAAATTTGCTCTATGTGCACACGGACATCATGACCATCTTGGCTGAGAACAGCGAATAAGCTCCTCAGTGGTATTCGACCATATCATGGCGTTCTTTATACTATGTACTGCCTAAAGTCACATGTTGCACAGCAAACTGAATTTCAGAGTACCATCTTGCTTCTCTAATAAGCCTTTCAGTGCACTACCTATTTTACTACTTAAGGTCAGTGACGTGTTACCTTGATCGGCACCCGTTACTAATTTGCAAGATGGCATAGCTGCCTGCTGGTCAGGAGTTTGCAGAATTCCTGCTATAGAGCTACTACTAGTACCTGAAGTACCTGAAGTACCTGAAGGAGTAATTACCAATGGTGGCAGCCCAGGAATTGTACAAGTTATCGGGCCCCCCTTCTGACTTTGCTGACAACCTACATTTCCACTTATTGATGGTACTGACACACTCAGATTTTGCGGAATTGGAGCGTTACAAGAAGCCTGACCGTTCTGAAACTGGCAAGTTACAAATGAATTTGGACTTGGAGTTGATCCTCCAGTACAACCTAGCTGACCGTTCTGGTATCCGCAGCTTACAGCTCCATTTGGTGGTAATGGCATACCTACTATAGAGCTTAGAAGTGGTATCAAACCTGATCCGTTGCAAGCTATCTGACCGCTCTGCAATCCGCAAGTTATGGGTGATGCCATACCGTTTGGACCTGTTACCGTACAGACTAGCTGGACGTTCTGGAGCCCACAAGTTACGTTTGGGGCGTTGGGATTGGGAGGTGGAGTCGTGGGTGGATTGGGATTGGGAGGTGGAGTCGTGGGTGGATTGGGATTGGTGGGTGGCTTGGGCTTTTTACCTTTTTTACTCGGAACACACTTTGTTGGAGACGTTTCAATGCATGGTGCTCCTTTTGAAGTCTGGCTACATTGCAAACTGTATCTCAATGGACCATCGTCTGCCCCTAGTAAGTCGCTCAGTTGATCAGGTATTTCCTTACTTAAGGTCAGTTGCGTATCTCCTCCGGTCCCCTTTATCAATTGACAGGATGGCCTATCGTTCAGACCTATGCTTGCTGATGCTCTAGTAACGAGCTGTCCTCCTACAAGAGTGTTTATCATCATAATGAGCAGGGCAAGAATCATGAATCCCCACTTCACTAGTGTCACTTTTCTCTGCATCACTTCTTCCTTTCGGCACGCCATCGTGCTCGTTAGCTATTTGACAGACCTGAGGGCATTTCATAACCCGAAAAGGAGTGCGTTATTTCTCTCTTTTTCCGTTCAAGATACCACCTTTTGTTGCCAAAATGTCTCATTTTTCTCTAGCAAAAACCCCTCTTACCAGGTATCATTAGCAAAGCAGCAGGGTTTTCAACTAGGAAATGCCCTCAGACCTCTCAGAGCTGATCGAGGGTATGCTCTCTCTGTTACTTCAAAGGATAACTAGAGTGGTCTTCGAAAAGATTGGACCCAACCGATTACCCTGATCAGACTCTTCTAAAAATGGAGATTTTCTTTTGATTCATAGTGATGAAGACTTATTCGTGAGTGTCTAACTCAAAATTCCTCCCGCTACTAGTCTATACTGCTAAGAATACCCAATAATAGAGGTTTTTTCTAGGGCAAGAGTAGACAACTGGAAGACAACTTTGGAAATATTCTGAGGATAGCCTCCATAGTGTACTCTAAAACCCAATGGGCAAGTGAATTCAAAATCCCTGACTACCATCGGTTAGAGCTGTTGTATCCAAGTCGGGAAGTTGCCAATTGATCTCTGGCTTGTCCGTCTCACGTAGGGCCTTGTTTATAGCGGAGAAAGGCTTGCTACCAAAGAAACCGTTGCGAGCTGAAAGTGGCGAAGGATGCACAGACTGGATGATCGTATGATGTGAAGTATCTATTAAGCTGCGTTTTTTCTGAGCATAGCCACCCCATAAGACGAAGACAACCGAGCTTTCTTTGGCACTAACAGCACGGATAATGGCATCAGTAAACGTCTCCCAACCGTGATTTTTGTGCGAATTGGGCGAATGCGCTCGCACGGTCAGTACCGCATTCAGTAGTAGAATTCCCTGTTGTGCCCAGGGGACGAGATAGCCATTGTTCGGAATACGGAATCCAACATCATCGTGCAATTCCTTGAACATGTTAATCAACGAAGGAGGAGGCTTAATCCCTGGACGTACCGAGAAAGCCAGTCCATGAGCCTGATTATCATCGTGATAGGGGTCCTGACCCAGCAGTAAAACATTAACATTTTCATAAGGTGTGAGGCGTAAGGCCGAGAACATGTCTTCTTCGGGAGGGAAGACGGTATACTGTTGCCTCTCCTCATCTACGAAACGCGACAACTTCTGAAAATAGGGCTTGTTGAGCTCATCAGCTAGATGCTCATGCCAGCTTTGGGGAATATTTATCTGCATTACAATCCTTTGCTACTAATTTTTTGTAGAGTGATGGTTCCTTCTTGCTACCGCCATTTGCTATGCTACTATAGCATTCCTGATAGCCTGATGTATACCGGTAAAAATTTAATGGGTTAAAGAATAGAACACTCACAATTGTAGAGTTGAGTAGTGGCCTACAGGAGAATGATTGCCTGCTCAAGGTTGTAAAAATGCCGATGCATACTTCCTTTATCTGATCATTCTCTTTTGGGCCACTACCATAATCCCTTTCTCTCCTACAGCTTGAAACCTCCCAGGTTCCCCAGGTTCTTCAGATTACCAAAAGTGTTCTGTATATCCTCTGGAGAATTGAAAGTTTTCTCTGGCAGACGCTCAAGCATCCCAACGATTCGGTCATTGGCACCATGTTGCTTGGCAAATTGAACGAGATCTTTTGTGCTGATCGGGTAGGGAATCTGGTTAAGTATTTGGTTTATCTGTCCAAGATCAATGCCCATATGGTCACCTCTCTCTTTCTGGTAGGTATGGTACGTTCAACGTAATTGGCTTGGCACCATGCTTGACCATCCAACATCTGGCTTCAAAGAGGTACTACGAAAAGAGGAAGAGGGAAGTTTCAAGCGTGTTAGCCTGTGCCTGTGTAGATCTTTTGCTGGAACAGTTTATTTGCCACTGCCAATTGGGCAGATAGCTTGGAAAGTGCAGGCACGGCACTTGGCTGGCCGTTGTTTCTGCAATGGAGGGGCCTGTTGCTCATTGCAGCGTGCCATTTCTTCGAGGAGACGGATCACTTTTTTGCGCAGTATGGGGGTATAGTCGATGGTAAATTCGCGATCAGCGTAACGCAGGATGCCGTGAGTTGGGGGCTGTTCAGAATAGTCCTCGAGAATCAAGCAGTAAGCAGCTACCTGGATAGCGTGATTATTATACGGCGTGGTTACGTTCTGAGTCGAAAGCTTGAGTTCGACCGGGACCAGACGGCCATCATCTAGTCTGACGACGTAATCGGGTTTGCCCGTCAGTGGGTATTGATCAGAGAAGAGTAGTGTGCCCTGTCCATCTGCATCTTCATAGACCAGTTCGCCAACTGGCAGGCCTAGAGCACGGTGCCGCTCTGCAATCAACCTTCGTCGCTGGTAGAGGCGCTCATTGCGCAGCAGGATAATGATTGCAAGAGCAAATAGCAGCAAACCAAGCCCGGCAGGAAACAGGATACTACGAATCATCGTTTATAATCCTCTGACTGAACGTTCTCTATTCCATCATACCGTTCGCTCTTCATCTGGCATGTCCAACCAGCACCCAATTTACTGTGTCACCTTTAGGTGATTGCCATCGGTTACGTCGCGATCTAGCGAATGGGACGGCAATTCATGATTCCGAACAAGACAATTAACGTGATGCAAGCATCAAAGATGCTACCATTAGCACAATAGCCAGCACGACGATAGCAATTATCACCAGTCTAATGGTTCGGCGCAGTTGATCGCTGACGCCCGGTGTTGAGACGTGTTCTTCAGCAATCTCTGCTACTGCCTGGGCATGTTCATGATGTTGTTCCCGTCCCTCCTCAAACGCACCACGCCGTACGAGCAATTGCTCGATCACCTGATATTCGGGTAGTGTCGTGGCCTGAGGGCCATGATCATGCTCCAGCTCTACCATGCGAGCAAACAGCTCTTCAGTGTCAGCAGTCGCAAGTGGCTCGTATTGTTCATGCCACCAGACAAGTGGGCAGTATTCATATTCTGCTACCTCGCTTGCTGTAAAGATGCGCTGTGACTGGAGCAGCTTTGGTTGTTGTCGTGTATGTCGCTGTTGCTGCATGGTGTAGCCTGGATGCTGTTACGATTGCCCTAGAGGCAAAGAAACGCTTCTTATGACAAGGAGATTATATGCTATCTATGCACATGTCAAATCTTTTGCCTGAATTTGTGCTATGCAACTGTTGGCTAGCCTAAGGATGCTGTTTCCGATCTTTGTTCAGGTATACCGGCTAGGCCCAAAGTGTCGGCAACACTGGACATAGCCTGTATGACAAACGCGATATGCTCATCTAAATCAACCTCGAGTTCGGCAGCTCCCTTCACTACGTCTTCGCGGTTCACGCTAGCGGCGAAGCCTTTCGACTTCATTTTCTTACGCACTGAGGATACTTCGAGTCCGAGAATACTCTTGTTGGGACGAACCAGTGCTGTTGCTGTGACCATCCCTGTGATCTCATCGCAGGCATAGAGTGCCTTTGACAGGAGATCGTTGCGCGGATGAGTAGCCTGATTGAGATCATTATGGGCCAAAATTGCGTAAATAATGCGCTCATCGTAGCCACCATCGCGTAGCCATTGTACAGCTACCTGTGTGTGTTGATGGAGGTCTGGATACTCTTCGTAGTCGCAGTCATGCAGCAATCCTGTCATCGCCCAGAGTTCTTCGTCCTGACCATATTTCCGCCCGTAAAAGCGCATAGCGGCTTCAACTGAAAGCATATGTTTTTGCAAATTCTCATTTTTGACGTGGCCTGTCATCAATGCATAAGCGTCGTCGCGTGTTGGCATGCTATTCCCCTTGATCATACAGATTGGCGGCAAATTGCCGCTTGTGGCTTATTATAACATAAGGTCTACCTTTGGGTACGCGCTACAGTCTTGCTCGCATCCTCTGCTCGATTTCATATTTTTGGTATATAATACACAAGATGCAGCAAGAAAATAGTCTAGAGGATGCTATACAGATAATAATCTTGTTTTCATCTGGTACTTGACATACTGGATTGACCATGGTATATTCTTAAGTATAGTCGAGTGCAAATACATCCCGAGTGGGTTCTTTCATTATTTTTAGCAAACACAAGAAGTGAGGTAGGAGATGGAAAAACTTACAGAGCTAGAAGCCAGACAGAAGCGGTTTGAGCGCGACTATGCTCATGAGGTGACCATTTTTAAGGGTGTGATAGGCGCACAAGGTATTGATATTAAAGAGATCAAAATAGATGTACGAGACATTAACCAACGATTAGAAAGCATGCAAGAGGATATAATTAACTTGAAAGTAGAAGTAGGAAGTATGAAGACAGATATGGGAAGTATGAAGGCAGATATGGGAAGTATGAAGGCAGGCATGGAAGATATGAAGGCAGATATTAAGCAGATACTCGCATTTCTCACTACAGGAAAATCAGAGTTGTAACTATATTCCGGATAGTTTGATTTGCTGATAAAAGTGGATCAGTAAACAGAAATAAAGAGGGACGGGATATGCAAACCTTACCGTGGAGTCCGCGAGGCTTTCGTTCTTGCGCGAAAAATATCGGGATCAGGGATGAAAGGCTCGATTTTACCGTCATTGCTTCGGACGTTCCAGCAGCTGCAGCCGCTATGTTCACACAGAACCGCTTCTGTGGTGCTGCCATTATTGTTGGGCGCGAGCATGTTGCCAATGGGCAATTACAAGCCTTTGTCATCAATAGTAAAAATGCCAATGTAGCTACTGGTGAGCACGGCCTGACGAATATTCGAGAGGTTGTTTGTCTGGTGGCAGAAGAACTAGGCATCTTGCCCGAGGATGTATTGCCGTCGTCAACGGGTGTAATTGGCTGGCAGTTGCCGATGGAGAAGGTACGTACGGGTATTCGCGGCATAGGCGATGAGATGCGAGAAGGCCAACTGCATATTTCTGCCCAGGCTATTATGACCACTGATACTCGGCCAAAGATACGAGCCTGCAAAGTTGGGAATGCGGTCCTGGTTGGTATGGCGAAGGGGGTTGGCATGATTGAGCCGAATATGGCAACCATGCTCAGTTACTTTGTTACCGACGCGAAAATTACCCCTGATCAGTTGAAGCAGTACTTAAAAGAGGCCGTCGATCTCTCCTTCAACATGGTCAGCATCGATACCGATACTAGCACGAGTGATGCGGTTGCTATTATGGCAAACGGTCTGGCAGGTGAGGTGGACCTGAACGAGTTTCGTCGAGCCTTGACCGCGATGGCCATCGAGCTAGCAAAAGATATGGCTAGAGATGGTGAAGGGGCAACAAAACTGCTCGAAGTCAGAGTGGAGAATGCCTCATCATTTTCCCAGGCGAAACGGATTGCCAAATCCGTTGTCAATTCACCGCTGGTCAAAACTGCAATCTTTGGTGCTGATCCGAACTGGGGTAGGGTTGCGATGGCGATTGGCAAATGCAGTGAGCAGGTTGATATCGTCCCCGAAAAAGTTTCTATTGCCTTTGGTGACCTGCTTGTCTACCAGGGACGGGCGCTTGGGGAGCAGAATCTGGCGCAATTGAAAGCTTATCTGCAAAGTCCCGAAGTAGCTATTCATGTCTCGCTTGGCCTCGGTGATGCCAGGGCAACTGTGTGGGGCTGCGACCTATCGTGTGAGTACGTCAAGATCAATGGGGAGTATACCACCTAGAAAGGCCCGTTTTATCGGGCCTGCTGCCTATTCTTCAGGATAGAATTAACAATTGCTCGTATGGGTATCTCCAAGATAGCAGTAATCAGCGATACAAGAAGGATGATAATAATGAAACCGAAAATTGTGCTCCAGATGTCTGTACTGTTATTAAATGCATTGCTTGCAATTAAAATTACTAATATAATAATAGCAGACTCTAGAATTAATATTCCCCACGAAAGCATAAAATTACGCGTTTTGCGTTTCTCATAGATCCATCCGACTCCGAACGACGTGGCTATCCAGGTTGCCAGTAGCCAGAAAAATTGCTGCTCGCTGTTCTGAACTCCTGGGAGGCTCTGGATATAGAGAAAAGTGCCCACGCTGAATAGAAGAGTTGCAAGTGCGCCGCGTAGACCTCCTAATAAGGGACCTGCCAGTAGTATCATTGTGCATACCAGAGTTCCGAAAAGGATAGCCCCAGCTACACCACTTGACCCCAATGGACCAAAATATGCAATAGGGAGTATCAAGAATAAAAGTAATCCACAATATCCCAGAATGACCGGAAGATCCACAAGTTTTAGTTTTCCTCGTCGTAAAGGCAAAACGTTAGGCGGTTTTGGTTTCGCCTGTCGTGGCTGCCGAGGACCCTGATAAGCTGGTGGGTAAGGGTAAGGATAGGGTTGTGGATAATAAGCTGGTGGTGGGGGTGGCGGTGGGGAGTATCTTTGCTGATTTCCAGATACTGGAGTGAGCCCAGGCTGTGAAGGATAGGGTACGAGCGCTGGTGGCTGTGTTGTAATGGACGGCTGTGATGGTGTTGGTGGCGTTGATAAGCCTGCCAGTGGTGTAGCTGCTACCGTAGGAGCCAGGGGAGGTGCGGGTGTCTCCTTTGGAGATGAGGATACCTTCTCTGCTGGCTTTGGCTGGACAGAAGCATTGTTTTGCAATAAATGTGGTGGATCAGTCGCAGGCACTTTGCTTTGAATTGCTGCATATTCTGTTTTATACGCCTTTTGGAGTGCTATGGCGAAGTCTTTGACGCTGGCAAACCGCTGTGCTGAATCTTTGGCTAAGGCTTTATGAATGACCTGTTCAACCTCTTCTGAGACTTGGGCGCGTCCACGTAATGATGGAGGAGCCGATGCGCTATGTTGTGCAGCAACTTCTGCAAACGTACCTCTGAAAGGTCGCTCTCCACAGAGCCATTCATAGGTGATAATGCCCAGAGCATATTGATCGCTGGCGGGACGTGGATGGCCTTGCAATTGTTCTGGTGACATGTACACGATGGTGCCCGCGAGGTCCTGTACGCCCTGAGATCGCGTACTGTGGGCAACGACGGCAATACCAAAGTCACTCAACAGAATCTCGCCACGCCGCCCGATCAGCATATTTTCTGGCTTGATATCGCGGTGAACGATTTTCTGTTCGTGAGCGTACTGGAGCGCTTCAGCAGCCTGCTCTACATAGGTGACGACGGTGGCTAGTGGGACCTTGCTGCCACTGGGGTGGCGTTGGCGTAGAGTTCCCTGGGAGGCGTAGTCCATGACCAGGAATGGAATAATGTCGGTCACTCCAAAATCGAGTGTTCGCACAATATGAGGATGGACCAGTTGTGCTATCATGCGTGCTTCTTTGTGGAAATGTTCGGTGGTATCTTTGTCTGCCAGTTGGGTATGAAGGACTTTGATAGCGGCCTGAGTGCCGAGGTGAACGTGCTCTCCAAGATAGACTTCGGCGAATCCTCCTCGCCCCAGCTGCTGAATGAGACGATAGTTGCCGAGTTGCTGTCCTACGCGGTCGGCCATGGGTTAACTCCTATGGAGAGTGTATGAGCGAAGTCAAGCGCTATTGCATGAATGTATGCAGAAACGTAGAAGTTTCGCAACGTCAGTATAGCATATTGATGAGATATGTACCACTGAGAGTGGCACGTTTGGGGCAGACTCCCACTTGCTTTCTCACAAAGAATAGGCTACACTCTATAGTAGGAACTCTGGAACTTGTACCAGGTTCTATATCAAAGAGTGGTGTCTTATGGATGCGACAAGTCCTTCTGCTAAAGGCAAAGATCGGTACATCGCAAAATACCATGTGTTTTGTGGTTTTCATCTGTCCACTTGCTACCCCTGAGCTTCTCTCCAATTCCTCTAGCTTCGAGAATGATTGACTAGTTCTTGTATATGTTCATCCCATTTATGCGTAGCTAGGAAGCTTTCCACGCTGCGGGATCTTTTTACCCGCTAGCAAGCTTGCGGTTTTTTCGCCTTTGTTTCTATCCATATGGATAGGTTAGCCATGCCCATAGGATCAGATGACAGGTCATCCCTGACTAAATGTTTGCTCACTGATTGCTTGCTCGATTGATGCGGGTCGAGTATGGGATGGTCTCTACTACAGTCCGCATTAACGGAAAGGATCTTTATGAGTACCGATGATGGATTACTCCAGGCCCTAAACGACTCACAACGCTATCTCGACTTTATCCACAAAACACAGTTGAGCAGAAGCGAAGCTGAATGGTTGATTGAGACGTCGGTCACCAATTTTACTCGGTATTTCAATAGTGGGTTTATTGAGTACCGGAAATCGGTTGCCGAAGCTGGCGACTTTGCTGCTGTTGAGTGGACTGGTCGTGGCGCGACTTTTAAGGATGTGCTGGGACGCGAATTTATCGACTGCCTGGGTGGCTTTGGCCTATTCAACCTGGGCTGGGCTCATCCCAAAGTCGTCGGGGCCGTGCAAGCGCAGTTGCGGAAGAGCCCTCTACCTACACAGGAGTTGCTCGATCCTCCGCGTGGTATGCTGGCACACCTGCTAGCAGAAATTACACCTGGTGATATCCAGTATAGCTTCTTCGTGTCAAGTGGAACCGAAGCTGTCGAGGGAGCCATGAAGTTGGCGAAACTGTATACGCGTAAGGGTGGCTTTATCGCTGCAGTACGCGGCTTCCATGGGAAAACCACGGGGTCACTTGCTCTTTCTGGAAAGGCTGTTTTCCGCCGTCCAGTCATGCCATTGTATAGTAACATTTACCATGTACCTTACGGCGACGCCGATGCTGTCGAACAGCAACTGCAAATCGCACGCGAGGTTGGCAATGATATCGCTGCTGTCATCATGGAACCAGTACAGGGTGAAGCAGGAGCAATTGTTCCGCCGGATGATTTCTGGCCACGCCTGCGCCAACTTTGCGATGAATACGAGGCTCTCTTGATTGCAGACGAAGTACAGACTGGAATGGGGCGCACTGGCAAGCTATGGGGAGTTGACCATTGGAATGTTGCACCTGATATCATCACCTCGGCCAAAGCGCTTGGTGGTGGTGTCATGCCGATCGGGGCCTTTATGTCTACGCCGAAAATCTGGAGTGTGTTGAACAGCAATCCCGATATTCATAGCTCAACCACGGGTGGTAACCCCATCGCCTGTGCAGCTGCTATTGCTGCAATTAACGTAACATTGGAAGAGCATATCGTAGAACAAGCTGCTGAGAAGGGCAAATACTTTATCGAGCAGTTGAAGATAATTGCTGCACGCTATCCCGGCATCTACAGAGAGATCACTGGAAAAGGTTTGCTCATTGGCATGCACTTTGTCAACGACGATATCGGTTATGAAATTGCTGCTGGTCTCTTCAAGCGTGGTGTACTGGTTTCTGGCATGCTCAACAATGCACGCGTTGTTCGCATTGAGCCCCCTCTGAATATTAGTCGCGAAGAAATTGACACGATATTGGATCGTCTGGAAGATACGATTCAGTCTTTGCGTAAAACGGTCTCGACACCTGATATAGCATTGGCAGGATTATCCTCAAGCCTACTTCCCCGTAGTGATATTGTCGTCGCTTGATACCATAAAGTGGTATCAGAGTATATGAAGAAACTAGCATTTTAGCTCACCTCGCCACCTGCGGTGGCTCGCCTAGGTTTTTTGGCGTGGATGTGGCAGCCAGAGGGTGACTGTTCGTGCAGTGGTAAAAGTGGTGTAAAATAGAGAGGAGAAAAAAGAGGGAGGACATCGGCGATGCGTTTACAACTGTTGTTGCCAAAAGTAGAACCGAAAGAGATCAGTGAACCAAGAGAATGTGTGTATGAAGGCTGTGGAAGCAAGCAAGTGCAGATGCACCAACCGGTGAAGAAAGCACTGAGAGATACCGTGTACCAACAGGTGGAGGCGCAGAGGTACCGCTGCGGCAAATGTGGACGAACCTTCCGGGTGTATCCAAAAGGAGTGAGCCAAGGGCAAACATCAGACCGCGTCAAAGGAATAGCAGTGATGTTGTACCTGTTGGGAATAAGCTATGGAGGGGTATCGCTGGCCTTGGAGAGTCTCGGAGTCCCCCTCTCAAAGACAGCGGTTTACGATGCTGTGCAAGCCGCAGCCCGACGTATCCCGGGGATGAAACGGGAGCAAGTCTTTGGGGGTGTGAAAACGAAAGCCGTAGGAGGAGATCTCACGAGCGTGAAATGTGCTGGCAAGTGGCTGCATCTGGGGATCTCGGTCGATGCAATATCCGGCCTATCTTTGACAATTGACGAATTAGGAGCAGAAGATGCACAGACCCTAAAGGAGTGGATGGAACCGATTGCCGCGAGTGTGGGAGCAGAGATCTTGGTCACCGATGATGCAGATGCGTTAAAAACGGTTGCTGATGAACTGGGATTAAAGCAACAGGTGTGCAAGAGTCATGTCAAGCGGAATACGCAAGACCTTCTTGATGAGTTATGCCAGAAAGTGGGTCAAGATGAGGATGGATCTCTCAAGGCTTGTGGAGGCGATCCAAGACAGGCAGAGGCTGATCTTTTGCGCCTGGGGGAACTCATCGTCAGTCGAAAGCCCGAGGAAGTGAAAGAAGTACAAGAGATGCATCAGCGTTATATAAAAGCAGCTCCTCCCCGCAAAGGAGAGCGAGCGTCTCTTGCCTATCGCTTACGCCGCTTGTTTGGGGACCGTTCCAAGCTCTGGAGTCGCCTGACAGGCTATCGCACGTGGAATGAGAGTCATGATGATCACGAGCACTTAGATGGGACCAATAATGCTTGCGAACGGGCTATTGGTTGGTGGGTCAAAGAGCGCTATCGCAGCATGCGAGGCTATAAAGTTCCCGCCAATGCCGTACGTGTCAGCCGCCTGATCGCTTGGTGTGGCAACTTCCTCGATAAGGGCGGGGCCAACTTGGCTACCTTGATCGCATAGCCCGACCGCAAACTGGGCGAAGCTTGCCTCCTTTTCTTGCCTCCCTTCTTTTACTAACCTTCGAACGGTCACGCCAGAGGCTGTCACATCCACGCCACGACGACCTGCGAACTGCCAGAGGCAGTGAGAAAACAGAGAGAGACCTGAGCAGCTATCCTAAAACTTCTCTAGAATTGAATAGAATCGATGATACAGCAGGTTCACGATCGAAATGATCTGCTTGATCACGCATTGACGAATATAAAACTAATCATGGACGGGCTAGCCAGGGATCTGATCGTAGCCACCTCAGTAGAGCGGCCTCATCGGCGTGTACCGTAGCCATAGAGGAAATAGGCAGTGGTTTCGCGTATGGTGATATCGAAACCTGTGCTGGTGCAATGTGTGGCCAAATCAGCAGGATCATAGAAGTTTTTGACGATCTCAAAGGATCTTCCATCATTTAATATGCGAGTCATGGTTTGGCTATCTTGTACAGGCATTTGTTGATGAGCTGCTGCACTGGTGGGTTCACGCTGACTATCAACAAAAAAGACTTTCCCGCCGGGGTGAAGCATGGCCGCAACAGAACGTAAAAAGCCATCGAGTCGTTCTAAGGGAACATGCGAGATCCAGAAACCGAAAAAGACGCCATCGTAGGTCTGCTCGGGCTGCCAATGGAAGAGATCAGCTTGGAGGTAGGAAACGTGCCGACTTCCCACTCTTGCCCGGTTGATCTCGATCATTTCGGGGGAGGCATCGACAGCAGTAACTGTAGATGCAGTGCGTACAAGCCACTCAGTCCAAATACCTGTGCCAGAAGCCAGTTCGAGCACATCGCCAGTAAAATGAAAGGATGTGAGTGCTGCAAAGACTTCATCAACTTCAGCGAACCAGCGTGCGTTCGTTTCAGGACTAGAGTTATAGCGGCCCTGGCGGTAGAACCACTCATCATACTCGCGGGCACGTTCCCGATAGTACGTCTGCATTTCTTGTAGTGTTTGAGTAGAGATGGGATTGTTCAAGGGTAGGAAGACTCCTTTCAAGCAGAGAATAGACAGACTAGGAAGCTACGTTTATAGAACAGTGGATGCGTGCTGATAACTCATCAGTATTTCGTGTCTCTGCACAGGAAGAATGCAACTGGCCCAATGGTTTGATAGTCTTTTTCAACAAGGCTGCAAACTGCCCGACTCGTTTATGGTGTTTGAAGACGATACCAATACTGATAGCTCTCCTGGAAGCCCAGTTTCGCATACATCAGCTGAGCGGCCAAGTTGGTGTCTACGACTTGCAGATAGGCATACTGAGCACCATGTTGCTTTCCCCAGTCGAGCATGCTCGTGACCAATTGTGTGCCATACCCTTTCCTGCGCTCCTGAGGGTCTGTCACGATGTCGAAAAGCCCAAAGACGTCGTGTTCTAGCATACCCAGGCCACAGGCAACAGGAGCGCCTTGCTGGTAGAGCGCTGCAAAAAGAACTGGAGACGAAATTCGTTCCAGAAGCTCGCGATGGACATGCTGTAACTCACGGAAGCGGTCGCTCCATTGGCCATAGATCGGGAGCCAGTCTGCCAAGGAAATGGCTCTCAAGACCGGGTTCGCCGTTGCCGGTGAGGGGGGCATCCTGAGTGAGCATACCAGCGTGCGATCAAGAGCAGAATAGCCGCGCTGGGCCAGCAGTTGATCCAGGTGTCGGCTTTCCCCCGAAAAGGAAAGCAGACGAAAGATCGCAGGGAGCTGGTTCTCCTTGTACATCTGCTCGCACCAGGCAATTTTTTCTTCCTCTGGTAGCAACGATGGATAAAGAGGCGTCACCGAGTTTGCTCGTTTGGTATAGCCCTGAGCAAAACGGACGAGCCAGCCATCGAAAAGGAGCTGTTGGAGCGCGGGCCAGCTATTGAGTCCCGCTTCCTCAATTCGTCTCTCAAACATAGATATTCTCTTGAGGACTTGTTGTCATAGGGTGTTGGAAAGGAGACAGAAGTTTTGTGATCTGCCTCTTTTCTTTCCTGTCAGGACTCCCTGTTTCTCTGGAGAGAAGATGACAGCTTCAAACTCTGTATTTCAAGTCTAGCAGATTTGCCTGTCCAAGTCTAGATGTGTACAAGAGGGTGTGCCTAGCGTTTTTGCACAGCCTAGCAGCATTGAGCTGAAGAGTCGACTGAGTGGCTAAACTCAACTCATCCGTATCAAGCTCAGTGCTCACTTGTTGCAAAAATCCTAGGCGCATCCAGAAGAGGAAGTGGCCTAAAGTCCTGCTCATACTTTATGTTATAGCAAAAAAGCAGAGACCACCATTTTTTTGCATCCACTCTCAACCCTAGTTTGCTGACGTAGGATATTCTTCGCCAGAAAGTGGCCGAGAGTGTGGCTGCAATCCCTGAGCATAACGGCTGCTATCGGATTCTGACTGCTCTTGCGTTCGTGCCATTATGAGCTTATCAAGCCATCCAGTCAGCAGTGCACCAGCAAATGCGCCACCTGCAAAAACCACGATTTTGGCCAATGTCGACCCAAAGTTGTTCATGAAAAATCCTTTCGTTGCTAGAAGAGCATACCGCGCCTTACTACAAACTCTCTACTATCTGCTATGGTATACGAAACAGTGACCCATTGGGGATAAGATTTTGCTAAAGCTATCTCGAATGGAAAACACTCTAGAAACAGAAAGCTGTTGCTATTAGACGATGGTACTATCCATCTATGAAGTAGTGCCCTAGTGCTCAAAATGTGGTAATGTCAAGTAAGATGGGAGTATTCTGAGGGAATTTATCAGGGGAGAGAATCTCAAAGCAAACTGCAACTCGTATGTTAGAATCTACATTAAACAACTTCCCCAATAAGCCATTTGAGCTCAAATGGCCTTGGATTTTCAGCTCAAAAAATTATTGGGGAAGAAGTCTATTAAGTTTCAGAAAAGTCTCTATGTTGTGTTTGTGGCTTTCCCAGTGAATTGAGCGAGGGTTATCAATGGACAATTTACGAAGGCGCATTCAGGCTGCACGGGGTGAACTGCCTGCCGATCTGGTGTTACGCAATGCGAATCTGGTCAATGTTTGCAGTGGTGAATGTTACTTGGCTGATGTGGCAATCACGGATGGACTTATCGTGGGTCTGAGTACTCCTAATATTCCAAACCAGCATTACCAGGGACATGAGGAGCGGGACCTGCAGGGCCGCTGGCTGGTTCCTGGGCTAATTGATGGGCATATGCATATTGAGAGCACGATGCTGGTATTGGCTGAGTTCGCCCGTCTGGTTGTGCCTCGTGGGGTAACGACTGTGATACTCGATCCCCATGAATTTGCCAATGTGATGGGATTAGAGGGGATTCGCTATGTTCTGGAGGCAAGCCAGGGTTTGCCGCTCTCTGCCTATGTGATGCTGTCATCGTGTGTGCCTGCATCCGCCTTTGAGAGTCCGTATCGTGTTTTGCTAGCCGAAGATCTACTGCCATTCCTGAAGGATGAGCGTGTCCTGGGATTGGCTGAGATGATGAATGTGCCGGGTGTTTTGCAGGGGGATGAGCAGGTCCTAGCAAAAATCATAGCGACTCACAAACATGGTTTGGTTGTCGATGGACATGCACCCGGTGTCAGTGGGCGAGATTTGTGTGCCTATGCTACAGCAGGTATCATGTCGGATCATGAGTGTACCTCCGTTGAGGAGGCACGCCAGCGTATTCGCCTGGGCATGTGGCTCATGATTCGCGAAGGGTCAGCGGCACAGAACTTGGATGCGTTGCTCCCACTTGTCCAGGAACTGCATCCTCCACGCGTTTTCTTTGTAACCGATGACCGCGATCCGCAGGACCTGATGGTGCGTGGGCATATAGACTCAATGGTGCGCCGTGCGATCGAATTAGGGCTCGATCCGGTTGAAGCTATACGTCTGGCCTCTTATAATACTGCACAGTACTTTCACTTATATAATCGTGGTGCTCTTGCCCCCGGCTTCGTCGCGGATATGGTAGTATTGGACGATTTGCGTACCTTCCAGGTCGAATCGGTCTATAAAGAAGGTCTATGTATTGCTCGTGCAGGCAAATTGCTTGTAGATGAGCTATCTGCCTCATCTACATCTTCCGATACCACTACAAATGTAACGGGAACAATCCATATTGGCACGTTATCCGAAACAGATCTGTGTATTCCTGGTAGGCCAGGACTTGTTTCAGTCATCGGGATCGAGGCCGGGCAGATCACTACACGACATCTTCGGGAAGAGGCACCTCTCTATGATGGTAAAATCGTTGCCTATCCCGAACGAGACCTGCTAAAGTTGGTTGTGATTGAGCGACACCACGCCAGCCGACAGGTAGGTCTTGGCCTCGTCAAAGGTTTTGGTTTGAAACAAGGTGCAATTGCTTCAAGTGTTGCTCATGATGCACATAATCTAGTAATTGCGGGCGCGAGTGATCGTGATATTTTGTGCGCGGCATATGCGTTGGAAGAAATGGGCGGTGGCTTTGTCTGTGTTCTGAATGGAAGCGTACGGGCAAGTGTTCCATTGCCTATTGGCGGTCTTGTTTCTCCTCTTCCTGCTGCTGAAGTGGTAGAGCAACTGCGCTTTCTGGATGCCGTTGCAGCTGAGCTCGGGTGTACATTGGAACACCCCTGTATGACTTTGAGCTTCCTGTCGCTCTCTGTGATCCCGTCGCTCAAACTGACGGATCAGGGTTTAATTGACGTGGAAACTTTCACCATTCAGCCCCTACAAAGGGAAGGCACATGCTACTGAAGCTTGTTGAATATCATTGGGCGGAGCATATCGACGATGCTCTTTTGCTCTTAGCGCGTCTCGATATGAAGACGGTGCCCCTAGCCGGCGGTACTTACCTGCTGGGTCTGCAGGATAATACAATAGAAGCTGTTGTTGATCTGCGTGACCTTGGGCTAGCATATATTTCTGAGGATGGACGAGGCATTCATATTGGTGCCATGACAACATTGCAAAGTATGGCCGATTCTGCTGTACTGAAAGAGTTTGCCATGGGGCTATTGGCGCGTTCCTCGCTCGTTTCATCGTCTTCTCGCTTGATTCGCAACTGTGCAACGATTGGGGGTACATTGGGAGCTGGAGTTCCTTCGCAAGCCGACCTGCTGACAGCCCTGGTCGCTCTCGAGGCTGAGGTGGTGGTACGTTCAGGGTCGCAAACCCAGGTGGGATTGAAAGGAGGATCGTTTGAACGCCCCGGTTTTATTGCGCCCGAGATTATGTTTAAGGGGAAGCAGGAGCGGCATGTTCCTTGTAGTGAGTTCAACCTGACCCAGCGTGCACGAGAACTCATTATCGAGGTGGTTGTGCCTCACCCCGGACCTAACTCTGGTACATCCCTGATGCGTATCGGGCGTACAGCGACGGACACGGCTCTTCTTAATGCTGCAGCCATGGTTGAGATTGATCATGGCATCTACCAAAAGGTACGTCTGGCCGTAGGCGGTGTCAACATGGAGCCTGTTCGCTTGAGTTCAGTTGAACGCCATCTTGAAGGTCAGCCAGTGGATCCTCTGAACAGTCAGGCTCTACTGGCCGCGCTACATGCTGGTATGGCCGAATTTCGTCCTCCCTCTGATAGCCGTGTGAGTAATGCATATCGACGGGTAAGTGGAATGAATCTGGTTTATAACGTGCTTGAAGAAGCAATCAATGTCTCGCACTGGCGTGGCGTGGTTTCCTCGGAAAGGGACTGATAGAAGCATGGAACTGGAACTGCGTATCAATGGAGTAGTTGAGAGCTTGGACGCGGCTCCGAATGAGTCGTTGCAGGCATTATTGCGGCGTGAGGGGTATGGTAGTGTGAAGCATGGCTGTGAGACTGGCGAATGTGGTGCCTGTACTGTGCTCGTAGAAGGAGTTCCACGCCCAAGTTGTGTGATGCTGGCTGCGCAGGCTGGTGGGTGTGAATTGATGACCGTTGAAGGCCTAGGGGTTGCAAGCAAGCTTCATCCGTTGCAGCAAGCTTTTATTGAAGTTGGAGCAGTACAGTGTGGCTTCTGTACTCCTGGTATGCTTCTTTCAGCATATGCTCTCCTCAAGCGCAAGCCTTCCCCAACTAGGGATGAGGTACGCGATGCACTCTCAGGCAATCTATGTCGATGTTCCGGCTATGAGAAACCCGTGCAGGCAGTGTTGCGGGCAGCTGCAGTGATGCGCGGCGAAAAAGTAGAAGCACTGCAATATAATACGATAAATGCTGCGGAAGAGCAGGGAGTGGAGCACGAAAAACTTTTGCCTGTGCTTGCCAGTAGTGCTGTAGCTGCTACTGTGAAACTTAGTGCGGTAAAAGTGGGTATGGAAGCTCCTGCTACTACCATATCCCGTGATCAGCAGTTTGAGGTTGTTGGCAAACCCCTTCCTCCTCTGAATGCGGCTAAGCTGGCTACCGGAAAACCTACTTTTGCCAGTGATATCAACTTGCGCAAGATGCTGCACGCACGCATTCTTCCCTCTCCTCATGCTCATGCTATCATTCATACTATCGATATTACTGAAGCGAAAGCATTGTCAGGAGTGCATGCAGTCTTGACCCATAAGGATGTACCACGTGTTGCTTACTCTAGTGTGGAATCTACATCGTCCGCAACAACCTTGCAAGACCGCTATTGCTTGGATTACATACTCCGCTATGTGGGTGACCGGGTGGCTGTAGTAGTTGCCGAAACTGCAGAGGTTGCTGAAGAAGCACTGAAACTGATCAAAGTTGAATACGAAGTTTTGCCTGCTATCCTTCATCCGCGTCACGCATTGGAGCCCAGTGCTCCTCGTTTACATCCTGAGAGAGAATCATCCGGTATTTTTGACGCCACACGCAACGTAGCGGCCCATATACACTCCGAGATTGGCAATGTAGAGCAAGGCTTTGCGCAGGCAGATCTGATTGTGGAGGGTGAGTATTTTGTCTCTCCAAGCCAGCAAGTCCCACTGGAAAATCATACGGTAGTGACCTATTTTGATGAGGACAACTGCCTCGTGGTACAAACGAACTGTCAGGCTGCTCATTATGTACGTCGTGCACTCGCTCGTATTCTTGGCCTGCCAGTACGCCGTATTCGAGTCATCTCTACAGAGACGGGTGGGTCAGCTGGTAACAGACAGGAACTCTTACTGGAAGATCTCTGTGCTCTGCTGACTGTGGTAACACGTCGTCCCGTCACCCTAGCTTATGACCGTGCAGAGGAGTTTTCCAGTAGTGTTTACTCGCCACATATTTTGCGTATGAAGACCGGTGTGCTCCATGATGGTTCTATTATTGCTAACCAGATGATTCTTCTTGCTGGTACTGGGGCTTATGGCACACATCCGTTGATTACCCAACGTAACAGTTTGATGCCTGCACTTACACTCTATAGTTGCCAGCATATACGCTTTGGGGCTGAAGTAGTCTATACCAACCATGCTCCTGCAGGGGCATTTGGTGGCAATAGTTCGTTCCAAGAATTCTTTGCGCTTGAAAGCCATATAGATGAGATTGCCAATCGCCTGGGAATGGATGCCCTGGCTCTGCGGCGCAAAAACTGGATCAAGACTGGCGATACGTATAGGATGGGGCTCGACTTAGGGCTAGGCAGGCAGGGTAAGCTCAATGTCGAAAGTTGTGGTTTGCCAGCATGCCTACAGATTGTCGAAGATAAGTTGAACTGGGTCGGAAAGCGAAAGCATATCGCGGCTAAGCAAGGTCGTTTCCGCCGTGGTATCGGAGTAGCGCTGGCTATGCATGAGAATCCTGGTGGACAGGCAAATATTAGTGGTGCCATGATCAAGCTCAACGAAGACGGCTCGTTTGATGTCTTTATAAGCGCCACCAGCGGTAGAAGTGGTGCTCCAACCATGATAGCGCAGATTGCTGCCGAGGTTCTGGGTGTGTCACTGACTGATATCCTGATCCACTCGTCTGAGACTGACTTTACACCGTTTGCCAGCAGTACAGATGCCGCTACTGCTTTCTATGCAGCCAGCGGTGCAATCCGCAAAGCAAGCGAGCAGATGCGCCGTCAGATCTTGGCTGTAGCTGGTCGTATGCTTAATGCGCTACCAGAAGCATTGAAGATCAGCAGTGGCCTTATTAGCGGACCAAATGGCCAACAAGTGTTGATTGAGCAGGTCGCAGCATATGCGTTATACAACGATGGGCGACAACTGATGACAACAGCTTCTTGGAAAGTGCAGCAGACTCCAGCAACGTTTGCTGCGCAGGGAGTAGAAGTCGAGGTTGATACAGAAACAGGAAATGTACGAATTCTCAATGTAATTACTGCGGTCGATGTGGGCCGCGCTATTAACCCGCTGATCATCGAAGGCCAGATTCAAGGGAGCGTAGCGCAAGCGTTGGGAGCAACTCTCTCCGAGGAACTGCTGTATGATCAGAAGGGAGCCTTGCTCACGACCAATCTGAGTGATTACCGTATCTATACTGCACCAGATATGCCGGAGATGCAAATATATCTCATCGGAACTGATGATGCTTCAGGAACTTTTGGAGCAAAAGCAGTATCAACAGTACCGTTATATGGAGTTGCTCCTGCCATTGCCAATGCTGTGGTCAATGCTCTGGGGATACGGCTGTATCACATTCCTTTGACGCCTGAACGTCTCTTGCGTGCAATCCATGCCCACACAAAGAAAAAATCGTAGGCCAGGATGGCTCTTGTAGAATGCACTAGAGGCAAGGACTTGGAGAGAATCGCTCTTCCAAGTCCTTTCTTGTTTCCTGACACTGCTTTCCACATCGTGAGTAATTGTCAGGCTGCCGAAGGTTACACGAGTTCTATTAAAGGTCGCTTAACGGTATTGTCATTAGTTGCTTGCTGGGAGGCACAGTCACAAGCACTGAATTGTTGCCTTTGTAGAAAGCCAACATGACGGTAGAACTTCCGATCTTTGAGATCTGGAACTTTTGCCCTGCTGTCGTAATGGCGCTACGGTCTAGGGGACTGCCATCGAGCTTGAACAATTGCCAGTCTGATGAGGAGCTACCCAGGAACAGGGAAAAGGTTTCTCTTTTACTGGCATTAGCAATTGACTTGGGATTAGCAATAGCTGTCACGATTTGGCCCGCGGGGGCCTTGGGTCGGAATTGTACCTGCGCGCCACTAGGAAGCGTTACATCTGCTTGAGGATCATTGCCTGCCGCGATGCACTGGGCATTCAATTTCACACCATCTGCGAATGTGATCAGGAATTTCTGTGGTGGCTTAATGTCAGCAAGCTGCACGACTTTCTTATTAATAGTGAGGCTCGCTATTTTTGAGGCACCATTGAGGTCGGCAATGGCTTTTTTATCGGCGGCGGCTCCACTAGCGGGCTTTGGCTTATTAGCGGCGGCTCCACCAGCGGGCTTTGGCTTATTAGCGGCGGCTCCACCAGCGGGCTTTGGCTTAGCGGGCTTTTGATTATTAGCGGCACCATTAGCGCCGTCACAAGCAAATGCGGTTAATGGAGTGGCTGCGTAAGCTAGAGTTACAAGCATCAAGACAAGCATAAAAACAACCTTCCTTACCGCTCCTCTTCTAGCCTTGCCCAAAGAACCACTGTTCATGGTTAAAATCTCCTTTTCTCCTATAATGGGTTGAACGGTAAACATAACATACGTAATTGCTTTCAGGCAACCCAGTGAGCCACTTGGCGTCTTTCACTCTAGCTGTACTATTGTTCATGAAAGAGGTAAACAGTACGCTGGTAGTGAATGGCCAAATGCCTTTGAACTGCTTTAAGCGTACCCGAGGGCGTTTTGTAACCTGGGAAGACGAGGTAAACGCACCTGCTTGCTTGTGGCCTCAACGAAAAACACACCTCAGAGGTTTCTCATGCTCTCACTAAAGAGGGCGTTTCCTCACGCTCAAAAAACGCTGCTACAAGGACACTCTTCTCTGCTATTGTAGACATTTGGTCCTACGACGATGTTCGGAAACATTGAGCTATCAGAGAGTGTCCCTATGAAGTGTCAGTATAAAGTTAGTATAGAAGAAATTTGCACGTTTCGCTAGTGGGAAGAAGGGACAACTTGGACATTTTGAAGACAAAAAAGAACAAATTTGAACAACTAGGATGGAAAAGTGACAAATATAGAGGATAAATGACAGATAAGAGAAAAAGTGACAAAAGAGAGGTTATTCCCAGGACATCTGGGGAACAACTTTAGAGGAGAGTAGAACCCACTTAATGGGGTTCTACCCGCATTCCTGCCACGAGCCGTCAATCTGACAATTATCGGCGTTTATTCAGGGACATTGGGGAGCGAATCTCGGAGGCAGGTTCGCCAGACTGCTTTCCAAATGGTGGGTGTTAGACCGTCAATAGTTTTGCGAACTGCACTGTTATCTGATTGCCACTAGGAAGAGTCACACTCGCTTTACCTTTGCCAAGGAATACGGCATCCAGGAGTTCTCCTGCGATCTTGATCTGGAAGCGATCTCCTTTCTGAAGGGAGCTAAGCCTCATGGGATTACCCTCGATGTCGGTAAATTGCAGCTTGGTGGTGCTCCTGATCGCGTTAATGGTTTGTTGATCGCTATTAACAGTCACAATTGCCTTGCCGATGCCGTTGGTCGGGGGCTGGAATGTTACTTTCACACCATCGGAAAGAGTCACAAGTGCCTTGCCATTGCCAAGGGATTGGGCCTGCAGGACGTTAGTTCCGACTTTGATCTGGAACAGCTGTCCTTGTTTAAGGGAGGCAAACGTCACGGTCTTCCCATTGGAGACAAATTGCAGCCCTATGTTATTTTGGAGTAGGGTAACGATTTTAGGAATCTCCTTTTCTCTTGCTTACCGGTATTTTATTGACACGGGAAAATTCTCTCGGTTGGATCAGGCAAGCACCAGTCTCCCAAGTTTGCCAAATCCAGGAGGAGTCAGCCCCAGAACAGCAGAGAAATAGCCTCTCCACTGTCAATAAAGTACCGCTACACAACTTCTCATATGAGTCTATACTTATGAGTATAGCTAAGAGGGCTGGTAGTTACCAAGGACAAGTAGGACAACTTGAAGGCTTCAATGAGCTTTGCACAAAGATGCCCTCTTTGTCCGATCTTTCTGCCCGGAAGATTAGCGTGTACTATTCTTCTGGGAAGACTTTGCACAAAGATGTCCGCCTTTATCCAATCGTTCTGTCTGCTTATTCTACTTGGTGAGTTGACTGTTTCCTGCTATAATTTTTTAAGGAAAAAGTTTAGATTGGAGTCGGTGATGGCTCATCATATTCACCCAAGAAATACTCCACGAGGAATGCTACGGAGTGCGACACGTTTTCCCTGGCAATTGCTCATTGTCATTCCTTTATTAATAGTTGTGGCTATTCCAACCTTCTTGTACATGTCTGGTGCAGGAGGAAAGGTCATGCCATCGATCACGCAGCTTTTCTATAAACTATCCGATCCTGGATTATCTGTTACTCCGATGCCACAGCCACCATTTCCTACGGCGTTACCTCAAGTTGGCTCAGTTCTCTACACTGTAGAGGCTGGCGATTCATGTGATGGTATCCTGGCATTTCAGATGAATATGCAGGCGGCGGGAGAAGTGTTCAGTGATGCTAACCCTGAGACGGTCCAAGCACTCAGTCATACTCTGGGTCAGGATTGTCACAGATTACAGCCGGGCCTAGTCCTATCGTTACCCCCGCAGTATCCGCTAGTTGCTTTAGGTGGTGTTGTCTTAAAGATTGAATCAACAATATCACAGCAGTTAGTCCCAACACCCCTGATCAATGTTCCCGACCAGGAGCAGCAGGGGCCTGATTGTTCCAATGGCTGTAAACTTATGGTGCAGGTAAATCCACACACGCGAGTTTATCTCACAGTGAAGACTTCACTATCTATCCACATCGGTTCCTGGGTATGGGCACAGGCCATGCTAGCTCGCGAAGCAGTATCCGGTTTTGACAACTATCCCTATACAGACCCTAAAGCCTCGCTTGATGGAATGGTGTTGCCTGTCTGCGATTTCCAGGTCGATAATACACACGATGACAATGCTACTTTGTGCCAGGATCTTACACCAAATACCATTAATACAGATCGAGGAGCTTGGCTCCTTTCGGTCATTGGTTCAGGTGCGCTTGATCACTGGCACTACGCATTGCCTCATCTTTCCGTGGGTACGCGTGTGATGATCTGGCTATCACTTAATAGTGGGAAGTTAGTCTTCCAGGCGGGGAATCCTGTGTATCGCTACGACGAGGCGTCGCATGTTAACATCAAGGTGTAACTTCTCAGGTGTCTGACTCAGAGTCATTGCATAGCATGATATAGTAGTGTCATAGCAGACAAGTTCTATTTTGCTTTGTACCACCCTTTGGCTTTTGGAGATACGTATGTCAGACTTGGAAGGAAGAACCCTCGGCCGTTACGAATTGCAGCGGCTCGTGGGTACAGGTGGAATGGCTGACGTCTACGTGGGTTATGACTCCCATTTTAACCGCGAAGTGGCAGTCAAGATATTCAGGCGTGAAGATGAGAATCTGTTGCGCCGCTTTGTCCGAGAGGCGCACTTGATGGCGTCCTTGAGCAATCCCCGCTTAATGCCAGTGTATGATGCTGGCACAACGGAGCTGAATGGTACCAATGTCTACTACATCGTCATGCCTCTTATGAAAGGTGGCACATTACGTGCACGTATCCGGAATAATCCTCTCTCTCCTGCTCAGGCTTGTCGCTATTTAAGTGATATCGCTGCTGCCCTTGACTACATGCATCAGCAGGGGATTATCCATCGCGATATCAAATCCTCTAATATATTGCTGGATGCTGATGGTCGCTGTTACCTCTCTGATTTTGGTATTGCTCGTGCTTCTACCGATGCAACACACATGACCAGTACCGGCAATATTATGGGCACCGTCGACTATCTAGCTCCTGAACTGGTCGAAACTAACAAGCGGGCCGATGCTCGTAGTGATCTTTACTCGCTTGGGGTCTTGCTATTTGAAATGGTAACCGGGGTGCTTCCTTTTTCGGGCGAGAATCAAATTGCCGTCGTTGCGATGCATGTTGGCAGACGTCCTCCTTCACCACGTAGCATTGTGCCAACGATTTCGCCCGCTGTCGAACGCGTGATTTATAAGGCATTGGAGAAACGGCCGGAACTGCGCTACGATAGTGCGACTGAACTGGCCGAAGCTTTCTGTCATGTGGTAGCCAAGCAGTCCCTTTCTAATGAGCAGTTGGACGAGCCGATATGGAATCAAGCAACGCTTGCTGTTTCTGGAGAATATATTCAGGATGCTCAACATTTAACGCAGGGAAATGGGGCATATCTTTCACCTCGTGCAACCAGGCCGCTGTCTCCTGCCAGATCCACGAGTATCTATCCTGAGGGACCGCCAAATTACCCGTTGCCCACCTATACACCGTATTCACCACAGCAAAATAGGAAGCGGCGCTCGTCTGCTCGCACACGCGCGAGTATTGTCGCTGCAATGGCCGCTGTTGTTTTGTTGACTGTACTGATACCGACAATCTATGTGCTGGCTACAAATTACACTCAATCCTCTGAGAATGCTCGCGTACTGGCAACCTCTCAAGCAATGCAGAATTTAACAGCAACTGCCCGGTCAGCAGCCAATGCACTGGCAACTCAGCAAGCTCAAAATGGAACAGCGACTGCACAAGCCAGGGCCACAGGCACTGCCCAGGCTAATGCAACGGCAACTGCCCAGGCTAATGCAACGGCAACTGCCCAGGCTAATGCGACAGGCACTGCCCAGGCTAATGCCTCTGCAACTGCTGCTGTCATCCAAGCTGCCACGGCAGGTCAGCCTATTTATAGCGATGCTTTCGACAAGCCTGATGATGCAAGCCAACGTGCTGGCTGGAATATTACGGATAATGCTTGCTCTTTTCTGTCAGACGGCTATCATGCGATGACAACGGCTGATCCGCAGGCTTGTTATCAGTCAGCGCAACAGTTCCAGAATTTTGCTGCAAAAGTTGATATGGAGTTAGCAAGTGGACACTCAGGTGGGCTATTTTTCCGTGCCAATACCCTTAGGACTGCCTCTGGTTACCTGTTCGAAGTAGACAGCAATGGTCAATACAGACTCTTAAGCGCGGCTGGTAATACGACTTTGCAAAATTGGACAGCTTCGTCCGCTCTGAACAAGGGTTTTCATGTGAAAAATACGCTGGAAGTGATTGCGCAAGGTAGCGATCTGAAGCTCTATGCCAATGGGATGTTTCTTGCCGATCTGCAAGATGCTACCTTTCCTGATGCGGGGTACCTTGGTTTTCTGGCTAGCACTGACACTCAGAATCCCAGTGCTGATGTTGTCTATACCAATTTGAGCGTCTATCAGGCGTAGTAGGCTGCTATATCTGCTCTCGTGGTGGAATGAGCTTATGTTCGACTGCGTAGGCCGCGGCCTCGCTCCGTCGGGAAAGAGCGAGCTTCTCGAGGATATGGCTGACATGGTTGCGTGCCGTTTTCTCGCTAACAAAAAGATCTCCGGCAATTTGCTTGTTAGTATAGCCACGTGCCACCAGGGCCAATACTTCGCGCTCACGTTCTGTCAATTCTTCGCTTTGTGTCTGCGCTGTGCCCGCAGCAATAGAGGTCATGTTGCGTATCGCACGTTGTGTCGCTTCAGGATGCAGCAGCGAGTCGCCGTTAGCAACCTGACGCACCGCTTTGAGCAATTCGACGCGGCTCACATTTTTGAGTAAGTAGCCGCTAGCGCCTGCGATAATCGAGGCAGCGACGGCCTCTTCGTCGGGGAAAGAGGTGATCATCAGTACAGCGACGTCAGAGTAATCACTTTTGATTTCGCGGCAAGCCTCAATTCCGCCCAGCTTCTCCATACGAACATCCATCAGCACGACTTGTGGGTCCAGCACTGGGATCTTTGCCAGTGCTTCTGCTCCATTGCCCGCTTCACCGACGATGTTGATGTCCGGCTCTAGCTCAAATGCTGCTCGTATGCCAAGGCGTACAACCTCATGATCATCAACAATCATTAAACGTATAGCCGTCATTACTATCTCCTTTGCGTTAGAGAGGTAAACATACCTGTACTGTTACACCACCCGTCGGTTGCGATAAGACTTCAAGTGTTCCCCCCATCTCTCGGGCGCGGTCTCGCATACCGTCCAGACCGTGTCCAGAATAGATGCGCTCGCGTGAGCCATTGGTGGAAAGGTCATGGCTAGACCTGCTTGCTGGAAAACCTCGTCCGTTATCGCTCACTTCTGCGGCGATGCTATCGGATTTAAAATGGAGACGGACCTGGATCTGTGTAGCCTCGGCATGTTTATAGGCGTTGGTAAGGGCCTCCTGGACTATGCGAAAGAGGGTAGTGCCAATCTGAGCATAGCGACGTGAGCGGTGATGATTGCCATTGGGAGCTTGTTCTATCCCATCAATTTCCAGGCTCGTCTTTAGGTCGCTGATAGCCTCAAACTCACGCAGTTGGTTGGTGAGCATCTGAGTGAGTGTTGTTGTACCGCTCATCAATGGCTTGAGCGAGAACATATAGGTGCGTGTTTCCCATAGTGTCTGTTTGGAAAGAGTGACCAGTTTTCCTAAGCGCTGAGCCAGGGGCATGATCAGGTCAGTATCTTCCTCTGATGCTTCAGCGATACGTTGAGCCTGTGCTTCACATGTCTCTGCTTCTGACACTCCCCGCAGCTTTTGCCGAGGGGGTTCTTCCTTCAGCGACCCGACTTACCACGTCTCCGTTTGGAGGACGCAGCAGAGGCCAGGTCTCCAGAAGCGTTTTGTCCCGTGGGACTGGTTCCCGAGTGCCCCTCGGTACCGTTTAAAGCTTTTGAAAGGATGCCCAGTGCCGCGTTATGATCACGATCCAGAACGACACCGCAACCAGTACAAATATGTGTCCGAATGCTGAGCGACTTCTGCACGATGGTGTCGCAATCGGAGCATTTCTGGCTGGTATAGTGCGGTGGAACGGCGACGACTGGAATGGTATGCAGGTATGCATAGCGCTTCACCCATTGGAGGAAGATCCCCCATCCGGCATCATGGATCGATTTGGCAAGCTTGCGATTTCTGACCATATTCTTAATCTGAAGGTCTTCATAGGCAATCAGGTCGTGAGACGAGACAAGCGCGTTTGCCTGCTTTCTGGCAAAATCCTCACGCTGCCGCTGGACTTTCAGATGCTGCTTCGCCAGTTGCTTGCGAGCTTTCTTTCGATTGGCAGATTGCTTTTGCTTGCGGGAAAGTCTCCGCTGGAGTCGCTTGAGTCTCGACTCTGCTTTTCTGTAGTGTCGGGGGTTCTCAACTGTTCTGCCCTCCGAGTCAGTGAGGTATGCTTTGATCCCGACATCAATGCCGATCTGCTTCCCAGATGGAACATGCGAGACCATACGATCGGTATCGACGCAGAACTGGCAATAGTAGCCATCTGCGCGTCTGACAATACGAACCCGCTTAATATCCTTGATGGGGAATTCTTGGATACGCTGATTGGGATTACCAACCAGAGTCACTCGACCAATCCCACAGCCATCGGTGAAGGTGATATGTCGGCCATGAGGATCAAGCTTCCAGCCAGAGGTTTTATATTCCACGCTCCGGTTGTTGCGCTGGAACTGAGGATACCCTTTCTTCCCTGGTTTCTTGTTCTTGCAATTCTCATAGAAGCGGGAGATAGCAAACCATGCACGGGAAGCCGCCGCTTGACGAGCCATAGAGTTGAGGCGACGAGCAAAGGGGTATTCATATGCCAGGACAGCACAATTGGTCTGCAAGTCGTTTTGGGAGATGTTCTTGCCATCCATCCACAGACGCAAGCTTTTGTTGCGGATGAATTGGGCCGTACGAATGGCTTCATCAATGGCAGCATATTGCTTTTTGCTCCCATCAAGTTTGTACTCGTAGACCAACATGTGTGTTTACTCCTTTCACGAATATGGGTATATCATATCACACATGTCAATATACACATATCCATGCCAGAGGAGGGGAAAATGAACATTCTTTTATACAGGAAGGTATATCCCCTGTGCTCAAGCCCCAAAAGCGGTAGGCCCATTCATCCTCCGCTTCAAAGACGGGGGAATAGGCATCAAGCTAACAATTGTAGAGCTTTGTAACGGAGAGCGAAAGCGTTCGTTTTTTAACTGACCGTTGCGGAAAGCTTCCGGGGGGAACCTGATCTTTCGAGAGTGAATGGTGGTCAACCTCCCGCATGGTAGCAAGCAAAACGTGCATCTATTTACCTCAACCTTGCTTAGCTTGATGCGCATTCCTCCGCTTCAAAGACGGGGGCTTTCTGGGCCGTTGTCTGTAATATTCACCCTCTGCCAAGGATAGGAATTTAGTACCTCCCTGTTTTATATAGTATTAAGCTGTGTCAATGTGCTTTTCAGGGAGATTGGCAAACGGTCTTATTTTTGTGATATGGTATACATGTACACAGCAAAATTTCCGCTTAGAGGAATCTGGATTGGAATAGTCTCGTGGGAAAGTTTGCATTTCATGATCAGAAACCTGGGCAGAGAAGCACTGTGTTGTGCCGTCTTAGTAAAGAAGGGAAAGTTTGTCATCGTGAAAAATGCCGAACGTAAACGAGCAGCATTGTTGGCTAGCCTGGGGGATTTTAACCGACCTCTGCGTGTTCGACCAGTACGTTACATGGGTCGTGAATGGTGGGCAGTTGCCTCCGAAGACACGTGGCCTGGAATGGTGATGGACCTGAGACGTCTGGGTTTTGAAGCGGTTGCTCTGGAAGAGGAAGTACTGGTGCGCGAAGGTACATCTGCCTATGAGCCACAAATGGAAGGCCCAGTTGGACCTAGCGATTTGAAGCCCTTTCCTACGATTCACCCAACCATCAGCATCCGGCGTGAGTCATATGAGCTTGGATATGGGGATGACGTTGAGGATTATGATGTTGATGACGGCGATGTAGATGAGGATGAAGAGTTGAAAACTGAAGATCTGGACGCGGTGGAATAGTCGTGCCAGTCTTTTGATATACAGGTAGCATTGTATGCCTTATTAAGCCTTCCAGGCACAAACCTGGAAGGCTTTTGTGTGAATTGAAAAGAACGGCTGAGAAACACTTGGCTGCTGATATTCGTGTAAAATATGCGTGTGTCATTTCACTGCGCCATAGTAGAAGATGAGCATCTAAATACAGGAGGTTACTTTATGACTCAAGGAGTTACGCATACCCCTAATCAGCAGTATGATCTCATCAGTGTGCTCTATCATGCCCTTGAAGGTGCACAAACCTGTGACGTTTACGTCAAAGATGCAGAGCAAGGAGGAGATAGCGAACTTGCTCAATTCTTCCGTCAGATTCAGCAGGAGCAGACCACGTGTGCCGACAAGGCCAAGCAGTTGCTCGCGCGGCGTGTGCAAGTGCAGTAAGTCACATCTGGGCAACATTGTATAGGGGTTAACGCACAAGTCTCGCCACCTCGTTGTGGCGGGACTTATGCCTTCTGCTTTTAGTATAACACAACCCCATGAAGAAAAAGCGTCGAATGTCTGGGGTGTACTAAACGGCGTGTGCTTTCTCGTACCACTCCAGAGCATCTCTGGTGCTAACAACTGTTCCGATAACGGTCAAGGCTGGTGAGGCCAATCCCGCATCCTGGGCACGCTGGGCGATATCTGCCAGAGTGCCGGTGATTACTCGTTGTTGCGGCGTTGATCCTTCCTGGATAGTCGCTGCCGGTAGGGTCGGGTCCATGCCTGCTGTGATCAAGCGCTGTGTGAAATGGGGCAGTGCTTTGACTCCCATCAGTACAACGAGCGTGCCGCCCAGAGCTGCTAGGGCTTCCCAATTAACTGTTGGCGAGGCTGAATATCCTTCATGGCCAGTGACAATGGTGACCGACGACGTAAAGTCACGATGAGTGATGGGGATGCCTGCGTAGGCAGGAACTGCAGTGACCGAACTCACTCCTGGCACAACCTCAAAAGGAATGCCTGCATCGACCAGGGCCTGTGCCTCTTCCCCGCCTCGTCCAAAGACAAAAGGGTCACCCCCCTTCAAACGTACCACTGTATGGCCTTGCTGCGCATAGTTAATCAGCAATGTGTTAATCTGCTCTTGCGGCATGCTATGACAGCCCGGCTCTTTGCCAACGAAGATCAGTTCAGTCCCCGGACGTGTTTCATCTAACAGTAACGGACTGATCAGGCGATCATAGAGTACGACGTTAGCCTGACGTAAGTAGCGCAGGCCCTTGACTGTGATCAACTCAGCGTCGCCTGGTCCTGCCCCGACGAGAAAGACCTTGCCAGACTGGGATTCAACTGCAACATCTTCCGTGCCAGGACTAGAATGTGTTCCTGCCGATTTATACATTGTAAGAACTTCCATTGCTACCAACTGCCTCTTTTATGTCATTTATCAGTGTAGTAACTGAGATGTTGATGTTGTGTTGTTGCAACAGTCGCACTGTTATGTCCAGTGCCTCTATCTGATTGCCTTCCACTAGGAACTCCAGGATATTCGAGTTGAAAAATTCACCAAAAAATACGTCGCGCTCTTTGTAGGAGAGGCCATGACTTTTGGTATATGCACGTGCAGTAGCTGCCAGCTGCAGGTAGCCTGTATAAGCAGATGGGAAGAGGTCTTCCAGGTGTTGGCGGATACGCTTGGCGAGACCCGGGCTGGTTCCCTCGGTTGAGACGCTGATGGTGAGTTGTCCACGTCGCAGTATTGAAGGCAGAATGAAATTGCAGCGGCTGGGCACGTCCACGATATTGATCAGTTGTCGATGCTCTTGGGCCTCATTCCAGATAGCCTCACTAAGTTCTGGATTGTGAGTAGTTGCAGCAATAACCACAAAGGCTCCAGCCAGATCTCCATGCTCATAGACCTTGTAGTGCAGGGTAACTGCGTGTCTCTGTTCCAGATTTAGTAATGCCTTGCAGAAGGAAGGGCTTATAACAGTCACCTGAGCCCCTGCATCGTTCAGGTTCGCAGCTTTTTCAGCTGCAACCCTATCTCCGCCGATAACGATAGCAGGCTGACCACGTACATCCAGCATAATAGGGTAATAATTCGGCATTTTCATTTCAATTTATTTCGATCCATTTCAATCCCGTATGGACTTTTTGTGCTTCTGCGACTATACTTAGCCTTTTATCCCCACTTGGGCTGCTGTCGTACGCTCTTGTAATTGTTCGATGCCGATGCGATGGCAGTAATCGCCAAATGTTTCAGCTGGCTGGCGCTCATCCCTCCACAGAATTAATAGTGGTCGCAAAGTAGACACAATGTTTTCTGTGCGTACTGTGGAGGCGTAGAGGGTGTTCAGTCGAGTGTTAGCCCAGTCGCCGCCCACATAAATATTATATATGCCTTTGGAGCGTCCCACAAAACCGATATCGCCCATATGAGGACGCGCACAGCCGTTGGGGCAGCCAGTCATACGTATGCTCAATGGCTCTCCATCCAGGCCAAGTTCATACATCTCTGTCTCGATCTCCTTCACAAGATCAGGCAAGTAGCGCTCTGCTTCGGCCACTGCCAGACCGCAGGTTGGTAATGCCGGGCAGGCCATGGCGAAGCGATAGGCACCTGTCGTGGTGGGATCTGCTGAGATGCCATACTCGTTTAACTTGGCTTCAAGTGCAGTTCGCTGATCCTCAGCAATGTCTGTCAGGAGTATATTTTGCTGCCCGGTTAGACGAATGCCAGGGCGGAATTGTTTGATAACTTCGCGAAGTCCGGTTTTCGTCTGCTGAGTTTCTGTATCTTTGAGGCGTCCATTGACAATGTTCAGACCTAGGAACCAACGTCCGTCAGCCTGCTGGTGCCAGCCGAGGTGATCATCTACATCCTGGAAGACGATCTCGCTTGGATCTCTTAGGGTGTAGCCGAGTCGGTGCTCAACTTCGGCCCGGAACCAGGCAATACCGCGCTCTTCTACCACATATTTCATACGCGCATGCTTGCGATTCTTCCGATCACCATAATCACGCTGAACGGTAACAATCGTCCCGACAACGGGCAAAACCTGGTCAGGAGTGATATCTGCCAGCGGAGTTGCAAGGCGAGGGAAGGTTTCGGTCTTGCCATGTGTCATGCCCATGCCGCCGCCTATCACGACTGTGAAGCCAGTAACCTCGTTCCCGTCAATCTGAGCCACGAGTCCTATATCCTGCGTATAAACATCGATGCAGTTGTCGCCAGGGTAGGCTACACCAATCTTGAACTTGCGTGGCAGGTAGGTTGGGCCGTAGATCGGCTCTACAGTCTGTTCTTCTTCCGATTCTCCAACTGTCACGGCTTTTTCGCCGTCGAGCCAGATTTCATGATAGGCCTTGCTGCGTGGTGCCAGATGCATGGCGATCTGGTGAGCGATCTCCTGTACTCGCTGATGTGCGGGACTGGTGGCAGATGCTGCGCAGGCCATGACGTTACGATTCACGTCTCCACATGCAGCCAGCGTAGAGAGCAAGGCGTCGTTAATACTCTTGATAGTTGCGCGAATATCTCCCTTGATTATTCCGTGCAACTGAAACCCTTGTCGTGTTGTAACACGTAATGAGCTGTTTCCATAGCGATCTGCCAGATCATCTTCGACCAGGTATTGTTCAGCGGTCACTGCACCGCCAGGTATACGTGAACGTATCATGAATTGATAGGCCTTCTCTGCTCCTGCCGCTTTGCGGGTTTGCCGTAGATCACGGTCCTCCTGCTGGTACATCCCATGAAATTTGATGAGTTGCACATGATCCTCAGAGAAGCGTGACGTTTCCTGATTGAGTTCTTCGACGATCTGTCCCCGCAAGTGATGACTTTCAATCTTGATATGTTCAACTTTGCTGCCCTCACCAGGACCCAACTCGAGGAGGTGGTTGGCTGGGCTGGTATCTTCCTGATCTGGTCTGCTCATGGCATCTCCTTCTGGCATTTTTCTTTATGAGGCTTGAGCATCTGAATATCCCACATGTCTGTGGTGTCAACAGCGTTGTAGTCACAGTCGCTTTGTACTAGGTGTACCAGCAACTATGTTCATTTTATCCCTTGTTTTTAACATGATTTTGTTGATATAGTAGATCAAGAAAATAATTTTATTATTCTTAACTATAAGATCGAAGGGTCGCTCTGTCAACCCTTTGGCAGGTAATGGACAGTCGAAGCCATAGATTTGTGTGAGGTTTGACCATTATGAACTTTTTGCTAAGCTGCATCTCAACGAAACACTCTCTGCTCAAGAATCATTGGGCTAAGAACGAGCAGAAAGAGCAGAAAACGCAGTGTCCGGTAACGACGCTCGGAAGTATGCAAAAGCCCAAAGAGGATCAGGGTGGTTTGCTGTGTCTGCTCAATGACGATGGGCAGGTGGAGGCTAGCGTTGAGATGTCTATGCCCGCAGGTATGGCATTATCTGACGACGGAGTCCTTGTTGCCTCTATTTTTGATGTGCATAAAGTCTCTTCCAATCTCTCTACTGTAGAGCAAAACATGGTGAGCTTGCCCGTGTTCAATATGCTTCACTCACTCTCTCGAAGCCAGCGAGGCTACCTAGTAGCTAGCACTGGCCTGGATGCGATCCTGGAATTCACGCAGGAAGGGCAATTGCTCTGGAGCTGGTGGGCGACCGATCATGGTTTTGAGCAGACGCCAAATGGTAAGCCGCGTATTGTAGACAAAGAGGCGGATCATCGCGGGGTTACCTATGGAACGCTGGCACAAACGACACATGTCAATTCGGCTGCTGAGTTGCCAGATGGCACGGTATTGGCTACCCTCTTTCACCAGGGGATGGTGATTGCCATTGATCGGGAAAATGGAGATTGGCAACCTGTGTTAGATGGACTAAATCATCCGCACTCTGTACGTGTCTTAAACGAAGACTATATCACCGTTGCAGATACTGGTCATGGCAGAGCTTTACTCATTCATCTCAAAGATCGTAAAGGCACCATCGAAACCCAGGTCTCTGCTGACACAAACTGGTTGCAAGATTGCTGTTACGATTACCTGCACGACCGCTGGTTCCTGGTTGACGGGAAGAATTCACGTGTCGATCTGCGTACAGGCACTGCAGGAGAGAAAACACTGGGGCGCTTTGATCTCAACTCCGAGTGGCGATTGTATGAGGTATTACCGCTCTGATGGTTCATATGCTCCGTTCTCCCTACCTTGACCTAATTAGTTGGAATCAATTCCAGGGGAGTTATTGCACCTGAGATCTCCCCGCAGCTTTTGCCAAGGGGGTTCCGGTTCAGCTCCCTCTCAGTTGCTTTCGCCTTCGAGATCAACGCTTTCCAGATCAGGCGGTCCCAGGCCGCCTTCCACAGGTCGAGCACTCGGGCTCCTGTGGCACCTTGACTATCACCATCAAGGCCAGTCCTTCGACTGAATACTTTCGTTTGAATGGAGACAAAAGTCTCCCACGAGTTGTACGTCTCGTGTGCAAGTAGCACGGCAAACTTGTACGCTAGTGCTTTTACCCAAGCGAACGATTTAGCTTGGAACCCACGAAACACTATTGAGTTGTCAATGTACTACAGGATGGATTATAGCATAGGTGTCAATATGCAAATATTCATGATAGAGGAAAGGAAAATGAACATTCTTTTATAGAGGAAGATATTCTCCCGTGCCCCACCTGAAGGTGGCACGGCAAGCCCCAAAAAAGGTAGGACTCTTCATCCAGGGGATCAATCACAGGGGCTTTCTAGTCCGAGGTGCTGTAAACCCAGACTTCTGTTCCGCTTTTGAGTTTCACTTTTACTCTTCGGTATTCATCAGATTCATAGACATCAATAGCACTTAATTCTTCTTTTGATACTTCCAAGATTTCACCTTCTACAATGCCGTTAGCTACAGGGACTAAAATAGGATAAACGTTATTCTCGATGGTTATTGTCGATGTTCCATAACCAAGAAGGACATCTGGAGTACCTTCAACGATTCTCCCAATAATTTCTGATTGTACTTGTTGATCTCTTAGCGATCCGTAAACAAAAAGCGGCTCATCCATAGCGGAATTATATCATACATTGATTCCAAACTAATAGAAGCTGTCAGGACGATACATCTGTCCGGGTGTGCGGAGGAGAGTTGCGTCAATGCAATGCAAGCAATAATATGGTATTGGGTGAAAACAGTCGCAATTCTATTGCACCAGCATTTGCATAATAAAAATGTATTTCTCTCTTTGCGCATTTAGATGATATCAGGGCATTGCAACAATCCTCCGCACACCCGATCTGTCTGTTCAGCTTGAATAACGATGAACCCTGGGCTACAATATAACGTGTATTGATCGGATTTGCTAGGGGAGCTCGGTGCAGCCGGGCTGAGAGTACCACCATTGCGTGTGGAGGACCCTGTTACCTGCTTTGGATAATGCCAGCGAAGGGAATGCAAAGTGATTGCACTCCACTGCATTTGCAGCATTTTTTCCCTCCTGTCATAGCGGTATTCTCTCTCCATGATGTGTGTACTTTAACTTTAGCTCAATTTCAGCTTTTCCTAAAAAGTGAAAGGACTGATACCAATGGCAATACAGCGCGAGCACTGGATAAGCCCAGAACAATATCTGGAAATTGATCGTGCTAGCCCCGAAGTGAAGTATGAGTATGCGCATGGTTATATGTACCCGATACGAGGTGGCATAGTTGACCTTACAGGTCAAATGCTTAACCTCGCTGGAGGGAGACTTGCCCATGTACAAATTGCAGCCAACATGTATACTCTACTTCGAGCACACTTACAAGGGAAATGCTGTCGTGCTTATCCATCAGATATGAAAGTACAAGTTGCAGAAGATCTCTACTTCTATCCTGATGTAATGGTGACTTGTAACCCTGAGGATTGGGAAGGTAGAGATCAAGAGGACATTATCTACTCTCCTCGTCTTATTGTAGAAGTCCTTTCACCCAGTACTGAAGCCTACGACCGGGGAGACAAGTTTACTGACTATCAAGCATGCAGCAGCATGCAGGAGTATGTCTTGGTTAGCGCCCAGCATCAGAGGGTAGAAGTCTATCTGCGCCAGGGAGATGGCGAGAAATGGACTTACCAGAAATTTGGGCCTGGTCAAGAAGTCCAGCTTGCAAGTATTAACTTTGCCTTTCCTATGGTGGCACTCTACGAGTTTACACAAGTGCCGGAGGTACCAGTAACTCTAGCTAGGAGAAAAAGCAAGTAACCTATTATGCATTTTTTTCCTCCTGTCATAGCGGTATTCTCTCTCCATGATGTGTGTACTTTAACTTTAGCTCAATTTCAGCTTTTCCTAAAAAGTGAAAGGAGTAACACCAGTGGCAGTACAGCGCGAGCACTGGATAAGCCCAGAAGAATACCTGGAAATAGATAGGGCCAGCCCTGATATAAGATATGAGTATGAAGACGGCCGTATATATGGAATATCAGGGGGAACGGTAGAACATGCTCAAATTGCTCAGAACATGATTGCAGCATTAGCCATCCACTTTGGAGAAGGGCCATGCCGTGCTTTTTCTTCAGATGTGAGGGTTCGAGTTGCAGAGGAGAAATATTATCTTCCCGACGTTGTTGTAAGTTGCAATTCAGAGGATAGCCAAAGAGGAGTTGACATTATCCGCTTCCCCCGTTTTGTAATGGAGGTGCTTTCCCCCAGCACGGAAGTCCGTGACCGAGGTAAAAAGCTCGTTGCCTATCAGGCATGTCCAACTATTCAAGAATATGTACTTACTGCCAGCGAGCTTCAGAGAGTAGAAATTTTCCGACGGTATGGAAATGGTAACCTGTGGACCTACCAACAATTTGGACCTGCACAAGACGTTACCTTCACAAGCATTGACTTCACTATCTCTATGGCAACTCTTTATAGGCTTACTGGTATACCAGAACAAGAACCAGAAGAGGAATAAGGTAAATCATGGATACATTAAAGATAGGAGCACGTGAGTTTCGTTCACGGCTGATAATTGGTACAGGGAAATATCAGACCTTTGAGGAAATGCGTGCCAGCCTCGAAGCGAGCGGTGCAGAAATTATCACCGTGGCCTTGCGTCGGCTGGACCTCTCCAGTCCTCAACAACCCAGTCTGCTTGACTATATCGACACCAGTCGCTATACCATTCTTCCCAACACTGCTGGCTGCAAAACAGCTGAAGAGGCTCTGCAGACGGCGCGTCTAGCTGCTGCGATGGGATTGCCGCGCTGGGTCAAGCTAGAAGTCATTCCCGATCCTAAATACCTGTTGCCAGACCCAGTTGCCACGTTAGAGGCTACCAGAATACTTATTGAAGAGGGATTCGACGTGTTGCCGTATATTAACGCTGATCCTATTCTGGCACAACGCTTGCAGGATGCAGGAGCAGTAACAGTCATGCCACTAGGATCGCCGATTGGCTCAGGCCAGGGTTTGCTCAATCTACCTCAGATCCAGATTATTATTGAGCAAGCTCGCGTGCCTGTCGTGGTTGACGCCGGAATTGGTGCGCCTTCCGACGCTGCTCTGGCAATGGAATTGGGCGCTTCTGCATGTCTGGTCAATACAGCAATTGCCCGGGCGCAAAATCCTATTCAGATGGCCTACGCTATCAAATTAGGCGTTGAAGCTGGACACGCGGCCTTCTTAGCAGGGCGCATTCCACGCCAGTCCTATGCCACAGCCAGTAGTCCGACATCTGGCATACCAGTGCTGGGGAGCCAGACACAGTGAGCAGGTTTGAGTTGAAGCGCCCTCAACTCTGCTTGATCACTGATCCTATGATCCCGAACCTGCCAGAGATCGTCGAGAAGGCTCTGGCAGCGGGAGTGACTATGCTCCAATTGCGTGGGCATCAACTCTCTGCAGCCGAACTCTATTCCCTTGCCATGCAACTACGTCCGCTTTGCCAGCAGTATGGGGCCTCATTCATCGTCAATGATCGTCTGGATGTTGGATTGGCGGTCGAGGCCGACGGCTTCCAGCTTGGCAAGCGAAGCTTATCTCTACATGTTGCTCGGCAGGTGGTTGGGACGCGCTATCTGCTAGGTGCCTCCGTCCATTCTTTGGAGGATGCGCAGGCAGCCATTGCCGACGGGGCAGATTTTCTGCTGGCTGGTACCATTTTTGCCTCGTCTTCCCATCCAGGAGAGCCAACTAGCGGTCCTGACTTGCTACGCACAATCAAGCAAGCCTTTCCATCTTGCTCTGTTATAGCTGTTGGTGGGATAACTACTGTAACGGCCAAGCAGGCGATGGGAGCGGGCGCAGATGGGGTGGGGGTTATATCTGCCATTCTTAAGGCCAAAGATGTGCAAAAAGCGGTTGAAGAACTCAGGGCAATCATATCTTGAAGGAGAGGAACGATTCCTACGGAAGCACTATGACACCAAGTGTCATGGAGCTAGCAGGTAACCATTCAAGTAGAGTTTGTCCAGTCTGCTAGAATAGGATCATGATGGCAATAGGAACGTATGAGCAAGGAGAACAGGATATGTCAGCATACTTCCAATCGACATGTACCGTTATTCACCCTCAGGAGACTTATAAGGGCAAGCAGGGCCACACCTTCTTAGCTGGAATTTCTGCTCAAAGTGCTGGTGCGAAGGCGATCTGCATGCATATCTTGACGTTTGCACCAGGAGAACGGGCTCATCCACACCTGCATGAACATCATGAGACAGCTATTTATGTCCTTAGTGGACAGGCAGAAATGTGGTATGGCGAGCAACTCCAGGACTATCTAACAGTCGATGCAGGAGACTTTCTGTATATCCCGGCAGGCATGCCTCACTTGCCTGGCAACCGAAGCCAAACTGACTCCTGCCTTGCCCTAATCGCAAGAACCGATCCCAATGAGCAGGAAAGTGTCGTGTTGCTCCCTGAACTCGATGAACTACTCTTGCAAAGGCCAGAGGTTCCTTGATGGACGAGATAAATCATATAGGTACCCTTACTATTATTGCCAATGGTCAGCCCCGTACAGCCAAGGCTGGTAGCACGGTTGCTGACCTGTTGCACGACCTCAATATTACCCCAACGTATGTTGTCGTACAGCTAGATGGTGAGATTGTGCCGCGAACTGCTTTTGATCAGGCTGCTTTAAGAGAAGGAAGCAAGGTGGAGATTATAACTCTTGCTGGCGGAGGTGGACCCCGCCCCACGGACGCACTAATGATGTTTGGCAAATTAAGGCGGCGATGATTGTGGGGAGCTGTAAATTTGGGAATTGTTCTGGCGGTTTTTTGATAATTATTCTGGTGATGAGCTATCTCAAAATTGTGCGTTTGTTGAGACAATCTCAATAAGACAAAAGTGCCTCCAGTCTACACTCAGCAGTGCGTCTCAAAAGCCGTCTCATAATCAATGTCTCAAAACCTAAGACTTTACATGGCATTATGAGACATCCTTTGCTCACGGATTTATCAAATTTCCGCTTATCTAATCTCAAAATTTATACACGGTGGGCCAGAGGAAAAACGAACTGGGATGTGGTGAAGAGAGAGAGAACGTGAGGTGGGAAGAAATATTCCACGATCAAGAGCGGACTCGAAAGTCTTGCGTGGCTAGCTAATGTATTGTTTCCATTGTTGCAAGAAAGGCCTCTTCCCTTGAAGAATGATCATGCGCTCCAAACATCGACTGTCTCGATTTCTGAAACGGCCCAGGATATCCTAACACCACTCGACCGCCGCCTGGTCTGGATGATGGCGGTCGCCTGTGCCTTCTCGATCGCCAATCTCTACTATGTCCAGCCCCTCCTGGCGCTGATGGGACAGAGTTTTCGTCTCTCGGTGAACCAGATTGGGGGAGTTGCTACGCTGATGCAACTTGGCTTTGCGGCTGGCCTGCTGCTGGTGGTACCCTTAGGGGATCGATATTCTCGCCGCACCCTCATTGTGCATCTGCTCGTGGTCGTAACGATTGCTCTCCTGCTCGTTGCGATTGCTCCAACCGTCTCGGTACTCTCGGTCGCTGGGTTTTTCTTAGGGTTTGCAACAGTTGCCCCGCAACTCCTTGTACCTCTTGCTGCCAGCCTGGCGGCTCCATTTGAGCGTGGACGTGTCGTCGGAACGGTGATGAGTGGCCTGCTGATTGGGATTCTGCTGGCGCGTGTGGTCAGCGGTATGATCGGGGCGCTCTTCGGCTGGCGAGCGGTGTATTGGGGCGCTGCTGCCCTCATGATCCTGCTGGCTCTTGCCCTGCGTGTCTTCTTGCCAGAGGAGCAGCCTCGGAGAGCGTTGAGCTATTGGCACCTTCTCCGCTCACTCACCAGCCTGATTCGCACGGAGCCGGTCTTGCGAGAAGCTGGGGTCTTTTATGCGTTGTCATTTGGGGCCTTTAGCGCATTCTGGGTCACCTTGACCTTCTTTTTACAAACGCCACCGTATCATTTTGGCAGCGCAGTCGCCGGACTGTTCGGCCTGGTGGGCGTGGTAGGCGCGTCCTCGGCCTTCTTTATCGGCAGGTTGGCTGATCGTTTTCCTGCTCGTTCTGCCACGGGGATGGCGTTGCTGATCGCGCTGTGCGCATTTCTCTGCCTGTGGCTGATCGGCTCCTGGCTCTGGGGCTTGATTCTCGGGGTGATTCTGCTGGACCTGGGCACACAAGCTGCCCATGTTTCCAATCAAACGCGTATCTACAGCCTCGCGCCTTTCACACGCAATCGTCTGAATACCGTTTATATGGTCACCGGCTTCATCGGCGGCGCACTTGGCTCTTTCCTGGGGACATGGGGATTCCGTCTCGCCGGGTGGAACGGCGTGTGCGGTGTCGGCTCGCTCCTGCTGGCTGCTGCTTTGACGGTGTACATTATCAACAGCAAGCGTCCATGAAGAAGGGATTTTTTGCCTATGGAATGCATCATTCGAGATATCCCTGTGTATGATGAATCCTACGATTTTGAGATAGCTCATCACCAGAATAATTATCAAAAAACCGCCGGAACAATTCCCAAATTTACAGCTATGTACTCTCGCTGCAAAAAAGTGGCGTGCACTCTTTAACGGCATCACACATTTGCAAACTATCAATCTTCTGCTACAATAACTTGTAATCGACTCATAGATCTTGGCTTGCTATAGCTCTACCTATTCAAATCCTTATCAGTGCTATGGTGCCACCGTTGTGGTTTTGTAAAATGAAGTAAAGAAAAGGGAAAGCGTATGCCAGAAAACCCTCTTGAGGTGCGTCTAGAAGTGGCGGACCAACGTCCCAATCATTTCACCCTCACATGTAATTCCGTGCAATATCCTCTCACGTTGAATCCAGAAGCCAATGTCACCTTCAGTGATTGGCTCCGTCGTCTCCGTCCCGTGCTAGCGGGTCACAACGATCCTTCTGGAGAACTTCCTACAGAGGGGCTCTTACATGACGTAGGGATATGGCTCTGGCAGGCACTGCTCCCAGATAGCGCCCCTACCCAACAACGTGACTCACTCGCGCAAGCCCTGCGCTCAGGACGTACTCCCCTGCTGTTGACACTTCCCGAGACGCTCGCCGGATTGCCCTGGGAATTGCTGTGCGATCCTAGCCGACCTGCTGAACAGGGATTTCTTGCCCGCCGACGCCCGCTCATACGCTTCATTCCCTCTGATACGTCGGTACCAACTATTCAGCCGCCGCTGCGTGTCCTTTTACTCATCTCCTCGCCACCCGCCCTGGGAGAAGACTCACGGGTTGACGTTGAGAGCGAACGAGCCGCCGTTGAGCAAGCTACCCGCGAGATGCGTGAAGCGGGATTATTGCACCTGCTCGTCGAGGATATCGTCACGCCTAAGCGTGTGCAGCAACTCCTCATGCGCTTCAAGCCCCATATTGTGCACTACATTGGGCATGGCGGCTACTACGAAAAGACAGGTGGTGTGCTACTCTGGGAAGATGAGCGGGGGGATCTCTTGCCGATTTCTGATGTGCGTCTTGCCGACATCCTGCGTCCCCGCAATGTCTCTGCCGTGATATTGCATGCCTGTGAAACGGGCAGGAGCAATGCACGAACGGATGTGCATGGCGTTGCCGGTACGCTGGTAAAAGAGGGCATTCCCGCAGTTCTGGCGCAGCAAGCCAATTTCACGTATGAGTCAAGCCAGCGTGCCAGTGAAGCCTGGTATACAGCACTCACAGCGGGGCAGGGATTAGCTGAAGCCCTCTTCGAAGTGCGTCAGGCGCTTTTGCTAGCAGATCGTCCAGACTGGGCGGTTCCCATCCTGCAAGGAAATGCAGCTAGCCTTGTACCTGTGCTTGATGCCAGCGTGCCTCCAGGGTCTCCTGATCCACTACTCACCAGCCAGGGAGCTGCCGCCGATCTCCCAACTCCCACAGGAGTCTTTGTCGGACGGCACCGCGAGCTGCAAGCACTACGCCTGATGCTAGAGAACGCACCCGGCAGTGGACCAGTGCTGGCCCTCATCACAGGCCCGAGCGGAGTTGGCAAGAGTACCCTGGCGGCCCAGGCAGTCACGCGCTACGGAGGAAAGTATAAAGCAACGCTCACGCTCAGGTGCCTTGGTTATCAGAGTGTCGAGCTATTCTTACAACGCATAGGAGGGTTTCTCAAGCCGCAAGGCTCACCGGGCTTCCTGGAGCATACCTTACCTGACCCCAAGCTCAGCACGACAGCCAAAATCGAAGAAGCCATTGCCGCCCTCAACCAGACGGGACCATTCCTGCTCGTGGTCGATAACCTGGAAAGTGTGCAAGATGGGGACCAAGCCTTGCGCGATGAGGACTTACTGCAACTCCTACAGAAACTGCTCACCAACCTGCGCGGTGGACGAGTACTCATCACTGGACGCTATGCAGTCAAAGACCTGCTCCCCGATGGCAAATTCGTAGCCCACCTGCTACGGTTAGACCTCGACGATCTGAGCCGCTACGAAACCAACCAGTTACTCATGCGTCACCCTAGCTTAGCTCATCTAGGTGAGACCGTCCGTCAGACCCTCATTGACGAGTTCGGTGGACTGCCGTATGTCTACGACCTGCTCAGCAGTGATGCTGCCAGCCAAAGCCTGGACCTGCTAATCCATGATGTGCAGGGAAGGATCACCGAGGAGCGCAATCAACGAACTGCCCAGCAGTGGCAAGAGGTACGACAGCGGGTTGTAGAATTCGCTGCCCTTGAGGCTACCGTCAACCGCTTATCGGAGCCGTCTCAAACATTGCTGGCACGGCTGGCAGTATTGCTGCGACCATTCCCGCTTGCTGCTATCGAGCAAGGGTTAGAAACTGCACGTACTGAGTGGCAACCACTGCTCGACAGGTCTTTGCTGCGGTATGATCCGTTGGAACGGAGCTATCGTCTGCACAGTATCACGAAGCGCTATGTGGAAGATCGACTAGAAGGCCTGCAGGATGAGCAAGATCGTAGGCAGACGCAAGCAAAGCTCGCGACTTGGTATGAGCATTATGCACGTGATGAGAGTCATGATCTGGCAGACTATCTGGAAGCACATCGTTTGTTGCGAGCTGGCGGCGAGGTGCGGCAAGCTGGCGAGTTGGTGCTGCTGCTTGCAGAGCCCCTTACACGTTTTGGACTCTATCCACTGCTCCGTGAACTCTGTACGGTAACATTGGCCAGTATAGGTGAGGGTGATGAACGGCTTGTTGCGAGCATTCGACACGAGTTGGGGAATCTGGCTTACTTCCAAGGAAAATATAAGGAGGCGCGAGAGTTCTATGAGCAGAACCTGCAGATCTATGAGCGATTGGGGGACCAGAGCGGACGAGCAGGCACTCTGCACCAGTTGGGAATAATAGCGCAGAGTCAAGGGAAGTATGAAGAGGCGCGAGAGTTCTACGAACAGAACCTGCTGGTCTTCGAGCGGCTGGAAAACCAGAGGGGACGAGCAGGCACTCTGCACCAGTTGGGGAACTTGGCTTATTTGCAAGGAAACTATGGGAGGGCGCGAGAGCTGTATCAGCAGAGCCTACAGATTTTTGAGCATCTGGGAAACCAGAGGGGACGAGCAGGTATCATACACCAATTGGGGATGATAGCGCAAGATCAAGGGAAGTATGAGGAGGCGCGAGAGCTATATGAGCAGAGCCTGCAGATCTTCGAGCAACTGGGAGACCAGAGTAAGCGAGCAGGCACTCTGCACCAGCTGGGTATGATAGCGCAGGATCAAGGAAACTACGAGGAAGCACGAGGACTCTATGAGCAGAGCCTTCAGATTGCTGAGCATTTGCAAGACCAGAGAGGACGAGCGATTACTTTGCACCAGTTAGGGATGATAGCACAGGATCAAGGAAACTACGAGGAAGCGCAGCAGATCTTGCTGAAGAGTTTGGAAGTCCATGAGCGTCTGGGAGATCAGAGCGGACGATCCGGTTCTCTGCACCAATTGGGGATGATAGCGCAGGGTCAAGGGAAGTATGAGGAGGCGCGGGGGCTCTACCAGCAAAGTCTTCAGATTGCTGAGCATCTAGGAGACCAGAAGGGTCGAGCCAACTCCCTAGGACAGTTGGGAAACTTGGCTTACTTGCAAGGGAAGTATGAGGAGGCGCGAGGGCTCTACCAGCAAAGTCTTCAGATTGCTGAGCATCTGGAAGATCAGAGCGGACGAGCCACTTCTCTGCGCCAGTTAGGGAGCTTGACTTACTTGCAAGGGAACTATGAGGAGGCGCGAGAGATCTGCCAGCAGAGCCTGCAGATCTATGAGCGTCTGGGAGACCAGAGCGGACGAGCTACTTCTCTGCACCAGTTGGGAGTGATAGCCCAACAGCAAGGGAACTATGAGGAGGCGCGAAAGCTCTGCCAGCAGAGCCTGCAGATCTATGAGCGTCTGGGAGACCAGAGCGGACGAGCTACTTCTCTGCACCAGTTGGGAGTGATAGCTCAGCAGCAAGGGGACTATGAGGAGGCGCGAGGATTCTACAAGCAGAGTCTACAGATAACCGAGCGGTTGGGAGATCAGAGCGGACAAGCCACTTCTCTGCACCAGTTGGGGAACTTGGCTTACTTGCAAGGGAACTATGAGGAGGCGCGAGAGCTGTACCAGCAGAGCCTTCAGATAACCGAGCGTTTGGGAGACCAGAGGGGACGAGCCAACTCTCTAGGACAGTTGGGAATATTGGCCTATAAGTTGGGTGACTCCGAGAATGCATTGAAATATGCCATTCAAGCCTTCATTTTGTTTGACGCCTTACATTCTCCTTCTCGTATCAACGCACAACAGTTGATCGCATCAATACGTGGTCAGATGGATGAGGCGACGTTTACTGAATACTGGAGGGCTGTTGCTGGTGATCTTCCTTTGCCTGATTTCTCCTCAGAGAATACAAACCAACAGGTGCCCGATTTCTCCCCAGAGGATGCAAATCAACAGATTATGCAGACTTTGGTAGATTTCGTTCAGGCTCCGACGTGGGAGGAGTCAAAACGTCTCCTGGAGTTACATCCCGAGCTTCTCCAACCAGAGATCGATGCAGGCTTGCAGCAATGGGCCATGCAACAAGAGAATGATAATGCTCGCAAGAGTATCGAGGAGTACCGCGTTCTGCTGGCACGCTGCAGGGATATGGGGATTGATGTGGCATTCGCAGAGCTTCAAGGCGAGAAGAGTCCAGAAGCGGCCTTTGCTGCTGGACTGAATCGCATTTGTAGCGAGGTGGTTCTCACGCTGCGAGCAGGGAATGTGGAACGACAGGAAGCATTGGCAGCACAGCTCGAGCGGATGCTCAAGGAAGGTCTCCCTGTGGAGGGAGCACTGGACTTCTTGCAGGTGCTCGTGATCTGGCTACGTGGGCAGGATACGCAGACCCTTGCAGAGAAGCTCCAGCCAGTATTTCGCAATGCATATACTCAGATGGTTGCTGCACTGCAGCAAGAAGAGACAGAGAGTGCTGATGAAGACGATGGACTCGCCGTAGAAGATTTGCCTGGCGTCGTCTCCTCTCTCATATTGCAAGGGACAACAGAGCAGCGTCAGCAAGTCGCGGCAGAGCTTACAAAGGCTCAGCAGCAAGTTACGCTAATGGAGGCAGCCCTGGGGAGATTCTTTGGATGTCTGGCAGCAGCTCTGCGGGGAGAAACACCAGAGGTAGCATCATTAGAGCCTCCATTTACAGATCTGTGGCAGGAGTTTCAGGACGCTCTGGCTACACCATCAGGCGAACAGGGTCAACAGCAGGAAGAGAAACATGACTGAGAAAAAACTGGCATTTAAGTGTGCCTATTGTGGTCTAGAGACCACAGTCATTGTGAAGGTCTCAAAGCCTTTGGCAACACAGAGCAAGAGTGTTCCAGTTCCTCACTACTGTGCCTATTGCCATCGAGCCAATAAAGTCCCGGTTCCCGATAATGTCGACGTGCAAATGCTCATCCTAGGCAGAGATAAGGAGGTTCTAGGTTACACGAGCGATGGCATCCCGATCGTGCAAGGAGAGAGGTACGCATGACAACTCCGGTATCAGGGCAACAGTTCGATCCTGATGAGGAGAAGCTTCTGCAGGAGACAGCTGAGCATTGGCGCAAGGTGTGGAATGAGGCGCCAGTGCAGGCCCTTATGCGTGTCGAGGATGCAGCCAAACAAATGATCGTGGTCACGACCGGACTCCAGGGACTCTATGTTGCTATTTTCGCGTTCAGTAACATCCGAGCGCAGGTAATGGTGGCGCTCGGGAGTGTGTCAGGAGGGCTTATTCTGCTGCTGTTCTTCACGCCTCTGGTATGCTGGCTAGTGAGCCTCTTCTATGCCACGCGCGTATTCGTGCCCCGTGTGCAGCCAGATGTCAATCTTAACGAATTGAGTGTAGGCGCGTGGGTGCAGATCAGGGACGCGTATGGACGCGTGAACGAGAAGAAATTGTACTGGCTCCATCGCTCGCACCGCTGGCTCATTACAAGCTTTGTCCTTATTCTTATAGCCATGCTAGTTCTTATCTTTCTACCAACGGCTTCGGCGGGGCCCACACGGATCATCATTGTTACACCGACGTCTATCGTGACTCCGACCCCAACGCATTAATGGGTCAACATGTCGTTAACTTGGAAAAAGAAATGACTTTTGTGAATCAAATGCTTGTAATGTAATCTAAATATACTCTTTGAGCCACTCTGCCAAGCATTGCATTTCTCGCTGGTACTCTGCGAGCTTCTCTATCTGCTCAGATCGACTCCGGTATTTCTGAGCTTCACCGCCATAGGGTTGTAACCGAAATTCGCCTTGGACGAGATGAACAGTGATCAGGTGCCTATCATAGACCATTGGGTGAGCCTGATAGAAAGCATGAAGCAACGCTGCTACCTTTTGCTCTTCCTCAAAGATGAGACGATCCCGCCTGCAAAGAAATGAGCGTATATCTTGTTGTTTTCTTTCAAGACACTGGCAAATCTCTTGCTCTAGTTTGTCTTTATGATGATACGAAACGTCTATCCAAGGGTAGGGCTTACCATGACTTACGTGTCCTTCGCATGAAGCTATGGTGCGGATTCCAGCAGCGTTGAGTCCTACGACAGTCTGCATAATCCCTGGATCAATCTCTTTTCCTAAACTGTCAGTAACACGCTCAAACAGCCTATGTAATTTTATCCACGCTTGCTTTTTGGCAACTTCTAGCATATACTTGTGAGAGATGATCAGGTGGTCCTGGCATTGCTACCAGGCCACCCTTTTAGATTAGGGTACCTGCCCTAGACCTTTACAGGTAGGGCAGAGTCGAATGAGTGCTCCCCACACGCACTTGCGTTTAGTGCAGTCGACGAGCTTCATTCCCTTGTGGAAGAAATGGTGCTTCCGCAAGACCCCGCTCCCTTTGCATCGGGGACAGGGTTGGATCAGAACCCTCTCCCCCAAGCATTGGGGACAATCTCTCATCCCTCAATACCTCCTTTCTTCTATATTTGTACCTTTCTAGGCACAAATGTATTGTACCACTTGAATAAACTGTGTCAAGCGATTTACAACAATTTTCAGGAATTGTCAAAAACTACGACACCGAATCATCACATTTAGACATTAGAGCGCCTCTAGCAGCATATCACCTTCTTCAGGTGTGATGCGGCCATCAGCAACCATGCGCAAGATTGCTATGCGTTCTTGCTCAAGGTCGACTGGAGATTTTCCTGTTGTACCTGTAGTAGAAGCTGTGCTTTGCCATTGCTCTGGCAACTCGCCCGGTGCCCTAGGGACTGGGGAAACGTCTACGTTGACATCGACATCGACATCATGAGGTCCGTGCGGTGGCACAGGTGGCTTCGATGGACCAGACGATGGGGGTCTAGGTGGCTTCGGAGGTCTGGGTGGTGATGGAGGAGACGGCGGCGTCACGTGTAAGTTTTTCAAAGCTTGCTCTACTGCCTCTACCGCTCCTTGTGTTCCTCTGGCAGCTGCATCGTAAGCTTCTGCTACGATACGATCGATACGCTGAGGGTCCATACGCCACTCACGATTGTTGATACGGATATTCATACGAGCAGCACGTTGGCTAGCATTTCTTGCTTGCCTTTCAGCTTTCTGCCTGTATTTTTCTGCCTTTCGTTGCTGCTTCTCGGCTGCACGTGTAAATCCATCCGTAAAATTGGCACCGAAACCAGCAGCGAATTCGGCGCTTGCGTCATGCCACTGATGCGCCATATCTTGCCATTGGCTCTGCCAGTCATGTGCGAAGTTCTCCCAATTCCAACTGTAGGTCGAAGTGCTCTTGGGCGCCTGATTGCCGTACAGCTCGAGATTGCCTCCTGCACTTACTTCCAGGCGAGCCGTGCCATTCCCGTACACCAGTGTGACATGATTGCCCATAGCTGACACTGCTGCATGACCATGAACTATACCACCAACCGTAGCTTGGATAGCGAGATTCGCTGCATTGGGCAGAACGAGATGAACATTGCCGCCTGCCCGCAAACGTGTCACACTCTCCGGCGGGAAGCTGGCCTCCACAAACACATTTCCGCCCACAGAGCCAACACCGAACAGGCCACGAACGCCCTTCAATTCGGCATTTCCACCAATGTTGCCAATCTGAAGATTGCCAGCCACACCAGCCACCGTCACCGAACTCCCAACATGGTCCACAGAGACATTGCCCTGGATATCACGCAAGTTACAGTCACAGCCTACATTACGCGCTCGTAACGAAGATGCTCCAGCAACCTCCAGATTAATACCGACATTCCCAATCATCAATTCGACACGCTCACTATCATGCACCTGGCAATCCCTGCCGACGTTATGAACCTGCAATTTGGCTGCACCACTGACATCCAGATCCTGGCCAATATTTTTCAGCACGACGGCACTATTCCCATTCCCTTGAATCCGGCAGTCTCCGCCAACATGTCCGCCTCGCACAGTGACGGTACTTGAGATATCCACATCTCCAGCCACATTGCTAAAACTTACCTCTGTGCCTTCTTTCAACTCTAGGCTACCACCAACAATACTCACCTCCAGTCGTGGCACCCTCTCGCACCTCACCTCCCCGTTGATATTTCCACGAGTGTGCACTTGTGGGACTTCCTCCACGACCAGATCACCATCGATGTGTCCAAGCATTACTTCACCAGTAATTGCTTTAAGTGAAACATTACCGTTTACTTCCTGTAATTCTACTTGTCGCACATTTTCAGCGGATACATCGCCATCAATATCTCTAGCTGTGATGATCTGTTCGTAAGGAACCGCTAATTCAAGAGAGTCCTCACAATCATGGATCATCACTACATCGCCTTCTGGCTGCAATGTACCAATCTCTCCATCAGATGTCACGCTGATTACCTGTTGATCCCAACCACGTACCTTGAGATCTCCAGCGACGTCAGCAATCGAGATGCGCTGTCCTGTTCCTGCAGGGAATGTTTGTTGCATATATTGCTCCTTCATAGTATGCTTCGTTAAAATCGCTATTTTCAGCCTTTCAACAACTGCATTGCTTCTTCAACACTGATTTCTTTGGCTGCGAGTCGACCCAGGATGACACGGCGGTCGGTATGGCCATTATTCTCCGGAATGCCGCCCAGAGCATCAACAATTTCATCGAGTCGGCTGCGGGCAGTGTTATAGGCCACATTCATCTCCTGGGCCAGCCTTTGAACATTGCCGCGATACTTCACCAGCAGCTCTACAAAATCAAGCTGTTCTCGCGTCAGGCGTCCAATCCAGCCCAGACTGAATCTTCCCTCGATAGCAACGCCACTGGCGGGACATTCTAAGCGCGTCACGATGAGTTCTTCGCCGCTTACTGGGTCTCTGGTTATTAATGGATACATACATGCTCCCTTTATAAGGATCTTTGTCGTAAGATCTTCCTGGCTGCTTCCCGTGATTGCTATGCCAATGGGATACCTCTCAGATCCTCAGGTTATCTATGGCAATATTCGCTTTTGTATTGCCATTTTTCGTTACCTTCATAGAATATATTAGCATAGAGTAATAAATTTGTCAATAAAATACTAAATATTGCCATTTTTAAGTAGAAATTTTCTGATGTCAGGGCAGAAATGGTCTAGATAGCTGAAGTATGGTGGCGTGTCGCTCATGTATTTTAAAAATCTCTTCAAAAGATTTTTGATTATATACTTGAATTTAATTACAAAAAATCTGAAGTATTCCAAAAGTTTTCTAGATGGTGATATATATCAGGTTATAATTCTAACGTTTTTCTAAGCTTTCTATCTAATTTAAAGTTTAAACGATGTCACTTTCTACCAAATCCATTCGTGTCGGAGGTATTACATACAAAGTAGCCAAGATAGCATTGTAGAGATGTCGTTTCTGACTAGTTCGGTAGCGATATGTTAAAGTTGCTTTCGCGAGGAGAAAAACTATGTCAACAGCACAGACACTAGTAGTTGCGGTCTTTGACGACAGCGCTGTGGCAGAGCATGCCATCAATGATCTTAGGGATACAGGATTTAGCAATAATGAAATCCTCTATTCGAGTCGCCAAAAGAAAGGAGGCTTTTTTGAAAACCTCAAAAGTTGGATAACAGGAGAGGAAACAGCCTCGATTGGTGATGTAGCCAAGAATCTGAAAGATATGGGAGTATCGGAAGACGCAGCCAACTACTATGCCAGAGAGCGTGAGGCTGGTCATCCTATTGTCGCGGTCAGTTGCCCTGGTCATGAGCAGAGCGCCAGAAATGTTTTGGACCGCAATGGTGGTCACTCTCATGGTATGACACCCGGTAGTACAGCTGCTGGCATGGGACCAGGAGGTATGTCTTCTACAGCTCACGACCAGCCTTCGCAGATGGCAGGTTACCAGCCAGCTGAGGGATACAGCCAGCCAGACCAGCCTATTTCCCGGCGAGATAGACCGCTTGAAGGCGGAGAGGCACACATCCCGCTTCGCGAAGAGCAGTTGAATGTGGAAAAACAGAGGGTACAGAAAGGTGAGGTAAGAGTCCACAAAGAGGTTGTGACTGAGCAGCAGCACATCGATGTTCCTGTCTCACATGAGGAGGTAGTGATAGAGCACCTTCCAGCGTCCGAAGCCAGAGCTGCGGATACTCCTATTGGTCAAGGTGAGACAATACGTGTTCCAGTCAGCGAAGAGCAGGTCAATGTAACCAAACAGACTGTAGAGACTGGCGAAATTGACATTAAGAAGCGCGATGTCCAGGGTGAGCAACGCGTCACTGGTACAGTCCGCCGTGAAGAGCCGCGCATCGAGCAATCTGGTGATGTCCATATTCGTAGAGACGACGATGTGAGACCATAGGAAGCTTTGATCCATCTGGTGAGAATAGCAGACCGTACGAGGGCACCAATACAAAGAATTGGTGCCCTCACTTTTTATTTGAGAGAAGCAGCTAGAGAACAAATGAGAGCAGATCACGTCCTACCAGGATTGTTCCCTGGTAGCCTTGTAACTCTGCCTCTACTTGCAACCGCTTCGCATCGATCTCGCGATATAGATGTGAGCAAACGATAGTGCGTGCCTGTGATGCCACGGCCAGATCGACAATTTCACGGTCCTCGATGTGGCCGGAGTCGATAACTGCTAGGTCAACGTTCTCTAGAAAGGCAATCTCTTCGGCATGAAAATAGGAATCGCCAGTTAGCGCATAGCTGCGACCACGCCAGCGAAAGCGCAAACCGTGATTTCCTGCTGGAGGGAGGCTAAGGAATTCAAAGCTGTGAGAGCCAATCGTCAAATCTTTCTCGGTAACTTCGTGCACGGTAACTGTATATGCTGGCTTCTGAAAGGAGTTCGGACCAAAAAGTTGGAACAGACCATCGATCAGCCTTTTGACGCCCGTGGGGCCATAGATGTGGAGATCAGAGGTGCGAGGATCCCGACGCGATGCAGCACCAGCCTGCAATAAAGGAATCAGGTCGGAAACATGATCTGGATGAAAATGCGAAACGACGATATGATTCACCTGATTATGTCGCACACCGACATCCAGCAAGCGTTGTACGACTCCATGGCCGCAATCAAACAAGATATGAGTATGATCGAGTTCAAGCAGAACGCTGGAAGCCCGTCGCTCGTGCTCTATCTGGCAAGTCCCCGTCCCTAATAAAGTTAGACTACTCATAGCAAAAAAGTTCTCCTCTAGCGTTGTTTATGGACACGAGTTACTACTTGCACTACAATCCATCATATAGCCATAGCTGTCAACCACAGTCAGAAGTAAGTAGTGCGCTCACTCTCATGAGAAAAGGGGGCAGATACAAACCCCGATATAGTATATCCTCTACTCAAGGCAGTTCCCAGCGTTGTATACTGGCTAGAATATATATGTCAACTCAAAAATGTCAGCAGGAAACGGTTTCTTTTAGACACGACGTACGGAAAAAACAATCAATGATCTTCCTTACAGAACCGGACATCAAGTATCAGGATAGCTTCCTGGCAGGATTGCGCGAATTTCACCAAGAGAGAAGGATGCTTCAGTACAACTTTCAGATCGTCAGCGAGGGCTTCGAGAGATTTTTGTACCATCTCAAGACACAGCAAGATCGGACAAAGCTTCCGCCCTATATCGTTCCTCAGAGCCATTTCTGGCTGATCGATGACGATGAGTTTATCGGTATCCTTTCTCTGCGTCGTGAACTAAACGACACTTTTATTAGAATTGGTGGTCATATCGGCTATCAGGTCAGGCCCTCAAAACGTCGGCGAGGCTATGGCAAGGAATTGTTACGACAGGGCTTGCAGAAAGCAAAGGAGCTTGGCTTCACCCGCGTCCTTCTCACCTGCGATGAAGACAATATTGCCTCAAAGAAGGTCATCGAGTCTAATGGTGGTCAGTTTGAAAACGCAATCCTGGTTGAAGGTTCCCCGATTAAAAAGTTGCGCTATTGGATCGATCTCGGTGATCAACCCCCCGTTGAAAAAGGACACTGATGAGACGAACTGACCTCTTGGGAGCTTGCTACTGACCAGGGCGCGGGTTGGTAAAAAAAGTTGGGTGTCAGGATGCGATTTTCATATGGATGGTGAAAGACCTCCATTGTCGAAGCTGACATGGGGGGGACAAGCCATCCCCAATCGCCAAAAGCTCGTCTATGAGCCTTACACTCCTGCTCCTCAAACACAATAAATTGGCGTGAGGCTGTATGATGATCAACAATCGTGACTCCTGCTGAACGAAAGGAGTATAATACTGCAATGTTCAGCTCAACGAGTGCTCGATCTTTCCAGAGTGAGTCCTTTGACCTCATATTTAGATTGAGTTTTTCGGCAATGACCGGCAACAGGTTATATCGTCCCTGATCCCCAAAGTTTCGTGCGCCAATCTCCGTACCCATATACCACCCATTGAATGGTGCCGCACTATACAAGATCCCTCCAATTTCTAAGCGCATATTAGAGATAACAGGTAACGCGTGCCATTTTAAACCCAATGTTTCAAACCACGGATACTCGGGATGATGAATCGGCACTTCAAGAATGGCATCACCGGGCAACTCGAAAAACCTAGGAGCCTGATCAGGCATCTGGATAATGAGGGGCAAGATATCAAAAGCTGTCTTTTCTCTCCTCCGCCAGCCAAGATGGTACAGATAATCCGTCAACTGAACCTGCGCAGGATCGCCCAGGATCGTCCCGTCGGGCTGCTGGTAGCCTGCGTATCTAATCAATTGCGAGTTCCAGATACGTATCCCTGGCTGGTCAGGGGCGCATGGAGCAAAAACCGTAATCATAGGCCGGATATGACCTCCGTTGGTCGCGAGGCGAAGGTGTTCAACACATGCCTGAAAAATATCCTCAGCCCTTGAGAGATGACGCAGATCACGCACCCCTAGAGAACGCCAATATAATCGACCAATGCAGCGTGTACTATTTCTCCATGCCAACTTGGCTCCATAAGCGAGTTCGTCGAAGGATTGCCAGTACGTGCCAGTAAGGTCTATCTCTGCCTGAATGTGAGCGAGACGTTGATGAAGATCCTTGAATGGAGGACACTCTTGAGTATGCTGTCGAAGATAGGTTTCGGCGTGTGTCTTTATACGTGAATATGAATAACCTACTCTGGGAGACAACTGTAACATTTGCTATCCTTTCCTCTCATTGCGCTCCCGGCGCAGTCCCTAACTTCCACGATACACAGGATACTGTGTACGCTATGCTACAATCTTGCCTACGTTAGCTATTCCTATAGACAGGAAGCCAGATTCTACCATCTACTACCTTTCAAATATTTCTATACAAGAATAATTGTTTTTATTGTACCATGTATTCGATCGAATTAAAAGAGAAAACAGATTAAAAATATATAAAGATATTTATTATTATACAAGAGCATAAACACAAGAAAGTAATGAGTGAAATGTAGTAGGGAAGAGACAAACTCAAGAATTCAGAGAGTGCTGTGTCGGGTGAGCAGGGATTGAGAGGACCATTTCTCAGGGTCAGTATTTGAGCCCTCTCCAGTACTGTATGCCTATTGACAGGGCTGTACGTTTTTGTTATCCTACTACCAGTTGTTAAGGCATAGGCTGGTGTAGCTCAGCGGTAGAGCAACGGTTTTGTAAACTGGCTTATCAATTCCTTGAGTATCTAAACTGGCTCCAGAAGCGCTTTTATCTCCTGCTAAACCCACATTCTTAGGAAGAAGCGAAATTTGCTACTCCTGAGGTTGCTGCATCGACCTCTCGCTTTGTGGGGGATACTGTTGTAGCCCTGGTGCATACGGCTCATACTGAGGCCTCGCCGGGTAGTCCACCATAGTTGATTGATCTACCTCAGGTACCCTGATCAGGTAGATCAGCATGGTGATCCAACTAAAGAGAATGGTACAAACAAACCAGCCCCATTGCTGCCGCTTCGCCTGCTTTATCAGCATCCCTATATGGGCAATGACAAGCAACACGGAGCTAGCAATGCCGAACAGGACTGTCAGCACTATTGCGAGAATCACAGAGGGTGATGGACTGGCACAAACGCTCGTTCCCTTGCACTGAGCTAACCATCCGTTCGTTGGCACCTTAGCAATGAGAGCAAGAGCACACAAAATCATACCGACGGTAAAAAGGATAGCAATGGTCTTTTTGCGCATAAAAAGTAAGCCTCTGGGAAATTGCCGCGAGCGGATCTGCTACGGCTGTGTTTTTCCGTAGGGGCAAGGTTGCCGTCCTATCAATCTCAAATCATGGCTGCTTTTTACGCTCAGTGAGACGGTCATGTTGCCCTGACGGTAAAGGTTTTCGAGGGCATTTCATAACACTAACAAACGCTGCTATGAGGGCACTCTTCTCTGCTCAGGATACCCGATGCAAGAGGGGTTTTCCAGGGGGAAAGAGGGACAATGTATGGATTACCTACCTCGTAACAACTTCGGGAACAAAGGGAACACCCTCACCGAGAACGGCTCTGCTTATCTGAGTTACGAAACGCCCTCGTGTTCCTATGTGTGGCTGGTCTGAGATCGCTTCGCAGGTAGCCTTGACCTATGCCGCTTCTGTCATTGTTGGTCTGGCTGCTCAACAAGCTGGCCGTCCTGATCTCATCCGTTCTCCTAAGCGCGTCCTTGCTCATCTCTGGAGGGAGGAAGCCGAGTTGTGAAAGGCCCTCACCAGTCTGGATAAAAAAAGTCTGGGTCGATAGGATCAATCCACAGAGGAAATCGGTCCCCTGTCTGATATCCATAGGCAAGTTTCAACTTGGATAATAGAGGAACAACTATTTTATAGTGGTAGATCTTTCTGGTTTGTGGATGATACCACTCTAGGTAGAGGAAAGACTGGTGACAATAGTATTTCTTTCCTGTTACAACTGCTGTTATTTGTTCTCCGTAATGATTCATCCATTTTTTCTTTTGATGCCTAACAGCTCGATCATAAACACTTAGCATGACGGCAAAGCAGATACCGAGCAGGTAATAAGCGTACCATTGGGTCTTGCTCAAGGAAGTGACTAGAGCAAGGGCTGCGATAATGAGGGTCATACGGAGAGAGATGGTGGAAGAGTATCTTTCCCGCTTTATGATGCGCACTTTTACTTTTTGCCGTTTTGAGAGCCCTAATTTATATAGTCGTTCCATATATTATTAACCGATTTTTTTCTTGCTAATCGTATACTTATTCCTAGATAATTGAGGGCCTTTCCTAACTCTCAAAAAACTCTGCTACAAGGGCACTCTTCTCTGCTAAGGATACCCCAATGCAAGAGGAGTTTTCCAGGGGGAAAGAGGGACAACTTCGCCAACACAGGGAACCTCTTCAGCTCAGAAATGCTCTGCTTGTCTGAGTTACGAAACGCCCTCTATAAATGGTATTGAACAACTGCTACAGGAAGCTGCTAAACGAGCTGGTGTAACAGGTGTACGTGTTTCTCCGCACACGTTCCGGCATACCTTTGCACGGATGTTTCTGGAAAATGGGGGTGATGTGTACAAGCTTTCTCTGCTCCTGGGTCATAGTAGCGTTGTAGTTACAGAGAACTACCTGAAAGACTTTGAAAGTAGAAATGCACGCAATAATCAGATAAAGCATTCTCCTGTGGCTAATATGGATTTAAGCAAGTCTAAAGGCGGATTTCGCAAAAAGAAAGCTGATATACTGAGGGAGTGATTTTTATAAGAGAGGAAAGAGACATACGGTTAGCCAAAAATCAGGGCATTTTTTGAAGCATCTGTGATGTTGGAAAAAAGTGCTCTGTATGTATTGACAGAGCTGCGCGTTTTTGTTATCCTACTATCAGTCGTTAAGACGTAGGCCGGTGTAGCTCAGCGGTAGAGCAACGGTTTTGTAAACCGTTGGCCGTCGGTTCGATTCCGACCACCGGCTCCTTCTAAGCCCGCTTCACAAGCGGGTTTGTTTTTTTGAGCAACCTCTCTTTTCGCTCATTGCTCGGCTTTGACAGCAACCATGACAGCAACGCGGTTAGACGCCTTTGGAGAGCAGTGTATTCAGCCGATTCATCGCCTCCTCGTCTTGCTGTCGAGGATCTGAGTATCGACCAGGCATCTCTCGGCTTTCTGAGACACGAACACAGGCGAGAACGACACTCCATAGATCGCGTCGCCGGTCCCTTTCAGGGCTTGCACCATCCAGTCATCGCATGCACAGAAAACCCACCCCGTAAAAGCCCGACTGCTCTCGTCTACTCTACAGAGGGAACAACAACGCTCCAACGAGAGCAGGAAGGCAGGAGAACTATGCAACAAGATCCTCTTTTTCAGCGAGAAATGGTTCGAGAAGTGCATCCATTGGGAGCATTGGAAGCCGAATACGTGACAGATCCCAGGAAGTTTCTCGCCAGTTTCGGCCTTATCTTTGGTTTTTTTGCATTATTCTGGGTAGCATCCATGGTGTTTGGTATATTCAGGCAATCTGCGGTCAATGTCATCACTCTCTTCATTTTCAGCTTTCTTTTCTTCTTCTTCATCCTGGTAGTGGGGGGATTTTTCCTCGTCTACTACCTCGCCTACCGGCATTTACATGTGTATGTTTACACCAACGGGCTCTTCTACAGCAATGAAGCCACGCGCCTGGTCTACTGGCCGCAAGTAGCGAAAGCGTCTCTCAACAGGGGCAACATGTACCTCAAGGTGAAAAACCAAGCGGGGATCTCAATTCCCATAAATTATCTCTCCAATTCTGGGGAGCTGCGCGACAGAATCGAGCAAAAGATTGCCACCTCTCGCACTTTGAGGTAAGCCCGGGATACGTAGTCCAGGTGTGCAGCAGCAGAGAACATCACTTGCACATGGATGCGTGAAATAGCGGGCCAGTCAGCGTCTATAGAGGGAAGACCTTTGACCTGGTCCACCAAACAACAGGAGGAAAGCAGGTTCTTTATGCAAGACACCACCTTCTTTGAGCAGCAGGCAGTCGCACAAGCATCTCAGTTAGGGCCATTGGAAAAAGAATACGCCATCGACCCCTGGAAGATACTGGCTAGCGTCGGCCTTATCCTTGTTTTTGCCCTTCTTGTGCCACTTTTTTCCTTTGTTTCATCCCGACAGACAGCCAATACCACACCCATCTTCGTTTTCTTCTTCATGTTCGGTCTCGTGGCAGGAGGGGGTATCATGCTCTCCTTCTACTTCACCTACAGACGGTTGCATGTGTATGTCTATAGTCATGGGTTGCTCTACCTGAACGGAAAGGCCAGCAAGGTCGTCTACTGGCAGCAGGTCAACCAGGTCTCTACCTACAGAGGCTATCTCTACGTTATACTCTCCAACCATGGCGGCTGGATTTCCATTCCCTGGTATCTCGGCGGATATGGTGAGTTACGGACCACCATCCAGCGCAAAATTGTCCAAGAGGGTCCTTGGAGCTAGAGCAGAGGCATTCACCTGTCAACCCCAACACGCTGCTGGCGAACAGTGCAGAGGTATGCTGTGATGAGTTCTCTCCAACACCAGGATCGTTCTACCGAGATGCCGCAATTTACAGAATAGTGGCGGAAGAAATCAGACGAGGAGCGATTTTTCCGAGCATCGAAGTATGAATTTCCATCCTTCAGATCACATTCCCCCCCCTTCAGTGCAAAATCAGTCCACCCTTCAGTTAATTTACCATCTCATTTGCGAGAAAAGTGGTAATTGTGGTACTTTCCCCGAATGTTTGCTCATTTCTGCCCTCAATCTTTGCTTTTGGCTCTCAATCTTTGCTCATTTCTCCAAATTAGTGATAGACTGATTGGATGTTCATATGCATAAGTGGTTAACCTAAGAGAGGAGGAGTTCTTGTGGTCCTGACTAAAGAGGATTTTTTGCTCCATGAATATGATGCACTCAGATCTGAAATTGTGCAACGCACTGTTGTAAGATTTACCATCCTTGCTCTATTGATGACCGTATTTGGTGCGGTCTTTGCATTTTCTACTACATCTATTGCGGTCTACCTCCAGATGCTTTATCCTGTCTTGTCAGGCTTTTTGCTAGCTGCTTACATTAGTAATTCCTATGGCATTCGTGAAATATCAAAGTTTATCAAGGACCATATTGAGGAGAATGTTCAGGAAAAAGATCAAAAACCCACTATCTCAACTATTGGCTGGCATCACAAAACTCCTGGAGGAAGAATTGAAATTTTAAATATCAGTTTGAGTTATTTACTCAACAATTTCATCTTTCCAGTAAGTAGCTTGATTGCATGGGGAGTATCATGGATTACCATATCCGATCCAAAATTCACTCTCTTAAGCAGAAATGGTATAGATATAACCCATTTGGCCTTGTGGTCCTCCCTGGTAATTATTCTGATTTCATTCCTCTTTGCATTGTTCGAAGGCAGAATCTTTAACCCAGAACAACAAGAGCATCCACTTCAAACAAATGAAGGACAGCCTGTTCCTCGTGGCTCGACCTCCTCCAAAGCAAGCGACGGCTCAGATCAGCAGGCGATTCAATCCGATGAAGCGCAGACCCAACAAAAGTAGCGAATGCCCATGTTGGCAAGCTCTCAGGAATTCGAGCAACAATTCAGGTCAAAATCTTGACCTGAATTGTTGCTCAGAGGAGAAGGCTTCAGCTCGAAGGATGGACAAACATTCGGGGAAAGTACCAAGAGCTTCTTACCGCTTCTCAATACCCATGGAAGAATAGCTCCTCAATAGATAAAGAGCCTTCACAAGACCCACGAAAACACGGGAAGCTCTTGACAAAAACCCAACGATTTGATACGTTTGCTTCTGCTGTACTAGCATGGCGCTGGCACAGAAAAGAGGTATGTTGCGCAGATGGCTCTCCTGAACGAACTCAAACCGGGTGCTCTGGTCAAAGGTCTCCTCCCAGGTGATATCGTCACCATTATCGATGTGAAAAACTATGGCGATATTAGCCTTGAGTTGATTTATAAAGACAGTAGCGGTCGCCTTGGCACCGAACTGCTCTACAGTGACAGCGTGGCACAGTTGGAAATTGCTTCCAACGATTTGCCGTGGAGCTTTCAAGCTGACGGTGCGCTGTTTCGCCTGGTATCGGAGGCTTATCGTATCCGGCTGGCCTATTTATTTGATCCTCTGATCGCTGTGCATACCTCACTCGTTGACCCCTTGCCACACCAGATTACCGCTGTATACGAGACGATGCTTGCAAAGCAGCCGCTACGCTACCTGCTGGCCGATGACCCTGGCGCTGGTAAAACCATCATGACTGGTCTCCTTATAAAGGAACTGATGATTCGGGGAGACCTGCACCGCTGCCTGATCATCACCCCTGGCAATCTCGTTGAGCAGTGGCAGGATGAGCTGAGCCGACGCTTTCACATCACCTTTGAGATTCTGACCAATGATCGCATTGAAGCATCCTCGTCCGCCAATATATTCACAGAAATGCCACTCTGCCTCGTCCGGCTCGATACAGTATCACGCAACGAGGCATTACGAACAAAACTGGAGCAGAGTGAGTGGGATCTGATCGTGGTCGATGAAGCACACAAAATGTCGGCCACGTTCTTCGGCGGCGAGGTCAAATATACGAAACGCTACCAGCTTGGGCGGATGCTCGGCAAGCTGACGCGCCACCTGCTCCTGCTGACTGCTACCCCACATAATGGCAAGGAAGAAGATTTCCAGCTCTTTATGGGTCTGCTCGACGAGGATCGCTTCGAGGGACGTTTCCGCGAAGGGGTGCGCAAGGTCGATGTCTCGGATATGATGCGCCATCTGGTCAAGGAGCAGCTGTATAAGTTCGATGGCACACTCCTCTTCCCCGAGCGTCGAGCCTATCCCGTTAACTATCGCCTTTCAGCATTAGAAGAGCAACTCTATCAAGAAGTCACCAACTATGTGCGCCAGGAATTTAACCGGGCTGATGCGCTGGGCAACAATGGGCGCAAGGGCACGGTCGGCTTTGCGCTGACGACACTTCAGAGACGCTTGGCCTCTTCGCCAGAAGCGATCTCTCAATCTCTGAAACGCAGACGAGAGCGCCTAGAACGCCGCTTACAAGAAGCTCGTCAGGCAAAGTCGGAGGGGAGCATCTCGCTCGAACTGCTGCGATCCCTGCCTCAACTCTCCGATGATGAGCTGGATGAGCTGGATGATGCTCCAGATGCGGAAATTGAGGAATTGGAGAATCAGGTCGTTGATCAGGCTTCGGCAGCACGGACGATTGCAGAACTTGAGACCGAAATTGGCATCCTGGCCCGGCTGGAAGATCTGGCTCTGCGTGTGCAGAGGAGCGGCACCGATCGGAAGTGGGAGGATCTCGCTGGTCTGTTGCAGGACAATGCCGAGATGTTTGATGCGCAGGGTCACCGCCGCAAGCTGGTCATCTTCACCGAGCACCGCGATACCCTGAACTACTTGCAAGAGCGTATCAAAACCATGCTGGGTTCTGCAGATGCCGTTGTGACTATTCACGGTGGATTGAACCGAGAAGTGCGCATGCGAGCCCAGGAGGCCTTTACGCAGGATAAGAACGTCCAGATCCTCATCGCCACAGATGCGGCAGGCGAAGGGATCAACTTGCAGCGTGCCCACCTGATGGTGAACTATGACCTGCCCTGGAATCCCAATCGCCTGGAACAGCGCTTCGGGCGCATTCACCGGATTGGACAGACCGAAGTTTGCCATCTCTGGAATCTGGTGGCTCTTGAGACGCGCGAAGGTGAGGTCTTCCAAACACTGCTCAAGAAGCTGGAGGAGGAGCGTGGATCGTTGGGCGGTCAGGTCTTCGACGTGCTGGGCAAAATCTCGTTCGATCATCGTCCTTTGCGCGACTTGATGGTTGAGGCCATCCGCTATGGTGACCGACCAGATGTCAAAGAACGCTTGCATCGCGTCGTCAACGAGGCATTTGACCGTGCGCACTTGCAGGAGTTGTTGGATCAGCGTGCCCTGACACACGAGGTGATGGACGTTGCACGCGTCTACCAGATCCGTGAGGAGATGGAGCGAGCTGCCGCTCGCCGTTTGCAGCCGCATTTTATCGCCATGTTCTTTCTGGAAGCATTTAAGCGCCTGGGAGGCAAATATTACGAACGTGAGCCACACCGCTATGAGATTACATTCGTTCCCGCCATCATCCGCAATCGCGTTGCAAGGGGCCAAAAGAATACGTTCAATAACAGAGCTGTGATCCAGCATTGCTATGAGCGCGTGGTGTTTGAAAAGGAGCAGATGATTGTTGCTGGCAAGCCTCTGGCAGCGTTGATCTGTCCCGGTCATCCCCTGCTCGATGCAACTATTGACCTGATACTCGAATTGCACCGCGACTTGCTCAAGCAGGGTACGATGCTGGTGAATCCACTCGACACAGGTGAAGAGGTCCGTCTGCTTTTCTATCTCGAACATGTCATTCAGGATGCCAGCATCGACACAACTGGCAAGCGCCGTGAGGTTTCGCGCCAGCTGCAATTTGTCGAGTTGGATGCCAGTGGCATGATTCGCCCAGCTGGCTATGCTCCTTTCCTCGACTATCGGCATGCCAAAGAGGAGGAGCAAGTACTCATTGGTGACCAGCGCGATCAACCCTGGTTGCAAGGCGATCTCGAAGAGCAGGCGCGTTCCTATGCCATTATGCATCTCGTGCAAAAGCATCTTGAAGAGGTACGCAAGCGGCGCGAGGCTCAGATCGATAAAACCCAAGCTGCCGTCAACGAACGTCTGACTAACGAGATCAGCTACTGGGACAATCGCGCAGTCATTCTCAAAGAGCAGGAAACGGCGGGCAAGACCAACGCACGCCTCAACTCCCAGCTTGCCCGCCAGCGTGCCGATGAATTGCAGGCACGCCTGCAACGACGTATGAACGAGCTGCAACAGGAGCGCCATCTTTCGCCTCTCCCGCCAGTTGTCATCGGCAGTGCCCTCGTGATCCCTCAGGGTCTACTTGACCGTTTAAAAGGTGCCGTGATGTCCGATCAGTTCGCCCACGAAACCGCCATCATCGAAGCGATCGCCATGCAAACCGTTATGGAGGCTGAGCGACGCCTGGGCTATGAACCGCGCGATGTAAGTCAGCAGAAGTGCGGCTATGACATCGAATCGCGTGATCCCGCCACAGGCAAACTGCGCTTTATCGAAGTCAAGGGACGTGCCAGGGGAGGTGAGAGCATCATCGTCACCTGCAACGAGATCCTCACCGCGCTCAACAAACCTGACGACTTTATCCTGGCCGTCGTCCAGGTCGATGGGGAAGAGACGACCACGCACTACATCAAACAGCCCTTCCAGAGAGAGCCTGACTTCGATGCCACCAGCGTCACCTATAACTTGGCGAAACTACTGAAGAAGGCGCAATAATTTTCTGTAGTTGACATCTATTGCTATTTTCCGTATACTCATGAATATAGTAACTGTTTCACTTTGGGGTTATAATAATAGAGAGCTAGCGTTGAATATGTGAAAAGTTACATCTGGAATGGGGCAGTGATGCAGATGCAAAGACGTTATGAGAAAGCACCTATCAAAGAAGCAATTATTGATTTACGAGTTGCCCTGCCAGAAGGGTTTACTGTGAATCAGATCGCAGATATTCATCCTTCTATTAAAGACGGTTTTCCGACGATAGAGCCTTTTTATAAAGGGGTTGGTGCGTTCTTTTATCAGCCGGGCTCATCCTTTAAAGTGGATACTTCGGAGCGGCAAATTGGTTTCTGGTTCAGAAGCGGAGACAATTTGCAAACTTGCCAGACAACTCTAGAAGGATTCTCATTTAACCGACTGGCTCCATATGAATCTTGGGAAAAGTTCAGTAGTGAAGCAAAAGATCTATGGGGAATATATACGAAGATTTGTAACCCAATACAAGTAACACGAGTCGCTGTTAGATATACTAACCAGATAAATATCCCGGCAAATGAAGTCATAGAACTTAAAGATTACTTAAATACTGTACCAGAAGTATCTTCTAAATTATCGCAAAAGACCCTTCAATCATTCTTTATGCAATTACAAATACCTCAACAGGATTTGGGTTGCATGCTCACTATCAACGAAGCAATTGCTCCACTAGCAGACCCCGAAATGGTTACTGTTATCCTTGATCTTGATCTGTTTCGTCAGCAGGTTTGGGATAGCGATGATGAAGATATATGGAGCTTGCTTGAAAAGCTCCGAGATCGAAAGAACGAAGTCTTTGAAGCAAGCATTACAGATAAGACTAGGGAGTTGATCAACTAATGCCACAGATAGCAACAACAAAATCAGATAATCGAGATCCATTAGTGGAAAGAATCCCATCTGGTGCTAGTGGAAGTAGCATGATACTTCGTCAAACTGCCCTAGGCTCGATTCTGGAATTGCATGCTGGAATTGGTAGGGGCAGGGGCAGCGAATTACTCCGCCAAGCTGGAGTTCGCGTACTTAAAGGTTTTTATGTTGGTTCTCCAGGGTCTTCTTTTTCTGTACAAGATGTGAGAGAGTTTGCTCTTGAAGAAATTTTGCCTACACTTGCTGAGATCTATGGTTTACTAACATGGCCTGATGGATGGAATGGCTATGACGCTTATGCCCCAAAATATGATGCTGTGCAATATGCGTGCTACTGGATTGGGATGCTTTACTTAGAGATAGTAGATTCCCATCTGAATTGGTTTGAGCCGAATGTCACAGCTAGTGCTGAGGGGGAAGTACTATTAGAATGGAGGCAGGGTCCTAAGAGTCTTACAATTTATGTCGGAAATCAGGGCACGGAGTATGTGAAAGATTGGGGAGCGGATATCAATACCGAGATGGAAGATGGCTCTGCCGACTCACCGAGCATGCGCCGGGCACTTTGGAAATGGTTGGTGAGTTGAGACACGATGTCTGACGATTTTGTACATGATGATGAAATCCTGTATCGTCGCGTTGCTGCTAGCAGAAACCTTTATAAAATCAGAACTGATGGCACAATAGAAATTAGCTCCGCAGCATTTGGCGATCGTGAACTCCGAGTATCGGTAGATCGAGCAAAATTATGTAATTATAATCCTAGATATACTTTAGGTAAAGAGTCAGGTGTGGTCGTAGGATTAGTTGCGGGAAACGTACGCAATGTAGATGGTATTACGCGCAATGACCGTAAAGGGAATGCTATAGAGCAATTCAAAATCGATATAGAGCCCGTTCCTCTACTAAACAATCCTGCTCATGCAGAGATATACGCTATTCCAGAATTTGTAGCAATTGACACAAAAGCGGCTTTCCATAGGCTATGTCGGCGTCTTGCTCGGCTTGCTGAGGCAGGGCAGTGGGTACTCCTATCTGAAAACTAATGGACATAGCTCCCCGTTTCTAGAAGAATATCGTTCTACTCCAGAGAGAGCCTGACTTCGGTGCCACCAGCGTCACCTATAACTTGGCGAAGCTGCTGAAGAAGGCACAAGGGTGATCCTAGAGGCTTCACCCCACGAGGGAGCAATCTATGGATGAAGTCATTGCTAAAGCAAAATTACAACATCCTGTCCTCACTCTTGAACGTCGCCCAGCTCCTGAACACGTTTTGCCACTTCTTTAGTTATCTCAATCAACGCGGCAAGCAGCGACTCTTCTATATCCATATCACCTTCATATTCGGCCAAGTTCCGCTTCCGGTGCGCTTGATCCAGCATGCGCCACTGAGAAGCAGGTAATTTGATGGTATGGGTAAGACACTGGAATACAATATAACGGTACTCGGAACGGTAGCCGTGCCAGCGCAAGGCTGCAAGGGAAAGCGCATGGGCGGCGTTGTAGGCAAGATCAAAACGGCTTTCCTGACTCAGACCAGGAATTTGTTCCACGTCCTTCAGACGCACAAGACCGGATCGAACCAACCCGTCAAATTCAGACTGAGTCCCTGCCTCCGCTTTTAACTGGTTGACCCGAACGAGGTTATCTAACTCAGGAATAGTCATCTATCCTCCCGATAAGCGGAATAATAGTTCCAGTTAATACCTTCGTCAAAAAAGAGTTTCTATCTTTTCTACGCTTAGAAAATTCCTCACTGGTGTAAAGTGTGACATGTATCTTGCGTCCTAATTGGCCTTCCAGAGGCTGCATGACAGAAAAAATGTCACCCAAGGTCAGGATATCGGAAACAACCATGATATCCATATCGCTTCCGGCATGATCTTCCCCCTTTGCAACCGACCCGTAAATAAATGCAGAGGTAATCGCTGATTCGATGGGCCGCAATGCGTGGCGTAGCCTGTCGGCAGCGCCAAAGGTTTTTAGCACAATGCTACGCAGTTCCGGGAAGATAGGAGACTCAGCATTAGCCTGATAGTGTTTCTGGTTCCCTATGGTGGTAACGGTCAGTAGTCCAGTTTGGGTTAAACGTTGCAACTCCCGCTGGACAGCGCCGGAGCCTGAACCTGCCAGGGTGATAAGCTCATTCGCATAAAAACTCCGTTCTGGCTGGCCGAACAGTAAGGAAAACAGCCGTTGTTGCGTGGATGAGAACAAAGCATCTGCAATCCCGGAATGCCCTTGGGACATCATCGGCTTTTGAAAGTTTGCACTAGAACTGTCATTTACATTGCCCATAATGGGTATTATCATGCCTAAATTGGGTATTGTCAAGGTCGTTAAAGCCCCCCGGATACTACCAGCAAGGGCATCTGCTAACTGAAGTAACGCATTACTTTCATCTCTCTCTCCCCGTACCTTCCTTATTTTAATCCCTGCTTTTCAAGAGGCTAATCCTTCATGCTCTATGTGAGGCTATCGAGTGGATTACCAACGAAGCATCATTTCGTGAGAGTCAATTTCAGCTTTGGCGTTTCCTCCAATTGCCCTAACTCCACAAGTACTAGGAACGCATCCCCACTCCGCAATATTCGTTACACTTATGTGCAGTTTCAAAAGTGTGCGATACTACACTATATTGCCGCAACAGTACCGATACTACGCAATACTTCACTATATTTATGCACCAGTATCGCAACTTTGTGATAAACTAATGCTTTCAGCAAAAGCAAAACAAGCCCTAAAGGAGTTGCCCCTGTACAATGCCCTACCATAAAAAACTCATCGAAGTGGCTATCCCCCTCGATGCCATCAATAAAGCCTCCGTGCGTGAAAAATCCATCCGCCACGGCCATCCCTCTACACTCCACCTCTGGTGGGCACGCCGCCCTCTAGCGGCATGTCGTGCAGTGCTGTTTGCTTCGCTAGTCGATGACCCCGCCGAGCATCCTGAGGAGTTTTCAACCGAAGAGGAGCAGGACAAAGAACGTACACGCCTTTTTCAGCTAATAGAAGAACTAGTCAAATGGGAGAACTCCAATAATGAGGATGTGCTATCTCGCGCACGCGAAAAGATTAAAAAATATACCAATGGCAACCCTCCGCCAGTGCTTGATCCTTTCGCTGGTGGTGGTTCAATCCCGCTAGAAGCTCAACGCCTCGGCCTGGAAGCACATGCCAGCGATCTCAATCCCGTTGCAGTCCTGATCAATAAAGCGTTGATTGAGATTCCACCCAAGTTCGCTGATCAGCCTCCGGTCAATCCAGAGGCGAAGAAGACGCTACTTGGTGAAGATTGGAGTGGGGCACACGGACTAGCAGATGATATTCGCTATTATGGCAAGTGGATGCGTGACGAAGCTGAGCGTCGTATTGGTCATCTCTACCCGAAGGCAAATCTGCCGACGGAATATGGCGGTGGAGAGGCAACAGTTATTGCGTGGATGTGGACTCGGACTGTTGTATGTCCTAATCCAGTTTGCGGCACGCAAATGCCTTTAGTAAGTTGCTGGTGGCTATCTAAGAAACATGGAAAAGAAACATGGATTGAGCCAATAATTGATAGATCAATAACTCCCCCAATATTGAAATTTCTTGTAAATACAGGTCAAGGAAAGCCACCTGAGACCCCAAAAGTTGGCCGAGGAGCACAATTTAAGTGTTTGTGTTGTGGTAATGTAGCAATTGAGCATTATATCAAGGATGAGTGTATGGCTGGGAGAATAGGGGCCCAACTGATGGCAGTTGTAGCAGAAGGACAAAAGCGACGCATATATTTACCGCCAATATCTGAACAAGAAATAATAGCTAAACAAGCACAACCTTCGTGGTCACCTACACAGGATATGTCTAAGAACCCCCGCTGGTTTTCTCCTCCTGTCTATGGAATGTCCACTTTCGGCGATATTTTTACTCCTCGTCAGCTTGTGGCTCTAACGACCTTCAGTGGTCTAATAGAGGAGGCCAGAGCTAAGGTATCATTAGATGCTAGTATTGCAGACTTTGTCCTGGCAGAGTCTTATGCTGACGCAGTAGCGACGTATTTAGCTCTTGCTATAGATAAGTGTGCTGACTATTGGTCTTCTATATGTTCGTGGCATACAGGAGGAGACAAAATAACACATGTGTTTGCACGTCAAGCTATTCCCATGGTTTGGGATTTCGCTGAGGCGAATCCTTTCAGCACCTCAAGTGGAAATTTTATGGGAGCAGTTGGTTGGGTAGCTGAAGTAGTTCAAGAATCCCCATGTGGTGTTCAAGGTAAAGCCATTCTACGCTCTCCTCATTCTATTCAAAGCGAAGCGGTGCAGCATGATGCAATGACAATGGCTAATGGGATTAACCAACCACTTATTTCAACCGATCCACCGTACTATGACAATATTGGCTATGCTGATCTCTCCGACTTCTTTTACGTGTGGCTGCGTCACTCACTCCGATCTATCTACCCTGAGCTTTTTAGTACCATGCAGACGCCTAAGGAACAGGAGTTAGTAGCAACACCGTATCGCTTCAATGGAGGTAAGAGCGAGGCTCAGAAATTCTTTGAAACCGGCCTGAGCAAAGCCTTTGAGCATATGCGGACTATACAAAATCCTGATTACCCTCTGACAGTCTACTATGCCTTTAAGCAAGCCGAGTCAGAAACAGATACAAATGATAAAGACAATGATAGCATGAATGGAAGTGGTGCTAAGGTTACAGCCTCGACGGGATGGGAAACGATGCTAGAGGGCTTGATCCAATCTGGTTTTGCTATAACAGGGACTTGGCCAATGCGTACAGAAATGGCAAACCGCAGTGTGGGTATAGGCACCAATGCCCTCGCATCCTCCATCGTGCTCGTCTGCCGCCCAAGACCTGTCGATGCGCCTATCATTATGCGGCGGCAGTTTCTCAACGAACTCAAGCAGGAATTGTCCAAGGCGCTGAAGAAGATGCAGCATGGTGGCATTGCGCCTGTGGACCTGGCGCAAGCCAGCATTGGGCCAGGCATGAAAGTCTTTTCACAGTACAGCAAAGTTGTCGAATCAGATGGTACGGCCCTGCGTGTGCGTACGGCACTACAGTTGATTAATCAAGTGCTCGATGATGCCTTGGCGGAACAGGAAGGCGAGTTCGATATGCAGACGCGCTGGGCAATCTCCTGGTTCGAACAATATGGGATGGAGGAAGGACAGTACGGAGTAGCTGAGACGCTCTCGAAGGCGAGAAATATCTCTCTCCATGCTTTGGAAGAGGCAGGCATCCTGCTCGCCAGGGGTGGCAAGGTGCGACTGCTCAAGCGCGAAGAGTACGGAGATTCATGGGGAGGCCGCACCAGTTCGCATCTCACAGCCTGGGAAGTAACCCAACGCATGATCAATGCGTTAATGAATGGGAGAGGCGAGCAGGAGGCCGGGGCGATTCTGCGCCAGTCTGGCAATATGGGAGATGCGGCACGCGATCTGGCTTACCGGCTTTATACTATCTGCGAGCGCAAAGGCTGGTCCGCAGAGGCGCTACCCTACAACACGTTGGTTATGTCCTGGCCCCAGGTTAGCGGCTTTGCTCGCAAGGAGACAATTTATGCTCCTACGTTGTGGAGTGTATGAATTAGTTTTAGATGGTATAGGCAGCGTGAGGCAACGGACGCGATACCCAAAGGGCACACGGTAAATCGGGTCTCTACAGCCCGGTGAAGCAGGCAGGAGACGCATTGCTGTCCTTCTTGCTAAACAACTATTTCATACACCTGCGAACCACTGTAGATTCGTCTAATGGAAGCAAGGGCTTCTCATTCATTACTCCTTGACAAATATCAATTAACGTTTTACAGTGTGACTATGATTAAAAGTTTCCAGCACAAAGGCTTGAGATTGCTTTTTGAGGATGATGACTATGGCTATGAAGAATCCATCCCACCCTGGTGAACTAGTCAAAGCGAACCTTGACGAGCTGGGAATGTGTATTGCCGATGCAGCAAAGCCCCTTGGGATTACAGAGCAGCAACTCTACAATGTTATCAACGGCGAGAGTGCAGTATCTCCTGAAATGGCAATACATTTTGAAATGGCGTTTGGAGGAAGTGCCGATATGTGGTTGCGCTTGCAGGCAGCATATGGTCTTGCACAAGCTCAAAGGAGAAACGTATCATGGTAGCTAAAAGAGACGATTGGATGTCTGTAGAGGACTTCCTAGCCCTGGATCGTGAGTCCTTAGACCAGAAATATGAATTTATAGACGGCCACATGTATGCCCTAGCAGGAGGTTCAGGGAACCATGCTCTCATTATGTCGAATACGAACACACTCATAAGTCAACATTTGAAAAAAAGTCCGTGTGTTACCCTTGTTGAAATGACCCTTAAAATAGAGGATGCTTGTTTCCTACCTGATGTGATGATCACATGCAACGAACAGGACATACAAGAGAGCAAAACCTACATGGAGTTCCCAAAGTTGGTGATAGAAGTTTTATCACCTTCTACTGAAAGAAGGGACAAAGAGGAAAAATTTCTTTCTTATATGGATTGTCCTTCAGTTCAAGAATATGTCCTCATTAGTCAAGATGTCATGTTGGTTCAAACATACACACGAAAAGGATTAGAATGGATATATCATAGTTATATTCAAGGTGAAAATGTAGAATTCAGGAGTATTGGTCTCACTGTTCCCATAGAGGAAATTTATGACAAAGTAATATTGTCTCCTCGTAAATTATTACGAAGATACGGGAAAAAGAATAAATAATAGAATAGAATAGAGTAAACTGAATTTAAATTAAACACAATAAATCGTATTTGTACGAAAGAGACATGAAAATACAGCAATTTATTGCGTATTTTGTAGGGACCCGATTTATCGCGTCCGTGGAGTGGGGCAGGGGCATCACGCTATATTTTTACACCTTTGATAGAAAGAGCAAGAGCATGGCAATCACGAACCGAGATCGTGTTGGCAAAACGTTAGATCTTCTCAGCGATGGCCTCAAGGTATTTGTCGCTCGTGAGATGAAAGCGGTCCATGGGGAACGCTGGCGCTATGCAGCATCTGATGCCCTGCGTGACCATCATTTTAGCGAGGATGGTACCGACCTCGTGTTGGATACCCAGGCTCTGCTCTTGATCATATGGGATCAGTGGAAGACCGTATTTCAGCGCACGCTCGGTCATAGTGAGCGTAACTATGTCAGTGAATTACGCGAAGTGCGCAATAAATGGGCCCATCAGCATCTCTTCAGTACCGATGATACCTATCGCGCCTTAGATACCGCCGAACGCCTGCTCAATGCCGTCTCGGCAGCTGAACAGGCAGCTGAAGTGCGTAAGATGAAGCAAGATTTGCTCCGTCTCAGTCAGGAGGAACAGGCCCGCAACGTTGTGCGCAAGGCCGCTACCAGTTCTCTGAGCAGCGCAACGCCCTTAGATCTTCCGGTCTGGCGTGATATCGTGACGCCCCATCCAGACGTAGCATCCGGCAACTATCAAAATGCTGAGTTCGCTGCCGATCTTGGCCAGGTACATCGCCGTGAAGGCTCGGAAGAATACCGCGACCCACGCTCTTTCTTCCGCCGCACCTACCTCACCTACGGCCTGAGTCAGTTGCTGATTGGTGCACTCAAACGCTTGAATGGCACAGGCGGTGATCCCGTCGTTGAGTTGCAGACCAACTTCGGTGGTGGGAAGACCCACTCTCTGCTGGCACTCTACCACCTCTTTTCCGATATATCAGCCGCTGACTTGCCCGGCCTGGAGCCTGTGCTGGAGGCAGCTCACTGCCAGCCTATGCCAGCTCGCCGTGCCGTCCTGGTCGGACATGCTCTTTCACCCGCCATACCCCGTGTCAAACCTGATGGCTGCATGATCAATACCCTGTGGGGTGAATTAGCCTGGCAGCTCCTTGGCAGGGATGGCTACGAACTGGTAGCCAGTGCTGACGAGAGCGGCATCAGCCCTGGCTCTGACGTGCTGCGACAGCTTTTTGAGCAGGCAGCTCCTTGCCTCATTCTGATCGATGAATGGGTGGTCTTTGCCCGTCAGTTATATAAAGAGGAAAAAGCCCTGCCAGCAGGTTCCTTTGATGCCAACCTCAGCTTTGCCCAGTCCTTAACTGAAGCCGCCAAAGTAGCGCCTCGTTCTCTGGTCGTCGTCACCATCCCTGCATCTGATGACAAGCACGATAGCAGAACCGAAATTGAGATTGGCGGCGAACGTGGACGTGAAGCCACCATTCGCCTCAAGCAAATCATCGGGCGCATCGAATCACCCTGGCGGCCCGCCGACCGCGACGAAAGCTTCGAGATCGTGCGCCGCCGCCTCTTTGATACGATCCTGGATTATCCCAAGCGCGACGCTGTCGCCAAAACCTTTGCCCAATTCTACCAGGACAATCGCCAGGAGTTTCCGCGCGATTGTAGCGAGGCCGAATACGAGCGCCGTCTCAAGAACGCCTATCCGGTCCATCCCGAACTATTTGACCGCCTCTTCACCGACTGGTCTGGCATTGAGAAATTCCAGCGGACACGCGGTGTTCTACGCTTGATGGCTGCAATCATTCATGAACTGTGGACACAACAGGACCGCAGCCCATTGATCATGCCAGCCAACCTGCCCTTAGACATTCCCGAAGTGCAATCGCTCTTCATCCAATACCTGGAAGACAACTGGGTCCCGATCATCGAAAAGGATGTTGATGGAGATCAGGCGCTTTCACAGCGTATCGACAATAGCAATCCCAATTTCGGGCGGATCGCCGCTGCTCGCCGGGTTGCCCGTACCATCTTCTTTGGCTCTGTCCCTACCCTCGATAGCACAAACAAAGGGATCGAGGTAGACCACATCAAGCTTGGCGGTGCCTTGCCCGGCCAGAATGTCGCCATCTATGGTGACGTCCTGCGCCGCCTGACTGGCGAATCCACCTATCTCTACCAGAGCGAGACCCGTTACTGGTATTCCACGCAGCAGAGCGTCACTCGTCTGGCTCAAGAGCGAGCGGCACAGTATAGCGAAGAGGACATTTACGACAAGATCATCAAAGAGTATTTGCAAGCAGAAGAGCGTACCAAAGGCGATTTTGCACGCGTGCATCTCTGTCCCAACTCTGGAGCTGACATTGAAGACAATAACGCTTCCGTACGCTTGGTGATTATGAAGCCCCAACACACCCATTCGAAGGGCGACAAGAACTCCCAGGCCCAACAGGAGGCGACAACGATGCTGAACCAGCGTGGTAGCATGCCTCGTAGCTACCGGAACACGCTCGTTTTCCTCGCACCTGATCGTAACAATATTGAGGATCTCAAGCAGACGGCACGCCTGCACAAGGCTTGGACATCGATCGTAGCGGAACGCGAAGAACTCAATCTCGACGCCTTTCAGTATAAACAGGCCGAAAATAAAGTGAAGGAGACCCACAATACTCTCTTGCTGCGTATCCCCGAGGTTTACATCTGGCTCCTCGTTCCCGAGCAGCTTGATGGACGCACGCAATCTGATCAGATAACAGAGATCAGGCTGCAACCGCAACAGGGTCAGGGGCAACTGGCAACCAATGCCAGCTCCGTCCTGAAGAAAAAAGAGGCGCTCATTCTTGATATGGCCGGATGGATTCTGCGTCAGCAGTATCTGGATGCCATTCCACTGTGGTCTCGCAACGGCAATCATGTCCTCATCAAAGATGTAATAGATGCCTTTGCTAAATTTATCTATCTGCCGCGCTTGAAGAATAGCGATGTGCTGCTCAACGCCATCCGTACCGGCCTGCAATCGCTCACCTGGGAGCAAGAAACGTTTGCCTACGCCGACGGCTGGGATGAAACGCGCCAGCGCTATGTCAACCTGCGAGCAGGACAGTCAATCATGATCACTGAGAGTGGTCTGCTAGTTAAACCAGAAGTGGCAGCCGCACAGATGGAGTCTGACAGGTTAGCTCAAGAGGAAGCCGAGCGACGACGGGCTCAGCAGAGCACGACTCTGTACCCTCAGAAGGAGCCGTCCAGCCCGGTCGTAGCTGAGCAGAGTAGCACATTACCCAATGGGAATAGTGCGAGTCCTGTGACTCTGGGAGGACAATCTCGTGTCCCCAAAGCTGCTGGGCCAGAATATCGTCGCTTTCACGGCTCGGTACAAATTGAAGCACGTAGAATGGCACGCGATGCTGGTCAAATTATGGATGAAGTGGTCAAGCACATGGCCGGACTCAACGGAGTCGACGTACAGGTGACACTCGAAATCCAGGTCAAATTCTCTGAGAGTGTGCCCGATCACGTCGTACGGACAGTCACGGAGAACTGCCGTACTCTGCACTTTGATAGCTCAACTGGCTTCGAAGAGGACTAAGGGAGTGTGCAGAAATAATCTCCTGATACCGAGTTCCAGGAAGCTGATCTCTCAGGGATATCAGATCATCACCTTCTCAACACACCGCATGAGGGAAAGAAGGGAATTGGGGATACAGGATACGACTCACAGCTGGACAATGTCAGGATCTCATCAGCACTCTGTTGTCTCTGCGCGAAGAGCCCATCCCTGCCACACGCTATTGATGTGGAAGGTCTTTGTGGATACGACGTGTACCCCTGCTTGCCGACAAAGATCCTGTGCTTCCGTAAGTGTATAAGCTCGGATATGCTGTGGATCACGGCGTTTGATCATCCACTCGAACAGTCGCCAGGGAAAAGGAAATCCACGACGAGCGTAATCTTCCACGACTAATTGTCCTTGTGGTGTCAGGAACTGTTTGAGTCCTTGAAGGACTCCTCTCGGGTCTTTGAAGTAATGGAAGGTGTTGGTGCAGGTAATCACATCGAAGCTTGCAGGCGCATATGGTAAACTGGCCATCGCCTCAGCGTCGAGCGTCGCCTGGACAAGGTGAGCATGAGGATCATGCTGAAGGCGATGCCGTGCTTGTGAGAGCATCTCTTCGCTCTGATCGATGCCGTACACCTCGGCACCTGGAAGAAGATGAGAAAGCTGCGCTAAGAGCAATCCTGTTCCACAGGCGACATCCAGAAGACGGAGTGGGTGTTCTCGTGTCCGAGCCATATGCTGGAGTCGTGCCAGATCAATGAGGGAAAGCGTTGCGGCATGGGTCTTCTGTGAAAATGTTTGCCATGTTCGATTGTATTCTCTTGCATGTTCTCTACTATAATAGGTTTTCATCTTCTGCCTTATCCTCTTCGCTAAGCCCAACCAGCTAAATTTCTCCTGCTATTCACTCGATCCATTTCTGGAAGTCTTTAAGGGAAACAGAATAATTCTGTTTCATGTCAATTATTCTTGCCGCTGGATGTGCATCATCGGCTAAGCAAGTGTAGCGTTTGTAACGTAAAAAGCTAAGCCATGTAAAGCGTGACATAGAGGGTTTTAACGTCAACGTTTGACAATCATCCAGCTATCCTGTCGATAACTGACATCATCGGCAAAAACAATCGACGTTCAACAGGTGGCTGGTGCCTGCCAAGTGGGAAAGGTACCCAGGCACCAGAGGTAAGACGCATGGTGAGAGAAAAGACAGGGCACCAGCCCCAAATGCTGCAAGCAAGCCAAGATAGGTGAGAGCCACTCTCGTGTTCCTCCTGAACGTTTCTTGGGAAAGAGCGGATACTATCCTGCTAAGAAAGGACCGATACTGTGGGCAAGCGTGTCCTTGGTGTCAATGACGGAACTGCCTGAACTGATCAGAGGCGGTGGTTGCTGAGTCCACGTGACTGTAGGGCCAAATAACCGGTAGGCATCCCAGTCGCCAGCTTGATCGTCTGGCAGATGAGCGACGAACCAATTTCCCAGGAGATCCTGCTGATCCCACAAATGGATCACACGGGGGTCCGTTAACCCGCCTGCATCCCACTGGTCCCGCGAATCAAAGATCCGTTTGACTGTCCAGATGGCATAGACGCGCAGCTTCGCGTGGTGATGTTTCTCTAAGATCTGTGTTTGCACCCAACTGGCGCCAGCACGGCACGTGAGTCAGGTGGGTGAGAATATGAGGACCAAACGGGGCAGATCCGTATCAGCATTGAAGATCTTCTGGAACTGCCCAACTGAATGGAGGTCCGAGAGATGCACGCCTGACGGGGCGGTTTTGTGGAACAAGGGAGATCCGACGATCAGCCAAGCAGCCAGTAAAATGACGGCGAGTGCGAGCAGGCTACGAACCTTCACACCGCCTGGGAGACGGGAAAAGATGCGAACGTCTCTTTTCATCACGTTTCCTTTCAGCAGGTTCTCCTGCAGGAGACAGAGTGGGTCACTTCACCCTGCACGCGAAAGCGGCTTCCCGTCCGCTAGAGTAACACCACGGCAGGACAACTCCGAGCAGCAGCACGACGAGAGGCACCAGGAAGGCAAGGCCCAAGCCCTGATCGAGCACCCCATTGACATGCACGACCATCGATGATAAAAACGGCTGGTCATTCTTTATGATAGAGGAAGGCACTGTCTGTGTCAACAGGGAAAAAGACTGTTTCACCATCTCATATCTTGGGGAGAAGTATCCAGAAGTCGAGCGTTTCCTCTGGTCATGGACGCTGTAGTCGTTCCTTGGCTCGTGGTCATGGGCATCTGGCTGCTGCGCTTTTCCAAGGAGAGACAAGCAGAAGGAGGTTCACTCTTGTATGAACCGGGTGAGGGAACCTGTCTTCGTCGCCTCAGTCATACGCTCTGGAAGTCCATCTGGTCAGACTCGTACTGAAACAGAACGCATAGAAAAGGAACAACAAGACCACGTCTGACTCCTTGTCCAGAAAGAGAACACAAGAGGAACAGCTCGTCTGTGTCCAACAACAAAGAGCTGACGTCCCATCAAAAGTCAATCCCCGGGTCTGCTTGCGTCCAAGGACTTTCGATCTGTCCAATGAACGAGAGACATCCTTGCGATGCTTGTCCTTCGCTCAACTGACAACAGAACGCTTTCAACTCCTTGGGCCAGATGGGCAGGTCGGGAACGTGGGCGAAGGGAACCCAGCGAGCAACAGGGATACCCAGCTGCTCTGGCTGTGGTTCTGGCACTGGCTCTTCAGGAAAGGCATAGTGAAAGACTTCCAAGCCATAGCCATGTCCTTCCCCCGGCTCCAGTGCCTTGGTGTATCGGGGCACCACCCACTCCCGCAGAAATGCAATTTTGCCAATCCGAACGGGAATGCCAGTCTCCTCAAGGACCTCTCGCTGTGCACATTCTGCCAGGGACTCGTTGGCTTCCAATCCCCCTCCAGGAAGCCTCCACACGATCTCTGCATCGTTTTGGGGAGGGTGCAATAAGATGCAGCGTTGATAGAGGACAATGGTGCGTGTGCGGATATTCTCGTAGATATTATGACTAAAGATACTCACATCCTTGCTTCCTTTTCATGTGTTCGGACTCACCAGAAATCAATCTCTTTGAGGAGTGATGCTGCCTCTGTGCCGGATGAAATTCTAGCACGCTCGTCAAGGCGAAATCAAGCGTGCCTCAGGGTCTGTGGAAGAAGTACCGAGCACGCTGGCAGAGCCATTTGACGACCTTGTGTCCCAGATGTATTGGGAACTGGAAGCCGAGGTCACCGCTCTTGCTTACTTTCTGGGTGTGGACCATCATTGTTCTCTCAGCTGTTTGAGCCATCCGTGATCCGGAGAGATCTTGGGGCAAGGCCTCTATCACCCATTGCCTTCTCTACACATCTAACACTGAGAGTGCGGAATACTTTCGTCAGGAGTTAACACTGACCCTTTGCCTCATTCCTGCATCATAATGGCTAGGCAAGTAGCACGCGAATTCGAGATGAGAGCCAGCAGCAGATGAGGGGAACGTATAGTCGAGCGTTTTCGTCTCACCCGGATGAACCATGTCAATTGAAGCAAAGGCGATCTTGTGCCTATTTCCCATTCCCATCTCCCAGTTCCCCTCGGATTGTGGCAGAATCATGAATTCATGAGCCATGTTGCCATTATTGGTCACAACGAAGTGACAGTGTGTGCCGGGGGAAAAGGTGGTGACTGATGATGCTATTTTGAAGTCGGTTTCCTTGACCTGCACTTATTGCATTCCAGAGGGTATTATGCTCCCTCTATTTTCTTCACAGGCAGTCAGAAGCAAAACAAACAGTGCAAGAAATACTTCAATATTCAACTGATCTTTCATTCTCTTTCTCCTTAACTTATGATGATAATGAAGCGAGAGAGCACTGGAGTGAACCTCCTTCCTGCAAGGGAGAAGCAAGAGGGTCTCGTGCTCTCCCTGTGGGCTGGAAGGAGGAAACAATCTCATGTGAGGCTGGCTTGGCTGTTAGGATTCGTACCACGGAACAATCATGCCGCGGCCTAGTGTATGGCTGAAGAGATTGAAGCCGAGAAAGGCAGGTGTAGCATCCTTCTCAAGACCAAGCGATGCAATATCAACCGCATGGACAACAATATAGTAACGATGCTTCCCATGACCAGAAGGGGGCGCTGCACCAATGTAGCGTGCCATTCCAGCGTCATTTCGCAGCTGAAATGCCCCTTTGGGAAGACCACTACCACTCGCATCTCCAGCTCTACGTGGAAGCTCTGTGATGTTTGCAGGAAGGTCAACGACTGCCCAATGCCAGAAGCCGCTGGCCGTCGGAGCATCAGGGTCATAGACAGTCACTACAAAACTTTTCGTTGCTTTAGGAAATCCATGCCAGGATAGTTGAGGTGAAAGATCTTCTCCGCCTGCTCCAAAGATTCCGCTCACCTGTGGGAGAGGCAATTTCTCATTATCTTGCACATCGGTGCTCGCCACTTCAAATGAAGGGACTGTTGGCAAATTTCCATACGGGTTATAATTCATTTCATATCTCCTTGAGAGTTGTCAGTTCACCGATCCGTAGATACTCCACTGGAAAAACGTCTCACATAGTACCTCTAACGTTTGAATACGAGCCTGCTCCTGAGGAATACGTGCGAGAATCTCCGCTTTTGTTCTAGAACTGCGGTGACTGTTTCACGACGATGGTTTTTGACGTATTGTCCCATGGAAGAAGCTTACTCTCCCAGCAAGCAAGTGCCTCATGAGAAATCTTCCTCTAGAGTGATCCATCCACCTGTGTTCTCTGCAGAAACAAGCTTCGGGTTTCATTATTCGCGAGGCAACTACTTGGGTAGAGTTAACATTAAGTGGTGGTGAGTTCAAAAAATCACACAAAAATGAACTCACCATCTCAGGTCTCCACCAGTGTATGTGGTTGTACCACTACTTGTGAAGGGAAGGTCTTTGGGTAATGGCGTGAACCCTGTCCACAACCGCTTGACGCGCAATGAGTCTCACCTTCCCATTGACTTTCGAGAATACACTCCTCTTAATTCTGCAGTTTCTAGAATATGTCCTTCTATCGCTTGAATAACTTCTTCTGCTGTTGCTCCTCTCTTTAAGTGAAGAGATGAATCTAATGCATAAAGTGTAAAGATATAGTGGTGAGTCCCAGATGGAGGACACGGTCCGCCATACCCTCCTTTCCCGAAATCATTTCTGCCCTCAATGGCAGTGGCTGGTACACTGTCTTCTTCAACATGATCGGTCCTTGGGTCTATATTGAACACCACCCAGTGATAAAATGGCTTTTTCCCGACTGCGTCGGGGTCGGAGACAATGAGGGCCAAACTTGCAGCGTTGTTTGGGATATCCTCAAACTGGAGGGGAGGATTCCTATCCTCTCCATCACAGGTATAACGCTCTGGAATGTTTCCATTGTGTTCAAATGCTGTGCTTGTTATTTTCATAGGTTATCTCCTTGAAAATGGGTTCAAACATGAAAGCAAAATTAAGCATCCTGCCACCACAAGACATGTATCCTCCCCTTTTCCACGATGCATCTTCCATGGGTGTTTCACAATGAAACACATCACGTTGGGGACCGCTCTGAGAACCTCTTGAGGCACTGAAAAACGGAACAGTGATTTTCCCATTCTGCTTACTGTTCCACAGCTCTCTGGTCAAGTCGGAAGCATCGTATGCACGCACGATCCCGTCCACAACGGCATCAAGAGCACTTGTGCGGTAGACGCCACCGATTTCGCAACCAATCCGGATGGGTCCAAGAGCCTGAGGCTGCTTTGGAACAGCAAACAGTTACTGGTCTTTGCGGGTGACTGTCAGGTAGCCGACAAAGCCGATGATCAAAATCGCTAAGCCCAGGCTGACCTGTCCCGTACCTAGCCCAAGGCCACCCAGACTGTGCGGCCTCCCCATCCAGTCGGCAAGCGAAGCGCCCAGCGGCCGAGTCACAATGTAAGCGAACCAGAAGGCAAGAATCTCGTTCAGACCAAAGAGCCAGTAGCCCAGAGCCGGTACAGCGATCAATACGGCAAACAGCACACCCGAAGAGAAATAACCCAAGCCGAGGGTTGTCGCTGTCATGTCACCTGTGGCAGTGCCGAGCGCGAACGTAGCTATGACAGTGGCCCAGTAAAACAGCTCGCGGCGACGTGTGGAGATACTGTGGATAGACAAGGTTTTCTCGTTCGCATACCAGACCGTGAAGATGACGGCAAGCGCGACTGTAAAGAAAGCGGTTGATACGAGATACGGGATACCCAACCCAATGTGTAGTACATCGGCGGCCATCGTACCAAATACGGCGACCATGACAACAGCTAACCAGTAGATCCAGGCCACATATCGACGTACGAAGATCTGCAGTAGCAGTGCAGCAGCCAGGCCAATGCCCCCGAGAGCTACCGCAATAATCGGATTGAGCTGGTGGACCAAGTAGTCCGATGTCGTCTCGCCCATTCCAGTGGTCAACAATTTAATAATCCAGAAGTAGACAGTAACTTCCGGAACCTTTCTCATAGCTCGCATTGCGAGATGCATAGGCTGAGCAGCTCCGCTGCGAGCACCGGAAGCTGGGTTGAGTTGGCGTTGTAGTGTGGGTTTATTCATATACTACTTCTCCTATTAACAACAATAGCGCTATATATTTCTCTTCATGGTATATTCGGTAAGCAAAAATGTCAAATAAAAAGCATCACTCTTCGACATGATCTACACGAATTGTCCCTTTGCTCAGTTCGTCAGCCAGGGCCAGGATCGTGGTAATCTGTTCGCGTAACTTCTTCATCTGGCCAACTAGGTGCTCAACTTCGATTCGCTGTTGTGTCGCGAGTGATCCCTTGCTCCACCGGGCCAACTGCTCGTTAAAGAGTCGGAGGTCCTCCAACTGGACAGTGAAGACTTCTTTGACACGGTTGAGGGTGTAGTCATCAAGGACGTGCAGTTCAGACTTGGCAGGCAACATGGTCTTGTATTGCTCTTGTGCAGCCTCCAGCATGCCATCGATGTGTGTGGCGATGAGCGGCAGTCTCGAAATAGGTTGCCACTGGGGTTGTTTAGGCATAGGTGCTATTTCTCCTTTTTTGCGATTATAGCACAGAATGTACATAGACAAACGCTCTATAGTGTTATAAATGTACATAGACAAGTGTTCTATATTCTTAATACGAGAAGAATATTTATTCTAAATCGCGAGTCTGGAGGTTCAAATTAGAACATTTGCCTATTGACTCGAGCTACTGGGGTAATCAATAATAGCCGATTTGTCCTTCTTCTTGCGCACTGGATCCCCATCGCTGAGGACTCGACCTTACTCATTTGGCAACGTGTACAAAAAGCAGAGCGGTCAAGTGGGGCGCAGCTATACTATAGTAAGCGCAGGTGGAAGGATCACTCTGCTCTCCTGGCCAGGAGAGCAGCTGGATCTAGCATGATCAATCCGTCGGATATGGACAGAGTATCCACTTCGAATGTGTCCAGACGCCCTTCTATTGTATGCTATAGTCATAAGAAAACGTTTGATGAGTTCGTTTGGGCAGATAACTTAGGTGGGGGCTACTTTCGGAACAATCTTCTCGCATCTCTTTGCGGGAAGGGTGCATACTGTCTTTATTTTCCTCTTGTCTTTTTTGAACGTCTGTGCTATCCTTGATCAAAAGACGGAAGAGAGTAACTAGAGGTAGTTGTCCATGTCCAGTGCCACTGTAAGTCCTGCCCGCAAGCAGTATCTTGAGATTAAAAAGCAGTTCCCCGATGCTATTCTGATGTACCAGGTGGGGGACTTCTATGAAACCTTTGATGAAGATGCCTATATTGCGTCCCGTGAATTGCAGATTGTGCGCACAACGCGTTCCTATGGCAAGGGGAAAGAGCGTGTCCCTCTGGCTGGTATTCCTCTGCATGCCCTGGATAATTACGTTGGCAAGCTCATCCAGCGCGGCTACAAAGTGGTCATTTGTGAACAGGTGGGAGAAGTGACGAAAGGTCGGGATGTGGTTGAGCGTGCTGTGACCCGTATTTTGACTGCCGGAACCCTTTCTGAACCAAATCTTCTGCCAGCGCGTCAGAATAATTATCTAGTAGCTATTGCTGCCGGGCGCACACAGACTGGTCTGGCAGCGGTGGATGTGAGTACAGGCGAATTCACCGTTACCTGGTTTACTCCCGACGAGTTACCGATCGCCCTGGATGCCGAATTGCAGCGACTGGCTCCGGTGGAATGCTTGCTTGTGGAGGGAGCTAACAAGGAAACGTATCAGTTCCCTTCCAAGACGATCACTATTACGCACTGTCCCACTTATTTCTTTCAATATGAAACCGCACAGGCCCGTTTGTGTCGGCACTTCGGAGTGCAATCGCTTGAGGCCTATGGCTGTGCAAACGAACCACAGGCTGTTGTGTCCGCTGGAGCTATCATTGGCTACTTGGAAAAGATGAATGTATCCTTGCTCTCGTTGCTGGCTGCGCTGCGTTCGTACCGTACTACCAACTACATGGTGCTCGATGCGCACACGCAGCGTAACCTGGAGTTATTGCAGGGAACACGCAGTGGTACTCTACAAGGAAGCTTGCTGAGTGTGCTGGATCGTGCTATTACGCCGATGGGAGCACGCCAGATGCGCCGCAATCTGACACAACCTTTGCTGGACCTGAGCGAACTGGACGCCCGTCTAGCAAGTGTCGAAGAGCTTTACGAAAGTCCAGCCCTGCGAAGTCGTTTGGCTATCTGCTTGCAAGACCTGGGCGACTTAGAACGTGTAGCTGGACGTATCCGTCAGGGAACGGCAGTGCGCAATGAAGTACTGGGCTTGCGCGACTATTTGTGCATTCTTCCCCAACTACAAGATCGGTTGCAAGGCTGCGATGCACCATTGTTGCGAGAACTGGCTGAAGAAATGAACCCGTGTCCTGAGGTAGTTGATCTCATCGATCGTGCTCTGATGCGTGCTGATGAAGAAGATGAAAATGGCGATGATGGGCGCTTGATACGGTCTGGATATCATGCCGAACTTGATGAACTCTTCAGTTCAATTCGCGACTCGCGGCGCTGGATGGTCTCGCTAGAAGCCCGTGAGCGTCAACGTACCGGGATTAAGTCGCTCAAAGTTAGTTTTAACAAGGTCTTTGGCTACTATATAGAAGTGAGTCATGCTAATGCCAAGCTTGTTCCTGATGATTATATGCGCAAGCAAACGCTTGTTAATGCCGAGCGCTTTATTACTCCCGAACTCAAAGAACATGAGGCGCGTATCCTGAGCGCTGTTGAGCGTATCGAAGAAATGGAACGCAGCATTTATGCAGACCTGCTACGGCAGATCGCAAGCTCCTATCAAGAATTGATTGCCACAGCGGCGGCGGTAGCAAAGGTCGATGTGCTGCAGGGCTTGGCCGAGGTAGCTGCTCGTCAGGGCTATGTGCGACCTGTGCTGGAGCAGGGACATCGTCTGGAGATTGTCGGTGGACGGCATCCAGTCGTCGAGTATGCTTTGGACGGTGAGGTATTTATTCCGAACGATACCCATCTGGAGGCCGATGACGGAGAGCGTATCCTGCTACTCACGGGGCCGAATATGGCCGGAAAATCAACCTACTTGCGTCAGGTTGCACTGATTATGCTCCTTGCCCAGATCGGCAGTTTCGTACCTGCTCGCAAGGCACACATCGGGCTGGTAGATCGCATCTTCACACGTGTTGGGGCGGAAGATGATATCGCATCGGGTAAGAGCACGTTTATGGTTGAGATGGAGGAGACAGCGAGCATTCTGCACCATGCCACGAAACATAGCTTGATTATCCTAGATGAGATTGGCAGAGGCACTGGCACCTATGATGGTCTAGCGATTGCACGGGCTGTGGTTGAATATCTACACAATGAACTTGCGGCAAGAACACTCTTTGCAACCCATTATCATGAACTCTCTGCGATGGCTGACGAACTGGCGCATTTGTACGTCTATACGATGGCGATCAGTGAGGATGAGCGAGACGGTATCGTCTTTCTGCATCGTGTGACACCGGGCTGTGCCGGGCGGAGCTATGGGGTCCATGTTGCAAGGCTGGCAGGGATGCCACTAAGCGTCGTCCGGCGTGCCGAGATGGTTTTGCAGCAACTGGAGTCGCAGAGTACTAGTGAGAACGTCATTTTTACCGCTATAGTAGGAGCCGATGGCAATCGTCGTGTCGCTGAGGCGAATGGGCAATATGCTCCAGGGAATTGGCATCTTTCTTCGCAGAGAACATACGAGTGGCAAAGTGAAGAGGCACGTCTAGCTGCGTTAGCCCTCGAACAGCTTGATGGAGCAGATGCAGAGTTAGAGGCGATTGACGTTTGTGCCATTACGCCGCTGGATGCGCTGAACTTATTGTTTGTGTTGCAGAAGCGGAGAAGAAAAAATGGCGAACGTGTGGCCCCAGCGCACTCCACCCCACGGACGTGATAAATGATTCTGCTTTTACCGGAGGTTGTGCAAAAGGAACGGCACTCTCATCCATAAATTAGTGGAGAACTAAGAGCTTATTCCGAATACCCTGATTTGACCTTTGAATTAAGGCATGTTCAGGATAGTTTTCGGATAAGCTCTAAATCAGTATGCATTCTGGTGCAAACTGCTGTATTTTAGTGTATGCTCTTTTCAAAATACAGCAGTTTGCAAATTAGGGAAAAATGAGGTAAACTAATGCCAATAGAGCTAGGTCTCATGAGGCGCGGCACGGAACCAAACTTGTGATCATCAACATTATTGTTAAGCATCAAATAGAAACTAGAACGTCTCTTAGAAATGCTTCAAATAGGAAGAAAGGACTAACTTATGAACCAAGCAGACCAAATAGTTGAAAACGCAAGGCAACTCTCTCTTGACGAATTAAAAGCGGTTTCAGAGCGTATCTTAGAGGAAATTGCAGATCGAGAGTGGGATAGGCTGCTTGCAACCCCTGAGTCTGATGCTTACTTAGAAAAGCTTGAAGAGAGAACGAAGGCCGATATTGCATCGGGCCGTGTGAGAGAGTACATTCCAGGAAAAAGCATTGAAGAATTATTTCAGAGATGATTTCTGGAAATTGTTCCAGAAGCTCCCTCCCTTTGCAAAAGAGCAAGCCAATAGAGCTTTTCATCATCTTATCCTTGATACACACTATCCGAGTTTACAGTTTAAGGCATGCGTCAAATCTGGTTAACAGTTTCTGACAAGCTGAATCGCATAAAGTGCCTTGCCAAGAGGCTTGAGACGTATCTGTGACTGTTCAAACTGTCAACTCAACCCACCCTCAACTTGACGCTTGCCTAAATGTGTAAACAAACAGAAAGCACGATATTCCATTCGTATTAACAAAAAGGGATGCCGCGCTATTGGTCATATTGTTGATGGGGATATGTATTGGTATTGGATAGGTGGAGACCATAACGAATATGAACGGGAAATACGAAAATAGCAGCTAGTCCATATAGGTGATCAAATCCCTCTCTGCCTGTATGGAAAGACGGTAAAGCCCCAGTATCTCTCCATGAGCAGTATCAGAAGTATTAGATACACTTATGTAGCATGCACCGAAGTTTGTTAACCTCATTCGACGTGAGATAAATGGATAATTCTCGCACACAACCTATCTCCACAATAGAACGAGTTCCACTACATGAGTTGCTGCCTGAAGTTGCAGAACGCATTGCCGCTGGTGAGGTCATTGAGCGCTCGGTCTCGGTCGTCAAAGAACTCGTAGAGAATGCGCTGGATGCAGGGGCATGTGATATTCGGGTTGAAGTTCGTGGCGGTGGACTGCGCTTGATCCGGGTCACTGACGATGGGTATGGCATTGTTGAAGGAGATCTCGAGCGTGTATGCCTGCGACATACAACGAGTAAAATACGTGTCTTCGAGGATTTGAGCCGCTTGCATACGCTGGGCTTTCGTGGAGAAGCACTTGCCAGTATTGCCGCAGTCTCGGAGGTGACCATTCTGAGTCGTGCGATTGAGACGGAGGAACTGGGTGAGGAGCATGCGGGTGTATGGATCACATTGCGGGGAGGTGAGGAAGTGGAACGTGGATATCGTGCGCGTGTGCATGGAACGACAGTGACAGTGCGTGATCTCTTCTACAACGTTCCGGCGCGGCTACATTATACTCGTGCTATGCGAACAGAAAATGGGCATGTGGTGCAATTATTACAGCGCTACGCAGTTGGCTATCCGGGGATTCGTTTCAGTCTGGTGATTGATGAGCGCGAACTGTTACAAACGAGTGGTAGTGGTGATCTTGCTATGGTATTGACCGAGTTGTATCACCTCTCTCTTAGCGAATTGCTCCAAGAGATCAAGGCCAGTGATGGAGAGCACTACCAGATCCGTGGTTTTATCGGCAATCGAGTGTTGGCGCAGGGTCGTCGACAGTATGTGACGCTCTTTGTGAATGGACGGTGGGTGCAATCGCGTCCATTACAGGAAGCTCTGGAGCAAGGCTATCGCGGTTTGTTACCAAAGGGAAAACATCCATTGTTTGTACTGTTCCTAGAAGTTCCGCCGCATGAGGTGGATGTCAATGTACATCCGGGCAAGTTGGAGGTTCACCTATTGCAGGAACAAGCCATAGTTGCGGCACTGACACAGGCCGTCAAGACAGTCATGGAGCAGAGTCCGGCTTTACCAGAGGCTGTGCAGTTTCCCGGTCCGGCCCTGGCAAGCCAACGGCGTCTTCCCGGTCCACGGCGTCGAGGTTTGCATGTCTCAGAGTCCTCAGAAGGCTATCGTGCGGAAGTATCAGAGCCTGGCACGGCAGAAGTGATTGCCAGTTTGAGACCGCTAGCCCAATTACAGCAGGCAGTGATTCTTGCTGAGGCCCCGGATGGCAGTCTCTATCTTGTTGACCAGCACCGAGCACATGAGCGCGTTATTTACGAGCACTTGCGTCGTACCTATGCTGGAGTGCAGGAGACTGAAGTTGCAGATGCACATTTGTTGCTGGAGCCCGTGATTGTCGAGATGAAGCGCTATCAGGCCGAACTGTTAGAGCAGCGCTTGCCTATGTTGCGAGGATTGGGTATAGAGTGTGAACGCTTTGGTGGGCGCAGCTTCCTGATTCGCTCGGTCCCAACTGGCGAGGGATCAGAACAACTGGCAGCCCATCTGCAAGAGCTGGCAGAGATGGCAGCAGAAGATAGTACTGATTGGGAGGATCAGCTCTTGATCGGTCTGGCTTGTCGTTCAGCACTGCGGCGTGGGCGTGTGCTGGGTGAAGGTGAGCAGAAGACATTACTCAAAGTGCTGGCAAATGCTACGGCACCAGCGGTTTGCCCCCATGGGAGTCCAATTTTGTTGCATTATAGCCGCACATTCTTGATCGATAAGTTCGATTGGTAATGAGATTATTTCTGTTTCAAAGCGACATATGTTGCTTGGAGGCAACCGTTATGAGTTGTTCTTGTTACCATTCACTTGAGCAAAACTTATCGCGGTTCGCGGAACTATTGAACCGTTATGGGGAGTCAATCAAAGACTGTTTGTGGGTTCAATCTTTCTGGCAACCGCTGTAAATAAATACCTCCGATGATTATCATTCAGAAAAAGTAGTAATAGTCATTGTCTGGTTATATGTCGGGCGCGGGAAAACCCCGTCTTTGAAGCCTGACTTTTACCCACATCTTTTTTGGGCCGCCTGTGAAGCGGATTAATACCGTTGAGACTGTGAAATAGTCAGCAATGACAATTCGCTCCTCTGGCCGTTTCACAAAATCTATTTGTAAAATGTGGGTAAAAGTCAGGTCTTTGAAGCGGGGGATGAGAACGCCGTTCCTTTTTTGGGGCTGGGGCACAGGGGAATACCTTCCTGCAGAAAAGCATGTTCATTTTCCTTTCCTCTAGCATGAATAGGTGTATATTGACATGTATGATATGATATACCTATATTCGTGAAAGGAGAGTAAAAATATGATGAAGGCGTTTAAATATCGCTTGTATCCGACACGCAAGCAATGTGATGCTCTCCAGTTCATTCTTGACTGCAATCGTGAACTCTACAATGCAGCGCTCCAAGAGAGACGTGATGCCTGGAGTATGAGTCGTGTCAGTGTCACCTATGAGATGCAGTCGGCCCAGTTGCCAGAACTCAAAAAGATCAGACTGGAGTATAAAGAGATCTATTCTCAGATCTTGCAGGACACCTTGAAGCGTGTGGACAAAGCATTCAAGAACTTCTTCCGGCGCGTGAAGAAGGGAGAAAAAGCCGGATATCCTAGATTTCAAGGGTATAACCGCTATGATAGCTTTTGCTATCCACAGATTGAAAAGCTCAAAGGCAAGCCAACAGTACAGATCGAAAACGGCAAGGTCATCCTTCCCAAGATCGGCCATATCACAATCAAGCACCATAGACCCATGATCGGGAAAGCGAAGACTGCCACAATCAAACGCGAGGGTGAGC
>Ga0207416_1000281_pt1 | contig 91705 bp, 79 predicted proteins | sample PaiPotPPM11metaG_FD_184107 | JGI IMG/M metagenome (GOLD analysis project Ga0207416, IMG submission 184107) | Iron sulfur acid spring bacterial and archeal communities from Banff, Canada, to study Microbial Dark Matter (Phase II) - Paint Pots PPM... ... | reverse complement strand
CGCCTCGACCGCTCGGCCCCCCGTAAATTGTCCGCAGAAAAGCGTACGATCCGCCCGCCTCCGGCATCGCCGCGCCCAGCTCAGCCCACACCAGGCCATCGCACAGCGCCAGCCCCGCGCCCAGAATCCAGCCCAGCATCGCCTGCGGCCCGCCCATGGCTGCAAGAATCAGCGGCAGCGTGATGAACGGCCCCACGCCGATCATGTCCAGCATGTTCAGCGCCACCGCGCCAGGCAACGTCAGGCTGCGGCGAAGTTCAGGCACGTCGCTCGATCGAGGTTCGATGCAACGAGTCTAGAGCATTCGCCGCTAAGGCGTCTCCCGGTCGCTCGCCTCGCCGCATGACAGACAGCGCCCCTTTGAGCGACACTGTCTGGGCATTCTTTGGAGCCCATTCGTGATCACTGGAACCCGCGAGAAGCAATTGATGGCTGCAGCCGACCTGCTGCTCGACGCACGCCGCACCCACACCCCCATCGCCGACCTTCCACTCGAACTCCAGCCCACGAACCTCGAAGAAGTCGCCCGCATCCACGACGAGATGGCCACCGCCTACGACGGCATAGGCGGCTGGAAGATCGGCGCGGGCTCACCCGATGCCACGCCCTTCTTCGCCCCCATGCCCCGCGCGTGGATGGCCGCCAGCGGCGCAATTCTCAGCGGCCCCACCTACCGCTATCGCGTGCTCGAGTGCGAGATCGCATTCCTCGTCGGCAAAGACCTGCCCCCGCGCGAGAAGCCCTACACCCGCGACGAAGTCATCGACGCCATCGCCAGTTGCCACCCGGCCATCGAGGAGTTGGAGTCCGGCCTCACCGACCCCAAGGCCGCCAACAATTTCTCCGCCCTCGCCGACCTCCAAATGCACGGCGGCTTCATCTACGGCCCCGCTTGCGCCGACTGGAAGTCCATCGACTGGACCAAAGAGACCATCACGCTCTCCATCGATGGCGCGGTCCGCGTCGAATGCACCGGCTCCAACACCTCCGGCGACCTGATGCGCCTGCTGCCCTACCTCGCCAACGAAGGCGCCGCGCGCACCGGCGGCCTCGAAGCCGGCCAATGGATCACCACCGGAAGCTGGACCGGCAACACGCCTGCCATCGCCGGAGCTTCCGCCGAAGCCAACTTCGCCCACGCTGGTCGCGTCACCCTACGCTTCGCCTGAGGTCCACGAATGTCGAGCAAAGCCACCCGCCGCACCTTCCTCAAGCTCTCCGCCGCCGCCGCATCCCTCAGCGCGGCGGAGTTTGCCCATGCCGCGCCAACCGCGAACATCGCAGTCCTGACTGACGTGACGCCGCTCCTCTACTCGGAGTCCATCAATTGGGCGCTTAAGCAGCTTCGCGGGTCGCTCACAGCTCGAGGGATTTCAGTTGCCGACTCAAGTAAGACTCTCACCATCATCGTTGCGTCCGCGACGAGTGCGCTCGCCAAAGGTTTCCCAGGGGTCGGCACAATCAAACAGCCTGAGACCACCGGACTCATTCCGGGTACACACAGCAGCGCCCCAGCGATACTCGTTACCGGCGTGGATGCCCGCGGCCTCGTCTACGGCCTGCTCGAACTGGCCGACCGCGTCCGTTCGAGCGACGACCCCGTCGCAGCCCTGCACCTGGCCGCGCCACTCATCGAAACTACCCCCAACAAGGTCCGCAGCATCTCCCGTGGCTTCTGTTCCGAAACCGAAGACAAGTCGTGGTTCTACGACCGAGCCTTCTGGACCGACTATCTCGACACTCTCGCCACCGCCCGCTTCAACCGCTTCGCCCTCACCCTCGGCCTCACCTACGACTTCCCCCGCGGCGTCACCGGCGACTACCTCCACTTCCCTTACCCGTACCTCGTCGAAGTCCCCGGCTACGAAGGCGTCCACGTCGAACCCGCACTCCAGCCCGGCGAGCGCCAGCGCAATTTCGAAACCCTGCAGTTCGTCGCCGCCGAAACCGCCCGCCGCGGCATGGACTTCCAGCTTGGCATTTGGACCCACGCCTACGAGTGGACCGACAGCCCGCACTCCGACCATCACATCATCGGTCTGACGCCAGAAACGCACGCGCAGTACTGCCACGACGCCCTCGCGCTCATTCTCAAGGCCTGCCCGCAGATCACCGGCCTCACCATGCGCATCCACGGCGAAAGCGGCATCCCCGAAGGCAGCTATCCCTTCTGGCAAAAAGTCTTCGACGCAATCCCCGAGGCACGCACTCCGGAGGGGAAACCTCGCGTCATCGAAATTGACATGCACGCCAAGGGCTTGAACCAGACCATGATTGACATGGCGGTCAAGACCGGCATGCCCGTCAAAGCCGGCGCCAAGTACTGGGCCGAGCACCTCGGCCTCGGCTACCAGCAGACCGACATCCGCGCCGCCGAATATCCCCGCGAGGGTGTTACCGGCACCTTCGCCGTCTCCAGCGGTCTGCGCAACTTCACCCGCTACGGATACGGCGACTTCTACCAGCAGGGCTCTGGCATCGAACTCCTCTATCGCGTCTGGCCCGGCACGCAGCGCCACCTCCTCTGGGGCGATCCCGCGCTCGCCAGCGGCTACGGCCGCGCCGCCAACTTCTGCGGAGCATCCGGCCTCGAACTGATGGAGCCGCTGTTCTTCAAGGGCCGCGAAGGCTCCGGCCAACCCGGCGGCCGCGACGCCTACTCCGACGCGTCGCTCGCACCCGCCACCCTCGACACCGCCAAGTTCGCCGTCACCTTCCTGAACTGGGGCCGCTACCTCTACAACCCCGACACCGCGCCCGACTTCTACCACCGCACCCTCAAGCAAGCCTTCGGCCCCTCCGGCCCCGCACTCGAAACCGCCCTAGCCGCCTCCAGCCGCATCCTTCCCCTTGTCACCACCGCGTGGCTGCCCTCCGCCTCGAACCACGAGTTCTGGCCGGAGATGTACACTTCCCAATCCATCCTCCCCGTCGTCGGCAGGCCGCTCTACGGCGATAATCCCGCGCCTCACAACGTCAGCGCCATCTCGCCGCTCGACCCGCAGCTCTTCACCAGCATCGATCAGCACGCCAAGGATCTCGTCGCCGGCACAAAGAACGCCCGCTACAACACCAGCGAAGTCATCGCCTGGCTCGAAGACCTCGTCGCCACCTCCACCCGCGGCCTCGCTGCCGCCCGCACCGCTGCCGGCACAAAAGCCCACACGCCCGAGTTCCGCCGCGCCGAAGAAGACATCCTCGTCCTCAACGGCCTCGGCACCTACTACGCCAACCTCTTCCGCGCCGCGCTCTTCTACTCCATTCACGAGCCGACCGGCGATCCAGCCGCCGCCACGCAATCCCTCGTCGCCTACCGCAAGGCTCGCGACGCCTGGGCTACCATGTCCGCCCGCGCCAGCACCATCTACGCCACGGATATCAGCTACGGCGCCCCCCCCTTCCGCCGGGGCAACTGGGCTGCGCGCTTACCCGCCATCGAGGCTGACGTCGCTCTGTTGGAAAAGCATTTCGCCGTCATCGGGGATCAGAAATTCATTCCCAACGACGCCGTCAAGCGCGCCACAAATCCCACCCCGCGCCCAACCATCGACGCCAAACACGTCGTCCCCACCGCCTTCCACCCCGGAAGTGATCTCCCGCTCGCCATCTCCGCCCCCGCCACGGTCACCTCCGCCATCCTCTGGTATCGCCACGTCAACCACGGCGAGCGCTGGCTCTCCACCCCCATGCAGAGCGCCGCTGGGTCCCATAGCGCCGCCATCCCCGCCGCCTACACCAACTCACCCTTCCCATTGCAGTACTACTTCGAACTCCGCACCGCTAGTGCCGCCACCCTCCATCCGCCCTTCAACCCCACCTGGAGCAACCAGCCCTACTACGCCATCCACAAACGCACCGCCTCCTGACTTGTCATTCTGAGCGAAGCGAAGAATCCCCGTAGTTGTCTTTGTCTTTGCCTTTGCTGTTGTCTGCCTCAACCCCAAGAAGCCACCATGTGTCCGGACAACCGCCGCAGCTGTCAAACAAATCTTCCAAGTTCTTTACATCTACTATCGAATCAACCACTTACTCGCTCACCAAAACCTTAGGGTCGCTGGGACAAACCGCTATAATAGAAGGAGGGGGACTGGACTTTACCTTCCAACTTAACGCGCGGCGACCTTCGGAATCTATCTGACCTGCTTTCAGGATTTTGCGAACCAAACCGCACCAACCGGAGCGTAACCGCTTCAAAACACGCCACTTGCATACAAGTCTAGTGTTTTCTAGATCTTAGCCGCTAAACCTTTTAGCATCTAGATCTTGCAAAAATCAATAGGGGGAGGGGGCTCCCCTCCAGGGAAAAGAGACAGCATGACGAATCAGCAACCCGCAGGTATCGAGTTCAAGGTGCCAATCCCGCCGAAATACGCCCAGATCCTCACCCCGGAAGCCATCGCCTTCCTCGTCGGCCTCCAGCGCAAGCACAACGCCCGCCGCAAGGAGCTGCTCGCCGCCCGCGTCGTCCGCCAGGCCGCGCTCGACGCCGGTCAGAAGCCCGACTTCCTCCCCGAGACCAAACACATCCGCGACGCCGACTGGACCGTCGCCCCGCTGCCCGCCGACCTGCTCGACCGCCGCGCCGAAATCACCGGCCCCGTCGACCGCAAGATGATCATCAACGCCCTCAACTCCGGCGCCAAGGTCTACATGGCCGACTTCGAGGACTCCACCACGCCCACCTGGGACAACCTGCTCGACGGCCAGCTCAACCTCGTCGACGCCGTCCGCCGCACCATCACCTACGAAGACCCCACCACCAAAAAGAGTTACAAACTCATCGACACGCCCGCTGTCCTCTTCGTCCGCGCCCGCGGCTGGCACCTCGAAGAGCGCCACATGATCGTCGACGGCGAACCCATGTCCGGTTCCCTCTTCGATTTCGGCCTATACGCCTTCCACAACGCCAAGGAACTCCTCGCCCGTGGCTCCGGCCCTTACTTCTATCTGCCCAAGATGGAGTCGCACCTCGAAGCCCGCCTCTGGAACGACGTCTTCGTCCAGGCCGAGGCCGAACTCGGCATCCCCGCAAAATCCATCAAGGGCACGGTCCTCATCGAAACCATCCTCGCCAGCTTCGAGATGGACGAAATCCTCTACGAACTCCGCGACCACTCCGCCGGCCTCAACTGCGGCCGCTGGGACTACATCTTCAGCTTCATCAAGAAATTCGCCGGCGACACCAGCGTCCTGCTCCCCGACCGCGGCCAGGTCACCATGACCACGCACTTCATGCGCAGCTATTCCAAGCTCTGCATCAAGACCTGCCATCGCCGCAACGTCTCCGCCATGGGAGGCATGTCCGCGCTCATCCCCATCAAGTCCGACCCCGTCGCCAACGAGAAGGCCATCGCCGGCGTCCGCGCCGACAAAGAGCGCGAAGCCACCGACGGCCACGACGGCACCTGGGTCGCGCACCCCGGCCTCGTCCCCGTCGCGCTCGAAGTCTTCAACCGCGTCATGCCGCAGCCCAACCAGATCTCGAAGCAGTTGCCGGACTACAACGCAACCGCCGCCGACCTGCTCCAGATCCCCACGGGCACCATCACCGAAGCCGGCCTCAAGCAGAACGTTGCCGTCGGCCTCGGCTACGTCGAAGCGTGGCTCCGCGGCATCGGCTGCGTGCCCCTGTTCAACCTGATGGAGGACGCCGCCACCGCCGAAATCTCCCGCGCACAGCTCTGGCAGTGGGTCCATCACGGCGCGAAGTTCACCGACGGCCCCGATGCCGGCACTCCCATCACTACCGCGCTAGTGGAGAAAACCATCGCCGACGAATTAGCCGCGACGCAACCCAAGGTCGACGCCGCCCGCTTCTCCGCTTACGAACGCGCCGCCAAACTCATGCGCACGCTGATCGAGTCGCCCACCTTCCCCGACTTCCTCACCGTCCCTGCCTACGCCGAGGTCCTCGCCACCGAGAAGTTCTAGCTCTTATCTTCCTCGCCAATAACGCGTTCGTACCTCTTGACAGGGGCCCCGGGAATCTCAATCATCTGTGATAGCTGTCCGCGAGGTGTCCTTTGGCGCGTCCCTACTGGTCCGGTCACATTCAAATCTCGCTCGTCTCCTTCGGCGTCAAGCTCTACGTCGCCACCGAGGCCAAGGTCGAGATCCGCTTCCATCAGATCAGCCGCTCCACCGGCGAACGAGTCCGCCACCAGAAGGTGCTTGCCTCCGCGCTCGAAGAGGCCCCCGGCGAAGCCGCAGCGCCCGTCGAAAAAGACGAGATCGTAAAAGGTTACGAATACACCAAGGGTCAGTACGTCATCGTCGAGCCCTCCGAGATCGCCAACCTGCGTGTGCCCTCCAAGCACACCGTCGAGGTGCAGCAGTTCGTGGGCCTCGACGAACTCCCGCCCGAGTACCTCGAAAAGCCCTACTTCGTCGTCCCTGAAAACGACATCCAGGGCGAAGCCTTCGCCGTCGTCCGCTCCGCGCTCGCCAAGTCGAAGAAGGCCGGCCTCGGCAAGATTGCATTCGGCGGCCGCGAGCACATCATCGCCCTCACCGCCGCGCCCGGAGACGAGGCCGGCATGATGGCCTACACCATGCGCTACCAGGACGAACTCCGCAAGCCGTCCGAATACTTTGGCGAAATCAAGAAGGTCAAGATCGACGAAGACTCGCTCGAACTCGCCGAGACGCTGATCAAGAAGCGCACCGCGAAGTTTGACCCATCGAAGTTCGTCGATGGCTACGAAGTAGCCCTCAAGGAACTCGTCGAAGCCAAGGTTAAGCACCTCCCCATCCCGAAGGACGAGGAGCCAGTCGCACCATCCAAGGGCAAGGTGATCAGCCTGATGGATGCGCTGCGCAAGAGCGTGCAGAACACCGAGACCGCTCCCGCCGTCGCCAAAAAGAAGCCCGCGGAGGAAACGCTCTTCCCCGAACAGGAAGAGCACGCTGGTCCGACCCTGGTCAAATCCAGCGGCAAAGCCTCCCGTACCGCCTCGGCCAAGTCCGCCAAGGGAGCGGCCAAGCGGAAGTCCGCCTGACACCGCGTGCCGTTCTCATTTAGTCGCCAAAGATCTTATGCCCGGACGCTCTCAAATCGCGGAGTGCCTTGGCGTACTCTTTTGGCACATAGGTGTCGACGGCCTTCCGTGCCTCGGGTTCGTCGAAATAAACTAAAGAACGAGCAATTACAGAGGCCAGTCCGGGTGCCCGCCGGCATGCCGCAATGATCAAAGGGATCGAATCTTTGTCCTGAATGTTGGCCAGGCCCATCGCCGCGAAATTGACAATCTGGACGTTATGAGACCCGAGAGCCCGTTGCAGGAGAGGGACTCCGCGCCGGTCGCCTGAAGTGCCCAAAAGCAGCACTTTGCCTGGGAGATCATACATCGCGTTGTGTGCTGCGGAGTTCGCATCAACATGATGGGCCTGAGCCCATGCCTGAAGTTCCGGGGAGACCGTCTGGCCCTCCTTTACTCTTACTTTCCCTTCCGAATCGAAGAACGGATCGGGAACGTCGCTGTCGACCGCTAGTGTGGCCTGCTCCAGCAAGAAATTCCAGTAGGTATCATCACGGTCTCGGAGCTGCACCAAACCAGATGCGATCTGAGCCTTTGTAGTGACATCAGTTGCCTGCCCAAATTCCTTTTCAAGAACCGGAATAGCCTCAACCATCCCAGCATTGGCAAGCACCACAATGTCTCGGTTGTAGATGTCGCCCAATTTTAGTCTCGCAACTGCACCCGCGAGCTCAGACTGCCTCTCCGTTGCCTGTCCATACAGAACGCATTGCAGAAGCGTGAATCCGACAACAAGGCTCAACGTATTGCGCAGCATCAAACGCAAGATGTCTCGCCAATTCGATATCCTGTTACTCATTTAACGTCGCTGTCCGTCATAAGCATCATATTGGAGCTAACCGATGGCTGCCGCAACCGCAAGAAAAACCCTCGAGCCCAAAACAACCAAGCCCGCAAACAAGGCATCCACGACGTCCGTGCCGAAGAAAGCCGCGAAAAAGGCGGTAACAGCTTCTCCCCAGAAATCCGCCGACACCGCCTCCAACGCCATCGACGAACAACTCGCGCGCTACCGCTCCATGCGCGACTTCAAAGTCACGGCCGAACCCGCTGGATCGACCGGCAAAGCCTCCAAAAACGAGAACGGTACGAAGTACCCCTTCTGCGTGCAGAAGCATGCGGCCTCCCACCTCCACTACGATTTCCGTCTCGGCTGGAACGGCGTCCTCAAATCCTGGGCAGTCGCCAAGGGCCCCAGCTACGTTGTCGCCGACAAGCGCCTCGCCGTCCAGGTCGAAGATCACCCCATGGAATACGGCGGCTTCGAGGGTGTCATCCCCAAGGGCCAGTACGGCGGCGGCACCGTCATGCTGTGGGACCAGGGCACCTGGGAGCCGCAGGCCGCCTACCCCGACGTCGACGATGGCCTGCGCAAGGGCTCGCTGAAGTTCATCCTCCACGGCACCAAGCTGCAGGGCAAGTGGGCCCTCATCCGCATGCACGGCAAGTCCGGCGGCTCCGAGTCCAAGCCCAACTGGCTCCTCATCAAGGAGCACGACGACCTCGAGCGCCCACCAACCGACCCGCCCGTCACAGAAGCCGAACCTAACTCCGCCGTCACCGGCCGGACTATGGAGCAGATCGCGAAGAGTGAAGATCACGTCTGGAACTCGAAGGACACGCGCTCCGGCAGCCAGGCCTGGTACCGCCAGGACAGCAAGTCCGAACCCGGACCCGACCTCTCCACCCTCGACACTCTCCCCAAAGAATCTCAGCCCGAATTCCTCTCCCCCCAACTCGCGCAGCAAGCCGAAAATCCGCCTTCCAGCACCGGCTGGCTGCACGAGCTCAAACTCGACGGCTACCGCATCCAGGCCCGCAAGTCCGACGGCAAAGTCCGGTTGCTGACCCGCAAAGGCCTCGACTGGACTCACCGCATGCCGCAACTCGCCGCCGAAGTAGCGCGCCTTCCCGCGGAGAAAGCCACCCTCGACGGCGAACTCGTCGTCCTCGCTCCAGACGGCACCACCAGCTTCGCCGACCTGCAGGCCTCGTTCCAGGAAGGCGCCAAACACCAGCTCACCTACTTCGCCTTCGACCTTCTCCACCTCAGCGGACACAACACCCGCAACCTTCCGCTCCGCGAGCGCAAGGACCTCCTCGCCGCACTCATCCTGCACTCCGACCCCGACATCCTCCGCCTCTCCGACCACATCGAGACCGACGGCCCGACGCTCTTCCGCAGCGCATGCAAGATGCGCGCCGAGGGCATCATCTCCAAACGCGCCACCGCCAAATATCACTCCGGCCGCAGCGCCGATTGGATCAAGTGCAAGTGCCTTCACGAGCAGGAATTCGTCATCGGCGGCTACACTCTCCCCGGCGCCGGCCACACCGGCATGCGCGGCGTCGGCGCCCTGCTCCTCGGCTACTACGATCACGGCAAGCTCCTCTACGCCGGCCGCGTCGGCACCGGCTTCAACCAGAAGACCCACACCGTCCTCCGCGACAAGCTCGACCCCCTCGAACAGAAGGCCATGCCCTTCGCCAAGCCGCCCGCCGAATCCACCCGCGGCGTCCAGTGGGTCAAGCCAACTCTCGTCGCCCAGGTCCGCTTCGCCACGTGGACTGCCGACATCCTCGTCCGCCAGGCCGCCTTCCTCGGCCTCCGCGAAGACAAGCCCGCCACCGAAGTCACCCGCGAAACCTCTGCCCCCACACCCAGGTCCTCACAACCCGCCAAGACCGCTCACCACACCGCCGCCACTCATCCCATCGCCGCCAAGCGCTCCCAACCTGCAACCAGCAACCTGCAACCTGCAACTTCCCATCCTCCCATCCGCCTCACGCATCCCGACAAAGTCCTCGACCCCGAGTCCCGCCTCACCAAGCAGGCCCTGGCCGACTACTACTGGGCCGTCGCCCCACGCATGCTGCCCCAAATCGTCGGCCGCCCCGTCTCGCTCGTGCGCTGCCCCGAGGGTGCCGCCAAGCCCTGCTTCTTCCAGAAACACGTCAACGCCACGCTGCCGCCCGGAATCCGCTCCGTCGACGTCCCCGACAAGAAGACGGGAGTCATCGAGCCCTACATCACACTCGACACGCCCGAAGCCCTCGCCGGCCTCGCGCAACTCGGTGTCCTCGAGATCCACCCCTGGGGCTCGCGCAACGAAGACCTCGAGCATCCCAACCGCCTCATCTTCGACCTCGACCCTGACGAATCCCTCACCTGGCCCACCGTCACCGAAGCCGCCGCCGACGTCCGCGCCCGCCTCAAGAAGCTCGGCCTCACCAGCTTCCTCAAGACCACCGGCGGCAAGGGCCTCCACGTCGTCATCCCTATCGAGCCGAAACTCGACTGGTCCGCAGCCAAAGACTTCGCCCACCGCTTCGTCCTCGCCATGGAGAAGGCCAATCCGCGCCTCTACCTCACCAAGATGACGAAGTCTGCCCGCGCCGGCCGCATCTACCTCGACTACCTCCGCAACGAGCGTGGCGCCACCGCAGTCGCGGCCTACTCGCCCCGCGCCCGCGCCGGTTGCGGCGTCTCCATGCCGCTAGTCTGGTCCGAACTCGACGAGCCCCAGCGACCCGTCTTCCGCGTCGCCGACTTCGCCGACTGGCGCGCCCGACTCAGCAAAGACCCCTGGAAGGCCATCGACTCGACCCGCCAGGCCATCCCATCGGGCAAGCTGTGACGCCCCTCACAACTATGACGCAGGTCACCGCGCCTCCCCTCTCCAACCTGTTAGCGTGAATACCGTTACAGAGTTGGGAGAGCAGCAATGGTGTATCTGTTTATCGTCGCGGCCGGCCTTCTGGTCGCGATGCAGGCGGGGAGCAACGCAACCCTGCAAAAGAGTCTTCAAAATCCAGTGATGTCTTCGGTTGTGAGCTTTGGCAGCGGCCTGGCCGTCCTGCTCCTCGCCCTCGCCATCTACACTGCGATTACCAAATCGCCCATGCCCAGGGGCCAGCAATGGGCCGCCGTCCCATGGTGGGGATGGATCGGCGGAGTCCTCGGCACAATCTACGTCCTCACCGGAGTCCTCACGGCGGAGAAGGTAGGCTCAGGCATCTTCGTCGGCCTCTCGGTGACGGCCTCCATCGTCGCGTCCATCGCCATCGACCACTACGGCCTGCTCGGCTTCCACCGCCACGCCGCCGGCCCCGGCCGCATCCTCGGCGGCGCGCTCATGGTCGCCGGCATGCTCCTCATCGGCAGGTTCTAGCTACTGCCCATACGTCGCCGTCGCCCCATGCTTCCGGAAGTAGTGCCGATCCAGCAGTGCCTGTGTCACCACATTCACTTCAGACTTCAGCGTCAGCGTCTTGTACGCCATCTTCGCGCAGTACTCCAGCACCACCGCATTGTGCGCCGCGTCGTGCGCATCCTTCCCCCAAGCAAACGGAGCATGTCCCGCCACTAAACAAGCCGGCACAGCCAGCGGATCGATCGCCTCATGCTCCGGCGTCGCCGCAAACCGAGCCACAATGGCCATCCCGGTCTCGTGAACATAGCGGCCACCGATCGCCTCATCGCTGAGCGGTGCCGTGCATGGGACAGGTCCATAGAAGTAGTCCGCATGGGTCGTTCCCAGCGCAGGAATCGGCAGCCCCGCCTGCGCAAAGCTGGTGGCGTATTCCGAATGCGTATGCACCACCGCGCCAATCGTCGGGAACTCGCGATACAGCAGCGTATGCGTGTCCAGATCCGACGACGGCTTCAGATTGCCCTCGACAATCTTTCCGTTGAGGTCGGTGACCACCATGTGTTCGGGCCGGAGATCGTCGTAGTCCACGCCCGAAGGCTTGATCACCACCAGCCCCTGTTCGCGGTCGACGCCGCTGGCATTGCCAAACGTATAGAGAACCAACCCGCGCTTCACAAGTTCAAGGTTGGCGTCGAGGACTTCAGTGCGGAGTTCTTTCAGCAGCATGACCACCAGAATACAACCGCACGTCGAATGAGCGCGCACTTAGAGCATGCGAGCAACACATCCGGCCCGCTTTTCGGATTAGCGTGGGGCTTTAGCCCCGGGCCCTCTCACCGCCGGCTGATAAGCCACACCAACACCAGCACCACCGCGACCACCAAACTCCCCGGCCAAACCCACCACCCACTGCCGCTGGAATAGCTCACCACCAGGCAGCCGTTCAGCGGCAGACACAGCCCAACACCCGCGGCCAACCTCAACACAGTTCGTATGGTTCTCATCACAACGCTGCTCTCTCGACAGGTGCTCGCTTCGGCACCCGGTTTGCATCTTCGATCGACGCCTCGGAGAACTCGTGCCGACCAATGGGAGGACCGCGCGAAGCAGGAAAAGGGCGTGCGAACGCCTACTGCAGCAGGCTCTCTTCGCTCGAGCGCAGCCGCAGGATCCGGTCAATCGCATACGGCGCGCGATGGCTCGGCGTATGGAAGTGCCGCACCTGCAACTCGCCCAGCAGCCCGATGCCCAGCATCTGGATCCCCGCCAGAATCAGGACGCCGGCAATCACGAAGATCGGCCCATGCTCGTGCATCACGTGCTGGCCGGTAAAAATCTTCAGCGCCAGCAGCCACATCGCCAAGCCCACGCCGGCCAGCCAGCCCAGCGCGCCGATCGAACCGAAGAAGTGCAGCGGCCGCGTCATGTAGCGCAGCAGAAACCGGATCGTCAGCAGGTCGAAGAACACCCGTACCGTGCGCGAAATTCCGTAGTGGCTCTGCCCATACTTGCGTTGCGGATTCGAAATCGGAATCTCGCAGATGCTCGCTCCGTACCACGAAGCCAGCGCAGGAATAAAGCGGTGCATCTCGCCATACAGCGGAATGTTGTGGATCACCTCGCGGCGATACGCCTTGAAGGTCGTCCCGAAATCATGGATGTCTACGCCGGAGATGCGCGCCATCAGCCAGTTCGCGCAGCGCGACGGAATGCGCCGCAGAATCAGGTTGTCGCCACGCTGCGAGCGCCATCCGCTCACCACGTCGTAGCCCTCTTCCAGCCGCGCCAGAAAATTGGGAATCTCGTCGGGATCGTGTTGCAGGTCGCCGTCCATCGAGATCAGCATGTCACCCTGCGCATGATCGAAGCCGGCCGCCAGCGCCGACGTCTGCCCGAAGTTTCTGCGCAGCTTGATCACCAGCACCCGGCTGTCGACCGCCGCAATCTCTTCCAGCAGCCGGTAGGTGCGATCGCGCGAGCCATCATCGACGAACACCATCTCGAAGGTCTCGCCCACCTGCTCCATCACCAGCTTCACGCGGTCATAGAGCGTCGTGACGTTCTCCTCTTCGTTATGGAACGGGACGACGATGGAGTATTTCGGCACACTGAGATGATAACCCGGTTCGCCGCTCCGCGTCGCCAGCCCCTCCGACGATCCTCGAACCGATTGTGATGCCATAGGAGGAATCAACCGTGGTACGCAAATCTGCGCTCGACATCTCGACGCCGCCCCCCTCCGACCTGAAAATGAAACCGGAGGCCTATGAAGCGCATCGTTGCAATCCTCTTGCTCGTGGCTGGCGTGGCCCTCGGCGTATTCTGGTATGTCCAGAGAGCTAAAACCCGCGCGCTCAATAGCGGCGACGTCTACGTCCGCGAACAGCCCGGCGAAAATCCGAAGCCTTTGCCCTCGTCCCCGCCTGCGTCCACCGCGGCCCCCGCGACGCCAGCCCCGGCGACACCGACACCGTCCCCCTCTGCCTCGACCACTTCGCCAGCGGCCCCGGCGCCTAAGCCTTCCGCCGCAATCGTACCTTCAGCCACCCCGGCGCCCGTCCCTGCGGCCACCAGGCAGGCCACCCCGGCACCCTCACGGCAGGCCACTGGGAAGTTCCCGTCGCTCGACTCGATCCCTCGCGAAGCGCCGAACGGCGCTCTCTACGCAGCTGCTGGAAAGTATCAGCTCTACCGCCAGGGCGACCTCACCTGGCGTCTGAACACCGACACCGGCTGGGCCTGCGTTATCTTCGCCACCGACACGCAGTGGAGCAAGACCCGCGTCTGGCGCGAAGGGTGCCGAACCAGCGGCGACGTTTCTCCACCCGTTTCAGGAAATTAGCCCCGGCAGCCCTTACACGAAATTCAGGAACTGACCTGGCCGAATCTGCGCTCCGGGGAACACCGCCTCCAGATTGCGCGAGCCCAGCGTCTTGTAGGCCGCCTCGCCCAGCACATTGCGGAAGTCCGTCGTCACCGCCAGGTCGCGCCCTTCGTTCAACTGCTCATTCTCGACGCCCGGCCACTTCCCGTACACCTTGCCGCCGCGCACTTTGCCGCCCAGCACAAACATCACATTCGCGTGACCGTGATCGGTGCCACCAGTCCCATTCTGCCGCGCCGTCCGCCCGAACTCCGACATCGTCACCAGCGTAATGTTCTCTGCGTCCGCGCCCATATCCATCCAGAACGCCGCAATCGACTCCGAAAACTCCTTCAACCGGTTCGCCAACTGCCCATTCGCGCCCCCTTGGTTCTGGTGCGTGTCCCAGCCGCCAATGTCTGAAAACGCCGCCTCAACTCCAAGGTTCGCTTTCATTAATTGCGCGATCTGCTTCAAACTATTGCCGAATGGCGTCCCCGGATAAGCCACGCCAACCGCCGGCGTGTACTTCGCCGGATCGGCCGCCTTCAGCATCTTTACCGCCTCAAACGTCTCCTGCCCCGTGCCCTGCAGCACCGAGTCCGTGCTCTCGTCGTACATCGCCTGAAACGCATTCGAGATCGGCGACATCTGCGGCCCCTTGCCGCCCACCGAAAAATCCGCCAGGTTATTCAGCGCAATCGCCGGCACCTTGCCCTGCAGCGTCCGTGGTACCTGCGTCCCCAGCGCCACCGCGCGAAACGCCGACTGCTTCCCTGCCACCGGCTCAACCGCCAGCGCCCGGTTCAGCCAGCCGTCCTCGGTCGACTTCACCCCCGGCGTGCCGCTCTCCATAAAGTCCTGCGCATCGAAGTGCGAGCGCGACGGGTCGGGCGAGCCGGCCGCATGAATAATCGCCAGGTGTCCCTGGTCGTACAGCGGCTTGAACGCCGCCATCTGCGGATGCAGCCCGAAGTGCCCATCCAGATCGATCACCTCATTCTGCTTGATCGCAATCGTCGGCCGCATCGAGTAATAGTTCTTCTCCGTGTACGGCACCACCACGTTCAGCCCATCCACCGCGCCGCGCTGGAACAGCACCACCAACTTCTTCTTGTTCGCCGCAGCGGTCGTCATCTCGGCCAGAACACTGCGCGAGAGGAACGCTGGAATCGTCGACGTCCCCACCAGGGCCAGCGCGCCGCCCTTCATAAACCCGCGCCGCGTCACGCCGCGCTTCACCGCATCCCGCCCGCAGATGTCGCAACCCCAATCGCTATGGTCCGCTATGTTCCAGCCTCTGCTTGCCATATGGTTAGCTCCTGTCTCTTCGGAGTAGCAGCGGGCTTTAGCCCGCGGTAAAGGCACGCCTGAATTCGTGGGCTTTAGCCCCGGGGTCCTACCTTCTCCGGGCGCCCACTGTGTACCTCTTCAAACTCCACATCAGCCGCGAAGTTGCCGTAATCCCTCGTAGGTCGTATCTACCGCCTCTGGAACTCCGGCGAGCCCAGCATCAGCCCGGCCATGACCGCGGCCTGCCGGTCGTCCGCATTGGGGTTACGGGCCTGCCCGGCCAGCCCAAGCGGATCGTAAACGTCCCCTGCTCGGGCCGCTTGACCACCTCCGCCGCCTTTGCCGCCGCCCTGGAACTCCTTCATCGCCTGGATCGCCACCGACGAATCATTCGAGTGCTCCAGCACCGCCATCCGCGTCTTTTCACTCAACGCCTGCCCCAGCAGCACCTGTTCCAGCTTCTTCTCTTTCGCCCCGGCCTCCGGATCGACCTGTCCGTTCATCCCGTCGTCCGCCGTCACCGACACCGGCTTGCCCAGCGCCTCGCGCCCCAGCAACTTCGACCAGTCCGTCCGCACGCCCGGCAGTCGGTCGCTCGCCAGCACCAACGCGAAGTTCATCCGCGTCACCAGTGCTCCGGTGCTCACCCACGGCTCGCTCATCCATGAGTAGCCATTCGGCGTCTGCATCCCATACAGCGGCATGCCCAGCCGGTCCATTGCCGCCACCAGGCTCAGAGAGCTGTTAACCTGCGCCCCGCTCGCCCGCACCGCGGAGATAACAAACTCCTCCGGCGTCTTCACCTTCGCCCGTTCCGCCGTCGGAGCCCAGAACTCCGGCGACTCAAACATCGTCCGCAGCACCGTCTTGATGTCGCCATCGCTCTTCAGAAACGACTGCGCCATCCGGTCCACCAGCGCCGGCGGAGGATCATCGCTGACAAATCGCACCGCGAGCTTGTTCGAGATAAAGTGTGCTGTTGCCGGGCTGGTCGCCAGCATATGCAGCACTTCCAGCCCTTCCTTCATGCCATTTTCGTTGATCGTCTTGCCCAGCACCGTCTTCGAACCCGGTTCATGCCGCCGCTCGTCGAACTGGAACGCTCCTCCGCGGAACGGCTGGTCAATCGTCCACCCCGTAAACACCTTCGCCACCTCGGTGACGTCCTTCTGCGAGTAGCCGCCATTCACGCCCAGCGTGTGCAGTTCCATCAGTTCGCGCCCGTAGTTCTCATTCAGCCCGCGGTCCTTCTGTGCCGCCTGTACCTGCGGATTCTGCGGCATCGGAGGCCGCAATCCGCCAAACGGGCCCCGCACCAATCCCGGCCGTCCTGCGTATCGCGGGCCGTTCTTCGCCGCCGCCGAGTCCGGCCCGATGCTCTGCCAGTTGTCCAGGTACATCTGCATCGCCGGACTCTCCGCCGTCGCCACCAGCAAGTCCTCAAACTTGCCCAGCGCATGCGGCCGGATCACATCCCGCTCGTACGCCGGAATCAGGTACGGCTCATTCTGATTCTTGCGCACGTACACGTTGAAGTGGTTCAGCCAGAAGTCGGTCATCACCGCTTCCAGTTGCCGCTCGCTGTAGATGTCGCGAATCAGCCGCGACTGCATCTCCTCGCTCGCCACCAACCGCGTCGAGTTCTGCATCGCCGCCAGAATCTCCTTCTGCTGCGGATTCAACCCCTGCGCAAACTGGCCTACCTCGCCCGCACTCAAACTCTGCCGGAACGACACCACCTCCTGCGGCGACATCGACAGCAGCTTCTTCATCCGCTCATCCGGCGGCAGGTTGATGATCTTCACCGCCTCCAGATCCCGGAACAGCTTCTCCACATGCTCCGCTGGCGCCTGGTTCGGATCCGCCACATCTTCCTTCGGCAGCATCGCCGTGTTCTGGCCCGCCGCGGCATTTCCGCCCGCAGCCATCGCCGCGTAGTCCGGAGCCGCGCCACTCTGCGCCATATCCCCGCCCGGCGAGTTCGCACCCTGCGCCGTCGTCCCGTTGGCAGCCATGTCTCCGCTCGCCGCCGCATCCGCATTCTGCCCTGCCTGGGCCGCCGCAGCCGCTTTCTTCCCGGACTTCCTCACGATCGGCGCAGCCTGCGTCCCATCCGACATCATCGCGCTTCCATCGGCCGCGGCAGCCGGTTTTGCTTCTTCCTGCTTCGCCTTCTGCATCCTGTAGAACGCGATCTGGTCGGCGTAAATCGCATGCTCCACGGGGTCCGACGGCAGCGGAGCATTCCGCTGTGCCATCTGCCGGATAATCTGCTGGCTCGGATACCGCGCCATCAGCTGATCCTGCGGCAGTTGCATTGCCGGAAACTGTGCCAGCCGCGCATTCAGCGCCGAATCGTCAATCTTCTGCGGATTCAGCTGCATCTCGAACCAGTTGCTCAACCCCATCGCTTCCACCGCGGCCACATCCCCGGGCCTCGGCCCAAACGTTAGCCGGTTCAGCGCATGCAGCGTCCGGTTCTCCGTCTTGATCTGCGGCCCGCCCGCGGTCGGCCCATGCTTCGGTCCCGACGACGCCGCCAGCAACGGCTGGTCCACCATCAGCACGCACAGCAAACACGCCATACCTGCCTTCATCAGCTCTGCCGCTGACCCCTCTCGCCGGCTCCGGGAACCACTCACCGAACGCGCTTGCGAACCCCGCCGCGCCCCAGCCAATCCACTCATAACTCGCATTGAAGCCTACCTCCACGCAAACCTGCCGCGCGAAACTAGCATAGTCCGTCGAAGATACTCGTCGCCAGTGGGAACTACGCTTCCGCCTCGGTAAACCCCCGCCCCCGTCCCTAGTTGCGCAATCCCAACGATTTCTCTGGATGGAACAAAACCGGCTCAACGATAATGGGGCTATGCCCACCGGCAATACGCTGACAGAGTTGCCGCCCAGCCGTGACTCCCGAAATGCAGCTACCAGACACGAGACTCATCGCCTCCGGCGGCTCGACGGTCTCCGTGCTGTAGCCGTGCTCATGGTGTTCGCGTGCCACGTCTTCGACACCGAGCATGGGTGGGAAGGCGTAACCCTGTTCTTTGTCCTGTCCGGATTTCTCATCACGGGGATCCTGCGCCGAGCACGCGATCGGCCCGACTACTGGCGGTCTTTCTACATCAAGCGCGCTGCCCGCATCCTGCCGCCCCTCGTCATCTTCTTTGCTCTTACCATCGCCCTGTACAAGCCTCCCCTCGCGGTATTGCCCGGCTATTTCTGTTTTGGCGCAAACATCATCGAGGCATTCCACCACGGACCAGGCATTTATTTCACCATCCTCTGGTCGCTTGCGGTCGAAGAGCACTTCTACTTTGTCTGGCCCTTCGCAGTGCGCTTTCTTTCTCGCACGCGGCTCATGCAACTTTCCCTCGCGATTCTCGTCCTGGACCCACTGTTGCGCATGATCGCAACCCCGTGGTTTCACGACTATATGCCGATCTACATGCTCACTCCGTTTCAGATTGACGGACTCGCAGCCGGCAGCCTTCTTGCCCTATTGGTCGAAAGCGAAGCAGCCAAATCCATCCTTGCCCGCTGGTCGCTACCGGCATTCCTCTTGCTCGCAGGGCTCTACATCTCGCTCTCGTCCTTGTTGCCTTCCTTTTCCCTTGCCCAAAATACCGCCTTCTCCAATTCGGTCATTTACACCCTCGTCGTCCTGACCATGGCCGCACTCCTGATCCATACCTATGCGTACTCGGAAAGCCGGGTAAGTCGCTTCCTGGCATCCGGGCCGGTCTTTTTTATGGGATCGATCAGCTATGGTTTTTACTTGTTTCATCCACTTGCGCAGGAGCTTGCCCTGAGGTCGTTCCTATTGTTCTCTTCTGTACCGCACGGACTCAGGGCAAAAGCGCTCGGGTTCCTGATCGCGGTGGCAATCAGCTGGGTCTCATTTCATTTCTACGAAAAACCCGTCCTGCGCTTGGGCAGAAAGCTGGCCCAGGAACCAGGCGATCCCCCTCCGCCGGCGCTACCCAACATCTGAGCGCAGCTCTCCCACGGCGTCTCACTGCGCCAGGCAGTGATCCATCACGCTCGGCAAGCTCGCACTCCCCAAAGCAGACCGCACAGCATTTCTCAGACACAGCCGGACTGCGTCAATTCGCAGACGACTCAGCGCCTACGGATTCGACTTCAGCCGCTTGTAGCTGGAGTTCGGCACGGCATAAAAATGCCCGTGATAGTGCCGCACATCGTCAAGGACCAAGGCTTCATCGTCCGAAACGGACTTGTCCTCGGAGCCATCTTCCTCTTTGTGCGCGATCAGCTCGACGTGCTGCGTATCCCGGACCTCGCGGTCAGGAGTGTTCACATCGTCCCGAAAGAAGAGCTGGTGGTCCGGATTGACTCCCGCCAACGCCTTGATCTGGGAACCCGTCAGCGAAGCCCTGTCCGTCTCGAACCGGTTCCCGCCGACAAAGAAGTGGTACATCTGCACCATCGTTTGCATTCAAAATACCTCGATAAGCGTCCACGCTACACGTCGAGAAAGGCCCGGTCTGTGAGAACCGTCACAACACGCCCGTCGGCCAGTACCCCCTTAAACGTCGCGGCTTAAAAAACCTTTCTCGTTTTTCCCCCGAAACGACGCTTGTAAAGTCCTCAAATTACCTATCTCTCTCAAAACAAGCTCAATAGACAGTGCCGAGGAGCTATGCTCCATCTCGTATCACTAAAATATGGGGCAAAGTTTTCACAAACGCGTTCGCAACAGCGTCCGCAACGCCCCGTCCAACCCCGATGGAGAATGCTCGCTAATGACGCTCAAACCAGAAAAATGCACCGAGTCCCAATCTATCCAGCGTGTTTTCTGCCAGATGATGGGATGTAGAGGGGAGAGGGGGGATACCCAATGTTGCCGCTGCAAGTCATCTCGACTAACCTATCCCCTGTGCTGTCATTCGGAATCTCACGCATGCCCCGTCCTGATCTTCGCTGCACCCTGGCTTTCCTTCTCGCCGTCGGCACCCTCCCCGCCCGTGCCCAGTCAACCCCGCCGCCCGACCTTCCTGACGCGCCCGGAGCCACTGCGGCGGCGACGCCAGCCCCAGTTCCCACCGGCCCCACCATCGTCATCGACACCACCATGGGCCGCCTCACCTGCAAGACCTTCGACAAGAAGGCCCCGGTGGCCGTCGCCAACTTCATCGGCCTTGCTGAGGGCACGAAGGACTGGACACTCGCCCCGGACAACAAGAAGCAGCACGGCAAGCGCTTCTACGACGGCCTCACCTTCCATCGCGTCATCCCCGGCTTCATGATCCAGGGCGGCGACCCCACCGGCGACGGCAGCGGCGACCCCGGCTACTACTTCAACGACGAAATCGACCCCAACCTCAAGTTCTCCGTGCCCGGCCGCCTGGCCATGGCCAACTCCGGCCCCAACACCAACGGCTCCCAGTTCTACATCACCGAGGACGCCGTCGCCGAACTCGACGGCAAGTACACCATCTTCGGCCAGTGCGACGCCCACTCCGTCCTGGTCGTCCAATCCATCGCCCGCGTCCCGCGCAACCCCAGCGACAAGCCCACCACGCCCGTGGTCATCAACCACGTCACTATCGTCCGCGACGGCCAACCGATGCCACCAGATCCCACGCCGCCAGCAGCCGCAACACCGGCTCCGACCGCGCCTTCAACCAGCAACTAACAACCAGCAACTAACAACTGAGGATACAAATGCCAACCAAGCCCGGAACCTACGCCACCTTCAAGACCAGCGAAGGCAACATCGTCGTCGAACTCTTCGAGAAGGACGCGCCCCAGACTGTAGCCAACTTCATCGGCCTCGCCGAAGGCACCAAGGAATGGAACTCGCGCTCCAAGAAAGGCGCCAAGCTCTACGACGGCACCATCTTCCACCGCGTCATCCCCAACTTCATGATCCAGGGCGGCGACCCCGAGGGTACCGGCATGGGCGGCCCCGGCTACAAGTTCGCCGACGAGACCAAGGGCTCCCCCCACGGCTTCCAGAAGCCCGGCAAGCTCGCCATGGCCAACGCCGGCCCCAACACCAACGGCAGCCAGTTCTTCATCACCGTGACTGACACAAGCTGGCTCACTGGTAAGCACACCATCTTTGGCGACGTAGTCGAAGGCTACGACATCGTCGAGAAAATCAGCAAAGTCCCCACCGCCGCCCAGGACAAGCCCAAAACTCCGGTCGTCCTCGAGTCCGTCACCATCGACCGCGTCGCCTAAAACACGAAGGCCCGCTCACCCCGAGCGGGCCTTCAGTTTTGTCTTTCAACTGACAACTGAACACTGACAACTGACAACTGTTCCTAAGCCATTCCAATCACAGTGCAAAGTTCCTTCACCGCTTCCGCCGACTTGTTCAGAGCAGCCTGCTCCTCAGCCGTCAGCTTGATCTCGATGATCTGTTCCAGGCCCTTCGCGCCCAGCTTGCACGGAACGCCAACGTACAGCCCGGAGATTCCGTACTCGCCCTGCAGATACGCAGCGCACGGCAGGATCTTCTTCTTGTCCTTCAGAATCGCCTCGACCATCTCAACGGTCGCAGCAGAAGGAGCGTAATACGCCGAGCCGGTCTTCAGGTGCTTCACAATCTCCGCGCCGCCATTGGCCGTGCGTGATTCAAGCTCCTTCAAACGCCCAGCTTCAATCAACTCCGTGATCGGAATTCCCGCAACCGTCGAGTAGCGCGACAGCGGAACCATCGTGTCACCGTGACCGCCGAGAACGAACGCCGTGACATTCTCGACCGACACATTCAGTTCTTCCGCAATGAACGTCCGGAAGCGCGCCGAGTCCAGCACGCCGGCCATGCCGATCACGCGCTCGCGCGGGAAGCCAGCCTTCTTGAACGCCGTCTGCGCCATCGCATCCAGCGGATTCGCGACGATGATCAGGATGCAGTTCGGCGACGCAGCAACCGCCTTGTTCACGACGTCCGACATGATCTTGAAGTTAGTGTTCAGCAAATCGTCGCGGCTCATGCCTGGTTTGCGCGCGATTCCGGCCGTGATCACCACGATGTCCGAGTTCGCCGTATCCGCATAGTCATTCGTCCCGACCACCGACACGTCGCGCTTCTCGATCGGCATCGCCTGCAGCAGGTCGAGCGCCTTGCCCTGCGGCACGCCCTCAATCACGTCGATCAGCACCACATCGGCGAGTTCCTTCGCTGCAATCCAGTGCGCCGCCGTCGCGCCCACGTTTCCTGCTCCAACAATCGTTACCTTCTTCCGCATCTTCTCTTCCCTTCAGTTGTTGACTTCATCCGCAAAAGCATTCCGCCCGACGCGGGGCGAGCCCTCACATGTTCTCAATCATTCGCGTCGCAAACTCGCTCGTCTTTACCTTGGTCGCGCCCTGCATTCCGCGCTCGAAGTCGTAGGTCACATATTTCTGCGCGATCGTCTTCTCCATCGAACTCTCAATCAGCCGCGCTGCCTCGTTCCAGCCGAGGAAGTCGAACAGCATCACGCCCGAAAGCATCACCGAGCCAGGATTGATGACATCCTTGTCCGCATACTTCGGCGCCGTCCCGTGCGTCGCCTCGAAAACCGCGTAGCCATCGCCGATATTTCCGCCCGGCGCAATTCCCAGTCCGCCCACCTGCGCGGCCGCAGCGTCCGAGATGTAGTCGCCGTTCAGATTCGTCGTCGCCAGCACGCTATAGTCTTCCGGCCGCAGAATGATCTGCTGGAAGATCGAGTCGGCGATCCGGTCGTTGACCAGTATCTTCGACTTCCACTTGCCGCCGCCGTGTGACTCGCCGATCGCAGCCAGAACTGCCTTCACTTCCGCCACCACGCTCTCGCCGAACTCCTTCGAGGCAAACTCGATTCCCGGCTCAATCAGCGCGGCGTTCTCCTCTGGAGTCAGCTTCGGATTCGCCTCGACGTTCCCGAGAATCCAGCTCTCGCGCTCAGTCACTGTCTGCGCGCGGAATTCCTCTGAGGCAACTTCGTATCCCCATTCGCGGAACGCGCCCTCGGTGAACTTCTGGATATTTCCCTTGTGCACCAGCGTCACCGTTTTGCGCTTGTTGTCCAGCGCAAACTGGATCGCAGCGCGCACCAGCCGCTTCGATCCGGTGATCGAGATCGGTTTCACGCCAACGCCCGAATCCAGCCGCACCTTCTTCTTGGTGCCCTTCAGCATCTCGTCGTTCACGAATGCAATGAACTTCTGTGCCTCAGGCGTTCCCTCGCGGAACTCGATGCCGGCGTAGATGTCCTCCGTATTCTCCCGGAAGATCACCACGTCCAGTTTCTCCGGATGCTTCACCGGACTCGGCACACCAGCGTAGTACTTCACCGGCCGAACGCACTGGTAAAGATCCATCAACTGACGCAACGCCACGTTCAGGCTGCGGATTCCGCCACCCACCGGTGTCGTCAGCGGTCCCTTAATCGAGACGCGGAAGTCCAGCGTCGCCTTCACCGTATCGTCCGGCAGCCAGTTCTGCGTCTGGCGATACGCCTTCTCGCCGGCGAGCACCTCATACCACTCCACCTTGCGCTTGCCGCCGTAGGCCTTCTCGACGGCCGCGTCAAAAACTCGCTGCGAAGCCTTCCAGATGTCGCGTCCCGTTCCGTCGCCTTCGATGAACGGAATAATCGGATGGTCCGGGACCGTGTACGTCCCATTCTTATAGTCAATCGGTTTGCCATTCGCCGGGACGGGAATGCCGTTATAACTCGTCTGCATGTAGTAGGTAGCTCCAAAGATGACCGATATAGGCAGCATTCGAAGGCTACCACCCGCCGAAGACACGTGGCAACGAACGCCCGCCCAATCAGGCGATTATCGACCAGACGCCACGTTTACCGGAGCAGCGACAAAAAGGGCCGGCAATCGCTCGCCGGCCCTCCCCGTGTTGCAACGACGTGAGACTAGAACTTGTTCCAGAGCAGCTGGTTGTAAATCTCGTGATGGAACTGCACTTCCGCCGCCTTCACGATCGTCCCCAGCAGCCGCGGGCAGCGATCTGCCGAAGCCTGCTTCAGGTCGGCATACCGTCCCTTCACGTCCTCACCCAGCAGCGTTGTGGTCCAGTCCGATTTGCGGAAGTCCTCGATCGCCGTGTAGATGTTGTCCGGCAGATAGCGCGCCGCCGACCGCAGGTTCTTCATCTTCGAAGTGTCACCGTGCAGTCCGGTTTTGAAGATCGAATACAGCACCATGTACGGATTCGCATCCGGCGCAACCGCACGCACCTCGACGCGCGAAGACTTCTCGTTGCCGATCGGAATTCGCACCATCGCCCCGCGATTGACCGCCGAGGCGTTGAGCTGGTTCGGAGCCTCGAAGTGCGGATCCAGACGGCGATAGGCGTTCACACTCGAGTTCATCGCCAGGCAGATATCCAGCCCATGGGTCAGAACCCGATCCACGAACTGCCAGGCAAACTTCGAGATCTTTTCCTCGCCCTTCGGGTCCCAGAAGATGTTCTTCGCGCCCTTCGACACCGACACATTGGTGTGCATGCCGCTTCCGTTCACGCCAACAATCGGCTTCGGAAGGAAGCTCGCCGTCATGCCCATCTGGCTCGCAATCGTGCGGCAGATCAGTTTATAGAGTTGAATCTGATCCGCGGCCGCAACCACTTCGCCGTACCCGTAGTTAATCTCGAACTGCGAAGGCGCTACTTCAGGGTGGTCCTTCTCGTTCTGGAATCCCATGGCGCGCTGTACTTCCGCAGTCGCGTCAATGAACTCACGCAGCGGGTCGCCCGGCAGCGAGTGATAGTAGCCACCCGTGTTGACGTATTCGAACGACCCGGTTTCGCTGTACTTGCGCTCCGCATCGACACCCTCGAAGATGAAACCTTCGATCTCGTTCGCCGCATTCAGCGTGTAGCCGTTCTTGTCGAACATTTCCTGCGAGAACGCCTTCAGCACGCCGCGAATGTCCCCGCTGTAGGTTCCGCCGTTCTTGTCGATGACCTCGCCGAAGACCAGTACCTTGCCCGGCCCAAAGATGTCCGCCGGCGCCCAGTAGAACGCACTCCAGTCGATCCCAAGGCGCAGATCGCTCTCTTTCTGCGCCGTAAAGCCGCGGATCGACGATCCGTCAAAGGTCAGGTTGTCCCAGCTCTTCACCAGGAACTTCTTGTCGTAATCGAGCATGTGCAGCCGGCCTTCGAGGTCGCTGAACAGTACGGTCACGGCCTTGATGCGCGGCTCGTCGGTTAGATACTTCAGACGCTCTTCCTGGATGACTTCGGGCGCGACGCGCTTGCGGCGCTGCTCCTTTGCCATCAGGTTCAGGTCCTCCAGCTCCGCGTACGATAGCTCCAGAAAATCACGATATTCGCTCGACATGATGCTCCTTGCAAGACTTTGGATTTGATCGGCGCGGCGTCTGTCGCCGGCAGCCTGGAGTCAGGGAAGGAATTCAGGGAGCCTGGGAACAGCTTTCGCGTGACGTGTCAAAAATACCAGAGATTGCCTTTCCGTTGCGGTCGAGCCCCGGCATTTTCAGCGCTCACGCAAAATTCAGGGCGCCCGCGGCCGATCGTCACGGACCCAGGAACCAGGCGCAAAGGCGATCCAGCCCGAGGAGACCGCGTTCTGCCCAAATTTTGCGGCCGATTGTGATACGTTTGACAAGGCTCGTCGCGGACCTTCCGAGACGATCGGGCCGCGGCAATCGCTGTCCTTTGGAGGATGTTCTAAATTGGGCAAGAACATGGTCCCCACGCGCCTTTTCTTCACCAAGGGCGTCGGCAAACATAAAGAACGCCTTACCTCCTTCGAGCTTGCTCTCCGCGACGCGGGTATCGCCGCACAGAACCTCGTCCGCGTCTCCTCCATCTTCCCGCCCCAGTGCAAGCTGATCCCGCGCAAGGAAGGCCTCAAGTATCTGTACCCGGGCGAAGTCGTCTTCGCCGTCATCGCAGAAAACTCCACGCGTGAAGCTCACCGACTGGTCGTCTCCTCGATCGGCGTCGCCATTCCGACCGATCGCAACACCTACGGCTATCTCTCCGAACACCACAGCTTCGGCGAGACCGAGGATCAGGCCGGCGATTATGCCGAAGAGCTGGCGGCCGAGATGCTTGCCACCACCCTCGACGTCGACTTCGACCCCGACAAGAGCTGGGATGAGAAGAAGGAAATCTACCGCATCTCCAACAAGATCGTTCGCACCGCCAACGTCACCCAGTCCGCTGTCGGCGACAAGAACGGGCGATGGACCACGACCATCGCCGGCGCCATCCTCCTCTTCGACGATAAGTAACATCCACCTGAGAGAATAGGAGAGGCGCTGGCAAATCGCCGGCGCCTTTCTCTTGCAGCAGGAGTCCCCGCAATGACCGCACCGAAAACTCGTGTAGCCCTCATCCAGATGTCCTGCGTCCCGGACACCGCACAGAACCTCGACCACGCCGCCGATCTAGTCCGCAAGGCCGCACACGCCGGCGCGCAACTCATCTGTCTGCCCGAACTTTTCCGCGCCCAGTACTTCTGTCAGCGCGAAGACCACGCCCTTTTCGCGCTGGCGGAGTCCATCCCCGGCCCATCGACTGCACGCCTTTCCGCCGTCGTCCGCGAAGAGAAGATCACGCTGGTCGCTTCCCTCTTCGAGCGCCGCGCGCCCGGGCTCTACCACAACACCGCAGCGATTCTCGACCACGCCAGCACCGCGCCCGACAACATCGCCGGCATCTACCGCAAGATGCACATCCCCGACGATCCCCTCTACTACGAGAAGTTCTACTTCACGCCGGGCGATCTCGGCTTCCGCGCGTTGGAGACCAGCAACGGCAACATCGGCACTCTGGTCTGCTGGGACCAGTGGTATCCCGAGGCGGCACGCATCACCTCGCTGCTCGGCGCCAATACGCTCTTTTACCCCACCGCCATCGGCTGGCATCCCAGCGAGAAGGCTGAGTTCGGCGAAGCGCAGTACTCCGCCTGGCAAACCATGCAGCGCGCCCACGCCATCTCCAACGGCGTCTTCGTCTGCGCCGTGAACCGCGTCGGCCACGAGCATGGCGACGTCATCCACAACGGCGTCAGCATTCTGGGGCCCGGAGACCACACGCCCGCCTCCGGCCTCGAATTCTGGGGTGGCAGCTTCATCGCCGATCCCTTCGGCCGCATCCTGGCGAAGGCGTCGCACAACCAGGAAGAGATCCTGACCGCGGAACTCGATCCTGCCCTGGTCGAAGTCACCCGCCAGCACTGGCCCTTCCTGCGCGATCGCCGCATCGACGCCTACGCCGGCATCACCAGCCGCTTCATCGACGCACCGCACCTCACTGGCCCATTGGGGTCAAACCGCGAATAATGCCGATCACAGCCGGCGCCAGCAAAACGATAAAGATGCTGGGGAAGATAAAAAGCACCAGCGGAAAAATAATTTTGACGGTCGTCTTCGCCGCCATCTGTTCGGCGAGCTGACGGCGTTTGAGCCGGATTCCGTCGGCAAACACGCTGAGCGCGCGGGCGATCGGCGTGCCAAAGCGCTCAGTCTGCATCAGCATGCTGGCGAACGCGTCGATATCCGCGAGTTCGCTGCGCTTCGCCATGTCCGACCATGCCTGGATGCGGGGCTTTCCCGCACGCTGCTCGCGATTGATCTGCAGCAGTTCCTCGGTGATTTGTGGATGACTGATCCCGAGTTCCAGCCCCACCCGCAACAGCGCCTGGTCAATTCCAAGGCCGGCGTCCACGCAAATGACGAGAAGATCGATCGCATCCGGAATGCTTCTGCGGATCTTGTCGCGACGCAGTTTGACGAGACGCGTAAGCAAGATGTTTGGCGCAATGTAGGCCGCGGCCGGCAGCGCAATCATCCAGAAAAGCCGGGCGAACGGAATCATCGAACCGATCGCGAAACCCAGCGCGGGACAGAGAATACGCGCAGTGTTATACAAGTCGGCAGGAAAGGTGCCGCGGTAGCCGGCGTTGGCGAGGCGCTCTGGGAGCACTCCGCTTTCGCCCAGCCCCAGGCGGGCGCGAACCCAGTGGACCGTCGTAAAGAACCTGCGGCCCAGGTTGCGCGCAACCGGGTTTTCCCTACGAAACTCCCGCCCGCGATACGTGACTTCACGGATTCTCTGCAGGGTGGCGCGCGACGTGTGCGTAAAGTACAGCAGCGCAATCAATATCAGGGCGAAGAAGATGGTTGCGCCGAAGCCGAGATAGAAAAGATGGCTCATAAGGAACCGCTAAACCTGAACATCCACAATCCTGCCAATGATGGCTCCGCCCAACAGAATGAGCCCGCCGCCGGTGTAGAGCAGCTTCTGTCCCAGTGGATCGTGAAAGAGGACACTGGAGTAGCCAGGGCTCACGATATTGGTGATGACCAACAAAATGACTGGAAGCAGACCGAGAATCCAGCCGGTAAGCCGCCCCGACGCCGTACGCGTACGAACTTCCCCTTCAATGCGCACGCGCTCCCGAATGACGTAGGAGGCGCGCTCGAGTATCTCCGTCAGATCGCCACCCGTCTCTTTCTGGACCAGAATCGCAGTGATCAGAAATTGGAGGTCTCGCGAAGGCACTCTCGACCCCATTTGCAGCAGCGCATCGCGAAACTGCAGCCCCAGCCTCTGCTGTTGGAAGACCTGGACAAACTCTCCGGCGAGCGGCTGTGGCGACTGCTCGGCAATCATCTCGATGGCCGAGCCCATCGAGTGCCCCGCCAGCAACGACCGGGACATCAGGTCGATGGCATCGGGCAGCGCCTCATTGAAGGCCTTCACCCGGCGACTACGCTGGATTCGGAATACCACGTAGGGGATCATCGCGCCCGCGGCCGTAGCCGCGCCGGCAACCAGCAGCGTGTGTGTCAACAGATACGCGATCGCACCGCAAGTGAGCCCGGCACCCGCCGTCGCCAGCGCCGCGCCGCCCAGGCCTATACTGCTATTCGCGTGCAGCAGAAGCGTCTTGAACTTCTTCGCAAACCGAAATCGGTCCAGCAGCGCATCGAGCCAGATCGAGGAACCCCACGGCGAAGCCTTCTCTAACTCCGACCCATCGATGCCTGCCACGTGCGACCGCATCGATTCCCCGATCGTGACCAATCGCTTCTGCGTAACCCTGCTCGGAGGCTCCGCACGAGTCGACAACAGAAAGACCCCGAAGCTCGGCGCCAGAACCGCAAAGAACGTAATGGCCAACGCGTTCATCTTAAGTATCCTTGCCCAGCCACGGCCTACACCTCAACCACGTGGTCCAGCAGGTTCAGTCCAAGCGGGACGCCCGCCGCCTTCAGGCGCTCGGCAAACTTGGGCACAATGCCCGTTGAGTAGAACCGGCCCCGCACACTCCCACTCGGCCCCAGCCCGAGCTTCTCAAAAAGATAAATGTCCTGCAGGCTGATCACGTCTGCCGTGGTGCCCGTGATCTCGCTGATGTGGGTAACGCGGCGGGTTCCATCGCTCATGCGGGCCACTTGCACGATCAGATCAATAGCCGACGCGATCTGCGCGCGGATGGCCTTCTCGGGCAGAGAGACGGTCCCCATCATCGCCATGGTCTCGATGCGGGCGATCGCATCCCGAGGATTGTTAGCGTGAATCGTTGTAATCGACCCATCGTGTCCGGTGTTCATCGCCTGCAACATATCCAGGGCTTCCTCGCCACGCACCTCGCCCAGGATGATGCGGTCCGGACGCATTCGCAGCGCGTTGATCACAAGTTCGCGTTGCCGCACCGCACCGCGCCCCTCGAGATTCGGCGGCCGGCACTCCAGCCGCGCCACATGTTTCTGTTTGATCTGTAACTCTGCGGAATCTTCGATGGTGACGATACGTTCGGTGGCAGCGATGAATCCGGAGAGAACGTTCAGCAGCGTTGTCTTGCCCGATCCGGTGCCTCCCGAAACGACGATGTTAAGCCGCGCGCGAACCGCAGAGCGCAGAATCTCCAGCATCTGTGGCGTAAGCGCCCTGTGCCGCAGCAAGTCGTCGGAATTCAGCGGCGTCGCGCCAAATCGCCGGATCGACACCAGCGGGCCATCCACAGCCAGTGGAGGGATCACGATGTTGACGCGCGAGCCATCGAGCAGCCGGGCATCGACCATCGGCGAAGATTCGTCAATGCGCCTCCCCACCGCCGAAACGATCTTGTCGATGATGTGCATCAGGTGCGCTTCATCCTTGAAGACAATGTTGGTCTCTTCAATGACTCCGCGCCGTTCCACGTAGACCGTTTTATAGGTGTTGACCAGGATGTCGTTGACCGTCGGATCATGCAGCAACGGTTCGAGCGGGCCGAGCCCGAAGACTTCGTCGAGAATGTCATGGGCAAGGCGGTCGCGGTCCGGAGCGCTGAGCGGTGCGCTCTGCTCGGCAATCAGCTGGAGAATCACTGCGAGCAGCCGCTGGCGCCCGCTGAGTTCATCCGCCTGAATGGCCGCCAGTTTCTCGAGGTCCATCCGGCGAATGAGTTCGTGATGAACCGCCGTCTTAAGTGCATGCCGCGCCGCGTCATTGAGCGTGACACGGGTCTCGGCGACCACCGATGGCACCGGCGGCGTTGCCATATACATCGGAACTTCAGATGTTGCTTCTTCAGACGCAGGGGGCAATGCAATCACCTCTTCTCAACGCAGGAACGCAAACAACTTCTTCTTCTCGACGACCGGCTTCGGTCCGCTGACGCCGTTGACGATGCGGGCAGCCCAGCGTGCGATCGCCTGGTTGAACTCCGACCGGCGCTGCGGCGGAATCGGCTCGCCATCATTGATCGCCCGCAGCAACTCAAAGTAGTTATTCGGAACCGCAATCGAGATCGGAAAGCGGACTGCCTTCTCAATCTGCTCCGACGTCACGGAGTCCGTGGCCGTCGAGCGGTTCACCACTACGCGTAACTTGCTGGTGGCGGAGTCACTCAGCGAGAGATTCTCGACCAGCCGCGCCAGGTCCCGTAGCGCCGCAACGTCCGGCGTCGAGACAATGTAAATCTCGTCGGACTGGTCGATGATCGAAGCCTTGGAGTTTTGCAGCGCGGCCGACGAGTCGATGAGAACATAGTCGTATTCCCGGCGAAGGAAATCCATTACCTGTTCCACCTGGTCCGCCTTCGCCTCATGCGGACCACTCGACATCTCCGGCGATGCAATCACGTCGAGGCCGCTTCGGTGGCGAATAATGAAACCGTTCAGCAACTCAGCGTCGAGCCGGTCCGCATTCCGCAGCAGTTCGTCGAAATGGTACTGCGTGTCCTTGAGGCCCAGATAGAGCGCCACGTGACCGAGTTGTTGCTTGTGATCGATGAGCAGCGTCTTCTTGCCGTGCTGACGGACCAGGTGCATCGCCAGATGCACGGCAAGCATCGTTGTCCCCACGCCGCCCTTGGCACCGAAAAACGAGATAACCCGCCCGATGCCGCTCTGCATGCGGGGATCGACTGCCATGACAGCAAGGAACCGGTTGAGCGCCGCTGTAAGCTCGTCCGGGTCGACCGGCTTGGTCAGAAACTCGGTGCAACCGTTGCGGACGGCACGCAGCAAAATGCCTGCGTCCACCTTGGTCGAAATGCCGACAATGTTGATCTTCTTCAAAAATATCTGGGACAGGCGGCCGGTCGTCAGCAGGGCAAGCTCCGGGTCACGGTCGAAGTCGATGAGCGCGACGCACGAGTGCGCATTCTTCAGCGATGGAGAGAACTGCGGACGCTTGTCCGAAGTAATGTAGTCACGGAACTCACCCGCAAAGTGCGCCCCGGCCACCTTGAACGAAGCCGTGGTCGCGGAGGAGACGACGGCCTCGTCGACACAGACACTGAAGATGGCCTGGCTTGGACTCTCCTGCAGATTCATCTCACTGGTCATGGCTTGTCTCGAGGGGACATGGGCTGGTTAGTCGGCGGTTGTTGCGGTGTGCCCTTCTCCGTCTTCTCCGGAATAGATTCGTCGAACGCGTCCGAGTTCATGTTGGGCACCACCAGCTTCGGCTCATCGACGCTCTGGACTGCACCTGGCTTCAAGGGGTCGACAACTGAAGCGGTCACGAGGATCACCAACTCGACCACCGAGTGGTTGAAGTTCTTCGACCGGAAGAGTCCACCCAGGATAGGCACATTTCCGATGCCCGGGATCTTGCTCATGAGTTCCGTGGTCCGATGATCCAGCAGGCCCGAGACCACAAAGGTTTCACCGTCCAGTATTTCCACCTCCGTCTCCGCGCGCCGCGTCGAAAGCGCCGGAATGGTAAATCCCGACACGCTGACACTGTTGCCGTAGTCAAGCGCGCTCACCTCTGGAGCAAGTTTCAAGTGGATGGAGCCGTCCGGGTTGACGGTCGGCGTGAACTCGACCTTGACGCCGTAGGGCCTGAACTGGATGGTCACGGATGCCGTGGTGCCGGCTCCGCCGCCCGGCTGGACGACAGGAAACGGAAATTCTCCGCCGGACAGGAAGCGCGCCGTCATGCCGCTGAGCGTCGTCAACGTAGGCTCGGCAAGTACCTGGAGGACCTGCTTCTGTTCGAGGTCCTGAATGGTGACCCCGACATTCAGTTTCGAGTTGTAGAGAAAAACATCCAGTGGATTACTGATCTGGACCGACGAACCGCTTCCCGTGACTGTGCTGGAGTACTGGCCGGTCGTTGTGGTAACCGCAGTGCGGCCGCCGGCAAAGATGTTGATGCCCATTTGATCGAGTCGAGTGCGGTCGACCTCGACAACGCGCAGCTTCAATTGAACCTGTTTGCCATGCACCGGAACCACGCGGAGGGAGTTAACGACGTCTTTGGCAAACTGCGACGCCATCTTCGCGGCAGCGTCCGATGCGGCATCGGAACCCACCGTTCCGCTGAGATAAAGGATGCCCTCACCCGATTCGACCTGGATCGAAGCAGCCGGGAACGCTTCCTCGAGCGACGTTCGCAGTGCCTCAGGATCAGCGTCGGCGAACACCGAATAGAGCCGCCGGCCGCCCGTCTCGTCCCACACCACCATGCTGCTGACGCCGGCACTCTTGGCGGTTAGAACCACCTCGTCCGGGCCTGAAGTGTAGGTCTGCAGCACGCTGGGGTTGCCAACATAAACGCGGCGAAGTGGCGCGCTGGAGGTCAGCAGGACAGACCGGCCGACGATCAGGTGCAGTACATCCGCCGACGCCGCAGAGCGCAATTCAAGCGGCACGGACGGTGCGCCGGGCGAGCCGGGGCGCACAGTGCCCGTAGAGCTCCGTGGTAGTGCCGCAGTCTGACACCAGGCCGGGAAACCCACGAGGAGAAGAACTCCAAGTGAAACAACCAGAACACTGCGGCGAAGAATCAGAAGGCTCCGCTCTGCGCTCATCCGATGTTGGCCTCCCATGCTCATTGCCCCCCGCCTCCGCCCTGACCTCGTGTCGTCTGGACCTCGCCGGACGATCCGCCAAGAACCATCTCAATCTCATGACGCTTTTGTATTGCCGCGGCCGGAGCCACCGAAATCGGCGCACTACGCCGGGCAATCGTCTGGCCCGATGGAGGTGCGTGATTCGCCAGATCCGACAGCATCATGGGAGGAACAGTACTCACGCGGTCGTCTCCGCCATTGCGCAGCACGAAGTGGATTGCTCCCTGAGTGCTCGCCAGCACCGCGCGCTCCGACTGCTCCGGCGTCAGCAACAACGTGACAATCGCCACATCCGACGGCTTCCCCGCCGGGTCCGGTTGGGCCTGGTGGCCAGCCGCCAGCACGATGACGTTCTGCAACACTGTGTCAGTCAGCGGCTCAGGCGAGTCGCCCACGTGATACGTCACCAGCACATCGAGATGAGATCCAGGGATGACAAAACCCGCGACGCCAACCACCTCGTCCGAACGCAACGCCACGGCCCGCAGACCGTCCGGGATCTTGCTGGCAAGCCCTGTTCCAGAGCCCGCAAGCGAGAGGTCGCGATCGAGAATGGGCTGGTCCTTGGCAAGCGGATACAGGACTTCGCGGCCCATCACGTCTGCGCTTCGGAGAAAAGCGCCGTCGACCGGCATCGTTCCAGGCCACGACACCTGTTCGATGTTGTCAGGCCGGAGCACCTCACCCGCCTCCAGCCCTCGCGATGGAGCCGCGTACAGAACATCGGCCACTCTCTGCGTTGAAGGCGCCGACAGCCTCCGCGAGGCCAGCCAGGTAGAAAACCCGGAGACCACCAGAGCAAGAACAAGGGCCACGAAGATGCGCTTTGGATTCACGAAACGCTGCTCCCACTTCTCTTATCGGAAGGGAGCCCTGAAAAGTTGAGAGGCTGCAGCGAAGAATCCTTAGTTTTTCCTTAGGAAACTGCCGGGCAATTCCCTAAATGGAGTTGGCCAGGCTGTTGCCGACCGTGCTGAAGACGTTGCCCACCGTGCCGGAGAATCCGGACATTACGGCCATCCCGCCCAGGCCGATCAAACCCGCGACCAGGGCGTGCTCAATCAGGTCCTGCCCCGACTCGTTCCGCATCAACGAGGCAAATACGTGTCTCGCATCCTTCATCGCCAACCTTCTTTCCGCAGCTCAACCCCCGTTGAGCTAAAGTCGAGACGGAGCGGCGATGAGGCATCGCGTAGAAGTCGCGCGCCATCGCCGCCCGCTCTCTCCGTCTTCTGGATCGTGGGGTTGGACCAGCTATCGCAATCTGCTAGATGTTGTTCGCCAGGCTGTTGCCGACGGAGTTGAACGCGTTGCCGATCTTGCCGGAGAGGCCGGTCATTGCCACCACCGCGCCCAGACCGATCAAACCCGCAACCAGCGCATATTCAATGAGGTCCTGGCCTGACTCGTCCCGCATGATGGCCGCCAACACTTGCTTGATGTTCTTCATTTGATCCTTCTCCCGTTGTGGTTCCTATAGGCCCCGAGTCTGCGAGCGGCGTTGACCGCTCCCGATCGATGTGAGCACTGATTGACCTATCGGACCGTTCGGAGAAAACATGAGGCGGACGCTTCCAACCTTTGGTAACGTGCTCAGGAAGACGCTGCCGCAGGGTGAGTCAGTGCGCGCAACAACTCGCCGAACTCCGGCCAACCCGCGCGCAACTCCTCTCGCGTCGCCGTCTCGTAGTCCTCAAATTCGAAGCCCGGACTCACCGTGCATCCCAGCAGCGCCCACTGGCCCCCCGGAGCCAGTCGTGCCCCCTGCCACACGCCACGCGGCACCACCACCTGCGGACGCTCGCCCTCCGCCAGCCCGTCGCCGATTCGCACCACCATCCCCGCGCCATCCGCCTTCAACTGCAGCATCTCGACCGCGTCGCCAGCGTAGAAATGGAAGATCTCGTCCGACTTCAGCCGGTGCATCTCGCTGAACGTATCCGGCTCCAACAGATAGTAAATCGCCGTGCCCGTATACCTGGGTCCCGGATAGCGGCCATCCGCAAACGCATTCGCAGCCAGTCTCTCGCCTGACTCGTAGGTTCGAACGTAGTAGCCGCCCTCGCACGGATGTGGCATCAGGCCAAGGATTTTCTTTACTTCGTCAGCGGTCATTCGGGACCTCTCGCGCTATTCTTGATGGAATCCGTTCAATTTCAAATCTACTGCGAGTCTGCACAAACTATGCGCTCCCGCCTGGAAAACTATTTTGGCTTCGCGTCCCACCAGACGAACTGGCGAACGGAGATCCTCGCCGGCGTGACGACGTTCATCACGATGGCTTACATCATCTTCGTCAACCCGACCATCCTCTCCAGGACAGGCATGCCGCTCGCTGCCGTCACCACCGCCACCTGCCTGTGCGCAGCCTTCGGCTCCATCCTGATGGGCGCACTAGCCAACTACCCACTTGCGCTCGCGCCGGGCATGGGCCTCAACGCCTACTTCACCTACACCGTCGTCCTCGGCATGGGAGTTCCGTGGCAGACCGCCCTGGGAGCAGTCTTTCTCTCCGGCATCATCTTCCTGCTGCTCACCTTCGGAGGCATCCGCCAGAAGCTTCTCGCCGCGGTTCCTCACCAGCTCCACGCCGCGGTCGCCGGCGGCATCGGCCTGTTCATCGCCTTCATCGGCCTGCGCAACGCGAACATCATCGTGCCCAGTCCCGCGACCACCGTCACGCTCGGCAACCTGCACGTGCACTCCACGCAACTCGCCATCTTCGGCATCGTCCTGATCGCGGTGTTACAGGCCTACCGCGTCAAAGCGTCGATGCTGATCGGCGTGCTCGCCACGCTGGCCGCGGGCATCCTCTTCCACCAGGTCCAGTACGCTCCCTCAACCTTTAATCCGATGGCCATCCGCGAGACCGCATTCCACCTCGACCTCCGCGGCGCCCTGAAGATGAACGCCCTCGAGATCATCTTCGTCTTCCTCTTCGTCGATCTCTTCGACAACATCGGTACGCTGGTCGCCGTCGCCGATCGTGCCGGCCTCATCTCCGAGGACCACACCATTCCGCGGCTGGACAAAATCTTCTTCGCCGACGCCACTTCTACCGTCGTCGGCTCTCTCGCCGGCACCTCCACCGTCACCAGCTACATCGAATCCTCCGCCGGAGTCGCAGCCGGAGGACGCACAGGGGTGACCTCCATCGTCACCGGCATCCTCTTCTTTGGGGCCATCTTCGTCGCTCCTGCCGTCGGGGCCATCCCGGATTTCGCGACCGCGCCCGCGCTCATCCTGGTCGGCGCACTCATGCTCGCCGGCGCCGCGAACATCGACTGGGACGAGCCGCGCATCGCCATCCCCGCGTTCCTCACCATCGTCACCATTCCGCTGACCTACTCCATCGCCACCGGTCTCTCGTTCGGACTCATCAGCTACGCCGTTCTCGAGATCGCAACCGGCCGCGGCCGCCGCCAGCACTGGATGCTGTACCTGCTGGCCACGCTGTTCCTGCTGCGCTTCATCTACATCGCGGGAGCCTGACCCAGGCGTCAAATTCCTTCAAGCCGCCAGAACGTTGTCTTCCACTCGCGGCCTGGGCGGTGCTCCGCCCTGACAAAAGAGGAAGAACCCGGTTGCACCAAGAATGATCGTTATCATTGCGCGGCAGACCAACGCCAGGCTGGAGTGCCCAAGCCAGAAGAAATAGAGGCCGCCGCCCAGCGAGATGCAGCTTGCAGCCACAGCCCACAGATTTCGATATGGGCGCGGCTGACGCGTCGTCCACCACGCCTTCGCAAACACCAGGGAGAACCCAAAGTACGCCAGTCGCCACGCGAGGTGGTCAAGCGGGGATAACTCCGCGTCCGCTCGAAACGGACTGACAAAGCTAACCAGGAGCGCCAAAACCATAAGCAGCGACTGCAGCAGAAAAAACCCACGAATTCGCCTTCTCAGCCGGGGCATCCCAGATGAATACAATCCCGCAGGCGCGCCGTCAATCCCTCTCACGACGCAGTCAGCGCAACCGTCGCGCAACACCGATGCAACGCAAGCCCGTGCACTACTTCGGCAGATCCTGCAGCGTCGGCTTAGGCGGTTTCGGCGCCAGCGTCTCCGCCGTGGCACCCGAATCCACCCCATCCAGTGTGGCCTGAAACTGGATCAACTGCTTGATCTGTTCGTAAGGAAGATTGCCGCCCAGTGGCAACATGCGGCCGTTGACCGAAAGCGTCGGCGTCTGGTCCACGCCCGCATCCTGCGCCAGCTTGATGTCCGCGTTGACGATGTCCTTGGTCGCCTGTGTGCTCGCGCAGGCGGCGATGGCCGCACCATCCAGCCCGGCCCGCAGAGCGGCAGCCTTCAGCAGCGTGTCCTCGGTGGCGGGCGTCAACCCCTCCTGCGTCTCGAAGACGCCGGCTGCATATTTGAAGAACGCTTCGTTGGACTGTTGCTGCGCGCATACGCCGTACGTCGCCGCCTTGAAGGCAGAGGGATGAATATCAACCAACGGGAACAGTTGGAACACGACGTGAGCCTTGGGAAAATCCTGGACAATCTGGTCCATTGTGGCCTGTGCATCCCGGCAGTGGGGGCACTGCAGGTCGGCGAACTCGACCAGTTCCAAATCCTTGCCGGTAGCGCCACGCGAGGCGCCGTCGGCACGTTCCTTCAACAGATCGCGCACCGGCGCAAAGGGCGTGGCGCCGAACGGAACCACCACTGAGCCCTCGCCGATAGCATGCTTGCCGTCCGGGGTCACAAAAAACGTCGCAGCCTTCACCTGGGAGTCCGCAGGATTCGAGGTTCGTTCCGTCACGAAGACCGTGACCTTGGTGATGTTCGGCGCACTCGTCGGCTGAATGGCCATCACACGATACAGGCGGTTCGGATCGGAACCCCAGACCTGGTGCAGGAACGCGTTCACCGTGTCAATACTCGGAGAAGAGGCCGTAAAGAACCTGGGGTTGGCCTTGGGCAGCGGATCGACCGCCGCCGGAGGAGCCGCAGGCGGCAGCAGCGGGCTCGGCGCCGAAACCGGAGTCTGCGACGAAGAAGCGGCGGGAGCAGGAGCCGCGGGAACAGCGGCTGGGGCTTGCGCAAAGGAGGGGGCCGTGCCGAGGGTGAAGGTGACGGCGAACGCTGCAACAACCGAATGCAATGACAAAACGATGCTCCTCAAATTTGTCTTCCTTGGTCTGACTCTCTGCTCTGTTGTCCTGTCTATTCTACCGAGGACAACCCACCTGAACGCACTCCGTACCAGTTAATCCTCCCCCGATTTTGACGATCACGGCTCCGCCAGGTCACTCCCTCAGCCCGCTACACCTCAACCTTCACCGCGATCGGAAAGCGCCGGCCGTTGCCAAACGACTTCTGCGTCACTTTCAGCACCGGCGCCGCCTGCTGGCGCTTGTATTCACTGCGCTCCACCAGCGACAGTACGCGGCGGATCAACGCAAGATCGATGGTCTCCCCCGCCGCCGCCCGCTCGGCAAGAATCTGCTCGGCGGAGCAGTACCGCTCCACGTAAGCCTCGAGAATCGGGTCCAGCACCTCGTACGGCGGCAGCGAGTCGGTATCGCGCTGGTCCGGTCGCAGTTCCGCCGAGGGCGGCTTCTCGATCGTGTTCAGCGGAATCACCTCGCGCTCCCGGTTGGCGTACCGGCTCAGCGCATAGACCCGCGTCTTGAACACATCGCCAATCACCGCCAGCGCGCCGACCATGTCCCCATACAGCGTGCAATAGCCGGTAGACATCTCGCTCTTGTTCCCCGTCGTCAGCACCAGCGCGCCAAACTTGTTCGACAGCGCCATCAACAGCGCCCCGCGGATTCGCGACTGCAGATTCTCCTCCGCAAGCCCGAACGACGTCCCCGCAAACAACGGCTGCAGGGTTCGCTGATACTGCTGGAACACGTCCTGAATCGCCACCAGTTCGAACCGGATGCCCAGGTTCGCAGCCAGCGCGCGTGCGTCGTCAATCGAGCCTGACGACGAGAACTCGCTGGGCATGCCCACGCCAAGCACGTTCTCAGCGCCAAGCGCCTCCACAGCAATTGCCGCCACCAGCGCCGAATCGATGCCGCCGGACAGTCCCACCAGCGCCTTTGAAAATCCGCACTTGCGTACATAGTCGCGCGTGCCAAGCACCAACCCATCCCACGTCGCGGCCGTCTCCCCCGAGTCGCACACCGGCACCGGAGAGCCACCCGCCACGCTGGCCGCTACGCCCGAGTATCGTTGCTCAAACTCATCCGTATCAATGACCACCAGGTCCTCGCGGAACGAGGCGGCCTGCGCAATCACCTCGCCGGTGGGGTCAATCGCGAGCGACGATCCATCAAAGATCAGCGAGTCATTTCCGCCCACCTGGTTTACCATCACCACGAACGCAGCCTGCCGGCGCGCAATCGCGGCCACCATATCGCGGCGCAACTGCCGCTTGCCGCACCAATACGGCGACGCCGAAATATTCAGGATCACCCGAGGATGTGCCGCAATCGGGTCCGGCAGCGTGGCCCACTGCCGCATCAACTCATCTACCGGATCCACCGAATACAGGCGCCGCGGCCAGAAGCCCTTGTCGTTCCACGCGTCCTCGCACACGGTAATGGCGAGCGGCTGGCCACCGGCCATCGTCAGTGCCTGGCGCGCCGCCGCCTCAAAGTAGCGCTGCTCGTCGAAGACGTCATAGAACGGCAGCAACATCTTCTGCTGCACAAAGCTAATCCCGCCCCCGGAGAGCAGCGCCGCCACATTGCGCGCCCGCTTGCCTTCCGAAGGCTTGCCATCCGCGCCCGCAGCCAGCGCCGTTCCGCACAAGATCGCTGGGCCGCCCGCCGTCTTCGCAGCGATCTGCTCCAGCGCCTCAGCAGCCCGCGCGAGGAACGACGCTTTCTCCAGCAGGTCCGCAGGCGGATATCCGCACACACAGAGTTCCGGATACACCACCAGGTCCGCCCCCTGGTCGGCGGCACGGTCCTTGAAATCCAGGATGAGACGAGTATTTCCGGCAAAGTCGCCGACGGTCGGGTTGATCTGGGCGAGCGCAATCTTCATAAGGCAGTTATCAGTTCTGAGTTGTCAGTTGTCAGTGCACTACGAACGCAACCGGCTACTACCAGTTTGAACTGACAACCTGCAACTGACAACCTGCAACTCCCTTACGATCCCGTCCCCGAGACCACCACCCCAACCGTCCGCGCCAGGATCTTCATATCCAACCACAGACTCCAGTTCTCCACGTAGGCCGTGTCCAGCGAGATATAGCTGTCGAAGGATGGATCCTGCCGCGCTTCGACCTGCCACAGCCCCGTCATTCCGGGCAGCACATCCAGCCGCCGCAGGTGCGAGATATCGTACTGCTCCACCTCGGACGCGATCGGAGGCCGCGGCCCCACCAGGCTCATGTCCCCGCGCAGCACGTTATAGAACTGGGGCAACTCGTCCAGCGAGTACTTCCGCAGAAACCGCCCCACCCGCGTAATGCGCGGGTCATCGGAAATCTTGAACAGGATCCCGTCGCGCTCGTTCTTGTGCTCCAGATCCTTCTTCATCTTTTCCGCGTTGATGCACATGGTGCGGAACTTGTAGCAGGTAAAAGTGCGTCCCTTGCGCCCGATCCGATGCGCGCGATAGAACACCGGTCCATCGGAGTCCAACTTAATGGCCAGGCTGAGCAGCAGCATGATCGGCCACCCAATCACCATGGCCAGCACGGCACCGGTTGTATCCAGCACGCGCTTCATCAGAAACGCGCCGATGGGCAGGTCGCGCCGGTGCAGCGGAATCGTGGGAAACTGCCCGATGTACTCTACCGGCGCATTCCACGCCAGGCCATCGTAGAGATCAGGAACCACGCGGACGTCAATGCCGAGCCCGCGCGCCTCTTCTACCAGCGCAATCACCAACTTCTTTTCTGCCGGCACCGAGAAGAATATTTCGTCCACGAAGAGGGATCGTGCCAGCGACAGGCAGTTGCGCACATCGCCGATAATGTCGGCGTCCCCCGATTCAGCCTCGCGTTCCGTAAGCGCAACAAAGCCCTTGAAGCGGAAGCCTAGATGGCGCAGGGACTCCAGATGATTCCGCAGCGCGTGCGCAACTCGCCCAGCGCCCACAATCAGCACATTGCGCGTCTCCAGGCCCTCCCGATACCGGCCGTAGACAACCTTGCGCCATATCGCTCGCCGCAGACAAAGAAGGATCGTGCTGAACACCACCATCAGCACCACAACTTCGCGGGAAACCCCCTCGGCGCGGCGAAGATACAGCGTGCCGCACAGCAACAGCCCGGCAGTCAGTGCCGCCTGCACCGTCAATCGCTGTTCATTCAAGCCGTTGCGGCTCAGGATCGGCCCGTACAGCCCATAGGACCGCGCCAGGATGATCAGCAGCAAACCATACCAGGCGACGTAGACCAGCAACATCGACAGAGAGGAATGGAACAACAGCAGGGGCAGCGAGCTTGATCGAATTTCATCCGGGATCAAGGCGCGGACCTTCAGCGCCAGAAACGTCGCAATCGCTACCGTAAGCAGGTCGAGCGCCGCCCACACCAGGCTGGTCACTGACGGACGGTAGAATATCCCGGAACGAGTCCTCGGCTCACCACTGACTGCAGCGCGGGTCCGGCCCGAGATCACTACCTGTTCAAGATAATCCGGTGTCGCCATCGCGAACAGCTTTCTCACTCCCGCAATGCGCGCCCCGCGCACCGCAATTGATTCTGCCGGATAAGCCCGGCGCAACTTGGAGCACCTCTACACTCTTAACTTCGAGAACTTGCGCGAATAGTCTTCCCAGGGAGAAAACCCAAAGACGTACTTTTCGACTCGCAACCCCTCAGGGTAGACTGCGTTCGGGTGCTGACATTCAGCTCGGAAGGCGAAGGCATCGCAAAACAGATGCACCAAGTGGAACAGTGGAGTGGGAACCTGCCAGCAAACTGGTCTTTCTTTGAGAATACTGAAAACAAAGATACATGGCAAACCCCTCGTGTGCGGCGAACTGGAAAGTAATCCATCGAGATGCCGTCAAGCCGGTAACACCAGCGCGTCCAACTCAAGAAACTCCTTGATGACCGGATCGTCGGTCCGGTCCATTTCTTCCATCGTTCCGAAAAAGCGGGCCGCCCCCTGGTGCAGGAACACCACCCGGTCGGCCAGTTTGCGCGCGAGACGCATGTCGTGGGTAACTACGATGCTGGTCAGGTGCAACTGAGTTTTCAGCAGCGCAATCAGACTTCCCAGCAGATGCCCCATCAGCGGATCGACCATCGTCGTCGGCTCGTCGTAAAGTACCGCCTCCGGCTGCGACGCCAGCGCCCGCGCTATGGCCACAGAGCGCTTCATCCCAGTTGATAGATCGGACGGGAGCAGGTTTTCCATGTTGGACACCCCCACCATATCCAGCATGCCGGTCACAATCTTCTGAATCTGGTCCTCGGCCAGGTCGTGACGTTCCCGCAGCGGAAATGCGACGTTTTCGCCCACCGTGATCGAATCAAAAAGCGCCCCATTCTGGAACACCATCGTCACCTTGCGCCGGATCTGCTGCAATTGCGTCTCGTTGAATCCGCAGATGTCCTCGCCGGCAACCATCACCCTTCCCTCATCGGCCCGGAGGAAGCCCATCAGGATCTGAAGCGAAACTGACTTTCCCACGCCGGACCGCCCCAGGATGCACAGCGTCTCTCCCGGTAGCACCGAAAAGCTGACATCCTTCAACACCACTAGGTCGCCGAAGGACTTATAGACATGCTCAAACGCAATGTAGGGAGCCTCATTGTTCTCCCCCGCAGCTGCGACCGGGCTCCCGTCTGCCGAGGGCTCCCCCCCGCTCGCGACAGCTTCGTTAGCGGCCTCGTTCTGTTCGGCCGCCTCCGCCATAAACTCCTGCACGCTCTCCTGCACGTCCGCGGAAGCCGCCTCGAGTCGCTCTTGTGGGCTTTCCGGCGTGGGGTTGTCCACGGACGGTTGCTTGTCGTCTTCCGGTCTCTCGGACTGGTTCGAATCCGGCTCTGCCATGGGTGTGTCTCTATGATGCACGATCGGCCGGGCGATCCATGAGGAAATCCTCAAGGAGGACCATCACCACCCCCTCTGGACCATCAGGCATCCAGCGCCTCAAGGTTCTCCGCGGCCTCCGCGAAGTCCCGTGGAGTGTTCAGGTTGGCGAACCACAGGTGCTCCGCCGCCAGCTGCGCGACGGAGAACTCGCACCTCTCCGCCAGCTTCGTTCCGCCCGGTTCCGTCATGCTGGCGGTCGCTGGCGCACTCCACAGCCCCGCCCCAGGCGCCAATCCGCGCCGCCGCGCAAGTTCCTCACCCGCCGTCTCGAAGACCTGCACCAGTCGGAACTCCTCGTGCCGGATCGCGTCGAAAAGAAGGGGCGTAACGTCTTTGTGCAGCAGACAGAATCCCGGCTGCAGCCTGCCGTCGGCGGTAAACATCCGCAGTCGTGCCCCGTCGTCCTTCCTGGTCATCCATTCATTCATCCAACCCCACATAAACCCCGCGGGCAGAAACGGCATATCCACCGCCAGAAAGACGTTCCAGTCGAACGGCGACCGCAACAGCGCCGCCTCGATCCCCCCGATGGGGCCGCAGTCGGGATGGAGATCCGGAACCAGCGGCGCATACCACTCCAGTTCGACATTGCTGCTCAGGATGTGAACGTCACTGCAGATTCGCCGCAGTTTCCTGACCGCGTGCTCGATCAGCGGTTTGCCGTCGAGTTCCAGCAGCGCCTTGTCCGTTCCCATGCGCGCACTGCGACCTCCCGCCAGCACGTAGCCGCCGACCGGAAACGCCGTCCGCTCCGCCATCACCCACCCAGGCTCGACAGGAAGCGGATGATGGACTCGATGCCCCGATGGAAATTGGCGATGTGGAACTTCTCGTTCGGCGCGTGCAGGTTATCGTCCGGCAGCCCGAAGCCCATCAGCAGCGTCGGGATGCCCAGTTCGCGGATGAAGTCGCCGACAATCGGAATCGACCCGCCCCCGCGCACAAACACCGTCTCCTTACCGAACACCTGGTGCATCGCCTCCGTCGCCGCCTGCACATACGGGTTGTCCGTCGACACCACAATCGCATCACCCGAATGAATCAACCGCACGTCCAGCGTGATCCCCTTCGGGCAGATCGACTCAACGTAGGCCTTATACAGCGCGAATGTCTCCGCCGGCGTCATGTCCGGCACCAGCCGCATGGAAACCTTCGCCAGCGCGCGCGCCGGAATCACCGTCTTCGCTCCCGCGCCGATAAAGCCTCCCGGCATCCCGTGGACATCCAGAGTCGGCCGCGCCCATGTGCGTTCCAGCACCGAGTAGCCGGCCTCGCCGGTCAGTACCGTCGACCCCACTTCCGTCTCGCGGTAGTGCTCCTCGTCAAACGGGAGCGCCTTCCACGCCGCCAACTCCGCCGCGGTTGGCTTCGCAACCTTGTCGTAGAAACCGGGGATCAGAATCTTCCCGTTCTCGTCCTTCAACTTCGCAATAATCTGCGCCAGCGCAACAAACGGATTCGGCGCCGCCCCGCCGTACATGCCCGAGTGCAGATCGGTCCGCGCACCCCGCGCCTCAATCTCGGTGTAAATCATCCCCCGCAGCCCGACGCACAGCGTAGGCAGGTCCGGCGCGAACATCTCCGTATCGGACACCAGCGCAACGTCCGCCGCCAACTCCTCCGGATGCTCGCGCACGAACGAAGCGATTCCCTCCCCGCCAACCTCTTCTTCGCCCTCGATGATGACACGCACGTTCACCGGCAGTTTGCCGCCGTTCGCCGCGAACAGCGACTCCAGCGCCTTCACGTGCATCCACATCTGTCCCTTGTCATCCACCGCGCCGCGGGCATACAGGTTGCCGTCGCGTTCCGTCGGCTCAAACGGCGGCGACTTCCACTCGTCGATCGGATCCGGTGGCTGCACGTCGTAGTGGCCATACAGCAGAGCGGTCGGCGCGGGCTTTCCGTTCACCGGTGCCGCGCGCAGATAATCCGCATACACCAGCGGATGTCCACCTGGATGCGCCGCCGTCGTCGTCTCAATCAGCCGGACATTGTCCATCCCGATCCGGCGAAGCTCCACCGCGACAAACTCAGCCGCCCGCCGCACATCGGCGGCATGTTCGGGATCGGTAGAAATCGAAGGAATTCGCAGCAGTGCTTTCAGTTCTTCGACAAAAAGAGGTGCATTACGGTGGGCAAAATCCAAAGCAGAAGTCGATGCGGTTTCCAATTTAATCTCCAGAGGAACAGACAACACTCTTTCGGTTCCCCAGTATAGGACAGCCGCAAACTCGTGGCGCTTCGTTTTGACACGCGCTACCCTCGCTTCAGGCTTCCTGCGGACCCAGCGCCATCCGCAACTCCTGCCGGTCATTCCACGCAATGCGCAGGCTGCTCGACAGCGGCTTCACTCCCAGCAATCTCACTCCGCCGAGCACAGAACGCACATAAACCGGCGCCCGCTTTTGCCCGGGCCAGAGCTGCGAGATCGGTCGCATCACGCCATCAGCGTCCGGATGAAACACGCGATCGTCCCAGTTCCGCGATCCCTCAGGATGATTCGGATAGTAGCGGATCACGTCCAGCGTCGCCTCCAGGATGCGGTACTTCAGCGGCGCCGAGTACGACGCCATAAAAAGGATATGGCTGATCCGTTCCCGCCGCACTTCGTGCACGAACTCATCGAAGCTGGTCGCGTGGGTAAGGTTCGTCGTCGCATTCGGCTGAGCTCCGTGGCGGTCACCGCCGCTGATCAAAACCTGGTTCCACTTCTGCGCAAGCGCCTTCGCCTGCCGATTCTCCTGCCAGCTTCGTAACCCGTTCAACTCCACCGCGTGAATGAACGGATTGCCAGTCGCAAGGAACTCATTCACACAACGCATATGCCGCTCGGGCCCCAGTTTGTGTAGATCCCAGATCGGATGGTTGAACACAATCAACACATTCGGCAGCGCGTGCAATTCCGCGAGAATCTCAATCAGGCGAGCACGCGACGGCGACGCCGTAAACTCCGCAAGCGTCCACATCCACGCCACGGCCGACGCGGCCGGCAAATTGTGGACCCCAAGGTGAAACACCGTCTCCCGATACGGCACGCTCCACTCTACCGAAATCGGCACCTGCTGCGAGGACTGCGAACGCAGCAGCAACGGCGCTCGAATGTCGTCATGGTCGGTCAATGAGACCAGCGCCGGAAGCTGCAGTTGATCCTCGATCTGCCGGCGCTCCAGTTCAAACGCCTCGCGCGGAGGCATCGGCGGAGTCCAGTAGGCAGCCTTGAAGTCCAACTCGTAGCCGTAAGTCTCCCGGCAGTGGCGTTCGCGGTTGGCGAAGATTGGAAGCAGCAGCTGGTATCTGGTCCCCATTTCGGCCAGGTAGCGCAGCGTCTCCTTGGACATGCACGTGTGGCCGTGCAGCGAAACACCGGAGGCAAAACCCGCGGACGGATTTTGCGCACACCAGGAATAGGAGATGCTCGACTGTTGCATCGCTGCCTCCGTATTTTCAGTCCATTGTTTTGGGACTCGGCCTCCGAGGCAGGGCTCTCCGAGAGGGCAACTCCAGCATAGTCTTACTTTCCTAAGACTCAGAAGCCTGGCATTCGTTACCACGACCCATGTTTTTCGCTGCCTGCGACTACGGCTCCAGCCGCTTTGCCGCCGCCTTGTCCCCAGAATCCTGTTCGCGGATATCGATGTACTCCTCCGTGTACGGCTTCTTGCGGAAGGTCGTCCACAGGTAATTCATCGTGTACCGCCCCGCCATCGTCAGCATGCCTTCTTTATTCAGCCGCCGCGCCGACGAGTACATCTTCAGTTTGAACGTGAATTTCACCTTCCCCACCCGGCTCACCCGCCGCGCAATGTCAGTGTCCTCGCCGTAGAAAGCGATCGACGTGTCGAACCCGCCAATCTGTTCCAGCGCAGTGCGCCGCAGCACAAAGTTCCCGCCCTGCACCATTGAACCCGCCCGCAGAATATACCGGTTCGCCACGTACACCAGAAACGCCGCCGCGTAGAAGATGCCCACGCTGAATCGTTGCCGCGGCGACAGGTCGTAGTAGATGAACGGCCCGCTCAGCGACGCGAGTTTCGGGTCAGCCGCAAACTCGTCCAGCACTCGCTTCACCCACCCCGGCGTCAGCCGCGAGTCCGAATCGACGTTCGCAATTAACTCGCCCGTGCTTGCCGCGAAACCCGCCTGCCGCGCAAACGTCAGCCCCTTGCGCGGCTCATCCACCACCCTCACTCCTGGATACTTCCGCGCCACTTCGCTCGTACGATCGGCGCTGGCATTGTTCACAACGATGATCTCGACGTCACCGCCCAACTCTCCCGTCTGCGCCAGGATCGACTCCAGGCAAGCCGGCAGATAAGCCTCCTCGTTGTACGCCGGAATAACGAAGCTCAGTCGCATAAACCTCGATAGTACGTCCAGGATCAGCCGAAGCTGCGTGAATTTCCGGGTTCAGAAAGCCATCCGCCCGCCCTCGCCCCGCAAGCCAGTCTCAAACTGCACCCGACGCTCTTTTACATTTCCCCACAAATCGCGATTCGATTCGTCTTATCCTACTAAGACTTGCCTTCATCCCAACGTTTACAGTGAACAAATTCTGACGGATAGCGTGAATCCCATTCCCGTCCCCAACCATCTATTTGAAGTACCGAGACTCCGGTTTCCCTTATGTTTGAAACTACCTCCCCAGTCCGTCGCATTGTGCATGCTCTCTTTGCTCTCGTTTTGTTGACCGGATATTCCCGCGCTCAGCAGGTCGCTTCCGCCGAACTCCCCGACGCGCCGCAACCACAGCAGTCTGCTCCTGCTGCAAGCACTCCCCCTGCCTCCGCCGGGCAGGCAGCCCCGCAAACCAAGCGCATCCTCGGAATCTTCCCCAACTTCCGCGCGGTAAGCACTACCGATCACCTCCCGCCTCAATCCGTGAAGGAGAAGTTCGTCGACGCCTCCGAGGATAGCTGGGACTACTCGGCATTTGTCCTCCCCGCGCTCCTCGCCGGCTATCACCAGGCCACCAACGAAACCCCCGAGTTTCACCAGGGTGCCGCCGGCTACGCCCGCTATTTCTGGCATGACTTCGTCGGCCAGACGAGTGAAAATTACATGGTCGAGTTCATCGTTCCCGTCATTACCCACGAGGACACTCGCTACTACACCCTGGGCCCAGGCCACGGAGGCATGAAGCGAGTCGGCTACGCGATCAGCCGCGCCGTCGTCACTCGAAACGACGCGGGCCACGAGACCTTCAACATCAGCGAAGTCGTCGGGGCCGGAGCGTCTGCCGGCATCTCCAACCTGTACTACCCCTCGAGAGAGCGCACAGTCGGCAACACGGTGGACCAGTGGTCGACCAGCGTCGGGATTGACGCCGCCAGCTTTGTGGTCCGGGAGTTCTGGCCCGACATCAACCACGTCCTGTTCCACGCCAAACAAAGTCCAACGCAGGGAACGACCGCCCCCTGACCCCCGGGCGCAACAACCGTCAACTCATGACTGATCCCGCCGCACCCAACCAACAGAAGTTCACCGGCCAGGCCTGGGACGCTGCCGCCTACGCCGCCACTGGCCGCTTCGTCGCCGACCTTGCCGGCGGCGTCGTGGATCTCCTCGCCCCGCAACCCGGTGAAGCCATCCTCGACCTCGGCTGCGGTGACGGCGCACTCACGGAACGCATCGCCGCGACCGGCGCCATCGTTACGGGCGTCGACAGTTCTCCCAGCATGCTCGACGCCGCCCAGGCCCGCGGCCTTAACGTCGTTCAATACAGCGGCGACGCCCTTACCTTCGACCGCGAATTCGACGCCGTCTTCTCCAACGCCGCGCTCCACTGGATGCCCAACGCCGCAGCCGTCCTCGCCGGCGTTCACCGTGCCCTCAAGCCCGCCGGCCGCTTCGTCGCCGAGATGGGTGGCCACGGCAACATTGCTGCCATCCGCGTCGCCGTGCAAGCCGTGCTCGCGCCCCACAACATCGACGCCGAAACCGTCGCCGCCAGCCTCTACCCCTCACCCGCCCACTACCGCCGCCTGCTCGAATCCGCCGGCTTCACGGTGCGCTCCATCGACCTGATTCCCCGCCCCACGCCGCTCCCCGCCGGCATGGAAGCCTGGCTCAACACCTTCCGCAACGGCGTGCTCGACCTGCTCCCGCCCGCCGACCGTGCTCGCGCCGTCGCTGACATCCTCGCGCTGCTCCAGCCCATCCTCAGGGACGCAGACGGCAACTGGACCGCCGACTACGTCCGCTTGCGCTTCTTCGCCGTCCGCGCGTAGCTATTGCAGAACGCCGTTCGCGCGAAGAAACTGCAGCATCAGGATCGTTCCCTTCTGATTCTCAGCAGCCGAGAAGTTGCCGTGCCCGCCTCCCACCACAATGTCCTCCTCATTCGGCACGTGCGCAGCATCGAGCGCTGCCTTCAGCCGATACGACTGCGTAGGTTCATACGTGTGATCGTTGTCCCCGTTGATGATGAAGGTCGGCGGCAGACCGGGGTGAATATACGTCAGCGGTGAAGCCTCCCGGGCGCGGGCGAGCACAGCCTCCGTTGGGTCGGGCCAGCGCGGAGTCGGGCGGCGCGTGCGCGGCATTCCATCGGGATTCGCGGACTCGACCGTCGCAGAGCCCGAAGGCGGAGTTGCGGCTGGAACTGCGGGCGCAGGATCAGCCGGCAACGGCAAATCGAGCCCAATCCACTGATGTGTGAAGTCCATACTGCCGTGGTAAGTCAAAGCGGAAGCGACATCGCTCGCGCCGTACATATCGAGAATCGCGGTGACGCGCGGCTGATCGGTACAGCCCGGCACGTTGAACGACGCCGGCGCGTAGCCGGCCATCAGCGCCAGATGTCCGCCCGCCGAGCCGCCCCACGGAACAACATTATTCGGGTCGAAGTTGTACTTCGCAGCGTTGCGCTTCACCCAGGCCATCGCGCAGCGAACATCTTCGATCGCGCCGGGCGCGGGAGCATCCTTGGCATTGCGGTATTCGACGGTCACAACGCTCATCCCCGCCGCCAGGAACGGCCCGAACGAGCGATACGACGTCGGCCGGTCGCCACGAATCCAGCCGCCGCCGTGGATCTGCAGAATCACCGGCGTCGGCTTCGAAGATGGCACCTGGTAGACATCGACGTGCAGATCCATCGTGCCCGCCGGCCCTGTATTCGGCACAGCTGCACGGATGCCGTTCGGCGACCCCGGATCTGCCGAGGCCGCCGCACTCGGGTTCGGAACACGCGGCACCTGCGCATAAACGATGTTGTCCGTCTCCACCGGCTTCACCGAGTTCCAGTTCGCCGGGTCTTCCCACGCCGGGACCGCCGTGGGTGCCGCCGTCTGGGCGCCTCCAGCCGCCGTCAAGGTCACAACCATCCACACCGCAAAAAGTAGATTCCGCATCGCGTCTCCTCGCCACTCAGGTGGAGCCCATCCTAACGGGCGAAAGGCAGGAATGCCAAATCGGAAATAGTTCCTGGATGACAATCCAGGTGCCGCAGTGCTACGCTTCCGCCATGCCGCCGTCTGTCATGCGTTCGGTCGAACGTGCTCTCGCCCTCTCCGTCGTCTTCGCGCTCTTTTCAACCCCTTTCGCCGTCGCCCAACCCCCCGGCACACCCGGTCCGAACCTCCCCGTCCCCGAGCAGACCAACGTCCCGCAAAACGCACCGCTGAATCCCAGCCTGCCCACCATCTTCGTCGTCGGCGATTCCACCGCGCGCAACAAGGCCGACCTCGGCTGGGGCGACCACTTCGCCCACTCCTTCGACACCACCCGCGTCAACGTCGCCAACCGCGCCATCGCCGGTCGCAGCGCCCGCTCCTACATCAACGAAGGCGCTTGGGACAACGTCCTCGCCGAACTCAAGCCCGGCGACTACGTCCTCCTCCAGTGGGGACACAACGACGGCGGGGCTCCCGTCGCTCCGGACTTCAAGGGCCGCGGAGAACTCAAAGGCGTCGGCGACGAGTCCACTGAAATCCCCATCACCACGCCGTTCACACGCGGCCCCCTCGCCGGCAAAACCACGGAAACCATCCACACCTACGGCTGGTACAACCGCAAATACATCGCCGACATTCGAGCCAAGGGCGCCAATCCCATCCTGATGACCGTGACCATCCGCGACATCTGGTCTCCCGGCGCCGATGGCAAGCTTCACATCGAACACGACATGGGGTACCGCGACTTCGACATGCAGATCGCCGCATCGGAACACGTCCCGCTCGTCGACATGGCCACCGTCGCCGCCGACAAATTCGAGATGCTCGGCCCCGACACCACCCGCCTCCTCTTCCCCATCGACCACACCCACACCAGCGCGGTCGGCGCGGAGATGAACGCCGCCTCCGTCGTCACCGCCCTCAAGAACGCCAACTCACCGCTGGTCCAATTCCTCGCGCCGCCCAAAGCTCCCACCTACCCATAGCTACCTACTTCTTGAACTTCGGCGGATACTTACCGATCAACTCCGTCACAGCCTTGTCGATCGTCCGGTCATTCTTGTCTTCGCTCTTCGCTGCGGGCTCGGTCACCGTCCCACGCCACAGCAGCTTATGCGTCTTGGTGTCGTACATATCGATCACCAGCGTGTTCAGCGGAATGTCCTTGAGCGTCGCCTGCGAATCCATAAAACCTGAGCTGCCCCATGCGCGCTGCCAACTGTAATCCGGAAGCGCATTGTAGAAATCGGCAAATTCCTGCTGGTCCTTGGTTGCATCGACCGCAACGATGGTCACATCGCCGCCCTTTGCCACCTCGCTCATATAGCGGCCCGCCATATCCCGGTTCAGGGCTAGCGTAATCCGGCTCTCCACGTCAGGGTCCGTCGCATGGACTTTGTCCCAGGTATAGGTCTTGAACTTGGCAAAATTCACGGTGTGGTCATAGTCAATCGTCACCGTCTGCGCCATCACCGATGCTCCGGCCATGGCAACCCCAACCAGCGCACTTGCCAAAGTCCCTGCGAAAAACCTCATAAGAATCCTCCAGATGTTCAGGAACGGAGTGGCTGCCCGACTCCGGTGCAGGTGGCTCCAATTCGGTTGCTCTGCTACCCGCAAGAACGTTTGCGAACCGCACAAAGACGCACTTAAGTTGCGAATCGAACCGAATTGGTTGTCTGCTTACTTCATAACCGTCCTGTCACCTGCATCGAAGCGCAAACATCGCGTAAACTTGTACTTGGGCATTTCCACGCCCCCGAACTTCTGAAGGACACCCAGTTTGCTCAACAACGCACTCGCAAAGGTTTTTGGAACCAGTAACGAACGGGCAGTGAAGCGTCTGCTTCCCACCGTTACCCAGATCAACGCCCTCGAAGACTCCGTCAAGGCGCTGTCTGACGAACAACTACGTGCTAAGACTGCCGAATTCAAGCAGCGCGTCCTCGACGCCGTCGCCGCCGAGAAGCTCGACCCCGCCGACCCTGAGGCCGCTGACGCTCTCCGCGCCGCCGAAAAGCGCGCCCTCGACGCCATCCTCCCCGAGGCCTTCGCCGTGGTGCGCGAGGCCGGAGTCCGCGCCGTGGGTATGCGTCACTTCGACGTCCAGCTCATCGGCGGCATGGTCCTCCACTCCGGCAAAATCTCCGAGATGAAGACCGGCGAAGGCAAGACCCTCGTCGCCACCCTCCCCTGCTATCTCAACGCGCTCGCCGGCCACGGCGTCCACGTCGTCACCGTCAACGACTATCTCGCCAAGCGCGACGCCGAGTGGATGGGCAAAATCTACGGCTTCCTCGGCCTCTCCGTCGGCGTCATCGTTCACGATCTCTCCGACGATCAGCGCCGCGAGGCCTACGGCGCCGACATCACCTACGGCACCAACAACGAGTTCGGCTTCGACTATCTCCGCGACAACATGAAGTTCGACCTCAAGGACATGGTGCAGCGCGGCCACTACTTCTGCATCGTCGACGAAGTCGACTCCATCCTCATCGACGAAGCCCGCACTCCGCTCATCATCTCCGGCCCCACCGACCAGACCACCGACAAGTACGCCCGCGTCAACCTCATCATCCCCAACCTCGAAGCCGGCGAACTCGTCGAAACCCTCGAAACCAAGACCTGGACCGGCGACTTCGTCGTCGACGAGAAAGCCCGCGCCATCACCGTCACCGACGAAGGCTGGGAGAAGATCGAAAAACTCCTCGGCATCGGCAACATCGCCGACCCCGAGAACTGGGACCTCAAGCACCATGTCGAAGTCGCCATCAAGGCGCACAACCTCTACAAGCGCGACGTCGAGTACGTCGTCAAAGACGGCGAAGTCATCATCGTCGACGAGTTCACCGGCCGCCTGATGCCCGGCCGCCGCTGGTCCGACGGCCTCCACCAGGCAGTCGAAGCCAAGGAAGGCGTCTCGATCCGCAAGGAAGACCAGACCCTCGCCACCATCACCTTCCAGAACTACTTCCGCATGTACAAGAAACTCTCCGGCATGACCGGTACCGCGGAGACGGAAGCCGCCGAGTTCGACAAAATCTACAAGCTCGAAATCGTCGTCATCCCTACCAACCGCAAGATGCTCCGCATCGAGAATTCCGACGTAGTCTTCCGCACCGCGAAAGAAAAGTACTTCGCCGTCGCCGACGAGATCACCCGCCTGCACGAGGTCAAGCAGCCCGTCCTGGTCGGCACTACCTCCATCGAAAAATCCGAGCTGCTCTCCGAAATCCTCAAGCGCAAGGGCGTTCGCCACGTCGTCCTCAACGCCAAGTTCCACGAGAAGGAAGCCGAGATCGTCGCCCAGGCCGGCCGTCTCGGCATGGTCACCATCGCCACCAACATGGCCGGTCGCGGCACGGACATTCTGCTCGGCGGCAACTCCGAATTCATGGCCCGCCAGGACCTCGTCAAGAAGTCCCAGGCCCGCGTCGTCTCCGCCGCCGAAGGCGCCATCTCGCCCAACGCCGGCCCCGGCATGGTCCGCTTCTACTACGCCAGCCAGGAGTTCGAAACCACGCAGCAAGCCTGGGACGACGCCATCGCCTCCCACGCCGCCACCGCCGGCAAGGAGCACGAGGCAGTCGTCGCCGCCGGCGGCCTGCACATCCTCGGCACCGAACGCCACGAGTCCCGCCGCGTCGACAACCAGCTCCGCGGCCGCGCCGGCCGTCAGGGCGACCCCGGCTCCTCGCGCTTTTTCCTCTCCCTCGAAGACGACCTCATGCGGATCTTCGCGCGCGAGTGGGTCTCGACCCTGCTCCAGCGCCTCGGCATGGAAGAAGGTGTGCCCATCGAGAGCCGCATGATCTCCAAGCGCATCGAGGCCGCGCAGAAGGCCGTCGAGACGCAGAACTTCGAATCCCGCAAACACGTCCTCGAGTACGACGACGTCATGAACAAGCAGCGCGAAGCCGTCTACGGCCTGCGCCGCCAGCTCATGGAAGGCGTCGATCAGAAGCAGCTCATCACCGAGGACTACCTCTCCACCATCCTCTCCAACATCCTCGACGAGAACGCGCCCGAAAAAATCCACCCCGACGAGTGGAAAGTCGACGCAATCTTCTCGCAGATCTACGACACCTTCGGCGCGAAGCTCAACGAAGGACCTGATTCCATCGACGCCCACGCCCTCAACCGTCACCAACTCGGCGAGACTATCTACGAGCGCCTCCGCGCCCGCTACGACGTCAAGGAGCAGATCCTCGGCGCGCCCGCCATGCGTTACCACGAGCGCATCGTCATGCTCTCCGTCCTCGACGGCCTGTGGAAGGACCATCTGCTCGCGATGGACCACCTCAAGGAAGGCATCGGCCTCCGCGGCTACGCGCAGCAGGACCCGCTCGTCGCCTACAAGAAGGAATCCTTCGAGATGTTCGAAGCGATGATGATGCAGTTCCAGATGGACACCTCGCGCCATCTGTTCCGCATGCAGATCATCGGCCCCGACGGCCAGCCCATCGAAACCATCGACCAGATGCCGCCACGTCCGCCTTCCGGGCCGCCGACGCTGACTGGCACATCGTCGCCGCGTCAGCCGCAGCAGCCCTCATCGGGCCAGGCAGCTCTGGACCTCGGCACCGGCCAACCCGCCGAGCATCCCAACGTGCCCATCGCCACCCGTCCTCCGTCCACCACCATCGACGAGTTGGAGAAAGAATTCCAGCGCAAGAAGAAGCGCGAACTGGAGCAGGCCCGCAACGCCGGAGGGGACGCCAGCACCAACGGCAGCGGTCCGCGCGTCACCGGAGATAAAGTCGGCCGCAACGATCCCTGCCCATGCGGCTCCGGCAAGAAGTACAAAAAGTGCCACGGCGCCCAGGCCTGACCGGCTGTGTCAAAAAACGCCACCCACAACTATGAGCTGCGCGCGGCAACGGTGGATGACAACTGCGTGGCGGGACACCGTCCCCTACTTCTTCTCTAAATCATCCATCAACACCCGTGCCTTGGTCGCGAGGTTGATCGCCCCATCGGCATCTCCCACGGTCAGCGCCTGCTGCGCCTGATCGACGAAGCGATGCACTTCCTTGAGTTCCTTCTTCTGCGCATCGACCGTTTTCCCCGGCAGTTCCTTGATCCGCTTCAGAATCGACGCAATCAGATCCCTCGCCTGCTGCTGGCTCTGTGGCGTGCCGTCGCTCCCTGAAGTGAGATTTCCGATCGCGATCGCGGCAGGCTCTGCCCCACTTGCCATCTGCACTGGAGGCTCCTCCTTGGGCGCAGGCCGTCTCCTCGCCGGTGGCTTCGGCGGAGCAGGAGGAGGCTCAGGCAAAGTAAACTCCGGAGGTGTTTCCTCTGCAATCGTCGGTCCCGGGTCCAGAGACTCGGTAGCCTCCAGATCGACCGGCAGCAGCACAATCGGAAGCGCAGCGCGCACAGTCCTGTGCCGGCAACCCGTAAGCCACACCGCAAGGACCAGGCACAGCAGGCGCGCAAGCCTGACGCCGTACCGTGCTAGCTGCCGTTCGTTCAAGCGATCTCCTTCCCTTCCATGTTAGTGCTAATTTCCTCGGGAGCTTCTTCGCTTACCTCATAAGTACTCTCCTCCAGCCCATGCCCCAACCTTGCCTTCTGCCTCCGCCCGTCCGCAACCGGCGTTACCGAAATCGGGATGTGGAGCGTAAAGGTTGTACCCCGCCCCGGGGACGCAGGATCGGCATCCGACCGCACCTCCATTGCGCCACCGTGCAGTTGCACAATCCGGTACGTCATCGCCAACCCGATCCCGCTGCCCTTCGACTTGGTCGTGAAGTAAAGATCAAAGATGCGCGACAGCAGCGCCGCCGGAATCCCCACGCCGTTGTCGGCAATTTCAACGATCGCCAGCCGCTGGTCCCGCCGCACCGACACGCGCACCACCCCGCCCGTGGGCATCGCCTGCATCGCATTCAGCAGCAGGTTCAGAAACGCCTGCCGCATCAGTTCGGGATCCACACGCACAGATACGGCCGTCAACGGTGCCTCAAACTCGATCCGGACGTTGTGTTCCTTCAACTCCTCCCCGGCAAGATCCAGCGTCTGATCGATCACTCGCCGCAGGTCGTGGTCGCGCAGATCAAGTTCCATCGGCCGCGAAAAGTCAGCCAGCGCCTGCACCACGCGATCCAGCCGGTGCATCTCGTCGGCCAGAATATCTACGTGTCTCTGCGCGCTCTCCCGCTCGAATCGTTCCGCCGACAACTTCCCGCGCAGCAGTTCCAGGTGCACCACCATCGCGTTGATCGGGTTCTTCACCTCGTGCCCGACATTCGCCGTCAGTCTCCCGATCGCCGCCAACCGCCTCGCGACCTCCAACTCCTGTTCCAACTCCAGCGCCGTGCCCGTGTCGCGCAGAGTCAGCAGCGTCCCCATATCGCCGTCGATTCCGCCACGCCGGCCCGCGCCGTTTGCGTCGGCAATCCGGTCCAGCGAAATCTGCACCTGCCGCCCATCTTCCAGCGTCACCGTCTCGGCTGAAATCTGGGTTCCCCGATCAAACGCCGCCTGCACCGCCGCGCCCAGCGCCGTCCCCGGATGAAAGATCTGCTCCAGCCGCATGCCGACCATCTGGTCCACCGCCGGCGTCTCCGTACCCGGATCGCTCCGCTCCAGAAAGTGTGCGACCGCGTCCGACACCATCACCGCTCGCCGGTCCGGCGCAATCAACAACACGCCATCACGCAGCGTGTCGAGCATCCGGTCCAGGTTCGTCTGTAACGCGGTGTACCCCTCTTCGCGGCTCCGCATCTGTTGTCCCAGCCGGTCGATCGTGCGGCTCACCTCACCCACCGGGTCCGCGGCAGCTCTCGATGGCACCTCCAGCCGCAGCGGCGGTGGACCAGACGTCACCTCGCCCACTGCGCCCCGCAACAGCGTCAGTTGCTCCAGCTGCTCCCCGATCGCCCGCAACGGCCGCAGCGCCACGGTCGACAGCAACGCCGCCGCCGTCACCGACGCCAGAATCGCCAGCAACGCAACTTCCAGAGCGGCCATGATCCACGGCTCATACGCCGGCCCAATCGCATTGTTGCTGCGCAGAAAAGTCGACCGCACGCCAACGTGGACCACCAGGAACGGCTGATGATTGCGATCCAGCGGCTCCGCAATATCCAGCACCTGCGGTTTCCCGAAGATCACCCGCATCTGGTAAAGCACGCCGCCGTCCCGCATCCTCGCCAACGGTTCCCGATACGCCGCCTGCTGGTTCACCGCGTCCGGATCGGTCGAGACCATCGTGAAGCCATGCGCGTCCGTGACACTCACATCCTGCACCGTCGGCGAGTAGCGGACCAGCCCATCCATTGCGCTCTTCAGCGCATCGTCGCTCAGCAAGGCGTCCAGCACCGCGTCGTGCAGGGCAGCGTCCGTGTCCTCCTGCGAAGACAGCACCGGTGGCGGATGTGCTTCCAGTCCGCTCGCAATCGCTTTACGTGTCGCCCACTCGATCTCCAGCGCCTGCTCATCGTTCGTCAGGTACGTCTGCTCCACCCGTTGATGCAGCAGCTGCCCCAGAAAGATAATCGACAGCACCAGCACAATCGCGAAAGTAAGTCCGCTCGCCGTCAGTACAAGCTTCGTTCGAAGACTCATGGACTACTCCGCCGCAATGGCAGGTACGTCAATCTGGGAGTTGCCGGAGCTCGCATACTCCTTCAGCTTGTTCTGCAGTGTCTTCGTCGTAATCCCCAGAATCTCCGCGGCACGGGTCTTGTTGTTGTGCGTGGATTGCAGCGTCTTCAGAATCAACTGCCGCTCCGCTTCATCGACCGTGGTGCCCACTTCCACGTGCACCGTGCGCTCGTCATCGCGCGCAGCCGCCGCAAAGCTCTGCCCCTCCTGCACCGCCGGCGGCCCCATCCGCGTCGCATATCCCACCTCGCCAAAATGCGGAGGCAGATGTTCGATGCCGATCTCCCCCGTATGCGCCAGCACCGTCGCCCGCTCGATCGTATTGCGCAACTCGCGCGCATTGCCCGGCCAATCGTACTTCATCAGCCGTTCCAGCAGGTCCGGAGCAATTCCCGAAATCGAGCAACCGTGCCGCTGGTTCATATCCTCGATCATCTTCGCCGCCATCCCGGGAATATCGGAAGCATGCGCCCGCAACGCCGGCATCTGGATGTTGAACACGTTCAGCCGGTAGAACAAATCGCCGCGCAATTGCCCGCTCGCCACCGCCTGTTGCGGATCCTTGTTCGTCGCCGCCACCACCCGCACATCCACCGGAGTCTCCGCCTTGCTCCCCAGCCTCCGCAGCTTGCGATCCTCCAGCACCCGCAGCAGCTTCGCCTGGGTCGCCATGGGCATCTCGCCGATCTCGTCCAGCAGCAGCGTTCCTTCTTCCGCCAGCTCAAAGCATCCGGCCCGGCGTTCAATCGCTCCCGTAAACGCGCCTTTCTCGTGGCCAAAAATCTCGCTCTCGATCAGCGTCTCAGGAATCGCCGCGCAGTTCACCGCAACAAACGGCTTCGTCCGCCGCGAGCTCAGGTCGTGCAGGCACCGCGCCACTAACTCCTTGCCCGTCCCGCTCTCCCCCGTCACCAGCACCGACACATTCGACGGCGCCACGCGCTCAATCAGCTGGAAGATCGCCTTCATCTGCGGCGACGAGCCCACCATCTCGCCCAGCCTTCCAGCATCGCGCGACTTCCGACGCGTCGTCTCCAGTTCAACATTCGTGTCCGCCTCGCGCTGCCGATTCGCATTCTGCAGAATCGTTCGCAGGCGCACCGGATCCACCGGCTTGGGGATATAGTCGTACGCGCCCATCCGCATCGCTTCCACGGCCGACTCAATCGAGCCCTGTGCCGTCAGCATGATCACCACCACGCGCTGCTGCAGTTCGCGAATCCGCGACAGCAGTTCCATGCCGTCCATGCGAGGCATCTTCAGGTCGGTCACCACAATGCCCGGCGACCACTGCCGCACCCGCTCCAGACCCTCCACACCGTCAGCCGCGCACTCCGCGCGAAATCCCCACGAGGCCACCAGTTCGGTCAACCCCGTGCGCGCATGCGCCTCGTCTTCCACAATCAGGACCTTCTCTAGCACTCTCACCTTCCGTACTGCATCTATTCAGTATCGTTCCGTGTCCGCCCCGGGAGCAAGCGCAGTGGGATATCCTGTTGGATGCGCGTTGGTTGCCCGTCGTCTCCTCGACCCGCCTTGCCGGGAATCGCACCCGTAACGGTATCCTTGAACCATGTCCTCGCAGCCAATCGCCCTCGACCCCGAAATCACCCCGCAGGCCTTCCAGCAGCTCCGCGCCACCCTATCGCCCGACGCCCCTATCCTCCTCGATGTCCGCGAGCCCTGGGAGTTCCAGACCGCCAACCTCCCCGACTCGCTCCTCATGCCCATGGGCGACGTCCCATCCCGCGCCCACGCCGAACTCGATCCCGACGCCCACATCGTCGTCCTCTGCCATCACGGCCAACGCTCTCTGTCCGTCGCCATGTGGCTTCGCAACCAGGGCTTCGACCGCGCCCAGTCCCTCGCCGGCGGCATTGACTACTGGTCCTGCTCCATCGACCCCACCGTCCCCCGCTACTAGGGGCGTGTCTCAGCTCCGTCGGCCCCACCAAGCCCACTGCGTGCTATCCTTCCGTCGTTCGCGCCACACGCGTCCCCGGGAGAAACAAATGCAGCGCCTGCGTCCAGCATGGGGTCAACGGCTGGCCTTCACGGTCCTGATCGGCGCTCTCGCCATCCCGGCCACCGCGCGCCCCGCTGCGGCCCAGGCCTACCCCATCTCCCTCGACGACCTCCTCCTGCGTCTCGAAGAGAATCTGAAGTACTACGACACTCACGTCCCCGCTTTCTTCTGCGACGAGCACGCCGTCTCCCGCATGACCCCGGGACCGCAGGATCGCAACACCATCACCGACTCAACCTTCCGCGTCAAGCGCACCGCCAACCCCGACAACACAGAGTCCCTGGTCGAGTCCCGCGACATCAAGACCCTCGACGGACACCCGGCGCAAGGCGAGGAACTCACCGGCCCCGCTCTCCTCAGCGGCGCCTTCTCCGGCGGTCCCGCCATCATCTCCCAACACCAGGCCGCCTGCGTGCAGTACGCCCTGCAGCCCATCCATCTCGACCAGCCCCGTGCCCCCTACATCGTCGAGTTCGTCACCGTCCCTTCCGGCCAGCGCCCCGCAAACTGCGTCCTCCAGGAAGACGGCACCGGCCGCGGATTCATCGATTCGGAAACCATGCAGATCACGCGCGTTGAATTCACCGCACCCGCTCACCTCATCGCTCCCGCCGGCAAAGACGCCAAAGGCCGCCCCACGCTGGCCCTCACCGGCGTCTGGAACGTCACCGTCGACTACACCAGCGTCACTTTGAGCGGGCAGACCTTCCAGGTCCCATCCACCATCATCGGAACTCTCACCGCCAACCGAACCGTCTGGACCTTCGAGGCTCACTACAGCAACTTCCACAAACTCGAAGTCACCTCCCGCATCCTCTCCGCAGACGATCCGGACGAACCCTCAGTCCCCCCGCAGTAGCCCCCGGAACCGCCCACCCGGGATGCTATCCTTCCGACGACCGCGCACTCCCCATCCACCGCGCAATCAGGAGACTGGCATGATGCATCGATCCCCCGCGAGATTCCGCCGCCTCGCCCTGTCGATGCCTGCAGCTGCCCTCCTCGCTCTCGTCACCTTCTGCTCCGCTCCCGCGCAACCGCCCACACTACCGACCCTCGATCAGATCCTTCAGCAGCTCGAGAAAAATCTCCGCACCTACGACGCCAAGGTCCCCAGCCTCTTCTGCAACGAACACGTCGTCTCAAAGATCGATCCCTCCCAACTCCATAGCAGCACCGTTACCGATTCGATCTTCCGTCTTAAGCGAATCGCGAAGCCCGACCGCACTACCCGTCTCGAAGAGTCACGCGACATCAAGTCCGTCGACGGCCATCCCGCGACCGGTGAAACCATCAACGGCCCCGCCGTATTGCAGGGAGCTTTCTCCGGCGGCATCGCCACCGTCTCCCTCAATCAGCAGGCCTGCATGCGCTACAAGCTCGATCCCATCAAGCGTTCCGGCAAACCCTACATCGTCGAATTCACCAGCATCTACAAGCGCGACCATCCTCCCGACTGTCTCCTCGAGGAGGACGGAAGCGGACGGGTCTTCATCGATCCCGCCACCATGCAGATCAAGCGCATGGAACTAACCGCGCCCCACCACACCATGGTTTTTCCCAAGGATGACAGCGGCTATACTCCCCCGCCCGTTACAGGCGTGTGGATCATCACCATCGACTATGCGCCGGTGCCCCTCGGCGGCCAGACCTTCTGGCTGCCCACGACCGTCACCTCCAGCATGACCGGACTAAGCTTCTTCCACCAGACCACCTGGTCCTTCAACGCCCACTACACCAACTACCACAAGCTCGAAGTCACTTCCCGCATCGTCCCCGTCCCGTAAGCAGTCGGCACTCTCGAGGAACAGGGTGTCAGCCCGGCGGGCTCTTTAGATGTTGCTGAAATACTCGACACTCCGCGTTTTTCGGAGTAGCAGCGCGCTTTAGCGCGCGGTAACTCGCGTCGAATCAATCGGGGTTTTAACCCCGGGCCTTCGCTTCGCTGGCCACGGAGCCTTTTTCAGCATCCTCTTGAGCCCCTGCGACGTGCTTCTGACTTTTTCTTCGCTCCCTTTAGCTCTGGGCTTCGCCTCCCCCATCGACGCGAACTCTAGCCCCAGCCCATAGCCTCGTCCTCTTACGTCCAGCCCGCAAAACAAACGTCCGCAAGCAACCCAGAAATTGCTCCGAGATCTACTTTTTCCGGCAGCTTCGACTCCTCAGCCGCAGCTTCCGCCTCCCGGCGCAACCGTTCCGCTTCTAGCAAGAATTGCTCCAGCGGCCATTGGCCCGAGCGCGCTTCAATCAGGAACTCGCGCTCGGGCCGCGGCAAAGTAATCGTCCTAAACTTCATCAACTCAATGCACTCCAGGTACAGCCGCAAACAATGCATCGCAGCCTTGGAGTCGTACCCGAATGCGTTCTCGTACTCCGGTCGTCGCCCCTTCGCTCCCCGCCCTCGTTCACCCGTGATGCGTTGAAGCTGATTGGTCGCGAATCCCATAAATTGTTCGGCGGACTGTTCGCTCAAGAAGAGGTGCCGCGCGCCCTGAACCATTCCCCAAATCTCATTGCTCGTCGCGGTCGCCTCGGCAAACACGAAATGCAACGCAGTCGCATTTCCCTTCGCTGCCAGCTCTGCCCAGCGATGCAACGAATAAAGTGTCAGATCGACATCCTCGGGCCCATTTCGCCGATCGTCGCTGGCCGTTGACCATACGAAATGACGTCGCGGCTTTAGTCCCAGGACTCCCGCAGGCCCATCCAGAAACACGCCGTAAAGATCCAGGTCGTCCGTCGCACCCATTTTTGCGCCGTGCAACTCCGATCCGCCAATGAACAAGTGGATGACGCTCTCAGGCAAATCAAATCCCGATCGCCGGACCTCTTCCATCAAAGGCGTATCAAGCATGGTGATTCCCAATCCGCACTCTCATCCTAGGTCTCGCAAACCAGCCGCCCACTCCGGCACAGGTTCCGCCCAGTGCATATACCCCAAATGCCCAAACGCCACGAGCGTATGTCCTTGCGGAGTCGAATTATCGAGGATCACTGCGAGATCGGCCTGCGGAAGCAACCGCTTCATATTCGCGAGGGTTCGTGGAAAGCGTCGCCTCTGATCTTCCTCGGGCACATCGTGGCCGCCTTTTTTCACGCGAGCCTTTACCCGCTCAATGTTGATTTCAACCGAGGCAGTACCAACAAACACCGCCATGAGATTGAAGCCCGCGTCTTTGGCTCTGGCAGCCATCTTCAGATAAGTACTACCCGACAGGGTCGTCTCCACCGCAAATGCCTGGCGTTTGTCGATCAACTCTTCCGCCAGGCGCAGAACCTGCTTCCCAGCCTCAATGTCCGAGGTGTTGGAATCCAAAGTCGATTGCAATGATCTGGCAATCGCGTCGGGGTCGAGTATCGGAGTTTGTTGGAATTTATCCCGTGCGGCGGAAGTGAGGGTACTCTTGCCGCACCCATTCGACCCGGCAATGATCGTAAAGACCGGCCTCTTCAAGCGGCGTCGCTCTTGCCTTTAGCCTGCTTTGCTTCCTCTTCGAGAATCCACTCCAGCTTCCGGCGTTCCCACTTAACGCCTTCCTGGCAGTCTTTTACCAGACTCTCGGCAAACTTCTTAATATCGAATGTTTCCACATCGATCCCGTCGCCCATGGCAACATTTTACCCCTCGTCCTGACCCTCACCCACTCCCGTCTCTTCGCTGTCCTCTTCCTCTTCCATCTCCGCCACCTGCATCTTCCCGCCCTTGCCTTCCACCAGCACCTGGATCCGTCCCTCCGCCTGCTCCAGTTCCTTCTTGCACGCCTGCGACAGCTTCATCCCTTCCTCGAACAGCCGCACCGACTCATCCAGCGTCAGGTCGCCCTTCTCCAGCCGCTCCACCACCGTCTCCAACTGCGTCAAATGCTCCTCAAACCCCGCCATCGTTTCCTCAATTCTTCAATCAGAAAAGTTTATGCGAATTTGGGCCAAAATCCACATGTCAAGCCCCGTTCCCCCGAAGAGTGCCGCAACACACAGAAAATACTAGCCTTATCGAAATCATCGTGTTGTCGGTTAGATATGCTCCACTTGATATCCTTAAACTAAGGGGGCAAATTAATTCCATGGACCGGCTCGGAAATCCATCGTCAACCCACCGCCGTCATTCACGCCAACCCCTTTCGAAACACGATCTTAGCCGTAACTCTTTTGTTTTGTCATACATCTGGATATCACCACCCGCTATCCCATTGAATTCAAGTCGTTTACCCACAAGATCACTTAGGGGGGTAATTACGATGGAGCGCCAACTTCATCGCCCGAATACATTCCGGCGTCGTGCCGCAGCATCCCCCAACCAGGCTTGCGCCTGCCTCAATCAGTCTCCGCGCGTAGCCAGCCATCTCCTCCGGGGAAATCGCGTAGACGGCGCGACCCTCCACATCGCGCGGCAAACCTGCATTCGGCATGGCAGCCAGCGGCAACCGAGTCGCTGTCCGCATTCGTTCGATCGCCGCCAGCACCGTCGCCGGCCCGAACGAGCAGTTGCATCCGACCGCATCCGCGCCCAGTTCCGTCAGCCGCACCGCAGCCGCCTCCACCGTCGCGCCGTCGAGGCAGTTTCCGTCCTCGCCCACCGTCATCATCACCACCGCCCGCAGTCCCGGAGCAACCTCGTGCGCCGCGCGAATCGCCTCCGCCGCCTCGGCCAGCGACATCATCGTCTCAATCATCAGCAGGTCGACTCCGCCGTCCGCCAGCGCGCGAATCTGTTCCGCCAACGCATCGCGCGCTGCATCCGGTTCCTGCCGCACACCCAGCGGCCCCACCGCACCGGCCACGCAAACCTCGCCCGCGGAATCCGCCGCACTCTGCCGCGCGAGTCGCACGCCCGCAAGGTTGATCTGCCGCACTTGGTCGCGCAACCCGTAACGTTCCAGCCGGCACGCATTCGCGCCGAACGTATTCGTCTCGAGAATCTCCGCGCCGGCGACGAGATACGCAGCATGGATCGCCGCGACCATCTCCGGTTGCGAAAGATTCAACGCGTCGTAGCAGCGGTCCATCGGAATTCCGCGTTCGCACAGCATCGTGCCCATCGCTCCGTCGCACAGCACCGGGCCGCCCGCAAACAGCCTGTCCAGCACGCTGACCGCCGCTTTCTCCGCCGCGTTCGATTGAGTGCTCATCATCGCCCGTCTCTGGAGTCTAATCTGCAACGCCAGGCATCACCGGAAGCCAATATCAAACGCCCGCCGCGCGGACTTTCAGCGCGCTTCCTTTGGTATAGTAAGGGGATAGCCAGGGAATCCTTGCACGACGAAGGTTGGAGTTGTCCACGTTGAAGAATCGAAGTCGTTTTGTCCGCGGGTCCGGAAATCGCACGGTCCCCAACCCATCGTCGGAAGCTCTCTTGATCCCCAACTCAGCAACTTCGGACAAATCATCGCGCCGCCGGCTCGCTGGGTCCAGGCTGGTCTGCGGCTTCCTGGTTGCCCTGTTTGCGATCTCGCTCAGTTCCTGCCATTCCGCCGCGTATTACTACTACAAGTTCCCCCAATACAACTATGCTGGCCGTCCCATTCCGCCCAGCAAGCTCGCTGAGCGGGTCATGATCGGCGTCACCGCGAATGGTAGCTTCGGCAGCCTTCAGATCGTCGACGCCCTGCGCGATATCCGTAGCAACGTGGAAGACACCATCCCCAGCTACTCCATCTCGGGTTACTCGTCCGGATTTCCGGGAACGATTCTCAGCTTCCCGTCCGAACTGCGCGGCTACGTCTACTCGAACAGCGACGGAAGCCTGGTGAACATCAACTACTCCACGGAAGCGTCCTCCGGATCGGTTGGCACATTCCAGTCCGGCACCAGCGCAGTCGCAATTCCCACGGCGTTTACTCGCTATTACGGCGCCGAAGAGGCCGCAGGCATCCTGGAGATCATCGACAACACCGGCGGGATCAGCGTTGGCCTTAACATCCCGAACGTCTTCAAGGTAGCAAGCAACAAGGGAGACACGGTTGCAGTCGCAATGGTCCGCAACTCGAACGTGCTCTACCGGGTTTTCAAGCTGAATCAGAACCAGTTCCCAACCAACTCAGCAGCCATCGCAGCGACGGGTTCCGTCGACTGCCAGCCAACCACCCTGCCCGTGTACTGCGCCGTCGCTGTGCCCGGAACCTACGACCGGCCCAATAACGTTTACTTTTCGCTCGACGGCACCACGGCGTATGTCCTCAACTGCGGCCCCGAGTGCGGCGGCCAGACTGCCAGCGTCACGCTGCTGCAGCAGGGACCGCTCAACAATAACGTCATCCCCTCATCCCCGACTCAGCCCAACCCGCAGATTGCCAACGTGCCGGTTCCCGGCGGCGTGACGGCCGCGATCTCCGACGGAACCACCCTGTATCTGGCCGGACAGCAACTTCAGTCCGATGGCCTGTTCGAGGGCTTCCTGTCCACGATGAACCAGGCGACCAACACTATCACTGGCAAGTATCCAATCTCCGACGGCACCCATTCCAAGATGCTCTTCGCGGACAACGACACACTGTGGATCGGCTCGCAGTACTGCGCTACCGGCGAGCGCGAAAAGCAGGGGCTGAATTACAACTGCCTGACCATGGTCACGCTGGGCGGGTCGACTCTCTCTCCAAAGGTCGTCCCGAACGTAACGCCGGGTTCCGCGACTGCGGTCGTGCCGTATCCCAATCAGAACAACAACCAGTACTACTACGGCAGCCTCACGGGCATCTGCTGGGTGCAGAACTACAACAAGGTCTACACCGCATATGGCGGGCAGGTGCACATCTTCAGCACTGTCGATGGCTCTGAGATGGACAACGAGTTCGTCACCGTTCAGGGCACAGCCCTCGATGTCGCTTACATGGACGCGCTCACCGACGACGCCAACTGATCGCACGATTCGCACGGGTGGAGAGATTTCAGCTCTCCACCCGTTTCAATTTCTGGGCAACGAACGAAGTGAACTCGACTGAACTGTAGCTCGGCGCATCCATCCGAAACACTGGAATATGTTCGGTCGCCGACAACGAGACGCCGCTCCAGCCTGCTCCCGCGCCAGTTCCTCCGCGGACGAGGATCGCATCCGCTCGATCCAGGTAACGCAGCGCGGAGGCCTTGAAATCGGCCACCGCCGGATCGAGAACGACCGCATACAGGTCCGGCCGCAGAAACTCGAGTATGCTGTTCGACTCAAGGATGACGTTCTCCGCGCCCATCATCGCAGCACGAACGCGCGGCATTGCCCCGGCCAGTTGATCCTCGTCTGCGCTAATCCAGAAGGCCCGCGCAGCGCCCGCGGCAAGATAGCGGGACGAATCCGTGCCTGTCGTCGCATCGCGCTCTTCCACGGCTTCCGCACCGTGCCCGTGCCTGCTGATCTTGATCGCCGTCCAGCGGCGCTCCGGCATCGCTGCGATCAACCCGCAGATCACGCTCGTTTTGCCAATGTCTTTTGCCTGTCCGCCGATGACAACGATCGCCATCGTCAACGGCGGCTGAGACGAGCGAGATCGCGGAGGTACTGCTTCAGTGGCCGCGCCGGCCGGCCCCAGAAGACCTCACCTGGGCCGCGGACCTTCTTATGGCTCAACACGCCCGCGCCGCCACCAAGGATCACGCCAGGGCCAACGTGAGCGTGTTCCCCGAGGCCAACCTGGCCGCCGAGGATCGCTCCGTCCTCGATCACACTTGAGCCGGAGATTCCGGTCTGCGCTGCGATGACGACGTTGCGGCCGACGATGCAGTTGTGGGCAATGTGAACCAGGTTGTCGATCTTCGTGCCCGCGCCGATGCGCGTCTCGCCGAGCGCTCCGCGGTCGATGGTGGTGTTGGCGCCAATCTCCACATCGTCGCCGATGGTCAGCGTTCCCTGCTGCGGAAATGCAATGTACTCTCCAGTCGCGGAGTTGCGCGCATAGCCGAAGCCAGTCGATCCCAGCACTGCGCCCGCCTGCACGACCACGCGGTCTCCCAAGCTGGTGCCGGAATAGATCGTCACATTGGCCAGCACAGTGCAGTCCTTGCCAAGGATGACGCCGTCGCCGAGGACGACGTGCGGGCCGATCTGCGTGCCGTTGCCCAGTTTTACTCCAGCTCCCAGGACCGCAGTCGAATCAACTCGAGGCGCGGAATCCCCGGAGGTACCACCTTGCGGAGCCTGTTCTTTCGAGTGCAGGAAGCGAGCGGCGAGCGCAAACGCATAGCGTGGGTCAGCGACAGGAAGCAGGCGTGGATCGGAGCGGTCGGCGGCCAGAGCGCCAGGCGCCAGCAGCGCCGGCCGGGTAAGGATCGCGCCGGCGGGAGAATTCAGCGCGGCCTCCAGCGTCGGTGCGTCGGTCGCGAAGACCAGAGTGACGGGCGTTGCCGCTTCAATGTTCGAAACGCGCGAGATCTCGTAGGCAGCCGCTGGTTCCGGCGCGCCAACCAATTTCGCGATCTCAGCGATGGCTGCCAAGCTATCTCCTTTGCCTTCCTAGCATGGCACACTTCTCCCAGGAAGGCGCAGAAGAGGGTCGACTGACGAAGCACGATACACCGGGAACGTTCCCAGGGTGGATACAGAATCAAGAATCGTGTACTCTTTTTTCATATTTCATTAGCGAAACAATCAGGTTTTATCGCATAATTACTTCGTCTTACAAAAGACCTTATGACCCTACGTAAATCCCGACGCCTCTATCTGATTCCGGTCCTGTCGAAGGCACTTGATATCCTCGAACTTCTCCAAACGGAGAATCAACCGATGACGTTGGAGGCGATTCATCGCCAGACGAAGATATCCAAAACCACCGTTTATCGGGTCCTGAAGACCTACGTCCATCGCGGCTACCTCTCGCAGTCACCCGACGGACTCTACCGCCAGGTCTCCCGGCCGAAGAAGCTTCGCTTCGGTTTCGGTGGCCAGAGCGCGGACATGCCGTTCTCCGTCGAGGTCACGGAAAGCCTGAAGAATGCCGCCGCATCGGTGGGCGTCGACCTGATGATCCTCGACAACTGCTACGATGCCGCAACCGCAATGCGGAATGCGGAGGAGTTTGTGAAGAACCGGGTCGACCTGGTGATTGAATTCCAGATCGAGCAGGAAGCCGCGCCGGTGATCGCGGACAAGATTGCAGCAGCCAAGATCCCCATGATTGCCATCGACATCCCCCACCCGCACGCGACCTACTTCGGCGTGGACAACTATCGCGTCGGGCTGGAGGCAGGCGAAGTGCTTGCCGCGCACTCCCTGAAACACTGGGAGGGCAAGGTGGATTGGGCGCTCGGCCTGGACCTGCCAGAGGCCGGTCTGCTGGTGCAGAGCCGCATCACTGGAGCGTTTGAAGGCATACGCAGCGGTATCGCCGACCTGCCGGTTGAGTGCTTCGTCCGCATCGATGGGCGGGGAATGCGCGATCGTAGCCGCAAGCTGGTTGCGGACTTCCTGGACCGCCACCCGCGCGAGAAGCACATCCTGATCGCTGCCGCGACCGACACCAGCGCGCTCGGCGCAGTCGATGCGGTGCGCGATCGCAAGCGGGAGAAGCACGTAGCGATCGTCGGCCAGGATTGCATCGCCGAGGCGGTCGCGGAGATGGGCAAAGAGGGCTCACCGCTGATTGGTTCCGTCTCCCACGAAGCGGGGTCGTACGGCCCCAATCTGGTCCATTTAGGCCTTGCGATCCTGCGCGGACAGACCGTAGCCCCATATAACTACGTGGACCACAAGATGGTGACCCCGCAGACACTTGCGCAGGCGCAACCTCTGGTCCACGCGTAGGTTCCTCGCCGGCGGATCGGTCCTCGGTACTGGGTGGTATGGTGGCCCGGGCCGGAGTCCAACCGGCGACCTTCGCGTTAGGAGTGCGCTGCTCTATGCAACTGAGCTACCGGGCCACTTTGGCTAGTGTAACCCGTTCCCTGCGTGGACGTTGCTTGGCTGAGACAGACCGGACGATCGCATGGCCCTTCAGTTTTGGAAGCGGTGTCTCGGCATTGTCAACCGCTGCCTGAATCAGCGCCTCAACACGCGGGTCGTTGAGTGTCGCTGCGCCGTCCACGAGGCGAACAAAGCGATTCTGGGTCCCGCTTCCTTCGAGAATCCCATGCGGATCAGGCAGATCGGCACCGTAGTAGAAGCTGAGCCCTACTCCTTTGGAATTCGCGGCGAGCGAGCAGATGCAGTCCGAGGGTCGCTCGGTTGAGCAGTAACCGACGACCAGAAAATTGTAGTTGTCGTACACCAGTTCGTTGGCCGTCGGGAGGCGCTTGCACAGCGCCGCGCGTACTTCGCGGATACGCTGGGCCATGGGGGGCTCAAACTTGTCGATGAAGCTATCGATCTGCTTCGCAACGATGGCCGGCGCTTCGACTGCCTTCTTTTTCGTGCTCATGAGTTAGCCTCCTGCCACGCTAGCCGACCATGCGGAGCGGCCGCCGGCTACCTGCAAAATGGTAAACTGGAGGTAACTATATGGCCGCTATACAGCGCAGAAAATCAGTTGATGTAACCGTTGGTGGCATCCGCGTCGGTTCCTCGGCTCCAGTGGTCGTGCAATCGATGACCAACACCGACACGGCAGACGTCGAGTCTACAGTTCAGCAGATCGCGGCACTGGCGCGGGCGGGTTCCGAACTGGTTCGCGTCACGGTGAACAACGACGCAGCCGCGAAGGCGGTGCCTTACATCGTCGACGGGATTCGCGCCAAGGGCTGGGAGACGCCGATCATCGGCGACTTCCACTACAACGGCCATCAGTTGCTGCGGAACTATCCCGAATGCGCCAGAGCGCTGGCGAAGTATCGCATCAACCCGGGGAACGTCTCGATCGGGCGCAAGGATGACGACAACTTCCGTACCATGGTGGAGGTTGCGGTCGAGTACCAGAAGCCGGTGCGCATCGGCGTGAACTGGGGCTCGCTGGATCAGGCGCTGCTGACCAAGATGATGGACGAGAACTCGAAGTCGGCCGATCCTCTGCCCGCTCGCGACGTGATGATGGAAGCGATGGTAGTGTCCGCGCTGGACAATGCTGCTGCGGCTGAGCGCTATGGTCTGCGCCGCGACCAGATTGTGCTCAGCGCAAAGGTATCGGGCGTGCGCGACCTGATCGATGTCTACTCGGAACTTGCTTCGCGCTGCGACTACGCACTGCATCTTGGACTGACCGAGGCGGGCATGGGCATGAAGGGTGTGGTCGCGTCGACCGCGGGCCTTGCGCCGTTGCTGCTGAACGGCATTGGCGACACGATTCGCGTTTCGCTCACCCCGACGCCGGGCGGCGACCGATCGGAAGAAGTGCGATGCGGCCAACAGATTCTGCAGTCGCTCGGCATTCGCAGCTTTATGCCGCAGGTCACGAGTTGCCCAGGTTGCGGGCGCACGACCTCAACCTACTTCCAGGAGCTGGCGGAACGCATTCAGAACTACCTGGTAGAGCAGATGCCGGAGTGGAAGAAACAGTACGCGGGTGTGGAAGAGCTGAAGCTTGCCGTGATGGGTTGTGTCGTGAACGGCCCTGGCGAGTCGAAGCACGCCAACATCGGCATCTCGCTGCCGGGAACGTTCGAGGAACCGAAGGCACCGGTCTACGTCGATGGCAAGCTGTTCACCACACTGAAGGGCGATCGCATCGTCGAAGAGTTTCAGGTCATCCTGGATGAATATGTAGAGAAACGCTACGGGCGCGTACTGATCGGTGCGTAGGCCGTAGCGCCCGCCGCTAGTGGGTGGTGAGTTGTTCTGCCGCAGGTCGCACGGCGTTCATCCCGCGCATGTTCTTGGGGGCGGCGCGCAATCCCAATATCTGGAAGTTCTTCAGCTTATTCTTGAGCACGTAGATCAGCCAGTTGTTGCCCTCGGGATCGATGGGCGACATATAGAAGCCGGGCTGCACCACGTAGTTGTGGTTATTGCCGATCAACCCCTCGATCACTTCGCCATCGTAGAAAGTAGCGCGTACCCACAGACAATCGGGCGCCGGCAGATGGTCGTGGAAACGCAGATCATCGTGCCATTTTCCTTCAAATGACTTGACGAAAAAGATGGCCTTAACGCCATCCAGTGGAATCTGCTCGTCGATATCGGAGCCGATGCGCCGGAAGACCGGAGGCGCGGCGTGGAAGTCCAGATCCTCTGCGGGCGGCCACTGGCTTCTCTCCGCATAGCCTTTCACGGTGCGGTCTCCGAATTGGATGACCAGCATATCGAGTTCCGAGGGCCCGTTCTTTTCTTCCGAATTCATACCGACCTGGGGCTCAGGTCGTATTGTTTGATCTTGTACAACAGGGCCTTGTAACTGATCTGCAGGTCGTTTGCGGCGGCCTTTCTGTTCCATCCAGTCTCCTCTAATACGCCGGCGATGACCGAGGATTCAGTCTCGCCTTTTAGCCCTCTCACGAGCTTCTTGAGGCCACCGGCCTCCACGTGATCCTGCGGCTTCTCAGACGACGATCCCGTGCCCTTCGACTGATCCAGTTCTGCGATGACCGCTTTCTCATCCTGAAGGATGAGGTACCGGTTAATGACGTTTTCCAACTCGCGCAGGTTTCCGGGCCAGTTGTACTGAGAGAGCGCTTCCAGTAACGCAGGAGAGATGGGCAGCGGCTGCAGGTCGTACTTTTTCGCGCCCTTGCGCATGAAGTACGAGGCCATCGCAGGAATCTCGTCCAGCCGATCACGCAGCGGAGGGAGTACAAGCGAGAGACCGTTGAGCCGGTAGTAGAGGTCTTCACGGAACGTCTTGCGGGCCATCGCGTCCTTCATATTGACGTTGGTGGCCGCGATAACGCGAACATCGGTCTTGGTTGGCCCACGGCTGCCCAGGCGCGAGAAAGTCCCGTCCTGCAGCACGTGCAGCAGCTTGGCCTGCAGCGCCGGAGGCATCTCGCCGATCTCGTCGAGGAAGATGGTGCCGCCGTCGCAGGTCTCGAACTTGCCGGGCTTGCTTTTGGTGGCGCCCGTAAACGCGCCCTGTTCGTAACCGAACAATTCGCTTTCCAGCAGGTCGGCAGGCATCGCCGCGCAATTGACCTTCAGGAACATGCGTCCCGCACGTCGCGACATCTGATGCGTATACATTGCGACGATCTCTTTGCCCGTGCCACTTTCGCCGAGGATCAGCACCGGGATGTCCGACCGCGCGACCAACTGCGCCTGGGCTTCCACCTCGCGCATCCGCTTGCTGGAGCGCACAAACGAGTGTCCGCCCTCGAGCGTGATTTCCTTGGGCTCGCCAGCCTCCTGATCGTGGACCAGCAGATGCTTGGCAATCGCAACTTCCAGCGAATCGTCGACGAATGGCTTCAACACGACCCCACTCGCGCTGAGGCGTGCGAAAACCTCGTAGTCCGCCATCTCCGCGGTGGTGGCCAGTATCAATACAGGAACTTCCGGGCGGTTCGTTCTAACGGACGAGAACAGGGGCAGAGAGTGGGCGATGCCATCCCATGCCAGAAGGACGAGGCTCGGCCGTTGCATGAGTTCCAAATCGCGCAGAAAAGCCTGTTCTTCCGAAAACAGGCGCAGATCGTAGAGCGCCGAAAAGGTACGCTTCAAATAATTGAGGACCCTGATATTCGACTCGAATACAAAGAGGCAGGGCCGGGACTGTCCTGGTTTTTCGCGGGAGGAAGAAATCTGAGCCGCCATAAGTTAACTCCATCGGGCCGACGCCGGTCATGCCGGCGTCTGATCATCATGAGGCAAAGAATGTAACAAAACAGGACGTTAGAACTCGGCTTGTCCTGACAAAAACGTCCTTGGCTAGCATGCCCAAGCGCGTATCTCTTCCAGTATCTGCGCCGAGCATCCAGGGATTAAATGCTCTATGCTGCCAAAAGTGGTAATAAACTTCCTACCATTGTGCAGAAAGTTTACCTCAGGTTAGGAAAAATAGTACATGAAATAGTAAAGAACTTTTTTCAGGGCCAATTAATAGGGTAAGACTAACACCCCCTCCGGCTCGGTTTGGTAACCAACGTGCTTACCTTTAAGTACCCAGGTGCGGTAGATTTCATTGCCCGACGGATCGATTGCCCGGTTTCGGGAGACGACGCGAGCAAGTCTTTTGATAGGAAAATTATGACTACTGTACGCTTCTCGGACCATGAGACGCAGTTTGATCTCCCCCCTGTGGATGTCATCTTCGGCCAGACGCCGGAGATGCAGGTGATCCGGCGAAAACTTGAGATGGTCGCCAAAACCAACGTCGCCGTCCTGGTCCAGGGCGAGAGCGGCACTGGCAAAGAATTGTGCGCCCGCCTGATCCATGGATCTTCGGAACGGACGTTTGGGGAGTTGGTAAAGGTAAGCTGCCCCGCGATCCCGGCCGGCCTTATTGAGACTGAGCTTTTTGGGTATGAAAAGGGAGCGTTTACCGGGGCAAGTTCGACCAAACGCGGACGCCTGGAACAGGCACACGGAGGAACGCTGTTCCTCGACGAAGTGGGCAGCCTGGACATCGGGGTTCAGTCGAAGCTGCTGCAGGTTCTGCAGGACGGCTCCTTTATGCGTGTGGGTGGACATGAGACCCGCACCATCCAGACGCGGGTAGTTTCGGTGGCGAATCGCGACCTCCGCGATCAGGTGGCAGACGGCTCGTTCCGGCTGGATTTCCTCTATCGGATCAACGCGGTCACCATTCACCTGCCCCCTCTGCGGCGGCGTACCGAGGACCTTCCGCAGCTGGTCGACTATCTGATCGGGCATCATGCGCAGGTATTCCGAGTTAATCCGGTACCGTTGTCCCGCAACGCGATGCGATTGATGCAGAAGTATGAGTGGCCAGGCAATATCCGGCAACTGGACAATCTGTTGCGAAGCTACGTTCTGATGGGAAGCGAAGATGCGCTGATCTCAGAACTGGTTGATGAGAAGAGGCCGGACTCGGCTCCAGTGGCCGAAGTCGACGTCAGTGAGCCGATCTCGCTGAAGGTGATCACCAAGAAGGCCACGCACGATCTGGAGCGCCAGATCATCCTCAAAGTGCTCAAGGCCCACAACTGGAACCGACAGAAGACCGCGAAGTGGCTGAAGATCAGCTATCGCTCTCTGCTCTACAAGCTGAACGAAGTGGGCGCGGACAGCGCAGTTGTTCTCAATGGCGGGACAGTTCGTGCGAAGGCGCACAGAACAGGCCTGACCTCGACCAACGAGCCTACGAATCTAATCCAGTAAGCAGGGATGTAACTGAGGAGCTGGCTGCGCCCGTCGTCGCCGCAGTGTCTGCCTGTGCCCGCCCGTGCAGCGAAGAGCTTCTATGTCTGCTCGAGGACCAGCTTATTGGGCACCGCGACGGCGCAGGATCGTCTTGATGGTCTCGAACATGATCAACAAGTCCAACCCAAGAGACATGTGCTTGATGTAGTAGAGGTCGTACTCCAGCTTTTCCTTGGTTTCTGCCAGGGTCGAGCCGTATCCGTAGCGGACTTGCGCCCATCCGGTCAGGCCAGGCCGGATGAGTGTGCGCAGGTAGTAGAACGGAAGCTCTTCCGAGAGCCACGCGACAAACTCGGGCCGCTCCGGCCGTGGACCGACAAACCCCATATCGCCGCGCAGAACGTTCCATAATTGCGGTACTTCGTCGATGCGCGTTTTGCGCAGGAACATCCCAATCCTGGTGACCCGCGGATCGTTCTTCGTAGCCCACTTGGCGCCGCTGGCTTCCGCATCCGTTCTCATGGTGCGAAATTTGACGACCTGGAAGTTGTGTCCGCCCATACCGACCCGCGTCTGACGGTAGAACAGTGGTCCTTTCGAGGAAAGCTTGATCGCCAGGGCCACAAAGGGAAAAAGAGGCAAGAAGAGCACGAGTCCCAACGCCGCGGCAACAATCGAAACGACCTGGCGCGTGAACTGCTGCGAGGCTCGGATACGAAATCCCTCGCTGTAGAGGAAATTCGAGGGCCGAAGCCCGTCCAGCTGAATCTTGCCGTAGAGACGCTCGCGCAGGGTGCCGTCTTCCTCCACCGTAATGCCCTGGAAGCGCAGGGAAAGAAGCTCCTGCACCGGCAGTTCGCCGCGCCGCGATTCCATTGCCACGATAATCCGGTGAACTGCGATCGGCTTGGCGTTGGAAATATTCTCCAGAGCTTCAATCCAGACTTTCTTTCGCTCTGCCGGCTCCAACTGCTGCACGTCGTCCCATTCGACTACTTCCAAACCGAGGTCAGGCCGTAGCCGGATGGCGTCCACGATCGAACGCGCGTATTCGCCAGCACCCAGCACGAAGACTCGCTCGCGAAACATCTTGTGGCCGATCACCCATTCGTAACTCCTTCGCAGCAGGATGAGCGCGGGAGCAAGCAGGCCAAAACCGAGCACGTAGACGTATGAGCCAATTGCGACTTGCGGATCGATGGCGAGAAATGCCGACAGAATGAAGCAGTCAAACCCGAGCACCAGCAGGATGCGAAAGTAAATCTGCAACCGTCCGGAGACGATGCTCGGCTCGTAGAGATCGAAGTAGTAGGAAAGGATCAGGCTGACAATCGTAATGACGGCGATCTTCAGGATTCCGTGTTCGTACTGCAGCGCGATGTAGGTATCATCGCGCAACATAATCCACGTGGCGAGCAGAAAGCAGCCACTCACGATTGCCGCCTCGCTCAGCAAGAGCAAGACAGTCCGCGTGGGATAGTAAACATTCAAAAACCGGATCATTTGCCTGGGGTATCCCTGGTCATGCTTCTATCTTGTCGTAACCGTCGTACCCGTAATAACCTCCGGCGATCGGCGGGTTCTCGACAGCGTTGAGAACAAGTCCAAGGACCTTCGAAGCCTTGAGCTCCGCAATGGCACGCTGAGCGACTTCGTACTTGGTCACTCCACCCCGCGCGACCAGAAGAACGGCGTCGCAGGAACGCGCAAGGTTGACACCATCGGAGACCAGGTTCACCGGCGACGAGTCCACCACGATCCAGTCGAACTGCGGCGCCGCCGCTTCGATAAGGCGCTCGAAGCGGTTATTGCCGGAGAGATCGGCGGCACGGTCGTGCTCATCGCCAGCGGGAATAAACGTCAGCGACGCAAGACCACTGGGAACCGGATTTGCCGGATCGTCGGTGTCCGCTCGCTGCATGACATCCAGGATGGACGCGTCGCCCGCAAGATACTCGGTAAGACCCGGGCCCTGCGAGCAACCGAAAAGTTTGTGCAGGGTTGCGCGACGCATATCGCCATCGATCAGAAGCACCCGGCTCGACTTGTGGCGAGCAAAGGAAATCGCCAGATTCGCCGCGATGAAGCTCTTGCCCTCCTGCGGCAAACCGCTCGATATCAGCAGGGACTTGAGTTTGTTCAGATCGCGGAACTCCTGCATCCGAGAACGCAGACTGCGGAACTGCTCCACCGAGCTGCCACGTTCTTCCAGGGCCGGAAGCTGCTGGAGCAACGGGCGCCAGGCGTAGGCGCGAATCTTGGCGAGATCAATCTCCCCATAACGGACCGGAGTATCTACCAGTCCAACACCAGCATCTCTGGTATCGGCAAGCGCACCGGCCAAGGTCCTGTCTGGGGTCGGCCTGACGGTGGCAGGTACCGTGGGGAACGAGGTGAGTTCGTCCGGGAACACAGGCGCGGCATCGGCGTCGAGCACGGCCTGCCCGCCGGATCCTGTCGTCGTTCGGTTGTCGGACTGGGTCGGAGGGTTCTTGGCCCGATCCAGCTCCGCTTGGCGAAGTGCTTCATAAATCTTGCTCATCTCTCTTCCCTTCCTGGGTGCTTCTGCGATGGAAGCGTGGAGTTGGTTGAAAATCCTGTGTGAGTCGCAGACACCATGAACGGCTGCGGATCAAGGTCCAAGTCACTGGCAACCGCCTGGATCAACGCTTCCGGGACTTGGTGGAGTTGTTCGACGTAGGCAAGAACCAGGGCATGCTCACAGAGAAGGTTAATGATGCGCGGAATGCCTCGACTCGCGCGATGAATGGCCGCAACGGACTCTTCTGGAAAGATGCACTCGTTGGTGCCGGCGATCGCCAGCCGCTGACTGATGTAGTTGGCAGTCTGTTCCGCGGTGATCGCGTGAGTGCGGGCCCACAGGGCAATGCGCTGACGCAGCTGGCGTACATCGGGAGCGCGCAGCTTCTCTTCGAGTTCCGGCTGGCCGGAGAGGACAATCTGCAACAGCTTCTCCGACGAGGTTTCCAGGTTCGTGAGCAGGCGAATCTCTTCCAGCAACTCCCACTCAAGGTTTTGCGCCTCATCGACGATGATCACGCAGGTTTCTTCGCGGCGGTACCGCTCGATGAGCCAGCGGTTGAGTTGGATGAGCATTCCCGATTTCGTACGGTTCTGTACGGAGATGCCGAAGTCCGACAGGATGAACTCGAGAAAGTCCAGGACATCCAGCCGCGGATTGAAAACGAACGAACTGAAGACCCGGCTCTGATCCAGGGACGCAAGAGCCCGGCGCAGGAGTGTGGTCTTGCCCGTGCCGACCTCACCCGTGAGCACGATGAACCCCTTGTGTGCAGAGATGCCATACTCCAGCGTCGCCAAGGCCTCGCGTGTATGCGGCATCATGTACAGAAACCGGGGGTCCGGACTGCTCGCGAAAGGGTTGATCTTAAGATGGAAGAAACTTTTATACATGGTTATCCTGGGGCGTCCGCCAGCAGTTTCTTAGATTTTTTGCGACTGAACAGCCTACCCAGGAGCCCGGCCTGGCGACCATCATCCGCCAAATCTCCGGACCATGCAATGACGGCAAGGGTGGGCAACTGGGTAAATGCCCACACGTCTCGCTCCGTCCTCAGCGCGGTGTCCCTGTACTCCAGCAACGCAATAATCATCAGACCGATGCAGAGGCCTGCCGCAATCCCAGCGGCTCCGAAAATGCTGCGCTTGGGCCATGTGGGCGCGTCGGGAAAGTTGGCTGGATCGAGGACGCTGAATTGCTCGCCTTCCTGGCGATTCTCAAGATCCGTGCTCATCTTCGCCTGCTGCATTTCCAGGTAGAGGGTGTTGTAGTTTTTCGTTGCAGTTTCGTGGTCCCGGGTTAGCTGCTTCTCCTCCGCGTCCACCTGCGGGCTGGACTGAATGCGGCCACGGTAAGCATTGATCTGCGCCTGGAGCGAGTCCTGCAACTTCTTCTTCTCCGTGATTGCAAGCCGGGTGCCGGCAAGTTGCGCGCGCAACCCCTGAACCGATGGAGGATCGGGCCGGGCCGCAGTCGGTGCCTGGGTCGGAGGAGGCGCTGAAGCTGCCAATGCCATTTTCTTTTGCAAATCCGATATCTCGCGGCGAATCGACTTGACCTCGGGATAATCGGAAGTGTATCGAGCCGACAAGTCAGCCTCCTGCATCTGCAAGTCTCTCAGCCTCGCTTCATCCGCTTGAGGGGTTGGGGCTCCCGGAGTGGTGACCGAAGGCGGCGCAGATTGTTGCTGCGACAACATGGCCTCTTCCACCGACTCGTTCTGCTCCAGCCCTTGAAGCTGCTGGGTGGCCGCTTCCAATTGCGCAGTCAGTATGTTGACCTCTTGCAGGTTGCTCCCCTCATCGCTCGGAAGCATCCCGAGGTGTTGGGTCTGGAAAGCGGCAAGCTTTGCATCCTGATCGTCCAGGGCCTGTTTGGCCTGGTCGTATTCCGCCTTGAGATAGTCGGTCGTACCCTCTGCAGCGGCAGAGCGAAGCTGCAGATTCGCACCGGTGAACATCGAAGTGATCTGGTCGCATACCGCTTGCGCGGTGTGCGGATCGCTGGCCTGGAAAGATACCTTGAACCCCGGAAGACCGTTCGCGCGCGCGAGATTGGACTGAATCGCCTCGATGACGATGCTCTTACGCGTCTTTTCGATGCGGTCGTCCATATTCAGGTGTTCGGACGCGTACAGGTTGTACTTCTCGACGACCGGCTGAAGGCTGGAGCGGCTTTCAATCTGTTCCTTCATGGACGCAAGCCGGTTGCTCAGGTCTTCGGTCACAGCCGATTGGACAATGTTCGTGGACACTTTCTGCTGATCGATCAGAACCAGAGACTGCGAGATGTATTCGGGCGGGATAAAGAGAGTCGCGATGATTGCGAGAATGGGAACTACAATCATTGGAATCGCGACGAGCGACCAGCGACGCTTCAGCATTGCCGTGTAGTCTTCGAGATTCAGTGTCCGATGACCAAGCATAATTTCTCCTTACGGATGTCCGACGTGTTTCGATGTGGGCGAGAAGGTCAGCCCAAAGCTAACGACCTGGGTTAGACCGCTGAATACATCCACACCCGCGACACTACCAGAGGTTGATTGAGTTTCGGCAGTGTAGCTGACGTAACAGGAAAGACTGCGCGCGATGGCCCGCGAAATCTGGGCAGCTGCAACCGTCGTATGAAAGTTGTAGGGAGCAATTCCCGGCAGGGGCAGATTCTGGGTTCGGGTAAAGGCTCCCGTGAGACTGCCATGCCAGACCCGGGCAAACGTGCGTGCATAAGAGAAGTTCACACTATCGGATTCAGACCCTCCAACCACCCCGTAGCCACTGTTCGTACCGCGGCTGTAGTTCAGGGATGATTCGGAAAATTGGGCGGTATAATCTGCGCCCACGCTGGCGAACACGCCGAGTGACGTGTTCGTGGCCGACGAATTAGCCTTAGCCGTTGTCCACTCCGGCCCTGCGTCGGCGGTCACAACAAGTTTGCGGGTGACATGGCGCGTCACTTGTCCACTGACCACCTGAGTGGTGATCGTCGATTCGGGCACGCCAAAACTGGGCCCCGAGAAGTCGGTGACAGAATACGAATATCGGCCGCCAAACGAAGTGCGCGGACTGATCTGGTGAGTGAGACCGCCCGAGCCGATTGCCGAATAGCTGTCCAGACCGCTGTTTGTAGAACTGCCGGTGTTATCCAGGAAATGGATGATGGAATAACTCCCCGAACCGTCGATCGAGGTCTTTCCGGTCACCTGGCGCTGAACGCTAAGCGTAGCGGTGTTGTAGACACGGGAGGAATAGTTCGTCAGAACACCCTGGCCAGTGTTGGCTCCAACCTGGATACCCACATTGCCCGTCCCAGCGACCCCGGAAAGGCTTCCAATGCTGGTACTCGGCAGATACGACACGTAGTCAGAGAGAATGAAATTCCACCTGCCCACATTGAGCACCTGAGAAAGTGAGAGATTCAGAAAGGTATAGGACTGCTGGTTCGACGTACTCGTCGAACGACCGCCGGAGAAGACCATACTGAAGGGATCGCGCTTGCTCGATGAAATGTAGGCGACATCGCCACTAAAGTTGGTCGAGGACACAATGCCAGGCGTGTTGTAGTAGCCCCAGTAGAGGCTCTCCGACGCGCTCAATGCGTACTGCAGAGTTCCCGCCGTCAATGGGAGCGCGAATCCAGTTGAGATAGGCGAAGCCTCTGCCGCCGGGAGCGCCTGCCCAAACGCTGCGGACGCGGTCAGCCCAATCGAGACAGCAAGTACTGAAAACCACTTCATTGTGGTCGCTTGTGCAAAGAGGGGCGCAGCGGACGGACACAACTTCCTGCGCTTAAACCGGGTTGTGAATTGGATCTTCTTCATCAGGGCACCACGATGGTATCGCCCGGAACCAGCGACACCCCTTGCATGTCCCCCTTCTTCAGCGCCTTGGTGTAGTCGAAGGCGATCTTCTCCTGTTTGCCGGGGTCACCACGAAGAATATAGATGTGCTTCTTATTGGCGTACGGGGTCAGGCCGCCCGCGGACGCGATCGCCTGCAGCACCGTCATGCCCGGAGTGATCGGAAGGGGACCAACACGTCCCACTTCGCCGATCAGGTAGATATGCTTGCTGTTCACCTGCATCACGGTAACGTCCACCACTGGATCGGTGACGAACTTCGTAAGCCGCGACTTGATGTCATCGCTAAGCCGCATGGGGGTAAACCCGGCGGCGACGATGTCCCCAACCAATGGCAAGGAGATCTTTCCATCCGGCCGTACGGGCACCGTGGCGGATAGCTGGGGTTCTTTCCAGACGATGATCTGAATAGAATCCTCAGCGCCGATCACGTAGTTCGCATCGACACCCGCATTGCCAGAGGGGGCGGGCGTCGTGGGCGCGGACGGGGCCGGTTCGGCAGTAGGCGCCGGGGTCAGAACAGGCTTCCCAGCAGCTTGCTGGGCCAGATTCGTGGCAGCCATCGGAAACAACAGAATCAACGGGAACATACCGCGAAGAAGGTTCATATTCCTACCATTCGTGTTTTCTTGTTGCAAAAGGCGTCGAAGTCTACTCCGCTGAACTACTTGTACTTAGAGTGACTTCTCCTTGGATGCCAGGGTTCTGGCTTCACGCTTCCTTCCGGCCATCTTTTTTAAAGGCTGGCACTCTAAGCTGTCGTGCAAGGGTCGCATTTAGCAGATTCTACACCTGGAGGTTAAACGAACTGTGAGAGATCAACACTTAGGTACCTTGTCCGACCACATCCGGCAAGGGCGGGTTCTTTGTCCGTCATGAGCAACTCTACGCCCCTTATCTCTCATCGCTTATTCCACTTAAGTGTGCCGCCTTGATCAACTTAAGTCCGGTCCCAGAGCGGTGTAAGGCCAAATCATCCGTGCAATAATCGGTTGGCTAGGTGAATTTACGTGCAGTAAACTTGTGAATCCGGTACCGCGAAGCATGAAACCGCTATGTTACCTTCGTCACCTCCGAGCCCATCACAACCCGTAGCTGTCAGCGACTCTTCCCAGGATGTGGCCGTCATGGCCGTTCCGGCCTCGATCGCCGCTACCGGTGACGCGACCGGCCGACGCGAGGCGAAGAAGTGGAAAGTGGACTGGAAGCCGGTTCTTCTGCTCACCCTGCTTCTCGTCGTGCTTTATCACACGATCGCCTTCAAGCTGGTCGACGACTGGTACGAACTACCCGACTTTTCGCACGGCTTTCTGATTCCCTTCTTCGCCGCATTCCTGCTCTGGGACAAGCGAGAACAGCTGCGCAGCACACCAATCGCTCCCAGCTGGGCTGGTGTTTCCCTGATCGTCGCGGGCCTCATCGCATTGCTGCTCGGGGTGCTCGGTGCGGATCTGTTCTTCCAGCGCACGTCGTTTGTCGTCCTGGTCGCGGGCCTGGTGTGGACTCTGCTCGGGAAAAAGATGCTGGGACAGCTGAAGTTTGTCTTATTTGTCCTGCTCCTTGCGATTCCGCTGCCAGCCATTATCTACAACCAGATCACGTTTCCCTTGCAGATGTGGGCTTCGTCGCTTTCCAGCAGACTCCTCCAGGCGGTCGGCGTCCCGGTGCTGCAAATGGGCAACATTATTCGACTGCCGGCAATGGATCTGGAAGTTGCCGTTGCCTGCAGCGGCATCCGTTCCCTGATGAGTCTCTTCACGGTCGCGGTCATTTACGGATATTTTCTGGAACGGGAAACCTGGCGCCGCGTCGTGCTGGCCCTCTCCAGCCTCCCGATCGCTGTCGCCGCCAACGTCTTCCGCATCTTCGGCACCGGCCTGTGCGTGCAATATTGGGACCCGGACAAGGCAATGGGATTCTTTCATGAGTTTTCCGGCTGGCTGGTCTTTCTGGTCTCGCTCGGGTGCCTCTATCTTGTGCACCTTTCGATGCGCATGTTCGCCGGGAAAGGCAGGTCTCTGGCATGAAATCCCCGCGCCTGTGGCTCATCGTCGTATTAATGTCGTTCACAGCATTGGTGCTGCATGTGCGCGGTGACGAGGATCGTGTGCCGCCCAGCCGTCCGCTGAGTGACATGCCGATGACGATCGACCAACGAACCGCCGTTGACATTCCCCTCGATGCCGAGACGCTAGCTGTCCTGGGCAAAGGTATCTTCCTTAATCGCGATTATTTTCCGGGGCAAAATGCGCCTGTCACGAGCCCGGGCGACCATGCCCCAATCGGCCTCTATATCGGATACTTCCCCACCCAACGAACCGGACAATCGATCCACTCGCCGCAACACTGCCTGCCAGGCGCCGGCTGGACGTTCGTGAACTCGGGAGTGACCGAGTTCACCGACGCCACGGGCAAGGCGTACTCGGTAGGCGACTATCTCATCACCGACGGAAACTCGAACCAGGAAGTTCTCTACTGGTACCAGATGCACGGGCGCAGTATCGCCAACGACTATAAAGCCAAGCTGTATACGCTGGCGGACTCGATCCGTTACGGGCGCACGGATGCGGCTCTGGTTCGCATTATTACGCCAGTACTTGCGAATGAAACCCGGGACGAGGCGCGCAATCGCGCAATCGCGTTTGCACAACAGATCGTTCCGGATCTACCGGCGTATGTCCCCAACTGAACGTGTCACACCTTGGCGGTTTTCAGGAACGGCACGTCGAAACCCGCTGTCCCCACAAGTACAGGTCGGTCAAGACCGAGAGAAGATGAGGAACGCTTCCATGTTCAAACCGCACGCACTGAATTTCCCCCGGACCGTAGCAGTTGTCGCCACGGCGGTCGCACTCGTTTTCACTGCCGGCTGTAACCGTGATCCAAATGTGCGCAAGCAGAAGTATCTGGAGAGCGGCAAACGTTTCGAGGCCAGCGGAAAATATAGAGAAGCGGCCATTCAGTTCTCCAATGCACTGAAAGTGGACAAGGACTTTGGCCCTGCTCACTACGAGTTGGCAAAAGCTTATATCCAACTCGGCAATCCTATGCCCGCTTACGGAGAGCTGTTGCGGGCGGTGGATCTCGATCCGTCGAACAAGCAGGCTCGCATTGACCTCGGCAACATGTTTCTCGCCGGACATGCGGGCGATCGAGCCGCAATTCAAGCAAAGGCAGTCCTCGCCATGGACGCCAACAATGCGGACGCCTATGCCCTGCTTGCTGGAGTTGCGCAGGCCAAGGGCGATACTTCGGAGGCACTCAAGAACATCCGCCAGGCAATTCAGATCAATCCCAATGAGGCCCGCTACCACGGCGAATTGGCCGTGCTGGAGGCGTCCGACCCAGCGGAAGTGGGCAATGTAGAGCAGGAACTGAACAAAGCTGCATCGCTCGATACCAAGAGCGCAACCCCGCATATCCTGCTCGGGGAAATGTACTTCAAGAAAGGCAACATGCAAGTGGCCGAGCAGCAGTTCGACGCGGCAATTGCCGCCGCGCCCAGGAACATGCAGGCACGACAGGCCCTGGCCGCGCTGTATTTGCACGTCGGAGACAAAGGCAAAGCGGAACAAACCCTGGAAAATGCGGTGACCGACAACCCGGACGAGATCGTCGCCTCCAGGACGCTGGCGGAGTATTACCACGGCCAACAACAGCTTGACCGGGCAGAGTCTGTATTCGGGGACCTGAATTCCAAGTTTCCGAAGAGCGCCGCCGTCAAGATCACCTATGCTCAGGTCCTTCTGGACAAAAAAGACTACGCCAAAGCAACGCCGATCGTGACCCAGTTGATGAAGAGCGACAGCAGCAATCCTGAGGTGCAAACCCTCGACGCATTGGTGCTGCTCAATTCCGGCAAGAGCGACGACGCTCTCACTCTGCTTAAAAACGCAGTCAAGGACAATCACGCGGATTTTCGTACCCATATTCTGCTTGGACAGGTTGCCGTATCGAAGGGCGACGACGCTACCGCCAAGGCGAGCTTCCAGGACGCGGCTAAACTGAGCCCCGGAAACCTGGAGGCGGCCAGTGGTCTGGCGGCTATCGCGCTCAAGCACAACGATGCTCCCTCGCTGATTGAGATCGCAGACAACACGATCGGCACGAGTCCGAATTTTCCACCTGCGTATCTGTGGCGTGGTATGGCCGAGGCTACGCAGAAGGAATACGGCAAAGCGCAAGGCGATTTCCAGACGGTCCTGAAGATGGCTCCGGATGACTCGATCGCTTATTTCGAACTTGGCCAGATTGACCTCCTCCAGGGACACGTCCCCGAGGGTCAGGCGATGCTCGAAAAGTCGCTCGAAAAGAACCCGAACGGAACGCGCGCGCTGGGATTGCTGGTGGCTTACGACCTGCAGGCAAAACAGCCGGAAAAAGCGATTGCGCGCATCCAGGCGCAAATTGCCAAGTCGCCCACTAATAGCGCGTTCTACAGTCAACTCGCCTTTGTTCAGTTGAAGCAGAAAGATGCGCAGGGCGCACTGGCAAGCGCGCAAAAGGCCATGCAGTTGAATCCTGCCGACATTGAAGGGGTGCAAGCGTTTACGCAAGCGCAGATGGCTCTTGGAAACGTCGACTCCGCCATCTCGGTCTGGCAGAACTGGATGGGCTCCCACCCGAATGATCCCGCGGCGCCCCAGGTCCTCGGGTCGCTGGAGGAGACGAAGGGTGATGATGCAAAGGCGATGGACTATTACAACAAGACGCTTCAGCTTGACCCAAACAACGCCGTTGCCTCCAACAATCTCGCCTATATGACGGTTGAAAGCCACGGAAACGTGGACGTGGCGCTCCGCCTGGCACAGACCGCCAGGCGCGTAATGCCGGACTCGCCCCAGACCGCTGACACGCTGGCCTGGGTCTATTTCTTCAAAGGAAACTACGGTGCGGCTCGGGATCTTTTGGAATCGGCCGTGAAGACGAGCCCGGACGATGCGTCGATTAACTATCACCTGGGGATGACCTACTCCAAGCTCAACGACAAGGCCAACGCCCAACTGCGTCTGAAGAAGGCCGTGACATTGGCTCCCGATAGCAAGTCCGGCAAGGCTGCGAGTGATGCATTGAAGAGCCTGTGAAGAAGCAGGACCCGTGCCGTGCTTCGATGGCGGGTCCTCGCCGCTTCCATAGTATGTAGTCGAGGTTTGGATTCTTTGGTGGAGCTGAGCACTACCGAATAGTCCTTGTAACATACTGATTATAAATATTATGCACCTCATATTTTAGCAAAGGTGCCCCCACAGTTGCCCCCAGTCAATGCCTCCCCGGGTCGACGCCTCCCTGGAATGGCGATGACGGGAGGAGCTACAACCCTTGGGGGAGGGAGAATAACCGGGTACTTTAACCGGCATCGCCCAGAAGGCTTGACGCCATATCGAGGAAGACGGTGGGATGTACCGGCTTGGCGATTATCTTGAAGGAGTGCCCCCGCTGACCAGCTACCTCCAGAAGGTCGGTAGTCTCCGCCCGACCGGAAAAAAGGGACGCCGGCATTTCCGGATACTGTGCCTTCAGGGCAATCGCCAAATCGATGCCATTCATGCGGGGGAGATGCACGTCGATAACTGCGAACTGCGGAATCCATTTTTCGATTTCCAGCAGTGCGAGAGCCGCCTCAGCGGACTGAACCGCACGAGTCTCATATCCCGCGCTTGAAAAGACGATGGCAAGGGTCTCGGCGATGATAGGCTCATCGTCAATCACCAGAACTTTCGCCTTGCCAGTGGGGGCCGCCATGTGGCTTTAGGATGCTGCTCATAGAGGGCACGTTGCCCCATGCCCGACAAGCCCCCTACTCGCGCTCATGCGGCAAGCCAATCTCAGAGTCAGAGGGCATCATCTGGGCTTGGGGCAGCGTGGCGTGCAGGAGCGCGGCGGAGTACAACGCAGTCTTGCCGTCCTCGAAACCGACGACTATGCCGCCGTCTATGCGGTCGGAGAAAATGACTCGTGCCTCGCGACGGCCATCCATGAGAAATGATGCCATGCAAGGTGCGGAGCCGTCTGTCTGTCAGTCAACGAAGCCAGTCTAAAACAGGCTATTGCGGCCCTAATTGCATCCAACAAGATTATGTTCATTAGGGAGATGCTGCGCACCATCCGACTCCACGCAAAGAGTGCAAACTGGGCTGGCGTCAGAAAACAGCTTCGTCCTCTATTCTCTGGGCTAACTCATTGGACATGCCTCACCTGCAGTGGCTTCAAAGGTCCATCGGGAATACGTTATTGCGCGGCTTGCTGGGCGAATATGAAGTGACCCGACAGCGCAACTGAAAGGCTCTGGCGCGTATCCTTCCTCGAAGGGATAGGCCCTCGTATCAACTCAGCTTCCTCATTCTCTGTAGGGCTCGATATTTCAAACCGTGTGGATCTTCCAGAAAGTCGGATGAATTGCCGTGAGGCTCGGTCTTATGTAGCTTTCTTGACATAGCATGAGGCCGTGTTGCGTCTAGAATGTGATCGCAGCTAAACCGCCATTGTTCAGAGACGCCATTCGTTCCCATGCGTTCTTTGCGAACTGAGGCACGTGCAAAGGACTAAAGATGAACCGTCAGAGCACCAATCTCTTCCTAGCCTCGCTTTCACCGGTCAACTACCAAGCACTGATCCTACTTTCAACCTCAGTTGAGTTGCCTCTTCATACGGTGCTGTACGAAGAAGACCGCACCCCGCGTTATGCGTATTTCCTTACCTCCGGCCTCGCATCCGTCGTAACGCCAATGTCGAATGGCGAATCGGTGGAAGTTGGCTTCATCGGACGTGAGGGCGTTGTAGGAGGTTTGCAACTCTTAGGTCCGGCTCCGCTCTCCACTCGATGCATGATGCAGCTTTCCGGCAGTGCGCTCAGAATCCAATACTCCGAACTGAAAAAGGTATATACAACCTCAGACGAAATACGTCTCCGCATACTGGAGTTTGTGCAGCAACAGGCCATCATGACGAGCCAGATAGCGGGCTGCAACCGGCTTCACAATTCGGAACAGAGACTAGTGCGGTGGCTTCTCGCGGCTCAAGATCGAACGCAATCTGATGTTTTGAAGTTCACCCACCAATACCTCGCAGAGATGATTGCGTCACAGAGAACAGCCATCACAGTCATCGCTGGAGAGCTTCAGGAACGGGGCCTAATCAGATACAGCCGGGGGAGCGTTCACATCCTGAATCGAGACGGCCTGGAAAAAACGGCCTGCGATTGCTACGCGATTATCAAACGACTGTACGTCAACCTTTACGGTCGGGAGGCGCCTATTACGGTTCTATCTGTCTAGCTGGTTGGTTCAGTCTCATCCGGGAGTTCGAGTAACTCTTGGGCCTGAGGCAGCGTTGCGTATAGGAGATCGGCTGGAAAGAGGGCACACTTTCCATCTGCGAACGTGATGACAATGCCGCGGCTCACAATCTCGGCGTATTTCACTCGGGAGTGTGTAGCGCTTTCCATTGCACACACAGATGCGCGAATCGATTAAAACGTTGGCACAGCAAGGAAGCCCAAAGTTGAGGATTTATGCGAAGCTGTCAAGTCCGCGTGAAGGGAAACTCTGCGAAATTCGGTCACAAACAAGCCCGGCGCGAGCCGGAGAGTCGAGTTGCACGCTCTACCAAAGTACCTTTTTCAGTAGTGCCGAGTTCGGCTGAAACGAGACCTCATGCCAAGTTCCACTAATCCGGGCCGAATCCTCCTATTTGGGAGAGACAGGTCGCTGCTGGACACCCGCGCTCTCGTATTGAAGAGTGCGCGTCTAGCCGTCGACATCGCCACCGATATTGACACGTTCAAGACGCGGATCGCCGCCCCTGAGACTCCGTATGACGGGGTTATTTGTTGCTATACGACCCCGGCAACTGAGTGCGAAGAAGTCGCTGCCATAGCTGATCGATCGCAGATACCCGTGTTGCAGCTAGACGGTGCCGTGCAACCAACCTCCTTGATAGCTCAGGTGACGGCGTTGCTTTCTGGACGGTCATAGCAATGAACCAGCGCCTTGCAAGGTGTACTCCGTGAGTTGAAAACCCCTCTCCCGCGATAAGCGAAAGAGAGGAGAGGCCGCTATTGCTGGGCCGAATCGTGCGAATGTCCTAACACAGCTACAGAGCCAGCTTTCCATTCGAACGAACTCTCAATGGGGAGTACCACTAGAATCCATCGCCCCCGCCGCAAGCTCAATACCACTTCTGCGCGTCGCCAGTTCTCGTTTAGCTTGGGCAGCGCATGATCCAGATAGCCACCTAGCTTCGCACCGGGCTGAATTCTGCCATCAAGAGCAGTGTCTCTGAGGTGTCTATATCGAATGACCGCTCAGCTTCCTTTCGCAGATCATCCTCGATACCTGCGATGTCATGGCCCGTCAGCATGTGAATGACCAAGAACAGCCGAATGGCTATCCAGGGTCCAACCCAATGGAACGTAGAACCGGCGTCCGTCCTAGCCGTCACAGAGACGTCAAGGGGTACCCGGGTGCGCGGAACCACCATAATGCGGTAAACCATGGATCAACAGAGTCTAGCAGCATAAACAGACGTTTGAGCACTCCGCGATTTGGCGTGCCTGCCGGCACGAGCATCGGGGCGGTTTTTTTGCATCTCACACATTGTTGACTCGTGTTCGCAATATTTGGAGGGCCGCCCATTGAACCATTCACACGACGAAACTCCAGCGCAGATGGTCCAGGAGATGGCCAGGTCGGTTGAGATTATCGTCAATCTTATTTTTCTCATCACTAAGGATTCGAACAGACCCGCGCAAGTCCGCAAATATGCAGCATTGGCCGATGAGCCCATCAGATGTTTATTCGGCATTATCGAACGCGAACGCCACCGAAGAGGACAGGCTTGAGTCACGGCGCACGAGGGACCGGTTTGCCTCAACGCTTGTAATCTCCGCGTCTATCATAGTGACCGTCCGGCTTGCGAGAGACCAGAACATCAGGCAGCCATCGCCCAGGCTCCCGGCGCTGAATCCTAGGACATGGAGAGCCGAGACTCCAAGATCCTTTGGCGGTCGCGCCGGGTCGAGCTATTGGGCTTTGGCGGACTCGGGAACACTCTTACCGGTCATGCGGACCGACTTGTCGACGATCGAGTATAGGAGCTGGTCGTGGTCGGCTTTGGCCTGGGCTTTGATGTAGGCTCCGGCCCGGCGGCCGACGGCAGGATCGTCTGGGAGCGTGAGGTTCCGGTTGTGGGCAGAAATTTCAGCGAGTTCCTTGATTATCTCGAAGAAGTTTGCCTCATCCTTGCCACTGAGGATCCATGCCTGGTGGACCGTGGCCGTGATGATCTGGTCGGTAGTCCAGTTGTGCGGAGCGGTGGATTCGCGAGCTGAGATGTTGTCGCCGGATGGAGGGGTCTGCTGGGCGCGCACGGGGTGAGCAAGAACGGCGAGGGCGAGCGAGAGAGCGGCGATCCGAAGGGCGCGGGAGATCATGTTGGTCATCCTTTCTTGTGGTACTGAGTCGGGGGCGACCAAGTTTGGGTCGCAGGCTGGTGGCTAATAATTATC
>Ga0207416_1000280_pt1 | contig 91801 bp, 73 predicted proteins | sample PaiPotPPM11metaG_FD_184107 | JGI IMG/M metagenome (GOLD analysis project Ga0207416, IMG submission 184107) | Iron sulfur acid spring bacterial and archeal communities from Banff, Canada, to study Microbial Dark Matter (Phase II) - Paint Pots PPM... ... | reverse complement strand
TGGCTGGACCGCTAGTGAGCCAGTTGGGGGGCCACCTCCAGAGCTGGGTAGCTACGTCCAGAAAGGAGAAGCGCTGAAAGCATCTAAGCGCGAAGCCGCTCCCAAGATGAGTTTTCCCACTCTAAAGAGTGAAGATCCCAGGAAGAAGACCTGGTAGACAGACGACGCGTGGAAGCTTGGTAACGAGTGAAGCGGAGTCGTGCTGATGATCGAACGGTTTGTTTGCCATCAGGTGAGTGCTCATCTGTTTTGATCATGCCAGCTTCTCGCTCGGCAAAAATGAGGAAAGAATTGAAGGTTGGGTTTGCTTGGTTGAAGAGCAAACCCTCTTTTGTTTGTTATAATAGTAACTGCTCAAGTGCTCCCACAGACAATCCAAGCGAGCCACTGCAGGCGGCGAGGTGACCTGAGTAGTTACGTTATAATATGTTAGGAAGAAACTCTTATGCTCATTGATTTCCATACACACATATTTCCTCCTGATGTGTGTAAACATCGTGAGCGGTATTGTGCACGTGATTCCTGGTTCGCATCTTTATATAGTAACCCCCATACATGTCTAGCCACTGCCGAAGATCTGATTGCAGAGATGGATATATCAGGGATAGATGTCTCGGTTACTTTTTCCTTTGGCTGGACTGACTACGGCTTGATTGAGGAATGTAACAGCTACGTTATCGACGCGATGCGCCGCTACACTGGTCGCATCTATGGTATGGCTGTATCACTACCGACATCTGGTGCACGTGCTGTGCGTGAACTGGAACGTTGTGCCTCTGCTGGCATGATCGGGTTGGGCGAACTGATGCCACATGGGCAGGGTTACAAACTGAGCGATATCAGCCTCCTCACCCCATTGATGGAAGTCGTACGTCATTATCAGTTGCTGGTACTTGCTCATTGTAGTGAACCTGTCGGCCATATTTATCCCGGCAAAGGCGATGTTTCTGTACAGGATATTGTTACTTTTCTAACGGCCTTCCCTGATATTCGGTTTATTGCTGCCCATTGGGGAGGAGGATTGCCTTTCTACTGTCTGATGCCAGAAATCCAGCGCATAGTCTCCCATGTATGGTATGATACGGCTGCGACCATTTTTCTCTATCGTGATACCATCTTTCCTGTAGTCGTACAACTGGTTGGGGCGGACCGTATTCTCTTTGCCAGCGATTATGGCCTATTACGCCAGAAACGTGTTATCGACCACATTAGACAGGCGGACCTGGATGCTGCTTCGCTAGAGATGATCCTGGGTAAAAATGCCCAGAATTTGCTGGCCCTATGCTCCACACAAACATAATTCCTGACATTTGTGGTGCTATATATGTCTAAAGGTTTCATCATATGCGAGTTGTTTCATTGGCAAGCGGTAGTACTGGCAATGCTTTGCTGATCGAAGCTGGGCCACAAGCTCGTACTAAGCTCCTGATCGATGCTGGACTGAGTGCTCGTCTCCTTACACGACGCCTCCAATCTGTCGGTGTTCGCCTATCTCAACTCCAGGGAGTGTTAGTGACTCACGAACATAGCGACCATGTCCTTGGATTGCCGATGCTGGTGAAACACTACGCTATTCCAGTGATATCTGACCCTCGTACCTTTGCTGCCATTGAAGAAAGCATACGGACTGGTGGCTGGCGCACAGACTCTGGCAGACTAGTCTTTACAGGAATCGAGGGCGGAGCTGAGTCTGAGGCTATTTCCCAGGCTGCTGCTTTTCGCCAGTCTATTACAGAGTACGTAGCCAATGGTGAGGAACTGCTGAGCAAACAGGAGACGACAAGTCTATTATTAGAAGCAACTATTGAGCATTCTCTACCTGTAATGCATGCTATTGCATTACCTGTCGGTTCACAGTGCACTATCGGAGATGTTACCGTAACATCTTTTCCAGTATCGCATGATGCTGTAGCACCCTGTGGCTATTTGGTACAGGGAGGAGGTTGTCGTGTATGTGTTGTTATTGATAGTGGTGAAGTAACTCCTGCAATGCTCAAACTAATGCAAAAGGCGGATCTACTTATTCTTGAGTCAAATCATGATCGTGATAGGCTTAGACGTGGTCCCTATCCCTGGTCGCTCAAAAAGCGTATCTTGAGTTCCACTGGGCATCTCTCCAACGACCAAACGGCAGATGCAGTGCTACGTGCTTGGCGCAAGGATCGTATTCGCTGGCTCTGGCTGGCACATCTAAGTCGTACGAATAATACTCCTTCGCTAGCCCTGGATAGCATTCATATGCACTTGCAAGGCACTCATGTTAGTCTCTCTCATACTCATATCTCCGCTCTGCCTCCAGGTATGGGCCCTGTCTGGGACTCAACTCAGCTCTGGCATATTTCTTCATCAGAGGTTTCTAGACGCCCCAAAAGCTAATGGCAAGGCCAATGAGTGTATTCATCAAGGTCCTCCATAAAAGCTATTCAATCTATCTTACTCTTCTGGACTGTTTGTCTACAAGGTGTTTAACGATATTTTTTTGCTACAAGAGCCCCTATATGTCATCTATATTGTAACAAAGCGCGTATCTATAAGTGAGCGCTGTTGCTATGGCGCTACTGCCTGACTTCTGCTAAAATGGTGTTGCATCTGATTCGCATTGGGTAGAAGAGGAACTCCGTCTCTGCAATAAGCCTACCTATATAATATTCTTATCTGCTGATGCTAAATCTTTAGTGTTAAAACAAATAGAGGATATGTGGTTTTTATGCTTGACGACAGAGTCTTTCTTAAGTAATATGATGGGAACTGGAGGGAATGCAATCATGCAACGAGATTTCCTAGTAGAGTGCCGTAGTTATGATAAGACGCTGCGCGGGTCATGGCAAGCGTATAAACTGAATAGTAGTATCCGGTTAGGTGATGAAGAACTGACCTACGAGATAGGTGAGTGTGAGCGCTTGTGGTTGCCTGCTGGTACTTCAATGAATTGGAGCAGTGGAACACGCCCATTGCGCAATAATTGCCTACAGGTGTTTTGGCCTCAACGTTGGTATATGCTTAGTGCATTCTACAATGATCGAATGCTGATGCATACCTATGCAAACATTATTCAACCAGCAGCCATTGATGAGAAACGCCTATCCTATGTCGATTTAGAATTGAGCATTTTGGTCAAGCCGGACCTTTCCTATGAAATACTTACTCAGGCAGAGTTCGAACATGCAGCTGATCTATTGCGCTACAGTGAAGAGACACGTATTGGAGCTTCAGAAGCACTTCGTGCATTAACGAGTGTTATTCAGCGCAGTGTTGGGATTTTTGTCACTATTCCTTATCAACTCAATCATACTGATTTTCACGCAGCTTATTGTAAGGACTGATAATGCTGTTTTGTATTGTCTGTTGGGGAAGTTTGTGATGCCCAGGCGTATTGACCATGTGGCTATTATTGTACGCAACATCGAGCAGGCACTAGCTTTTTATCGGGATATCCTGGGTATAATACCGGGAGAGATCAGAGACGTACCAACCGAGCAGGTACGTATTGCCTTTCTGCCACTAGGAGGTCCCAGTGGCACTGAAATTGAGCTAATTGAACCGATCTCGCCCGACTCCAGCCTCGCAAAATTCCTAGAGAAGCGCGGCGAAGGTCTCCACCATATCTGCCTCGAAGTTGATGATATTGAGGTTGCTCTGCAAGAAATGCAAGAGCGAGGTGCTCCTGTGTTGGATCAGCAGCCACGTTTTGCCGCTGAAGGACGTGCTATTTTTGTGCATCCCAAAGGGACGAATGGCGTGCTTTTAGAGTTGCTCGAAAAGAGCACCATATAAAGTGGCAGATCTTTATATACATTTTGCAGGTCAATGGTACTTATTAGGCTATTTGAGTAGGCAAATGGTAGCCATAGAAATGTGGGGAAGCCAATGAGCCAGCACGATTCCGCTGATCATCATAGCCACGAAGATGAAGAGCAGACAGGGTTACTTCTTGGTCGTGGCCTATCCATTCACCGAATTGAAGCTCTGGCGGATGGTGTCTTTGCCGTAGCCATGACCTTGCTGGTATTCAATGTGCAGTTCCCAGATGCTAAGAAGTGGCAGGGAGCTACCAATATTGGGGATGTTGTGCGTGCCATCTTTTTTGATAATGGTCAGGGACCTGTCCTGATCGCCTACGTGATGAGTTTTGTGCTGCTGGGTGTGTACTGGGTGAGCCATCATGTTCTATTCCAATATATCAGGCGTGCCACTCGTATATTATCTTGGATTAATATCTTCTTCCTCTTACTTATTTCCTTTGTTCCTTTTACCACGCGTTTAGTGGGAGTGTATTATTGGGCTAATGATGTAATAAGTCGGGCTGTTGTAATTATTTACGGTGTGCATCTCATACTCATTGGTGGCTTTGTCTATCTCAACTTGTGGTATGCCACTCATCATCATGGCCTCATGGATGAAAATATTGATCCGCATATAATGCAGTCTGCTGCACGTAGAATTCTGATGGGACCTGCTATTTGTCTAGTAGCATGTCTCTTATCATTCTTCAATACCAGATTAAGTGTGATCTGTTATTTGTTAATCCCTCTATGCTATATTGTACCCGGCCATATTGACCAACATTGGGGGCTGACTATCTCGCATTACAAGCATAAGCGTCTGTGAATGAAAATGTGGAGGAAAGAGTATTGGAAAGTGATGCTTGTGCTGCAGAGCAGTGATGTTATCGAGCCTCTCCAAAATAGTGGTGGCTATTAGGCACTCTACTATAGGGTCTAGTCAGTTGCTTATAATTTGGTGCTCAGTAGCTGAACTGGCCAACCACGTGTCAATCGTTGTTTTGAAGCTCTACAATCGCTCGAAGATGCATTCTGTGAATCCCGAAAGTCCCTTCAGGATAGCCTTGAAGTTGTGTAAGGCTGCTCTTTCGCTGGTGAGCACTTAATGCGGCCTGTCTCGAAGCGATTGGCGGAGCTATCCTAAATCGGAGCTAAATACTCTAACAATGCCTTGAATCCGATCAAATGCGTCATGAATTCTGGAGGCTGTTCGGACTTTCATCGGTTGTGGTAATGCATTTTGTTGAAAATAGCCAATCTCAGCAATTTCGGCGTTGGGTTGCCATCCATCGTATCCTAATATCCTCAGTCGAAAGAAAAGAACATAATCGTCCATCCAGGGCAAGCAATAAACACCAATTAGATGCTCGACCTCAACCCGATAACCGGTTTCCTCATAGGCCTCACGTTGAGCCGCTTGAAACGGCGATTCACCACGTTCAATCCCACCGCCGGGAGTTGTCCAAGTTCGATCTCCATAATTGCGTTTCACACATAGGATACGACCTTGGTCGTCAAAAATAGCACCAAAAGCGCTGACCTTCATACACCTACTCGCTGTTGAATCTTCTCCAGCAATCCTTGCTTGCGCAGACTGTGGATGCTAGAAAAAGCGTCGCTCATTTTGAAATAACGACACTTTTCGGAGGCAACTTCGACTGCGAACTGCGTACAAGTCTGCATCAGCCGTCGGCTTTCATGAGCACTGCTACGATTAGTGCCTTCACCTAGTTGAACGAGTGCGTATGAAAAAGCACCGCGAAACACGTCTCCAGCACCGACCGTGCTTTCAACTTTTTTATAGTCAAAATCGCTCGTCGGTGTGCAGTAGATGCCTTGACCAATATTCAGATCGATTGCTAAGGCACCATAATGGTGTAGAGTCGTAATCAACCACCTACGTCCATTACGTCGTCCTGCCCAAATACGCCCATTCTTCAGCCAGTCAGGTTTAACTCGAAACCACTCTCCCGCCGGAGCACATAGGTTGAGTAATTCTTCAATAGCCTTAGTCTCATGCTCAAATTCAACTGTGACAAAGTAATTGTCATAAGCATATTTAGCGAGTTCACCAGCTTTTTTATCGGTTTGGGGCAATACATTGCGTGCAAAGAACGGAAAAGCTGCCGTGAGAACATTGATATAGCCATTAAGCGCGTTTTCAACGACCAGACCACGACTACCACCACCACCTGTTTCATAAAGAATATCAACGTCAGCCCGTTTATTAGCAAGATCTCGGAGTATCTCCTGATGCTGTACTAAAGCTCCAATCGCGTTACTGTTTTCTGCACTGTAGGGTTGTGCGAGGAACTTGTCAAAGTAGACCAACCGCAAATTTCGTTGATGTGAGCTAAGTTGCGCTTCGAGTTGCTCTAAAGAATTTTCATCTAACTGTAACCGCGTAAACGAGCGATCCATGAATATCCGCTGACCTGGATAGATGCCTTCATGACTGATTCCATCATGTACAAGTACTGTTGAATGCCAGGTATGTCCTGCATTTTGGCTGATGCCATCGGCATCGATTCTAGAATTGTCGCAAAATTGAAGAATTTCCTCGCCAAAGAGATCACTGGCTTTCAAAATTGAAATAATTGAAGTCGGATGTTGGACCGTCGTGTCCAGTTCGACAAAGGTCTTCACAGCGGTGAGCGCGGCACCCCCAGGATACTCTTCGGCCTCGAAGCTAAAATTGCGCCTACCTTGCGTTGGTAGCACAAATGAGTCTTCGCCCGCATTTCCTCTATAACGCAAGCGTCCAACTGTGTTGTGGGCAGTCAAACCGATAGCGATGAACCGTGGTGAACAAACTAATTGATGGGTCTCAGCGTAGTCACTAATTTCCTGTGCATACTGTTTGCCCACATCCGGGAATAGCTGCATAAGCGCATAGGCCATGCCGACATAATAATGCGCATTTTCAGCTCGACGTGGCATATTTATCGTTAGTGGAATAATATTATGGCTTTTAGCATATAGTGCCTCCTGTTGACTTAATCCGTATGTCAGGTAGTACGCAGGACACCTGCTTTGGCGAGATTTATTCAACACGGACATGAAGGCTGTGTCGAGTGGGTTGAGCGACTTGCCGATAATCAGCAACGTTTGACCCAGGGCATTCACAACTGGGTGTAAAGGCCGTGTCAATTGTATGGCACGCTCTTCGAAATCTTCGCCAGCTATAACGACCGTTTGTTCAGCGTTCTCGGCGACAATATCTGGTGGAAATGTATAGTTTGCCTCATGAGGATGGTCTGGTCTCAAGGATCCATTGATTTTATAGATGGGCAGCGCCTTCGCACGTTGCTGAATTCCATGGGCGACAATTGCCTCCCAGTCTTGTTGGTGAGTTGTTGCGGCGCGTTCAAGTTGGAGATCGCAATTGGTAGTGATGATAGACTTCGGTTGCAAATCTAGTAAGAACTGATGGAGTGGGCTTGGGGCAAGCGGTAGCAGCAATTCAATATTCAGTTGTTTGATAATTCTATTTCGTACATCTTTGTGTTGCGTGCACATGGCTTGAGCGATTACAAATAGCACTAAATCAGGGTCTGCGTTGCGGGACAGGGATTCCTCACTAAGGGGCACGAGCAAATCCAATGCAGTTCTTAAGGCTCGCTCCCATCCAACATAAGAAGACTCTGGCGAATTTTGCCTATCATTTCTCAGAAATGCGGAAAACTGAGTGAAACTATTGCCTACTAAAATGGATAAAGAACTTTGACGCTGGGCTTCCAAAAGGTCATTTTGTGCACGAGAGATTGTAGATGAGTCTGAAAGAAAAGTCTTGCTGTCGATCAACCACATGATAAATTTCTGAGCCTCCGTATATCATAAAAGCACAACTTAAAACCGGATATTTTGCGATCAGGATAAACGCACTATAGAAGTAAGGAGAACCGAATCTGCTTACTGACCTGCTTAGGGGCCTTCCGTCAATAAGGTGATCATCCATCTTGGGTTTTGATGGTATAGTTCCTTTCAGGTTATTCCCGGAAGGGCCCTTACCTCTTTTTTGCAAGGTTGAGTGAGCGGACAGCAGTACCTTTCCCCATTTCTAGGTGGATCTTCTGAGTTTCTCTAAGGTAGGCATCTCACTCGGTAAAATCGTAATCTCCCCCGTACCCATCGCTGTTTCAACTGCTCTTATGGTCTGTACCATCTGAGAGAGTTCATCCGGCTCTAGAGATACTGCCTGATCCGTACCCCACATTTGCCGACTGAGTGTTATATGTCTCTCGACCATTATACTACCTAAAGCGACAGCTGCAAGTGATACCCATATACCGGACTCATGACCAGAATAACCCACTGGATATGGAAAACCTGTTTTGAGTGTCTGGATAGCATTCAGATTCACCAGTTCAAGGGGACATGGATATATACTTTTACAGTGAAGCAATATGAGATTACTAGAGTCAAGTACTTCGACTGCATGCCTGATCTGTTCAAGAGTAGACATTCCTGTAGATAAAATAAGTGGACGTTTAGTCTGACCACAGTATTTTAAAAGGCAATCATAGGTTAACATAGGAGATGGAATTTTGTAACATGGGGGGGCGAGCTGTTCCATGAAATCGACCGATGCTTCATCCCAGACCGAAGCAAAACAATCAATGTTATGTCGTTTGCAATAACGGAAAATCTCCTTATAATCCTCAAAGCCAAACTCTAAACCACGTTTAAGCTCGCCATTTGTATTTCCAAAGGGGTTCGGGCGAGGCCTAGCCAATTCTTCGGGCGTATAAACAACCTCTATGGTCCGCTTCTGAAACTTCACTGCATCACAGCCAGCTTTTACCGCTACATCAATAAGCTGCTTAGCAATATTGAGATCTCCATTGTGGTTGATACCCAACTCTGCCACGATATAACAAGGAGAATCACCGCCAATGTTTTTCTTTCCAATTCTCATTGCATAACCTTTCATGCGTTTCTATTACAGAATGTGAAATGCCTATGCCACAAGTAGGCAATTTCGAGCCGCCAACTTTTTTGCAGGTATATCAAGGTCGAATTTCGATATCATGGTTTAACAACCAATACTTATGTTCATTATTAATTAATTATTAAGGTTTTGTTGCAAATCTCGCACTAGTATAATCCATCAATCTAGTGCTGTAAAGTAGTGTCCTCATGGTCTCATGGTTATCATAGTTGCCAGCAGTTTCACAGGTAGAAGTTTTGCAATATGTGTGTTGCACATATTTTAAGCTCCGTAGCAGGGTAAAATGTCCCCGACGTTGGCTAATGATCGTTTTGTGATCAGTATCATGGAAGATCAAAGAAAAACTAATATTGTCGGGAATCGTGTGCGTGAAGCCCGTTTAAATGCAAAGCCACCAATCAGACAGGAAGACCTTGTGGCTCGGCTGCAAGTTCAGGGGCTTGAATACATGGATCAGGCAAAGATATCTCGAATTGAAAGCGGTGCCCGCCCCGTGTATGACTATGAAGTTGTCGAGCTTGCTAGAGCATTGGATGTCTCGGTCAACTGGTTGTTATCCGAGCAAAGTTGAAACTTGATGAGGCCTAACAAGAGTGAAGCTATTCTTACTGCTGAGGGATAGGATCAGCATGGATGAGCATCGGTAGTTTGAGTCTGGTTAACCCAGCAACCTCAACCCTTGGAGAAGGATATAACACCATTTCTTGTAGGAGTTAAACGTTTTCGTCATGGCAATGCATCAGGACCCGGTCAGCATATTTATTTCTTCTATTGATGAAGATAAATTGCTACTTCGAAAACTGGAAACCCATCTGAGCATGCTCAAGCACCAAGGGCTGATCTCAACTTGGGACAATCGACAGATCGTTCCAGGCACGGACAAGGTCAAGGAGATTGATCAACGGTTAGAGCAGGCATCAATCATTCTTCTGATGGTGAGTGCTGACTTCCTAGCTTCCGACTACTGTTATGAGATGGAAATGCAACGGGCATTGCAACGACATAAGGCTGGTCAGGCCCGCGTGATTCCCATCATTATTCGTCCTGTTGACTGGAAAAGTGTCCCCTTCGCACATTTGCAGCCCCTACCAACTACAGCCAAAGCGATCACCACCTGGAGCAATCAGGATGAGGCATGGGTCGATGTGGCACAAGGTATCCGCAAGGCTCTTGAAGAGTTTCTGAGAGACGAGGGTAAGAAAGAAACATCAGATAGCTATATGAGCTTCATGGATAGGTTTGTTGCACAGGTCTTGCCCGGAATCGATTCGACTTTGGGCTATGATCTGTTGAAAGCAGCATGGGAGCGTTACACCCAACGTTCTTGGCAAAAACTCTACTTGGATGCGACCCAGCTTGCATTCGATGAGGCAAAGCCAATTCTTGCACGCTATGCGGGCACTGATAACGAGATTACGCTCAACCAAGACGCACTATTGCAAGTTCTTCGCCAGGATTTCAGCACAACACTAGAGACTCAACCTCACTCAAAACTAACTTCAGACCGATTTTTGAGCTTATTCGGGGCGGCGATGCAATCCCATAGCGTGGTTGAAATTGGTGGCAATCACTTGCCTTCAGACGGATATTCGACATGGGTTGGTATCATCATTTCACATGCTCGTGAGATATTCCGACAGTCCGTCTACAATGATGTACCCTCGTTTAACCGCGTGTTGCAAGAGACAGTTGAAGCTAACTTTGAAGTAAGGAAAGATGCTACAGCGCTTTTAGAAAATATATGGCGAACTCTCGACACGAATTTTGCGTTGAAGCTTCGCTTGCTTCACCGAGTTACGAAGGAAGAAGAAAATTATAAACGTGAAAATAAAATTTTGGTTCAATTTGTGCAACAACGTGCAGGTAGTACCGCTACTCAGCCTCGTAAGATTCGAGTATTCCTGTCGTCCCCAAGCGACGTAAACACGGAACGAAAAAACGCACAATTGGTGTGCGAACGACTTCAAAGAGATGCTGTTCTAAAGCTATTGATAGAGCTTGAAATTGTCGCGTGGGACCGCCATGAAGGTGTCGTTCTATTGGCGAGTCAAACGCCTCAGCACAGTGTCAACCTGCAATTACCCCGTCCCTCCGAATGCGACATTGTGGTGGTAATGTTATGGTCGCGTATGGGCACTCCTATGCCGTCTTCTGAGTTTAAGAAACCAGATGGAACAGCCTATCTTTCTGGCACCGAATGGGAGTTTTACGATGCAGTTCGCGAGTTCAAAAGGTCTGGTTGCTTACCCCTCGTGCTACTTTATCGCCGCATACAAGAGCGAATGGTTGGGCTGCACGATCCCCAAAGGGCGGAAATAGAACGACAGCAAAGACTGGTTGATAAATTCTTTGACAGTCTAAGTACCTCTGATGGCGCGATGACGAGCGGCTACAATTCCTACACAACCCAAGAGCAATTCCAAAACAATCTGGAAGTGCACCTCCGTCAAGCGATAGCCTTGATTCTGGAGCGCGAAAGTCATCCCCCAGCCGTCCAAGCCGAGCCAGTTGAAACTGCCGCCGAGCCAGCGTGGAACGAACCCCCCTTTCCCGGACTACGAACTTTTACGCGAAACGACGCACCAATCTATTTTGGTCGAGAACAAGAAATCGAAGAATTGGTTACCCGAGTTCAGGAAAATCGTCTGACTGCCGTGGTAGGTGCAAGCGGTTCAGGAAAATCGTCACTGGTTTGGGCTGGGCTTGTTCCTCGTCTTGCGGACAATGTCGAAGTGGTGTGCTTTACTCCTGCTGAAATCAGCGATGATCCGTTTGTAGCAATGGCTACCGCGATGACCAGCATGTTGCGAGAAAAATACGGGAGAGTGGAAAAGAAGGCCAATGACCTTTGGCGCGAGCTTTCCGACGAAACAACACCGCTTGACGAAATCTGTGTTTGTGTACTCCAAGCAGGAAAGACAACTTCCATTGAAGCAGATGATGAACCAATCCAGCCAAAGGAGCTGCTCATTTTCATTGACCAATTCGAAGAGTTGTTTACCTTGGTCAAAATCAGCTCACGTGACGCATTTGTCAGGGCTATCACCCAGGCGCAAGGTGCTCAACATTTTCGCGTAATACTGACCATGCGAGCCGAGTTCTACCATGAATGTCTAAAATGGGAAAATTTGTCGCAATTACTACAAAATGGAGTTTATCCTCTTCCTGCTCCTGGACTGCAAGCGCTTTATCGAATGATTGCTGACCCTGCACGTATAGCAGGTTTTCTCTTTGACCGCGATCTCCCTGAAATGATTTTGGTGGATGCCAGTATCAACCCGGGGGCGCTACCATTGATGGCCTATGCACTTCGCGAGCTATATGACTACTCAAAGCGCCACAACGATCGTCGGCTAATGCTATCCAACTATCAAGAAATTGGTGGTTTAGCAGGAGCTATCGGAAAGGTAGCACAAAGACTATTCCCTGTACTAAGCGCTCCGCTGCAGGAATCCTTATATACTGTGTTTCTCAAATTACTTACAGTTAATGATCAAGGCATTGTAACCCGCAAACGTGCTAACCGGGATGACTTCACACCTTCACAGTTACAGCTTGTCGACAGACTCATCAAGGGGCGTTTGCTCGTTTCAGGTGCTGATAATAAGAAAGATACTACCATTGAAGTTGCGCACGAAGCGTTGTTTTCAAGCTGGAATGTGTTAAGTGAATGGCTGGCTCAGACGCGAGACCAGCAGATCCTCGTCAGACAAATGCGGGAAGCAGTACTGAACTGGAAGAAAGCCACTCCAGAACAGCGGGATGGTTTGCTATGGCACGGTGAACGGCTGAAAAATGCCAATGCCGCCATTGACTGTCTTCAGATCAGAGATCAGCTAACACTGGACGAAGCAGAGTTCTTGTTTCCAGAAGTCGCACGGTTAGTCGAGAAACTCATGTCTGTTTCATTAACTCATGATGACCGAGAGGATATTGGTCATCAATTGAATCGCATTGACGACACAAGACCAGGCGTTGGGTTGCGACCGGACGGCTTGCCTAATATAGTGTGGTTCAAGGTTTCTATGGGTGAAGTTCATCTGGATGGTATTGATCATGTGTTCGTTATTGATCCATTTTACATATCGCGCTATACAGTCACATTTTGCCAATTTCAAGCATTCGTAGATGACCTCAATGGCATACAAAACATGGACTGGTGGAACCCCTTGGAACGATCTTACCCCGATATTGCCCGACAGAGGTTCAGATACGACAATTATCCGCGCACTCACGTGAACTGGTTCCAGTCGGTCGCCTTTTGTCATTGGCTCAACGCAAAGTTACCCAAAGCCGACTTACCTGAGGGAGGACAAATTGATTGGACAATCCGCCTTCCGTGCGAGTGGGAGTGGCAACAAGCTGGTTATGGAGGTCAGGTCGGCGTTTCCTACCCGTGGGGCGGTTGGAAAGAGGGCGAGGTGCTTTGTAATGACCAAGAAAGCGAATTCAATAAGCCGATTGCCGTTGGGATGTATCCTCACGGCAATGCCTTTGGGGCGCAAGGCGTGTCAGATATGCTTGGCAATGTCGCGCAGTGGTGCCATAACTGCTTCGAAAATCCGCTGGAAACCGGGCTTAAGGGAATGAAGCGGCGGGCGGTTCGCGGATGCGATTTTTCGCAGAGTGCGATTAGTGCGAATCTGACCTTCAGAAGCGCATTGGACCCAGCGAAGATTGAAGACGCAATCGGATTTCGGGTTGTGTATGCACCTATTCGAAATTTAAGCGTGTAGGTTACGCTCTCAATAGGGAACGTACGGACACAACGTAGTCCAAGGACACATTGTTCAACATGCTTTTAGCGTACTGCTGCCGATGCTTGCGCAGCTACAGCTAGACTGGCATAGTCTCCAATTTGCTCTCCAAGCCCAGCTGCGAGAATCTGACAATGCTCCAATGCTCCTGGTAATGCTTCAAGGCGCAAAGCAGCACGCATGGCAGGCTCAAGCAATGCTTGTTGACGCAGATAGATGCTGCCCAAGATAATTCGTTCCGGGTTCAATAGGTCGATCAACACTGCTATCCCCTGACCTAGTCGTTGCCCGACCATAGACCAGATTTCGTGAGCAACAGGATCTCCTTCCTGTGCCGCCCGCCCAACCGCCTCGGCTGTCACCTGATCAAGTGTTGCATCTGTCGGGCAATAGCTCGTTGGCGTTCCACGTGTGAGGTATTCGTTGGCGATGGAGCGAGCCAGTTGAGAAATACCACCACCACTGCACCACCCCTCGAATGAGCCAGCTTTGCCATAGCCAACTGGTCCCTCTGCCGTTAGACGCAGATGTCCCACTTCGCCAGCCAAGTTGCTATTGCCACTGTAGAGATGTCCATCCAGTATCAATCCTGCTCCAAGCCCGGTGCCAAAGGTCAGGAAAATTAATGTCTGACATCCCCGCCCAGCTCCCCACTGCCATTCGGCCAGTGCTCCGGCGTTAGCATCATTCTGGAGAATAACAGGCACCCCGAATCGCTCCCGTAACGGTGTTACCACATCGACGGTGTCCCATCCGGGCAAATTGGGAGGGGACAAAATGAGACCACGCCGACTGTCAAGTGGGCCACCACAACTAATGCCCAACGCAACAAGCCGTTGTCCGTCACATGTACGTACCAATTCTTCACCAGCGATCATACACTGCGCTAGGGTAGCCGTCGGTGTGTTCGGTGTGGGAAAGCGGCGCTTTGCAACAACAATTGCAGTGGTATTTGTAAGAATACCGAGTACGACAGCGCATTTGGTGCCACCAATATCGATGCCGAGGTAGCAAGTATTAACAGGATAGGCGCTCATGTAAACAGATCCTCCGCTATTTGTTTATTCAATGCTTCAGTCACTCTTTTTAATTCTTCGTATCGTTCTAGTGACAAAGCCTTTCCTCCATTTACCTCACCTTTCCTTGCTGCAATTTCTTCATTAGTGATTACCTGGGCAGTTTGCGTGTATCTCTTCCCCCATTTTTTTTCTTTCATTTCTAAAAAATCAGCCGGAGACAAATTGCCACCCCTCACTGTGAAATCTTTCCAAAAACTGAGAAAAGTGAAGATAAAACATGCATCAGCATCTCGATGTATGATTTCCTCTCGTGTTTCCGGATCCTTCCCCAGATATTGATCGTCGTGATGCGCAACGAGGTGGACAACGCGCCGAGTAAGAATTGGTGGATAGACCACAATGCTTAACACGTGCTCGGCTAGTTGAGCACCAACTTCCATATGACCTCTGCGCAATTCCTGATCGCTCCACTGAGTATGTTTGTTTTCCCCAATTGCCGACCACCCTATATCATGAAGCATGATCGCTGGTATGAGAATTGCTCGGTACTCTTGATACTGCTCTTCTGACTCATCTCTTAGAATCCCCTGTGTTCGTTCTTGATGAAGAATCTTGCCAAGGTGACTTGTAGCTATGGCAGTATGAACTAAATCATACCATCTTCCCTTCGCCAATAATACACTTGCTTCCCTCCATATCTGCTGATACAAAGTGCTTTCTTGAAGCACCTGAAGAAATAGCTCATTATGCAAATATGAACGTAATTCCGGAAAATCTTCGGATGAAAACATAGACCATTAGTTCTCCTTTAGCAATTGAGTAATGGGATTATAGCCTATCCCTCTAGCCTCGTCAACGAATATCCCTTTCTCCCTTTCTCTTCACCCAAACCCCGCTTTGCTATCTGATTTCGTAACTCAGCTTGAGTGAACAGCAGAAGAAACGCTTCCTCAGTCATTTCTGCACAAGAGATGATGGGGTTCCAACATTTTTGGTCCGCGTTTTCCCCGCTAAACAGGCAGCAATTCACATCATAATGGGATATTACCATGTTTTTTCGGTGGATTTGTATCTCGCTTGTTCTTCAGCATCTCTAGTGCTGTAATTAGTTTGACTCGGGTATAGCGTGCTTCGATTACCTCATCAATATATCCTCGGCTGGCAGCGATGTAGGGGTTAGCAAATTTCTCCGTATATTCCGCAATCAGTTCTTTGCGTCTCAGATCGGGATCAGGCGCTTTCTCGATCTCGTCTTTGAAGAGAATATTGACAGCTCCTTCAGCCCCCATTACCGCGATCTCGGCAGTAGGCCAGGCATAATTAATATCGCCTCGTACGTGTTTGCTACTCATCACATCATAGGCTCCGCCGTAAGCTTTACGTGTAATGACTGTAATTTTAGGTACGGTCGCCTCGCAGTAAGCATAGAGTAGCCTGGCTCCATGCCGGATGATGCCGTTGTGTTCCTGTCCCACTCCTGGTAAGAAGCCTGGTACATCGACAAAGGTGATGATGGGGATGTTGAAGCAGTCGCAGAAACGGACGAAGCGTGCTGCTTTATCCGAGGCGTTGATGTCGAGTACGCCTGCCAGGGCACGCGGCTGCTGCGCGACGATGCCCACAGGACGCCCATTGAGGCGGGCAAAGCCGATGATAATGTTCTGTGCAAAAAGTTCCTGTACCTCGAAAAAGTTTCCATTGTCCATGATGTAGTGAATGACCGTGTTCATATCATATGGTTTGGTTGGATTGTCGGGAATGATGCTATCGAGAGCTTCTTCGACACGAGTGGGGGTATCCGTGGGTGCAATGCGTGGAGGATCGTCGAGATTGTTTAAGGGAAGATAGCTCATCAACTGACGTATCTGGCGGAAGCAATCCTGTTCGCTGGGGCAGGAGAAGTGTGCTACGCCGCTGGTTGTATTATGGATACGAGCACCGCCCAAATCTTCAAAGGTGACATCCTCGTGAGTGACGGCCTTCAGAACATTGGGGCCAGTGACAAACATGTAACTTGTCTCTTCGACCATGAAAATAAAGTCGGTGATAGCTGGCGAGTAAACGGCTCCGCCCGCGCATGGCCCCATAATCGCGGAAATCTGAGGTATAACTCCGGATGCCAGCGTGTTACGCAGAAATATGTCTGCGTAAGCACCCAGGCTGACCACGCCCTCTTGAATGCGAGCACCACCTGAATCGTTCAGGCCGATAACTGGAGCTCCATTTTTCATAGCGAGGTCCATGATCTTACAGATTTTCTCAGCATGGGCTTCAGAAAGAGAGCCACCGAATACTGTAAAATCCTGTGAGAAAACATAAACCAACCGTCCATCAATCTGTCCGTATCCTGTTACGACGCCATCACCAAGGATCTTTTGCTCGTCAAGACCAAAGTTGCTGGCCCGGTGTGTTACAAACATATCCAGTTCGTTGAAGCTACCAGGATCTAGTAGCAGGTCTATGCGCTCGCGTGCTGTGAGTTTGCCTTTTTTATGTTGCGCTTCGATGCGCCTGGGACCGCCACCAAGTTTTGCTTCGTCTTGCAATTGACGCAGTTCTGCAATTTTATCATATGTTCCCTTCTGGACTGCAGTCTCTTGAGAGCTATTTTCATTCTTAGTCATGATCTATCTCCGTTGATTTACTGATCTGCTTTGGGAGTACCCTGATATCAGGAAGGCAGCGTAAAACCCTTTACTTTAGTTATGGAAGTAGAAGCCGCCAAAAAAAACCCTTGACAATCAAATTACTGTATTATACCATAAGAAAGTTTGTGGAAGAGGTATATATGAGTCATCCCGAATTTTTCTGGAACCTGAAATGTTCGTATTGTCTTTTTAAAAGCGGGAGTGCAGAGGGCAGCCGCCCTCTGTCGGGGATCGGGGTACGTCGCGATCTAGCGAATTGGACCCGAAATACTTTTTTTCCCCTTTTGCGCCGCCTCTGGCGGCGCAAGAAAAGAGAGAAATGGGGCACAGCCCCTTGCAACCCCTGCAAAAAGATGTTTGAAGGGCTTCTCAAAAATTCGGGATGACTCATATTTCGACTAGCTTGTATAGAGCTAGTCACCCAGCCTTACGGCTGGCTAGTCCTACTCCCTCTGGCGAGGGCTTCGTCAATACAGAACGTATTCAGACCACCATTAGTATATATGTTGTCACGTAGGTGTCAAGCTGTGCATGTGAGGTTCGTGAGGTGTGAGCATGAGACATATAGGACCCCATCAGGGTGTCTCTGAAGACTTGACGGGGTCTTGCGTTTATAGGAAACAGAGCCGAAGCTTGTTAGGGCTTCTCGATGGGAGCGCGTACGAGGCTACCCCATTCTGTCCAGGAACCGTCATAGTTGCGGACATTTGGATAACCAAGCAGTTGGGTGAGAACAAACCAGGTATGGGCTGAGCGCTCACCGATACGGCAATAGGTGATTACTTCTTTGTCAGGAGTGATGTCCTTGCCCTGATAAATCTGGCGCAGTTCATCGGCTGACTTGAAAGTACCATTGGTATTGGCTGCCGTAGCCCAGGGGATATTTTTGGCTCCTGGGATGTGACCGCCACGCTGTGCACCTTCCTGTGGATAGTTGACCATGTGAAGCAATTCGCCAGTGTATTCCTGTGGTGAGCGAACATCGATAAGGCGACGGTTGGGATTGTTCAGTCCGGCGTCAACCTGATCGCGAAATGCTCGAATACTTTCGTTAGCTGGCTGGGCATGATAGATAGCGGTGGCAAAATGCGGAACGTCCTTGGTGTAGGGACGCCCTTCTGCTTCCCACGTTGCACGTCCACCATTGAGCAGCTTCAGGCTCTTATGTCCGAACTGCTTGAAGAGCCAGAAAGAATATGCAGCGTACCAGTTGTTGCGGTCTCCGTAGAGTACGATGGTGGTGTCGTTAGTAATACCCCAGCGGCTGAAGAGTTGCTCCAAGCCTTTCTGGTCGACAAAGTCGCGGCTAATAGGATCCTGTACATCAACATGCCAGTCGAGCTTCACGGCCCCTGGGATATGCCCAACTTCATAGAGGAGAACATCCTCGTCGGCCTCGATTAAACGGACATTGGGATTGTTAAGATTGTCAGCAACCCAGCTGCTGGTAACCAGTACTTCAGGATGAACATATTCAGACATTACGTCTCGCCTCCTTCTTTGGTGCGCTAAATATTGTTGACTTAGTAGATCAACATTCAAAACTTTCTACTCTAGTATAAAAGCTGTGTATGTGTGCTGTCAAGAGAGAACTCCGCAAATGCCATTTTTGTCTAGCTGTCTGAGCAAATTATATTACTCTTGACCACATTGATGAAATCTACGGTGTCTACTTTTGAGGCTTAGGCGCCGAGGTATCTGTGCGTCAAAACAGTATACTCATTTCTTGCTACTTATATATTGATATATTGACAGATACGATAAAATACCTTTGGAGGTGAAAAATTTATTCTATGCGTGTGCTTATGCTGACACAGGTCTTAGTTTATCCTGCCGATGCGGGTTCTAAAATCAAGACGCTACAAGTGCTGCGGCATCTGGCTACACATCACTATGTCGTGTACTGTACATTCGTTCGTGATATGAAGGAAATCCAACAGGCTGAGAGACTCCGTGAGATATGTTGTCGTGTATCAACTGTTCCGATCAAACGCTCGCGAATGAGTAATATACGGTTTGTACTTGAGAGTCTTGCTACAGGTGACTCGTTCTTACTGCGGCGTGACGACCGAGCTGCTATGCATTCAATGGTATATCAGTTATTAAATGAAGAGCATATTGATGTGTTACACGTTGATCAGCTCAACATGATGCGTTTTGTTCCTGCAGACTGGTCAGGAACGGTCATTCTTGATGAGCATAACGCTGTCTGGCAGATAGTTGAGCGTCTGCGAAAGGGCATTCGCAATCCTATCTCTCGCTGGTTCTTAGGGCGTGAAGCACGCCTTATCCGCAATCTAGAGGGTGCTGCTTGCCAGCGGTCTCAGGTTGTACTGGCAGTGAGCGAGCAGGATAGGCAAGCACTGCAAGAAGTAGCAGGTGAGTCTGTATCGATCAAGGTAGTACCTATCACAGTTGATGTGAAAAGCTCTGAAACTATTTGGGAGTCTCGAAACCCTCAACCTGGTCGACTGTTAACGGTTGGAACGATGTTCTGGCCTCCCAATAGTGAAGGAGTGATCTGGTGGTTGCGGAACGGATATGAGAGCCTACGTACTATTTGCCCAGACCTGACCTATGATATTGTGGGTGCTCGACCGCCGCGGATACTGCAGGCCCTAGCCAAGCGGTGTAAAGGTGTTAATCTGCATGGCTATATTGCCGACGTAGTACCTTTTTGGACGAGTGCCACTGCTCTGGTAGTTCCGATACTCTCTGGCGGGGGCGTAAGGGTCAAAATTCTTGAAGCGATGGCCATGGGGCTACCAGTTATCTCAACCACAATCGGATGTGAGGGATTGGCAGTGCGTAATGGAGAGCATCTTCTTGTTGCTGATACGCCAGAAGCCTTCGTTAATGCCTGTGTCATGCTCCTTCAAGACAAAGAACTTGCTTATCGCCTTGCACTGAATGCTCGCCGACTCATACTTGAACAGTATGACTCCCATGTTGCGCTCCGGGCGCTGGATGATGCTTATGAAGAAGCGGTAGCATATCGGACCTTCGGGTCTTAGAAAGTTGACGGGACAGTACAATTATGGCATTAGATGATATCTTAAAAGAGCATAAGAAAAATGCAATATTGCAAGCTTTTGTGAGAGACACCGTTACCCGTCTTGGTATCGAGGATTATCTGAGAGGGTTGAGAAATGTTCTGCATCCTGTCTACTGGAACTTTGTGGCATGTCGTTAGCTTACTAATTAAATCTTAGTTACTTGACTAAGGAAAGGCTATGTGATATTCTTAATTCTGCTTCAGTTAGTGAAGTAGCTGATAAATCATGACTATACACCAACGGAGGATATTTCTAATGGCATGGAACATTGATGCAACGCATTCTCATGCAACGTTTGCTGTACGTCACATGGTTGTAAGTACGGTCAAAGGGAAGTTTAATGTGTTGCGAGGCACGCTAAATCTCGATGAGACTAACCCGGCCAATTCCTGGATTGAGGCTGAAGTTGATGCTGCCAGTATCGATACAAATGAGCCGAATCGTGACAAGCACCTGCGTTCTCCTGATTTCTTTGATGTTGAAAAATATCCCAAGATTACGTTCAAGAGTACGAAGGTTGAGCCTGTTGGCGATAATGAGTATAAAGTCACTGGTGATCTGACAATGCACGGTGTAACCAAGCCTGTTGTGTTTAGCGTGGAAAGCTCTGGCGAGGTCAAAGATCCCTATGGCTTCCGACGTGCTGGCTTCAGTGCAAAGACCAAAATTAGTCGTAAAGAGTGGGGACTTACCTGGAATAACCTGCTTGAGGCTGGTGGTGCTGTGGTAAGTGATGAGGTCAAACTCGAGATCGATGTGGCAGCCGTCACGAAGGCATAATCTGAATTGCCGACTATTCAAGCAAAAAACGCGTAGAGAGAATTTTCCTCTACGCGTTTTGGCGTAGCTGCCGAGGTAGCAATCTTGAAGCAATGAAGCGCGATTTATCGCCAAGAGGTAGGGGCCCAATTCATTGCGCCCGCTAAGCAATTCATTGCGCGAGTTGTAGGGGCCCGATTTATCGCGCCCGTTAAGCAATTCATCGCGCCCGCCGTACCCCAAAAGGAGATGAACTATTCATGCGAGCGGTAATAATTACTAGGCCGGGCGGCCCGGAAGTTCTCGAGATTCACGATATTGCATTGCCGGAGCCTGTTTGTGATCAGGTAAGAGTGCGCGTGCATGCAGCAGGCCTTAATCGTGCCGATCTGTCGCAGCGTGCGGGATATTATCCAGCCCCGCCGGGTTCGCCTGCGAATATTCCTGGGCTGGAATTCGCTGGTGAAGTTGATGCAGTCGGGCCACTGGTGCGTACCTGGAAACCGGGACAGCGTGTGATGGGCATTGCCGGTGGTGGTGGACAGGCCGAGTATATTCTGTCTCATGAGGGGATGCTGGTGGAAATTCCCGATAACCTGGATTTTGTGCAGGCGGCAGCGGTTCCTGAGGTCTTCATGACTGCACACGATGCACTTTTCACACAGGCTGCCTTGCAAATGGGCGAACGTGTGCTCATTCATGCTGTAGGTAGTGGTGTTGGCACTGCGGCCCTTCAATTGGCCCATACCGTTGGTGCGACCGTCTTTGGTACCTCGCGCACGCCCCAGAAGCTAGAGCAAGCCAAAGCACTTGGCTTGGATGTTGCCCTTTCTGAGCAGAATTTTGCTGCCCAGGTGAAGCAGCGTACCAATGGTGAAGGAGTACATGTTGTGCTGGATTTTGTAGGTGCAGCCTACATGGATCAGAACCTGGAGTCCCTGGCTACCTGGGGACGTCTCGTCTTCCTGGCTACTCTAAGTGGCGCACATGCCAACGTCAATCTGGGGATGGTAATGGGCAAGCGCATCCAGATTCGCGGTTGCACACTGCGCTCACGCACCTTAGAAGAAAAATTGACTGTAACGCGCCGCTTCGCCACACAGGTAGTCCCCCTATTAGCAAGTAAGCGCATCCAGCCAATTATCGCAGAAGTCTATCCTTTACACGAGATTGCCAAGGCGCATGTAGCAATGGCAGAGAATCGCAACTTTGGAAAATTGGTCTTACGCATTGACTCTTAAGGACAGGGATACTAATAAAGATGAGAGCATGATGGCTCACGGCCTCTTCACGCCTTGATCTTCGCGATGATATTCAGGCAGATTGTGGAAATCGGAAATGCTATCCTAGCAATCCTTGCATCACTTCATAGCCCAAAGGCATAGAGCTTGTGATCATCGGAACCGACATAGACGAGGCCATTGGCTACCGCTGGCGAGGAGAAGTAGATAGAGCCTCCCGTAGTATAGGACCAGAGGGGCTGGCAGGCACTGCGACAGCTAGCATCAAAGGCATAGAGCTTGTCATCATCGGAACCAACATAGACGATGCTGTTGGCTACGGCTGGGGAGGAGTCGATAGCATCGCCTGTAGGATAGGACCAAAGAGGCTTGCAGCTACTGCGACAGCTGGCATCAAAGGCATAGAGCTTATGATCCTCAGAACCAACATAGACGAGGCCATTGGCTACCGCTGGCGAGGAGAAGTAGATAGAGCCTCCCGTAGTATAGGACCAGAGGGGCTGGCAGGCACTGCGACAGCTGGCATCAAAGGCATAGAGCTTGTCATCATCGGAACCAACATAGACGATGCCGTTGGCTACGGCTGGGGAGGAGTCGATAGCATCGCCTGTAGGATAGGACCAAAGAGGCTTGCAGCTACTGCGACAGCTGGCATCAAAGGCATAGAGCTTATGATCCTCGAGCTTATGATCCTCAGAACCAACATAGACGATGCCGTTGGCTACGGCTGGGGAGGAGTAGATCCAACTGCCTGTAGGATAGGACCAGAGGGGCTGGCAGGCACTGCGACAGCCCGCATCAAAGGCATAGAGCTTATGATCACCGGAACCAACATAGATGATGCCGTTGGCAACCGCTGGGGAGGAGCCGATACTACCACCTGTAGGATAAGACCAGGGCTGGCAAGCACTGCGACAGCTGGCATCAAAGGCATAGAGTTTGCCATCATTGGAACCAACATAGACGACGCCGTTGGCTACCGCTGGCGAGGAGTCAATACGACCATTCATAGGATAGGACCAGAGGGGCTGGCAGGCACTGCGACAGCCCGCATCAAAAGCATAGAACTTATCATCCCCAGAATCAACATAGACCAAGCCATTGGCAACCGCTGGGGAGGAGTAGATAATATCGCCAGTAGGATAGGACCAATCTAGTTTTAAATGGGAGATGTTGGTCTTGTTGAGAACTTTTTCGTATGGATTCCAATGTGTATGCGCTGCATCGAACCCAAACATCACGCCGATCTTCGCTGTGCCAGTAGCATATGCACGTGTAGCAGCAGTAGCAGTGATCAATGGAGGTGCAATAGTTGAGGTGGTCGCGGAGGGAGAATTTTTCACAAGGTTGTTGATCACAGAAAGAGAGAAGAACACACTGCTGCCTACAATGAGAAGGAGCAGCCCAACAAAGAGGATGAGCTTCCTTGTTGCCGGGCCTCGACGAATAGGAGGAAGCCTAGCTGAGAAAAATACAGGTTGTGGTGTACGAGGAGAACTAATGGGTGGAGATGGAAAAGAAGGAGTTACTGAGACAGTAGGAGGTACAGCCGTAGGTGTAGACAACGCAGGATTTGTTATGGCTACAGGCTCTCTTGAAGGGAGCTTGGATGGGACCTGCTTTGGTTGTGCGGCTGCAGGCATGTTTGGGGTCTGCCTTGGTTGTGCGGTAGCAGGCTGCTCTGGGGTTTGTTCCGGTTGCAGGATAGCAGGCTGCTCTGGCCGTGGTGAGACATCCGTTGGCAATGGGGCAAGTGAGAGGCTCGATGAAGAGAGAGCAGGAGAAGATTTTCCGGTATGGATGGCCTGTTGCAGAGCGGTGGCAAAGTCCAGGACACAAGCAAAACGATCTTGGGGATCTTTGGCGAGTGCTTTGAGAATAATTTCCTCAACCATCAGAGGGAGATCTGGCAGTTTCTCGCGTAATGGGGGAGGCTGGTCAGATCGGTGTTGGTCAATGATCTCCCACAGCGTTCCTTGAAATGGGCGGACCCCACAGAGCCATTCGTAGGCCATGATCCCCAGGGCATACTGGTCGCTGGCAGCTTGAGGCTTGCCACGGATCTGCTCTGGGGCCATATAGGGAGCGGTTCCGCTCAGATTTTGAGTGCTGAGCGACTGTTCAATCGGGGCCATGAGAGCTAACCCGAAATCACTGAGCAAGATTTGCTCATCTTGCCCGATCAGGACATTCTCAGGCTTGACATCGCGGTGAATGACTCTTCTGTCATGGGCATATTGTAAGGCCTCCGTCAGAGGGATAAGATGGGAGACAATCGTTTTGAGCGGGAGACGCGTGCCTTTGGGATGGCGTTGGCGCAGGGTGCCATTAGGAGCATAGTCCATAATTAGGTAGGGACTTTCATCGGCACTCATGCCGAAGGCTAGCAGGCCAATGATGTGAGGATGCTTGAGGCGAAAAGCCGTACTTGCTTCTTTGACAAACTCTTTCAAGTTCTCCTGGCTCAAACTGAGCATCTTCACTGCGGCTAGGGTCTGATTATAAAGATGCTCACCCATGTAGACTTCACCGAATGAACCAGTCCCCAGGAGCCGGATGAGACGATAGTCATCGATATGTTGCCCGACCCGATCGGCCATGAGTGTATCCCCTTCCCTGAGAGTAGCATTCAAGAGTTATTGTAGAGTGAAAGAGCGGGCATGTCAAGTGAATTACTTCACACTGTGCCAGAGACAATTGAAAAAATAGCACATCCATGTTATACTATGTAGTAGTTATAGCTCTGAAAAATATATATGTTCACTTCTTATATATAAAAAAGGAAGAGAAATGTGGCAAGTTGATCGGATAGGTCTCCTCTCCTCTGGTTCCTCTTTAGGCAGTCTGGGTCTAGAAAACCATCTTTTTGGCTGCCTCTGCTCTCTTCGTTCTCCCATGCCGCTGAGGAACATTGGTCCCAAGTGTCCCAACTGTCCCAAGCGTCCCAATTAGGTGTTGATCAGAGGATGAGTAAGGTCTGTCCCCTGAGGAACATTAGTCACAAGTGTCCCAGGCGTCCCAATTGATCAGAGCTGAGTAAGATCTGCACAGTGAGGCTGAGAGCAGGGCTTTTCCCTCTCTTTACTTGACAAATGTCAATTGACGTTTTACAGTGTAACTATGATTAAAAGTTTCAAGCACAAAGGCTTGAAATTGCTTTGAAAGAGGAAGAGCATGGCTATGAAGAATCCATCTCATCCCGGCGAACTAGTCAAAGCGAACCTTGACGAACTGGGGATGAGTATTGCTGATGCAGCAAAGGCCCTTGGGATTACACGGCAGCAACTCTACAATGTCGTCAATGGCAAGAGCGCAGTATCTCCTGAAATGGCAATACGTTTTGAAATGGCGTTTGGAGGAAGTGCCGCTATGTGGTTGCGTTTGCAAGCAGCATATGATCTTGCACAAGCTCGAAAGCATATTCAGGATATCAATATTCCCCCTGTAGCTCGACTCTACGTCTAAGCACTCAGCTATAATCCCTTTCGGCAAGCATGCTCCGAACCCTACCAGGGAATGCTGCAGTCTCCTGGCCTTGCAATGTTCAACATGCTTCAACTAGATTTGGTATACGACAGTGCGTATATTCCAGGAGTGCTACCTATGGCACAGAAGATCCTCGTAATTGAAGATGAGGATGGCATCATTCATCTACTCAATCTTTACTTAAAAGATGCTGGCTATACAGTAATAGTTGCTAAAGACGGTGCGGATGGGCTGGCCTTGCATGCTCGCGAACATCCTGATCTGGTGATTCTGGATATTATGTTGCCGGGGATAGATGGCTTTGAGATTTGCCGTCGTCTTCGAGTCTGGTCAACAACTCCTATTCTAATACTCACAGCACGCAGTGATGAGGATGACCGCATCAATGGCCTTGAAATGGGAGCAGATGACTATCTGGTGAAGCCATTTAGTCCCCGCGAACTGGTCAGTCGGATACGTGCGATTTTGCGGCGTGTTGGAAATGGCGACGGTGGAATTCTTGAGAACTTACCAGCGGCTTCGGCAACCGAGAGAAATGATTCTGTGTTACACTTTCCGGATCTGACTATTGACTTACTGGCACGCCGAGTAGAGGTCAAGGGACGTGAGGTGGCATTGACACCCACGGAGTTCGATTTGCTGGCGTTGCTTGCAAGATCTCCGAATCGTGTCTTCACGCGGGAAGTACTGATGAATCAGGTCTGGGGATATGACTATCTGGGAGATGGACATACCGTTGATGTCCATATCAGTACACTGCGTAAGAAAATCGAACTCGATCCCCAACAGCGCTATATTAAGACTATATGGCGTGTTGGCTATCGCTTTGAACTGACACTCCCCTGAATAAATCCAGAGGGTTCTTCCTTCATCCAGAGGGCTTGCCACTTTCCTTGAAGGGGAGAAGCAGTAGAGGTCCTGTGTCCAGAAGCGTTTTGCAATTCTCACAAGGAGAATCACCTGTTTCCGAGTGCCCCCCGGTACAGTCTTTGGAATTGAAGAGAGACAAACAGACCGCGAGGTATGTATTGCGCTCTTGTCAAACAAGACAAGATGTTACGCGATCTCTCCTCCTATTTTCGCTCTTTGGTTCACGCTAGTGCTTTTACCCAAGCGAACGATTTAGCTTGGAACCCAGAAACACTATTCCATTGTCAATGTACTACAAGGAGCAGTATAGCATAGGTGTCAATATATAAATATTCATCAATCAGGAGGTGCAAAATGAATAGTTTGTCATACATGAACAGAAGAGGGGAAGATAAGCCCATGCAAATACCATGGCGGCAAAGTATTCGAGGGCGTTTGGGACTTGGCTCGGCTCTACTGGCTTTACTGACCACAACGATGCTAGCGCTTACTGCTATGGCTGTCATTAATTACTACTATGGAGTGGAGCAGCGCAACAGCTTATCTGAGCTGGCTAATGAGAAGGCCCTCTATGTTGATAAATACTTTGCGCAGAATCCTGTACAAAATCCTAAATCCAATTTCGCTCTCTTCAATGCGGCGCAAATGGTACTCAAGCTATCTCCAACTGATGATCAGCAATATTGGATGATTGTTTTCAATTCTAGCGGAATACCTGTCTATCCTAGTTTCCCAAATAATAAACCACCAGTGTCACCTAAGCCGCTGCCCTCCCTCAGCTTGACTCCTACAGTCCCTGCTCGTAAACTTACTACCGCAGAATCTAGGGCAATAGCTATAGCTCGGGCAAATCAGGTACGCAATGCCCGCACAGCCGCTTTAAAGTCTGTGCTACAGCTGGTTAATCTCTCTATCCAGCCAGACGACTTCGAGAAGTTCCAGCAGGCGATAGTTAATGCCCTTTATGGCAAGCATCTTCGTGCAGATGAAGAATTTAGTCGTAAAAATCCTTTTGGAGATGTTCAGCCTTTTTCCGTGCGGCCAATTTCCGCTGGGACGAAGGTAATCGGGGCATTACTTGTGACCCCACGTTCAAATGTTGTGCCTCCGTTTGTCACCATCGTTGGGATGGCGGTTCTGGTGGCTTCAATCGTGATTACTGTGTTGGCAGTGTTGGCTGCCATACTTTTCTCCAGGCCGATTACCATCCCATTGGCAAAGCTTACCACTGCGACGCGCCTGCTGGCCAAAGGTGACTATAGTGTGCAGGTGTCGACCAAAGGTCCGGGCGAGTTGGGGGAACTAGCCCGTAATTTTAACGAGATGGCTGTCCAACTCAAGCAGGATGTGGAGGAATTGCAACGGCAAGAGATCTGGCGTCGTGAGCTGATTATGAATATTACCCACGATTTGGCTACTCCTCTTACTGCTATTGCAGGTCTGGGCGAAGCCTTGATAGATGGTGTAAACCATAGTCACGAGGATTATGAAGCCACAGGCCGTGTGATTGTGCGTGAGACATTGCGATTGCATCGTCTAGTTCAGGATCTGCATGTGATGGCAAAGCTAGAGGCTAAAGCTGTCCAGCCCAAAAAGAAATCCATCCGTTTGGCTGCACTTGTTGATGAAGTACTGGCGGTTCTTGCTCCCGAGTTTGAGCGGTGTGGCGTCGAACCAATCAATTCTGTCCCTTATAATCTAAAGCCTGTGCAGGCTGATGCAGATTTGCTTACTCGCGTCTTCTCCAATCTCTGCGGTAATTCGCTGCGTCATACACCTCCCGGTGGTTATGTTATTATCGAGGCCATCGAACACAGCGAGTGGCTGGTGATCTCCGTCACTGATACAGGCGAGGGCATTCCTGCAGGGGCTCTATCTCGCGTCTTCGAGCGCTTCTATCGGGCCGATAGTTCGCGTCAATCCTCAACAGGTGGCAGTGGTCTGGGTCTAGCAATTGTACGTGCGATCATTGATGCCCATGACGGGACTGCCTGGGTTGAAAATGTTCCTGGTGCTGGAGCTCGAATCTCCTTTACCCTCCCTTTGCGCGACAGCGATCACCTCTCCTTGTATGATATCCCCACGCTTCCTCTCCTCAAAGGACCTATTAGTGCTCTTAAGAAGAAGCAACAAGAGGTGACCCTGAAAAGCATCCGTAGCTAAAACAAAGGAACCCTCTAGCGCTTTTCGGATGGATCGGTAATATACTTTCCCATCAAACGTTCTATAATAATAGTTAGATCTTATGCTAGTACTGAAGAAGAATTTGAGAAATCAGGGAGGCTTTGATGACCGCTGCTACACTATCTTTTATGCACCATCACGCTCTGATCCATTTTGCACGACGTGTCAAAACATGTTATGATGCCTCTACACTCTATCAGATATTTCTCTCCGACGCTCGATGCCTGATACCTTGCCAACATGCTATGCTCTATCTGTTCCAGGAGCAGACACAGGAGCTTTTTCCTGTTGCCTCGTGCTCAGGTTCAAGTGGTGAAGCTGTCTCTGTGTCTAATGTGCAGACGCGAGATGAGATGCCGGGGCGCATCAGTATACGAGATGCGAACTCGATTGTGGCCTGGGCTGCCAAGCATCGGCATCCGCTGCTGCACAGACCAGCGTGGACGTCCTTCGATCACGCTAGCAATTGTGCGGTGTCTGAAATGGCTGTCCCGCTGATTGTGAGGAACATGCTATATGGTGTGCTCGTATTACAGCGTCCTGAGCCATTTCAGCGCCAGGAATTGCGTCATGCATGCAATCTGTGTAATCTGGCTGCGATTGCTATGGCAAATGTAGAACTTTTTCAGCGGGACCGTGCTGATCGAGAGCAATTGCGTACCATCCTAGCAACGGTGGCACATGAGCTACGCTCACCGCTGAACACGATTAACGGCTACCTGGAATTGGCCCTCTCTGGAGCTGGGGGTGCACTCAATGCACAGCAGCATGAATTTGTGCAGCGTGCACGAATGGGAAGTGAGCATTTATATGCGATCCTAGAGGATCTGCTGCTGATCTCGCGTGCAGATGCTGACCAGTTGCGGCTGAATCGGGAGATTATCGGCCTGTCGCCGATCGTTGCAGATGCTGTTGAACAACTGGAATTGACAGCAGTTGATCATGGCATTACTATTAAGGTGGAAGTCTCTGAGCGCCTTCCCCGTTTGTATGCCGATGCTGTACGGCTCCAGCAGGTGGTACGCAATTTAGTAAGTAATGCACTGCGTTTTACGCCGTCTGAAGGACAGGTCATTATTTCTGCTTATGTTGAAACACTGGTGCAAGAGGTAGACTCAGATGAGTCAGCACCGGTAGTACAATTGCAAGTACAGGATACTGGCGTTGGTATCACCCCTGAGTTCTATGAGCGTATCTTCGAGCGTTTCTTCCAAATCCCTCGTGAATATGAGCGACGTGCTGGTGGGCAAGGTCTGGGGCTGGCGGTGGTCAAAACGATAGTGGAACTCCATGGTGGCTCAGTAAAGGTTGAGAGTGTTCCCGGTGAGGGTACTACCTTTACATGCACGTTGCCATGTCTATTATCATAACTCCTCAGGTCGCCTCGCCACCTGCGGTGGCTCGCTCGGATTGTCTGTGGGAGGAGGATTTGGCAGCTTGTCGCTGCCAAATCCTCCTCCCACACCCTGACTTGCGGACTGCCGGAGGCAGCGAGCAAGCCAGAAGAGAGCACCTGGGGAGTTACAAAACTCTGGCTTTAATATGCTTGCCCTTGACTCACTTAAAAATGCGTGCTATGCTCAAGTTATCTCAATATGTTCCTTGCTGTTGAGAGGCCAAGAATAAGGCTCGGTAATGTAAGCTTGTACTGGAGAAGGAGAATGACTGTGGGTATGCTACGGATCATGTCCCGTCGCGGTGACGACCGGATTACATGGGATTCCCAGAAAGTGGAAGCAAACGATCCTGAAGCTATGGCTGCAATCGGAGAAGCTGAGCGGATCTTTAATGAGGAACTCAAAAAAGGAGGGACAGCTTTTAAAGTTGAGGCTGTAATTCGTGAAGCTGAGTGGATCATTAACGAAGAGCCTAAAAAAGAAGCAACAGCTTTTAAGATTGAGCCTGGAAGCACTGTAAAGCGTATCGACAAGTTTGATCGTACGGCCGAGCAGGTCTTAATCGTACCACGGGTCGTTGGGGGATGAGGGGAGTGTATGACTATGTTGGAGACGCTGAGTCTATTTCTCGGTATATGGTTGCTGTTTCTCCTGCTTGCGATCTATTACCTGTCGCAGTCCCCTGATGGGAGCGTAGGCCGTTTTCGCGAGTCGGTGAGTGGGCATCTCTCTGCTGAGAGTCGAGCAAAGGCGCTTCTGCGCGAAATGTTGACAGAGAGCCAATATCAACAGTTGATCAAATTTGGCTATCTGGAAATACCAAGTCCCTCTATTGACAATCGTGTTTATCGTGTTCCAGGTTCTGGTGGGCTGGTGAAAGTCTATGAACGTGGATGTGCGATAATGGAATTGTGCTTGCAGCCTGCAGAACCATTGCCTGACGGTGATGTAGTGGTTATGCACAAGCTAATGATTGAGGGCAATGAGCAGGAGTATTTGCAGAAAGCAAATCACTTTGCGCCGGGGATCATTTCTCTGCGTTGCCAGCATCTCTGAAAAGGCTCTCAACGGACTCAGTAAACCTGACGATCTTTTAGGAGGGAGACTCTCCAGCCTGCAGGACGCTCTTGTGCGATTTGCGCAAGGGCGTCCTTTTTCATTGATAATATCCTGGAAATATGCGTGCAGAACCATCCTTTTGAACTTTCCTCGTGAGATTACGTACTAATGAAAGAAGGGTATTTTGCTCAGGTCTGCTCGGCATTTTTGATGAGAGTAACTCTCGACTTAGAGCAAGAAAGCAAGTATAATTTGTTGAGGTAAATTACGAAAGGCCCGGACTTAAACTAAATCTTCTCGGAAGGCAGGCAAGAAACATGGAGTGCCCTTATTGCAGAACAGAGAACCGCGACGGAACTACCTATTGTAGCAGCTGTGGTAAACTTATTAGTGCTACCCCCCCCTCGTTGTCTTCCACCAGTGCAAGCGATACCACTGGTTCGTCTGGCCCCACTCGTTCTCTCGGAGTTGGCGCTCGCTTACAGGGTGGCCGTTATCTCATTAAGAGGATTCTTGGTCAGGGTGGTATGGGAGCAGCTTTGTTAGCAACCGATATTCGTCTGGATCATAAGACTGTCGTGATTAAAGAGTTGATTTCTGATAATGTGGATCAAACAAAGCTGCAGGAAGATGTGCGTAACTTTAAACGTGAGGTAGCGACGCTAGCCCATATTGATCATCCTCTTGTTCCAAATGTGACCGATCATTTTCAGGAGGGGAAGCGCTACTTTATGGTGCAAGAGTACGTTGAAGGGGAAAATCTTGAGGAAAAGCTCGAACGTGCCAATCAGCCTTTGAGGGAGCGTGATGTGCTGATCTGTGCCTCTCAAATCCTGGATATTCTCGATTATCTGTCTCAGCAGACGCCGCCGATTGTGCACCGTGATATTAAGCCAGCCAATATCATTATTGGTTCGCGGGATAAGCGTGCACACTTGGTTGACTTTGGCATTGCACGAGCGGATGTTGCTCGCAACACGAAACGTAAGCAAACTTCCGCATTGGGGACGCCAGGATATGCGCCCCCGGAACAGTATCAGGGAAATGCTGATCCACGCTCTGATTTGTATGCATTGGCAGCTACATTGCATCACCTGCTTACAAACCGCGATCCTCGCGATCATCCACCTTTTAGTTATCCACCAGTTCGTACGTTCAATTCCCAGCTTTCTCCCGAGATAGAGCAAGTGTTAACGCGTGCCGTAAACAATGACATTACCCAGCGCTATCAGAGCGCGGTTGCGATGAAACTGGATATTGATAACATTTTAAACCAGCGGTATGCAGTTTCTGGGAATATCGATAGTTATACCTTAGGTACCTCTATGAGTTCTGGACCTATGAACGCGTCCCAGGCATCTGTGAATACGTCGACCGTTGCCTCTCCTCCGGTAACATCGCCCATGTCTCATTTGACTTCGACATCGGGATTGCCTACTGGCCCAACCACGCCGGGAGCTTTAGAGACTATAGTCCTGCCGCGGCAACGTCAGTTGCGGTCTGGCGTGTCTATTCTGATTGTTGTGTTGTTGTTAGCACTCCTGGGTGGTGGAGGTTATCTTACTTTCCTGCACTTCCATAGTTCGTCTCCTACTGGCATTGGAGTCACAACAATTGGGACTGAGCCCATTGGTATCAGCGATGGTTCCTTTGCCTTTGATACAACGCTTCCCGATGGCTCATTGAAAATCCAGGCTGCACAGATGTACAGGCAGAATAGCAATGACGTTAGTTCGGTCACCTCGCTCTTAAATCAGGCGATTGCGATGAACTCAAACGATGCAGAGGCTTTGATCTATCAGGAAGACCTGAAGGTAGTAAATTCTGGCAGTCCCTATGTAACGATCGTGGTGGGGACAATGCTCTCCGGCAGTAATGTCTCTGTTGGTCGTGATGACTTGCAGGGAGCCTATGTAGCCCAGAAAGAGTTTAACGATGGATCAAAGCTGCATGGAGGAGTGAGGGTACGTCTCTTGATTGCCAATTCCGGAAGTAAAACAGATTATGTTTCAAATGTAACACGACAAATCACCCAATTAGCCCAGGCCGATAAGACTTTTGCTGGGGTTATGGGCTGGCCATTTAGCTCCCGTGCCGTTGCCGCGATTAATACACTATCCTCAGCGCACATTCCTATGGTCTCACAAAGTGCCTCTTCCGATGCGTTGACAAATGCATCATCCTACTTTTTTCGTGTGGTTCCTCCTAACAAGGATCAAGGAATTCGGGGGGCTCAATACGCAATAAATACATTGCATAAGAAAAGAGTTGTACTCTTTTATGACCAGCAAGACCCCTATAGCCAGAGTCTGGCGCAGGATTTTCTGCAGGAGTTTCAGAAAGATGGTGGGCAGAAGGTTGCCGAGGAAAAATATACTGTGGGAAAACCTGACACGCTTCCGTCAGCATTGCAGGATGCTTTGAAGAACAATCCTGATCTGATTTACTTTTCTGGTTATGCGAACGATATAAGTACGCTGCTTTCCAATCCGCTCCCGGGCGATTTACCTGTCTTGGGTGGCGATGCGCTTTACGAGCTAGGAGGATATTCAAGTAGTGCCCATGCCTCCGGTTTTACTCATCTCCATTTCACAGCCTTTGCCTATCCTGACGAATGGAATGTGTTGGGATACACTCCGCAACCCCAATTTTTCTCTGAATATCCAGCGGCTTTTGATCCAAACGCCTTGCACCAGGGATCTCCCTATGGCTTTACTCGTGCCGATAATGATGCTATCCTCTCTTATGATGCGACTGTTGCAATATTAAGTGGCTGTAACATAACTCTCAGTTCAGGGAAGCAGTCTGTTACCCCTGGAGATTTGGAGCAGGCATTGAAGAGTCTCAACGGGAAGAATGTCATTCAGGGAGTGAGTGGGCAAATTGCGTTTGGCCCTAATGGTAACCCGATTAATAAGGCGATCGTATTACTCAATGTAGACTCCAAAGGGAACATCCACATGGATCCAACTATTCTAGGCCAGTTCATCAACCAGTGAGATGTGTGAGTGTATAAAGGCCAAATGGTGTTAGCTATGAAAGAGAAAAATGACAGGCATAGGTTATGAAATGTCCTAACTGCGCTACTGATAATCCGGCTGGAGAAAATTTCTGCACAGATTGTGGCGCATATCTAGATCCCTCCGGCGATACCCTGACGGTTGTCAGCCATACTGACGCGACTGCAACGCAAGTTGCCAATACACAAAGCTCTTCCCATGTTTCTGAGGGGATTGGTTCAACTGTGAATGGGGCAGAGAGAAGAACCACCAGTTTCCTTGCGCCAGGCTGGCAGCTCCAGAATGGTCGTTATGTTGTGGAGAAAATACTCGGCCAGGGTGGTATGGGAGCAGCCGTGTTGGCACGTGATACTCGTGTGTCAAACAAACCTGTGGTTATTAAAGAGTTGACCTCAGATAATGCTGATCTCGTCCAGCGTGAAGCAGATGTGCGCAATTTCGAGCGCGAGGTTGAGACGCTGGCCCGTCTTGATCATCCCCTGATCCCAACTGTCACTGACAGTTTCCAAGAGGGGACGCGCTATTACATGGTGCAGGAGTATGTAGCTGGCGAGAACCTAGAGGATCGGCTTGACCGTCTCAAGGGGCCACTACCCGAACGTGATGCACTTTTCTATGCCTCGCAAGTACTCACGATCCTGGATTACTTGGCGCGACAACAACCACCGATTGTCCATCGAGATATCAAGCCAGCCAATATCATTATTAGTAGCAAAGATAATCTGGCTCACCTAGTTGATTTTGGGATTGCCCGTGCGGATGAGGCAAAGAATGCGCTGCGCAAACAGACATCAGCACTGGGAACACCGGGCTATGCTCCTCCTGAGCAGTATCAGGGCAATGCCGATGGACGTTCTGATATCTATGCGCTGGCTGCAACGGTGCATCACCTGCTTACTACCCGTGATCCGAGCGACTACCAGGCTTTTAGCTATCCCAGTGTCCGTAGCTTGAACCCAAACCTTTCGCCGGATATTGATCACATTCTAACACGTGCACTCACTCTTGATATTATAAAGCGTTATCAGAACGCGGCGTCGATGAAGTATGATGTTGACGAAGTTCTGCGGAACCGCTTTGCAGAGCCGAGTGCTGATACCAGCATCTACATGCGTGGTTACTCTGGTACAATCTCGGTACCGCCCCCAGTTGCCCCAACACTGGGTAGGTCATCTGAATCTTTTGAATCTTTCAGTTCGCCTGCTCCCCAGCGACGGTCAGATCGAATTTCTCGCCAGACGTCACCTAATGAGGGCGTGTATCGCCAGCGGCAGGAGAGTATGTTCGATTTCGAAGAATCTACACGCCAGCAGCAACCAATGCAGATGTTCGAGTTTGAACAGCCGTCGCAACGATCACAGCCAATGAACAACATGTTCCAACCACCGTACCAGAACGAGACGGAAAATCGCTATGTTTTGTTTAGCTTCGTGATGCTACTTGTAGTCATCGGAATTATCTTGCTGATCTTGTTCTACCTGAGTGGTTTGAGTGGAGGTGGCTTCTTCTAGCAGGCCGATAAGGAAGCAGTTTTAATCGGAGGTCTGTAACCTGTGTTGTATATCTGCCACTGTTAGCCCCGCAATCTCCACTACTTTTTGCCTACTGGTTGCTCCATGCACAATAGAGATGGCACGCCTGGGCAGCGCAAGACGCTTAGCCAGTAGTTCCTGTAACGCCTCATTGGCTGCCCCATCGACTGGCGGAGCTGTCAAACGTGCCTTTAGACTACCCTGCTCCCATTCTAATGTATTTTTTCTGCTGCGTGGAATGACGCGCACGGTAATGAACATGCTTTACCATCCCGATGGTACTGCTTGCAAAAGAAGAATTTGCAGTGTAACAATGAGAAACCATGTCACAAGAAATCCGAGATCAATAATTCCGACAGTACCCATGATACGACGACACGGTTGGATAAACGGGTCTGTAATGCGTGCGAGAAAGCGTATGATAGCAAAACTTTCGTCGATACGAAACCATGATGCGATCATGCGTATCAGCATAGCCAGAATAAGCAACCCGAAACCATAGGTGATGATCCAGCTAAGAATAGGAACTGGCAATAGTTGTGGTACTTTTGGTATAGGTAATTGCGGTAACATGGGTGTGAGCTACTCCTGAACGGTACGTACTTCAATAAATGTGAGTCCAAAGAGTTTCCTACGTGCAATTTCGGTGACGCGCACACCAGTGAGATCGGGCAAGGTCGTAAGGTGACGCTGAACGTATTCTCCCACTGGACGAGCGGCCACCAAGCCTGCCAGAGATGAAGCTGCCGCCGCCGTGATCCTTGTGCGTGGCTGATTAGAAGCAAGGCCGAAGAGTGTACCCAGAGTTATAAGGGAGATGCCGACAGCAATGTTGGTGCCACAGTTTGGATGAATGGCAAGTTCCGCTTCACCAGCCTGCAGTCTTCTCAGTGCCTCATCCATAGCACGGCGAAGTAATCCGAGGTCCACATCTCCAAAAATGACAAAACCATCGTCACTAGAGCGGGCAGAGATACTCAGCTTGGGTATCATTCCGCTGAGAATGGTGATAGTTGCATGCTCCAAGGCATGATTTTGTCGGACGCGGCGGCTGAACAATAGGCTGCCAAGGTTCATTGTGAGGTTCCTTTCTTGACACGCTCGCCAAAAATTGCTCGCCCAATGCGAACAATGGTGGCTCCTTCTTCAATTGCGACTTGATAGTCATCGGTCATACCCATAGAGAGATGCTGCCATGAACACTCTGGTACTTCGTTTTGTAGTCTGTCCCGCAGTTCACGCAGGGACCGAAATACAGGACGCGTCTTTTCCAGGTTATCTACCAGTGGTGCTATAGTCATCAGTCCCTGGATCTCCAGGTGCTCCAGAGTCGCGATCTGGCGCGTCAAGGATATAACCATATCTGGTTCGATGCCTTCTTTGCTAGTCTCACCAGAAATATTAACCTGTAAGAGTACTGGTTGACGCTGGCCTGTCAGGTTGAAGCTAGCGACGTGGCGGTTTAACGTTTCAGCCAGATGCAAGCTGTCAATGCTATGGATATAGTCAAATTGCCCTACAACTTTCCTTGCTTTGTTCGTCTGCAGATGTCCAATCATATGCCAGTGTATGTCCGAGGGCTTCCATGCAGCGATTTTGGTTAATGCCTCTTGTACGCGGTTCTCTCCGAAATGAGTTATCCCCAGCTCATAAGCCATTTTGACCAGCTCAAGCGGTTTCGTTTTCGACACTGCAACCAGTATAATCTCTTCTGGTCGACGCCCGGCCCGTTGCGCTGCTTCGGCAATCTGGGCATGCACTGCGGCAATATTGATTGCCAACACTTCTTGTTGATGCATATTCCAGTATCCTCACAACGGATTCTAAAAAGCGAGCAGACCCTGAGCCTCTATTATACCCCTACTTGAGGATGAGCTTGCATGAATAAACCAAAAAGGTCAATTAATTACGGACTAGGGTAAGTCTTTTCCGTTATTATATCAGCTTTGCATATGGGATTGCTGATCCTTCTTTAGCTTTGAAGCTTTGGGGATAAGCATCTTGAAATGAGGCAACCACAGAGTAAACAGGTTCATGGATGATCATCAGGGTTGTCAGTTGTAAGTCCTTCGGCACATGCAAATTCAACGAGTTTCTTGTCAGCACAGACAAAGATTGGAGAAGGTGCTTGATTTGCTAAAAGTTTCTTAGGCACTCATTAGTATGGGCCTCTATCCTCAATAACTATCTCAGATGCAGACTTGCCTCCAGCGAATAGCTGTGCTAGACGGGCACGCTCAGCTTTTTCTTCTTCAGTTAACGGTTCCCGAGTGGGAATATTCTCGATTACGCCTTCGCGATAGAGCTTTTCCATCAATTCTCGCCCTTTTAACGGACGAGTCTGACTCATGATCGGTTCCTGCTCTTTGATTTCCTCTAAAAGGCACTTCATCATGACCTGCTGGGCATCATTAGACAACTTCTGCATAGCTTCAATGCACTCTGCTATTGCGTTTTGATTTTCATTGGGCAATTGCTGCATAGCTTCGACTACGCGCTTGATCGGTTCATTCATGATCTGATCTCTCCTGCTTTGTGCTCTTTTCATCTTACGTCCCTTTCCACTATTTTGCCTGTGACGATACTTAAAGTAATCAGGTATTACTTCAAGTTTAGCCCTCTTGAAGGGGGCTGTCAAGCTTTAACTGTTGCGCGAAAGGGCTTTGGCGTTTACCCGTTTTGCCTCTACTGCTCACCAAGAATGAGCTTGGAAGGTGCCTTGGCCTAGATGCAAAAATGGCTTCTGCTATTGAGGCTTATAACTGGCAGAAGCATTTAGTCTTTCTGAGAGGGCATTTCGTAACGAAGAAATGGTAGAGGCAATGCACTTGACGTGTGCTTTCTCTGCCCTGGCAGTTTTTTGGTCGGGATCAAGAGAAGAAAGCTCCATGCAAATTGCTCTCCCTCAAACCTGACGCTTCGGAAGAAGCGCAGAGCTATTTTTCCTGGTGGAGTCACTGCTGCCAGGAAGATGGTAGGCTTTCTTCTCTCACTGATCAGATGATTTTCCCGAAGTGCCGCAAAAGTGTCCTCAAAGTGTCGCAACATGTCCTCGACAAGAGCATGTCCATAAGATTATCCTTAAAACAGTTAGCAGAATGCTCTGTTTAACGCACCTAAATTGAGCTAGACCTATCAGTTTTCGCGCTTGAGATGGCAAAAGCACAAAGAGAAGGCCACGTTTGGAAATGAGTACAATAATTTTCAATTACCAAACTCCTGCGCTTAATAAGTCAGCGTAATGACCAGGGCTCTGCATCTTTGCAGGGACTCGGCTATTTCATACAGGTCTGATTGCTTTCACTTTTCTCCGTTGCTGCTGGAAGGGAATTTTGTAGCATAGTTCGTCTTGCGGTTTCCCAGGGTTCCAGATGAGGGCAAGATTATCGATCAGAATATCCCAGCATAATGGGTGGCTAGAGAGGTGAGCAAGGATACAAGCCAGATTCTCGGGATCAATATCATACTCAGCCAGCGTAATATGTGGAATCCAGGCAGCTGGTTGGTAATAGGGAGAAATACCTGATCCCATAGGTGTAATTGTCTGCCAGATGTTCTGATGGAACTTCGACAGCCCAAGGGTGCGCACGATGGGAACATGGAGTACCAGATGAGCACCTGTGAACAGAGCCAAGCCAGCGGTCTGTATCCGAAATGGTGTTGCTTGCCATGCGAAATCCTCTATGTGCTTTACTAGCTCTTGCTCCTCATACTGTTGAGCTACTTGATAGGAAACATGTGGATAAGGAGTCAGCTCAGCGAATTGGCGAACGCCAAAACCGTTTGCCAAATCTATCCACAAGTTTTGCACTGTTTTGGTGATGTGCTCGTCAAGAAGGGACACTACACCATACATTGTGAAAAAACCTCCTTTTTAGGCCCACATTCCGCAGTTATTTTTGGGAATTAGCTTCTGAAGCTGGTTTACATTGCAGAGATAGTCATAATCTCAGCTTTATAAAGCCGCTTAGGAAGCCATCCGCCATTCAAACTGCGGAATGTGGATTTTAGTAATTTCTCAATCGCCAAAGTAGCGATAATACTCATGCGTTTTCCTGCTTGGGAAAGGTTGGACCTAAGGGATAGACAATAGACGGGTTGCCAAAGGATGCCTCTGCGAGGTTGATCCCCCAGTCATATCCACCCGGGCGAAAGTTCCATGCAATTACAGGTGGGTGGATATCACCAGCGATTTGTTGTGCTGAGTGAAATGCTAAGGCCATTGGCCCGGCGTAGAAGACATGAATGCACTTAATAGCTGGACTGCGCTCGATAAGGAGATCGAGTATGCTGCGAAATGTATGGCCATACGCGCGAACCTGCTCTTCACTACGTATTATTCCCCGTTTAGGATGTGGAAGTTTTAGGTCTACTATGAGAGCGTCATGCAGTCCAACAGCACGTATCTGACTGGGAAAAACAGTGAAACTAATAGAGATGCCTATTGCTACCACGCTTTTGGCTATATTTTTCCGTCGAGGGATTCCCTGAACTTCCAGCGGAGGGAAGGGGTCTCCAGGGCCTGGCCACATCCATGTCTCAAGAGCAGAATCGGGATATGGCTGGATATCAAACAGCCGCATTGGCTGGGAACCGGGGATAAGATGACCAATGAGGAAGGCGAGCGGAATCCTCATCAGACCATAAAAAGCAAAATCTACCTCTTTACGCCTCTTAAGTGCCTTGTGTAGTGGTCCTTGAGGGTTAGTGAGGCGTTGTACGGCCACTTCAGGGTTGTCCATAATCCAATTCGTTTCCAGATCTGTAAAATCTAGGTAAATTATCTCTATAGGGCGGGATTTTGCCTCTTCGCCTAGACTACTCATTATTTCGTCTCTGGTAATGGGTCGCAAAGACTGACCGCATAGGACAAGAAGTGGTTTCTGCTCTTTTATTTGAGTGGTTTCGATATCAGGGTGAAAATTCTCTAAAGCAGGAGAAGGTGCTTGCAGTCGAGTATCAGCTCGTTGAGATAGAACATGGGTCGAAGGCTTTTCTTGTGATGGCAAAAGAGGCACATCCGCGTGTGCTAAAGCAGAGGTGCTCCTCAATGCTTTCTGAGAGACACCAGCTTGGTCAGCCGATGGGACCCAACGATCCATCGTTTCTTTAACAGAGAGAAAGAACCTATCGAAATCGCCGCTGTATATAACTGCTTGTCTATCCATCATATAAAAGGGACAATTACTCCCATCGATAATGACAGGCAGAATGTCCTTGCCTTGTTCATCGGCATAGAGGTATTCACGGCGCATCCACTTACTCTCATTAGCATTTTTCGATATAATACTAATCATGGCAAACGCTTCATCAATGCCTTGACTTATTTGCTCAAGCCAGATATCTCCTCCTGGTATACTACTGGTATCCAGCCAAACTATATATCCGCACCTCTCAAGTTCACCTTTCAGCTGAAGTGCAAATTGGATATCTACATGGCAATATGAAATAAATATTTGGTGAGCATCACCCAATTGAACGGTATTTAACTGAATCTCATTCATTGTCTTTCACCTGCTACGTAAACTTGGTGTTTAACCTTTATGGAATCCCCTATGACCGATTCTACCTGATCCTTAAGTCGGCAATGAGCAATGGAGATAATAGGAAGATGAAGATCTTCCTGATTTATCTTCTCGTATTGTAGCCGAGCCTCACTTTTCCAGCGATGCCATCTGCCATACCAATTGTCACCACATGAGCTGGATGCCAGCGCTTGATCATCTGTATAATACTATTTTTTACATATTTTGATTTATTATCCTTTATTTCATTTTCCAACAACATAATCGCTATTACTTCGTAGTGTTCTCTTGTTGATGGGATGGTAATGTGTCCTCGATAGTATGTTGATGATGCAAAGCCATCCTGTACGATCTCGTATTCCTCTATATATCGTAGTAGAGCATCACGTATAAAGGGAGATGTCATCACAAAGGCGAAATCTATGGGAAGTGCCTGAACTTGTTCGTTTTCACCATTTTGAACTTTTGTTTGCATTTATCGCCTCCTTAGTTTAGGAATAGAACCGTACCCATCTGTTGGGTATGCTCAAAGCTTCGACAAAATAGAGCCTAAATTAAGAAAGTCTCTGCAGCCAGATGGGGCTGTGTTAGAAACAACTCTCTCAAGTATAACTTACAAGAGGAACGTTTTTCTAGGACAACACATACTTTTCCTCTAAAAAAGCCTGGAATTGTCCCTCTTTCCCCCTAAAGAAGCCTGGAAGATTCTGGTATACTTCCATTAGTATGAGCTTACTGTGTCTCAATCGGGAATGCCTCGCGAGAGATTTTTCTAGACAAAACATCTCTCTTGAGATGTTCTTGAAAAGTAGTAGAAAATAATATATGCGGGGATTGATGATGTGATATACTAGATATTATGCAACTCCCTAAATTTGAAGAAAAGCAATGGGGCACAGATAGAGAGATTTTTTCTGTATGGTTCTTTACTTAAGTTATGACTTCAGTCAATGGAAAGGCAAATAATGACAAAACAAGATAATAGCAGCAATATTATAGAATTAAAGCAACCAAATATATATGAAAAGTGGGAAGAGAAATTTAGATCTTGGTCACAGCCTCCTAGCAAGGACATCCAAAGAAAATTTGGAAAGCAAATCCGTACGCTGAGGCGCTGTGTGATCAAGTCGATTTCTGACCGTGAGAGGTTAGGTCTGGATAAAGATATTATTGAAGTATCCTTTCAGGGTTCTTACGGTGCCTCGATAAACATTGAAAAGAGCGATGTTGATATTGCCATTCGTCTCGTCTACGAGTCACTTTCTTGCGATTCCCAGAATACAAATTCTCCTCTTCATCTCTCTCAACTTGATCACTGGAAGTCCAAACTCCGCAAGCTCAATGAACTTGTAGAAAAGCTTCTTATACATCGATTTGGCAAAGAAAACGTTGAGAGAGTGCCTTGGGGATACTTCAAGGTTCATGAACAGTATTCTGGAGTGACTATTGAAGTGATGCCAAATACTGTCCGTGGCGGTGAAATACAAGAGTGGATGACAGATGATGGTGAGTTTGTCAATGATGCATTCAAGCTGGTAGATGCTAATAGGACCAGAAAACATAACATGACTGGCAAGCATTATAGAAAGGTTGTACGCATTCTTAAACACCTTCTATATGAGATGAAAGACTCAAATGTTGAAAAGTATAATGATATAAAATCTTTTCTTATAGAAGTTGTCATATATAATGCGCCAAATAGCATGTTTGGTCATAAAACAATAACTGATGATGTTAAAAGCGTTCTGGAATATGGCATTCTTCATACACATGATGATAAATCATGTGAAAAATGGAAAAAGATTGATGAGATAAATTACGTCTTTATAGGTTTTCAATGCTTAGATCGACAAGTGGTACATGACTTTCTCATGGACGTCTGGAACTATATAGGATTCAGTGGTATGGAGGATGGGGAGTAGGTTGTACTGAGAACGGTAGCATTATTTGCAAGAGAATCTTTGAAAAGGAGTAATTGATGGCCACACATCACCTTGACGACACTCAACCTCATGCCTTTTGGGGTAACTACTCAGGTATCTCTCTCGTAGGTGGTAAAAAGGATCTCTCTCTTTGCCGTTTTTTGGGGTGAGCTTACTAGAGAATAGGAAATGAGCAAAATGTCCTCAAAGTGCCGCAAAAGTGTCGCTTTTTTTGCTTGAAAAAAACTTCTTTTGAGGGCGTTTCGTAACTCGGGTAAGTAGAGCATTTCCGAGCTGAAGTTGCTCCCTTTGCTGCCAAAGTTGTCCCTCTTTTCCCCTGGAAAATCTCTCTTGCATTGGCTATACTGAGTCGAGAAGAGAACTCAAGCAGCAGAACTCTGTGAGAGTTACGAAACGCCCTCTTCTTTTGTTAGGTATCCTTTTTCTGAAGAGTGGTTCCAGTTAGCGATGCGCAAAGATAGAGGTAAAGATGGATAGTCCTAGAAGTTCTGGCACTGGTAGGAGGGGTCAAGACGGCTCTACTGCAAGATTTCTTCGTCCTACAGCTGTTAGAAACCAGACAGTAGATGCTGACACATCTTCCGCACAAGATGCTGGTACATCTTCCGCACGAGATGTTGGTACATCTTCCGCACGAGATGTTGGTACATCTTCCGCACGAGATACATTGGTGCAGCAGTTAAGAGGGATACAAGAAGAGGATCAAGCTAGACAAGCGCAACAGCTATGTTCGTGCTACTGTATGCAGGTGATGAGAGGCGCGTTTAGAGGTATTACTGAGATATTTAGAAGGAGGGGTATGCAAGAATCTGACGTAGCTCCGATTACCACTTCTACTGGTGATGAAGATAGTGCAACTACGACAACACCGGTGGATCCACATCGTCAGGTAGCTTCGACTCCTATCAGGGAGGGCGAAGGCCAATCGCCTAGAGGTGCCCCTCCAATGTCACGTCGTGGGTCTGGAAGCTCTGTTTCAGAATCTGTGTATTACTTACGCCAGTCCGTAGTATCGCCTAGAGGTCTATCCCCTCTTACACCTATTGACGCTGAAGCCTATGACTTAGCAAGAGATCAAAGCAGCGGCTCTGGAGAGCTACATCGTCATCAGGAGACGATCCACGACGGTGATGAATTTGATGTAATCATTCTTGGTGTAGAAACAAGCGCTCTTGTGTGGTACAAGACCAAGGGCTTGGAGCAGCTCACAGGAATGGAGTCGCCAAAAGCACTTTTCATTGGTCAACGAGAATCATGGTCGCATATGGAGCCAGATTTGTCAATGGGGCAGGTAAAACATTTGCTTTCATTGCCAGGACAAAAAGTACCTGAATACTCTACAGAGTTTATGAAAGCTCAAGACTATGCAGCCAATATTAGGGAAGCTAGGACTGGTATGCTGATTTCTGACTCCCTAGTCTCTTCAATTAACAAAGACCCAGGAGATGAAAAGTACCGTATACATATGCGAGATATGACCCTGTTGTCTGCAGATAAAGTCATCATAGCAACTGGATCAGGCCCCATACGCCGACCAAATATATCATTTTCTTCAGATGTTCCAGTGGAACCCACCCCATACCAGAAAGTGATGAGTGGTGTTGACTACTTGAAATCAGGTCAAATTCTTACAACTTCCGATGATTCTGAATTTGATACTTCCAAATTAAAATTAGCAATAGAAGGAGGATCAGCTACAGCTGCTTGGGTCTATGAAAAAGCGCTCGCCAATGGATATAAACCGGAGAACATTTATTGGTTTACGAGAAGCTCGAATTGGGACAAGGCCTTTCCACCTGGGGAAAGAAATCAAGACATTCAGCGACAATCCGAAGGGAGTCGAGTTGCAGGAATATCTCCTCGAGACGTAATTCTTCAAGGAAAGAAAGTTCATCTTTCTTTTAAAGATAAATCAAGAGATCGTGTTGTTGATCAGTACATATTTGCTATTGGAACCGATATTAATGGATCATATGGATTAAATAGAATATTATCGGAAGATATAAGAAATAGGTTAGAAGATGTTTATGATACAAATGGATATTTTTATGATGGTGAAGATGATGCCGTCATTGGACTTGCTTCTCAAGATAAAAGTCTATATGTCATTGGTTCAGCGGTACATAGTATGCTCAAAGATAAAAATGAAAATGAAGTAAAAAGAGCAAAATATGATGATACAAATAAAACATTACCAGCAAATGCTAGACCACCAGAAGGTATACCAACAATAATATCAACGATAGCAGCACTAAATCATTATATGCCAGTATATACGAAAGATATGGAAGATATGGAAGATATGGAAGATACGGAAAAGATAGATATCAATAGCAATTTCAATCTTGACAATAGAACCCAATTGGCGGCTTATATCGCCAATAAGTATCCCGATCTACCCGCTAGCGACGCCAATACGTTTGTTGAGAGGATTCTAAAGATAAGAACGAGATCGACTACGCCATATGGAATGAATCAGGAAGCCATCGGACGGATTGAGCAAAGTATGGAAAGCGCCAATAGAAGGGAAGAAGAGGAGGAGGATGATTAAGGAGAGGAGGAGGAGGATATCGGCAGTTTCTAAGTGTTGATTAATCGCTTGTTCCCATGCGTCTCCTGCATCAATATCAGTATTGCTCCATATTTGGATGAGCCCTTGCCGTTGGAGGGGCATCAGATGGTTCTTGAGGCGTTGTACCAATGGTTGGTTGTAGCGAGCGTAACAGCAAAAGATTTCAATTGCAGTAGCCATCAATGTAGTATCTCCTAAAAGTATACATTGAGTGCTATAATAGCATAGAAAGCTGCTGATGACTAGCCGTTTTTATGTTGTTTCATTTCTCGTGACTCCTCAACTCACCTCGCCACGATCTGCGAACTGCCAGAGGCAGCGAGAATGCTGATCTGCAAGAGCCTCTTTCTAGGGCTTGATGAGCTAGAGATCTGATGCTGCAACATCTAGCTTGTAGCGGAATGTCTGGTGTCCTACTGGTCGGCGGCAAGTGCTATAATGACAGGAAAGCGGCCAGTGTTGCTATTTTTCCTGCGATGAGAGAAAAAGCGATCTGTGTTACAGCCAGTGCAAATACGCATAACCTCGATCTGTTCTGGTGGCACGTTTGCCATGAGCAACTGGTTGCGATTGATTTCCTGGAGATCGAGGCGCAAACTGGTTTTATCTGGCAATACCTGTGTACTAAAGACTGCTGATTCGCGCACAATGTTCTGATACCGCTCAGGGGTAGGATTATCGTCAAACGAGAGTTCTCCCTGGAAGATTTGTCTGACTGTCTCAGATACTTCGTAGCAGCAGGCTCCAATTGCGGGTCCGATGCCTACATAGAGATGTTGCGGCTCACTGCCAAATTGTTTTGCCATTGCTTCGATGGTTGCAATTGCAATACCTCTTGCAGTACCGCGCCAACCGCCGTGGGCAAGGCCGACCGCCTGTCTGGCTGGGTCGTAGAAGATAAGGGAGACACAATCAGCAAAGGGAAGGACGAGTGCTATTCCACGTTGCGGCGTGATCAGTGCATCTCCCTTATGGTTGGCTGATGGTGACCACACACGCTCCTCGTACTCATAGGAGGCCCAATCTGTATACCATTCGTCTCGTGGGTCAAATATGATAACATCCGCGCAGTGTTTTGCTATGAGTGAAACAGCAGGAGCTTCGGCCTGCCCCAATGCCTGAAGTACAAGCATACGGTTACGAACGACATTATCAATGCTATCTCCCTCGCTATCTTCAGGTATAAAGGTATTCAGTCCTTGATATGGGGCCTGACTGTATCCTCCCGTGCGCGTGAAAACACCGTGGATAAGGCCAGGAAATTGGCGATAGTGGTTGAATTGCAGATAGCAGACATTACCATGTTGTTGCTCGATCAAGGGTGTGCACCTTTCATGTGTCAACGTCTATAAGCCCTGCTAACTAAGGGCGCAAGTTTTTGGGTTACCCCTTCTATATGCCAAACATTGTATCTCATCTGTCCATCATAGCATGATGCGTATCAAGTTATCACTTGGCTAGCTGCGCGGCAAAGCGTATGCGGTTTTTGAGGCGCTATAGTGAAAATTGTCCCTCTTTCCCCCTATTTAGGACTATATAGGCTTCCACTATAATAGATTCGATACAAGGCCGCTTCTGAGTATGATTAGCAGAAGCAGTCCTGGCGGTCGCTCTTTCAAGCAAGGTTGGTGGCTGATTTTTGAAAGCCTGTGAGGTATACAATGATCCACAAAGTATCCTTGATTAAAAACTACTTACAACTACAAAAGAGTGTTGGCATTATAATTTCATTGGGATTATGTGTTCGTATTCTCTATTTGAGCTATACACCATACAGTGAAAGAACACATGATGTACTGAATTATGGAGGACATTTGGATTACATAAAATATGTAGCCAATAATTTGCGACTTCCAGAGTCAAAGGGTGGTTGGGAATATTTCCAACCACCTCTTTATTATATCACAGCAGCTGTGATCTATAAAATCTCAAATACGTTGAATTTTGATTATCTAATCTTATTACAAATTTTATCTCTTATATATAGTGCTTTCTTTCTCATATTCGGTACACTTACTTTACGAATACTTTTCAAGAGAAAATTGACATTTCTTACTAGTGCTGCATTACTTGCTTTTTGGCCTTCAGGTATAATCCATTCTATTCGAATTGGAAATGACCCTCTGTTTTATATGGTCTTCGTCATTTCAATTTATTTTCTCATGCGATGGCTTGTTGACAAACAGAATAAGCATTTTTATTTGGCATCTCTTTTTGCAGCATTGACGATTGCCACGAAGCTCAATGGCGTCCTTGTACTGGGGATCGTGGGGATTTTCTTTGTCTCTACCTGGCTGAAAACAAAGCAGAAAAGAAGGTATCTTATCAAAGCAGTCTTCTTAATAAGTGTCGTCTTATTAGCATCGTATTTCAGCCTTTTTCGCAGTATTAGAACCGCACTTCAAGATCATCATTTTAATGTTTTGGTTGGTAATATGTCTGAAATGCCAAGTGGATTGTCTGTAGGGAATAATTTACGCAACTATTTATATTTTGATGCAAATACATATGTTACAAAAGTGTTTACTGATCCTTGGAATGATGCAGGAGGAAGACAGTATTTCTGGAATTATTTCTTGAAATCGATGCTTTTCGGAGAATTCAGCTTTCCTTCCGCTGTTGGACAATTTTTAGCAAAAATTCTTAGCATATTATTGCTCCAAATGATTGCTTTCTTGTTAGTTGGCTTATTTCATAGTATAAGAAATTTTAAACCTTCCAATCTCGTGATGCTCTTATGGTTTATTTTGTCTATATTTTCTCTTATTTATTATCGTCATACCTACCCATTTTCCCCTGATGGAGATTTTAGGCTTATATTTCCTGCAATTATTCCATTTATATATTTTTATCTCACAGGAATTAACTATTTTATAGAGTACAAATTAAGAATTATCGAAATTTTTGGGTATATTCTCGCTTATTATTTTATTCTCGCAAGTTGTTTCTTTTTCATGATTCCGTTAGGAAATCAACTCATGATTTCCTTGCATTTCTCCTTCTCCCTTTTTGCTTAAAAGGGCAGATCAAGGTGGTCCCTCTCTCGGTTATTTTATGATATCTCTCAGTTTATTCTATGATAATAGCTTTGACAGAGCATCTGGCGTGCCAGTTATGACTCACTCAAGTCCCAAATTTGGTAGTCTGATGGTACAACGGTAATGGCTGCGCAACTACAACAGACGTTGGGAGTATATATAACGAGCAAATGTTGTCCCTTTTTCCCCCTATGAAGTTGTGCAAGTATTTGCTATTCTCTATCTTGTTTGAAATGATCATGCTAGATCAAAATCATATAGGTAGGATCCAAATATGCAGAAGCGTTTTAATCAATACTATCTTACTGAGCTAATTGGTAGCAAACCTTTAAGGTCTGTCTACCTTGCTCATCATGTCAACGATGTTTCACACAAGGTGCTGCTCAAAATATTTGATGCCACATGTCTTGCCCTCGGCCTGGAGAGTGAACGTTTTCTCTCTCAGGTGGAATGGATCAAACAATTGAGACATGTGCATGTGCTCCCGATTCTCGATCTTGGAGTAGAGCAAGGGCAGCCCTATGTAGTAAGTGAGTATCTATCTGGAGGTACGTTACGCCATCGCCTGGATAGTCTCTTTCCAGGACATCTGAGCCTTCAAGAAGCACTGAGTATCATTGGGCAGGTAGGGCAAGCACTTTCTTATTTTCACGAGCGTGCACATCTTCATGGGAACATCAAGCCAGAAAATATTTTCTTTAACGAGCAGGGTGAGGTTCTGCTAGCGGACTTTCGTCTGTCTGGCTTTCTTGATGTGGCAATACTCAACTATCAATCTGATCCTCGTACTATCTGCTACATGGCTCCGGAGCAATTCATTGGCAAAGCCAATGAAAAGAGCGATCAATATGCGCTTGCCTGCCTTGCCTACGAGCTAATTGCAGGACGTATGCCTTTTTCTGCTCAAGGCTATGCCATGATGTGGGCAAACCATTATGCGGAGGCTCCCGTACCACTCTCTAATCTTATTCCTGATCTGCCAGGGCCGATCGAGAAAGCGGTGTTCAAGGCCATGGCGAAGGATCCATCTGAACGCTATGCCGATGTCTCTACATTTCTTCTCGCTCTGGAGAACACTGCACTCTCGCCAGCACCCGTCATTACCAGAAGATCTTCGACTATTTCTGCTTTCGACCCTGTCTCCGCAAGCGTAGCGGAACCCCTTGAGAACATGCAAAGCAATGCTCCCATTGAAACAAGCCTAGCAGGAGTTCCAGTTGAAGGGAGCTTAGCAAGTGCTCCATTTGGAATGAGCCTAGCAAGTGCTCCATTTGGAACGAGCCTAGCAGGAGTTCCATTTGGAACGAGCCTAGTAGGAGTTCCATTTGGAACGAGCTTAACAGGAAATCCGTTTGAAAAGAGCTTAACAGGAAATTTGTTTGAAAAGGGCTTAACAGGAAATTTGTTTGAAAAGGGCTTAGCCGGAGATTCTCCTACGACAAGCTTGGAAGGAGATTCCCTTGAAAAGAGCTTAACAGGAAATCCGTTTGAAAAGAGCTTAGCAGAAGCTTCTCTTACGACAAGCTTGGAAGGAGATTCCCTTGGAACGGGCTTAGCAGAAGCTTCCCTTGGAACGGGCTTAGCAGAAGTCTCTCTTACGACAAGCTTGGAAGGAGATTCCCTTGGAACGGGCTTGGAAGGAAATCCATTTGAAATGAGCTTGGAAGGAGATCTCTTTGGAGCGAGCTTGGAAGAAGATCTCTTTGGAACGGGCTTGGAAGGAAATCCATTTGAGATGAGTCTGGTGGATACTCCCCTTACAACGCATCTTCTTGAACGCTGGAAGCAAACACCCAATAAGCCTGATGCAAACAAAGCAGTGGCTACAGGTACACCAGTAGGAGAAGCTCATATTGGCCTATCCTGGATAAGAGACTTCTTTCAGTATTGCAAGTACTCAATTCCTGCACTTTGGTTTGTACGGCTCTGCAAGAGCTTCACTCCTGGACTCTGGCTCGTGCAACTTAGAGGCTATTTAGGAAATCTTCTAACTGCTGTACGGACAGGTTCTAGAAGGGGCCTCTCGCTGCTTTCCGAGCAGCCTCTAATAACGCGTCTTCTCGAAGGCTGGAAACGTATGTCCAGTGAGCGTCGTGCAAACAAAGCAGCGGCTACAGATACACCAGCGGAAGAAGCTAACAGTGATATCACTTTGCATTCTGACAAGCAATTCTCAGATGGGGAAAGTAGGTCACAAAATAGATATGCCCATATGGGAATGCTACCACTGAATGCAGATTGGCGGATTGATATAAGGCAATTCTCAGTAGGACGCTTCTTTCAGTATCGTGGATACTCAATTCCTGCACTTTGGTTTGGGCAAGGTCATAAGCGCTCAACTCCTGCGCTCCGGTTTATTGTTATTCTCTCTATTATTATTCTGATAGTAGGTGTGATTTCTTATGCCGTTCTGGCTGCTCATCCGCCAAGTGTAACTAAATCTGGAAAGGAGCATCAGAATCATCAAGCAATAGTAAATCCGAGAAGTGTGCCCATTGACACTAAGCTAGTAACGCAACCTATAGCGCATTCTACAATGCTGCCTACACAGCAGGAGAATTCACCTTCTTCTCTGTCACAACCTGCGCAGACCTTCCTTACAGGCAATTATGCTCAACAAAGCCAGATCTACAACCTGAGCACTGAGGGCAAACTTGACTGGGTTGATTGGGGCTTAAACAAGCCAGAGGATGTGAATCGTAGGAGTGGCGTGCAGCAGCAGATCAGTACCTTCTCTGTCATTAGCAGTCAGGATAACAGTATAGTCCAGCGTGCTTCCTATAACGCGGGTGCTAGACTGTGGTGGTCTGATGGTACCCCAATAATGACAGCACAACCACAACAGGCATCGGGTATATATGTGACGGGTATGAGTACTGGCTTTAGCCTCAGTGTTCCGATCGGCACGACGCTGAGAACGCTGAGAGTCTATGTTGGAGTGAACGGGGCGCGAGGAAAGTTCACGGCCTCACTCAATGACAAGACCTATGTCGATGAAGGCTTAAGTGCAGCATATGATGCCAACGGTCCTCTAGCCAATGGCATCTACACGCTGATCTGTAAGGGCAGTATGTCTAGCCAAGTCCTCACCGTGACGTATACGGCAATGACAACAAATGGGGGTACTGGCTATGTCCTATTGCAGGCTGCAACACTTCAGTGATTCAGTACTTCCCTTTAAGTGTATTGTGGTGTATCATTGATGGTATGGGTTTCCAGGGCCATCCGTCTCCTTTTCTCGGCGTCGCGTATCTCCTGTTACCCGATACGCGGCGCTTTTAAGAAATTGTGATGGCCTTGGAGATCCGTAGTTCACATAAAACAGTATAAAGGAAGTTTGCATGCTCTTCTAGGGGGAAAAAGGGACAACTCTTTAGGATTACAGGAGACAAAAGTACTAGGTATTTGGTGATTGGATACAAGCATATTTTTTTTCTTGTGCTATACTCCGTTCATGTTTTCAGAGAATGACAATTTACTATTTGACGCGGCTATGGAAGGGGCTTACACTAGCTACCTAGATTATCCAGTATTTCTCAGCGAGGATGAAGTAAATCAGCGAGCCATATGTTATGCACAGGATATTTGTTTAAAGACCGAAGCGGAATTCTACGAGGTCTATCAAAATGGTTGGGTTGCGGGGTACTTACTCGTCTGCGAATTTGCACAGGAAGATGAAGAGCTTATTAGAGAGCAAGCGAGCATGATCACATCTTGTTCGCGCTCAAAGGCACTCCAATTGGTCAAATCCTTGCTCAAACGAGCTTTGTCAAGGCAGTTAAGCTGAGGCTCTTTTATGGAAACAATGTACAAAAAGCGTCCAACATTGATCTGGTTAGGAACACTGCTAACGATGATCCTGGCCTGTCTATTGAGTGCGTGCTCGAACGCTGCTGCGCCTGCACAAACACCAGGAATAGGAACAGGTACTACTCCCGGGGCTACAAGTACAGGTGCTACTCCCGGGACCACAGCTACAGCATCTTTCATCGGCATACGCATGCTAGATAAATCAAATGGCTGGGCACTAACTACGTCTTCCATTCTAAGAACTTCCGATGGGGGTGCCCACTGGAGGAATGTCACCCCGACTAACACAGTGCTCAGTCCAATGGCCAAAGGCGATTTTCTGAGCGATAAATATGCATGGATTGTCAACGCATCACAAAACAACACAATCAGCGTCCTGAGGACAAGTGATGGTGGCCAAAGCTGGCAAAGCACAACAATTGCAGACCCGGACTCAGAAATCCTGGACATGCCACACTTTTTGAATACACAGGAGGGCTGGCTGGAAATAACTCCAGGGGGCCCGGGAGCAGGTAGTGAAGGCGTTGATATTTTCCATACGATAGATGGTGGGAAAAGCTGGAGCAAAATTGCCAGTTCAGGGCAGTCGGCAAGCGGTTTACCAAATGGTGGTCTTAAATCAGGTATCTCTTTCAAAGATACTAAAAATGGTTGGGCGACAGGCGGCGATGCTACGCCCAATAGTATCTGGTTATATGCAACCCATGATGGTGGTAAGACATGGCAGAAGGTCACATCTTCATCATTCTTCCATCTGCCTGATTGGGGAGGCACTCAGAATACCGTTTTTTCCTACCATACAACTCCTCCTGTATTCTTTGGCAATAAGGGCTTATTGCCAGTACAGGTTGATGGGCAATTAGATCAGCATGCTCAAGTGAGTGGTTTTATTCTTTATAGCACGGCCAATGGTGGCGAGGGATGGGGACCGCCAGCGCCTGGTATAGACGCACTGGCTAAATTTATGACTGGTGATCTCTACATAGCAGATCCACAACATGCCTGGGCATCTGATACCAATAGCGGTGCATGCTATGCTACCGCCGATGCTGGTAAGACTTGGCAAAAAGTCGGAGGTGTGGGGAAGGTAAGCGCCTTCAGCTTCGTAGATTCCTCCAACGGCTGGGCTATTGGCGACAATAAGCTGCAACACACAACCGATGGTGGCAAAACATGGCAAAAGCTAACCTATTCAATCCAATAGGTTAGCAACTCCCCTTGGCATACTATTGAGCTCAGATGTCCGCTTTATCCTCAAAACATAGCCTTGCACTTCTCCGAGTTGTCCGGTTGCGCTTTTCAAAGTGTCCGGCTGAGCTCTTCAAGGTGTCCGATTTGTCCTTGTAAAAGAGCTCTCTCATTGAGTATCCTTAAAGTAGTTGGTGTGAGCGAGCATATCTAGTCTACTCAATGGCATCGTATTCCTTGAAGGTTTAGCCTCCTTCAGTTATTCCACTTCGCTCACACCGAACTCTTCTCTTCTGAGTTCTCTCTAGAAGTCTCCGAACAAGCTCTGGCTGGCCGGTGTCATAAGGGGAAATGGCACCGGCCAGTTTTTTTATAGGCACTGGCCTCTTTTTGTGCGTTAGTAAGCCTCACTTAATCAACTTTCTCAACACTATGATTCCTGGGTAATCTCAACAGTATCTCAACCTAATCTCAATGGCATTTAGCCACTAACATAAGCAATATTTATATGTTCATATTTAGCAGGAGGGGGAACATCATGGATAATTATTTCATCAAGCGAGCACACAATGCAGGCCTTATCATGCTCATCTGCATGTTGATCCTATGTGGCATCTATGCTGTCTATGCCTACCATGCCAATGCTGGTAATTCACAGCAGGCTCACACAACGCAACACGGGCTTCTGGTTATGGCTCACTATATTCAAGTACCGACGCCAGCACCTATACAGGCCTCAAAACCAGTGCAGCAGGCAGCTCCACTACCACAGCAACCAGTACAGCCATCTTCTGTGTATAATAAGAGTGATTGGCAAAACTATTTCAGCAAGCTATATCACCTCCCATAAGCAGAAAGAGAGCAAAGGATATTAGTGCGAGGCGAGGGAGAGAGTGCATGATCAGCAGAGCACTCTACACCTCGCAGATTGAGAGAAAGCGAGAGCGGCCATAAAAAAGCAGCAGGTGGTGGAAGACGAAAAAGTCAGCAATTCCGCTCTCTCTTTAAACACGATTCATTCGATGGTTTGGATGCAGCGAAGAAAGAAGAGCTACATACGGTCCTATGCTAAAAATGGAAGAAGGCTGTTTGGCGACGAGGGACTGGCCGGTGCCGTTTTCTGTGACACTGGCCAGTTCGGAGATATTCGGAGACTCCAATAGTGTGGTGCCTTTACTTACTATGAGGCGTAAAGGAACCTTCCTACATAAAGATAATCGTGGGAAGGGGGCAAAACGTTACATGGCCTTGGAGATGTTGATAAAGATTCTGGAAGGCCCTAAAAGACTTGCCAAGGAAGTGGAAAACTGGTAGAGTAGGGACATGAGCGTAGAAGAAGAAAAAGAAAAAGAAGAATCAACCCAACTTGATCAAGAGGAGAAACCTCTGGAAGAGCTGGTAAAAGAACAGCAAGAGAACATGCGTTTGCAGGAAGAACGTATTCGCTTACAGGAGGAAGTCATTCGCCTGCAACAGGAGCAGATTCGCTTGCAGGAAGAACATATTGGCCTGCGAGACGAACGAATTAGCCTGCTGCAAAGGGAAATTGTAGTTTTGCAGCATTTGTCGTCAGATCTGAGCATCCAAGTACAGCAGCTAGAAAATAGTATGGAGAGGAACAGTCACAGTAGCCATCGAACCTTTTCAGGACATTACCTCCATCAGCAGACAAAAGGACCGAGAAAAAAGGGCAAGAAGAAGCCGGGAAGGTCATGAACGCTTTTGAAGAATCGTGGCGAGGCAATGATAATTTGTACGGGGAAAAGCTTTCTTATGCAAAGAACTTCCGATCAGAGAGTCGATCTTCATCCAATACTTGTTTTAGATACTCCCATGTAGCTTTCTGCTCCTCTTCATCGTATTCATCAGCTTCGCGCCAGGATCTCAGAAGTTCGATTGCTGCATGATTAATCAAGGATGGCTCGGTACTTTGATCTAATGTATTGTTATTGAGATCGTTTTGTAATGCTGTGTGTGGATGTTCATCTATCATATCCCGAGAGATCTTGAGGCCGAGCTGCTGAGCCCAACTCAGTGTCTCTTGAATACTCCACAATTCCACTATTTTGCCATCCGCGATGCGAACGAAGTCCGCGCCAGTCAACACATTTTCCTTGCCCGTTGGAGGGAAACCAGCAAACGTTCCCAGATGTGTGCCCCGCAGAACAAAACGAAACGCGACGGTATCACCTTCACCAATCATCTGCTCAACGGTAATACGAGCATCAGGAAAGCCTTCTCGAAAAACCTTGACCTCCTGCTTCACACTCTCTGGGCCAGGAGCTTGATTTGGATGCGTATGATCGACAAAATCGGCTGCGAGAACTTCATCTGCAAGAGCGAGGTTCCCTGTACTCCAAAGTTCGATGTACTTTCTGACAATGGCTTTGTTGGCTTCGATGTTCATAAGAAGTTCCTTCTTCTTTGAATATAAGGGAAGGTTTATGATACTGCAAATATCTTAACAGGTGCATATTCTGCATCTAACTTATGTAACTCGTCTCTGACCCGCTGACGCAGCTCGATGGCTGGCTCCACACAATAAATGCGAAACTCTTGCTCTGAAGGTTGTAGATCTGGAAATAGAAGCTTTAGATAAGCAGAAGCTAAACGTGAGATGGCTTTTCGATCACGCAGATCATTGCACCCTTCTAGACGCATATGGAGTTTTACAAAATCCGCGTAGCGAACCTCGCCTCGCAAACGGTGAAGTATCTCTGCAAAGAAATCGCCTTTGAATCCCAAGCTATATGAAGGTGTATCTTTCGATACGCGTGGCAATTCCCAGCCAGCGATAATTCCGTGAATGCGGTCAATGAATGCTGTTTCTTGGAGAAAGTTGGGAATCTCTTTGAAAAGGCTTTCTTCCAAGTATACCGGTTTACGCTGAGCATCGAGTGTGATATTTCCTAGCATAGCAAAACCTGCTTCTGCTGTTGCTTCGGTCTTCCCACGATTAAATTTGCCTGATTCCAGATAGACTTTTAATCCTGCGATGAGTTCTCCTGTAGTGTCTCCTGCTATCGATTGTACTTCATCAAAGACGATAGCATCGTAGCGTGTGATCAGGCCAGGGTTGTTGGTCATCTGATTGTGGAAAAGTACCGCAGGGCTAATCTTACCTCCGCTAACCACTCGTGCATACCGGGAAAGATTGTCGTAAACGAATGATTTTCCTGTTCCCTTGGGTGCTAACTCTACTAAGTTCACCCTCGATTCGATGAATGGCAGTATTCTGGTCACTAAGAGCATCTTCTGACGCTCTGTGTATATCAATGGATTGAAGCCCATACTTGATATGAGCAGGTCCCGCCATTCCTCAAGCGTGAAGTGCTGGCGGCACTCGATGTAGTAGTCGATGTCGATAGCTCTAATCTGAAAGGGTTGGAAATTGCGCATCCAGACTTCACCCTTTTTGCGCTCGTCACCATCAGGAGGGAGATAAAAGAGTTCGCCGACTCCCCATACACCACTTGTGAGTAGTAACATGTGCTGATCTACGATGTATCCGTCGATAAATGCATCGTTGAGGTCGAGGTAGGGGATACGCAGTTGGCGCTGGCCCGTTCTCAGGTTTACTGTGACGCTGTAGTCATCGAGGATTTTAACGGTTTCTTGCCTCAGTAGTGTATCTTTGATGGTATCTTTCTGGCCTTTGGCTGGTAAATATTTAGTGATGAATTGGGCAACATTGGCACGCGATTGGCTGCTCAGCTCGCCATCCTCAACGTATCGTGATAAGATCCATTCACCTACGTATGTTGGTATTGCACGCGCACCAAAACCGGCTTCGTGAATGAGTGATTTATTGATAATTACTTCCGCGAAGTGTTCTAGGGCCTTCTCTTCGAATGGCTGCCGTGTGTGCATATCAGAGGTCCAAGCCGTCATCGCTCACCTCCATGAGAGATTTCATCGTAATTTCAAATGATTGGTCTAGGACAGTGAAGTTATGCCCTTGATATTCATAGTGTACTCGCAATGTAAGTGAACGTGTTTTAGTAGTACTTGTTGCCTTGCGGAATCTAGTTGTGAATGCTGCCTTGACAACTGCTCGTGGTCCTATGGTTGCTATGAATATCTCTTCAGCATCGGCATCTACTAGTCGTATGTTGACAGCTTCTAGCGGGAATCCGTTTGGATTGCCTAGTTCTACCACAACTTTCGATGGAACAGCATACCTGAATTCTCTGCTAAGTAAATCTATTGTTGGATTCTTTGGAATAATGTGCCTGCGAGTGAAATGTGCAAATGGGATGACAACTTCTTCAGGGGTCAATCCGCCATGTACATAGAAGTTCTCTTGCGTGTCAATAAAACGGTAGTACCCACGTGCTATCAGATAGTTATCCTTGGTTTTAAATGTCTGACGATCTACTAAATAACACTGCATACGTGCTATTCCTGGCAAATTGGTGAATGTGTCGTCGCTAAGTGGCATGAACCGGTGGTGGTTTTTTTGACCGAACCTTTTGAAGAGCTTTTTGTCAATCACGTTGACTGTCTCTTGCGGAATACGTGTAGAGCCGTGATCTGAAATAACATAGACATTTAATCGCTGTTCAATTTGAAAACGTTTCGCGAAGACGGCAATTGCTTTTGCTAAAGCGGCTAGATATTCATACACAATATCTGAATGTGAGCGACCAGTATCTCGATTGTCTTTATGAAATTGTTCATCGATCGGGAGATAGTTGAGAAAGTATACATCGTGTTCCAATATTCGCACCCTTTGGAGTTCCCCAATATTTTGCAAATATTTAGCCTTCTTTCCCTGAAGTATTGCATTCCACGTCTTCTCTGTCAAGTTGGTGTAGCTAAGGCCTCCTTTGACAATATCTGCTTGGTCACCTTGCCCTGCGATGAGAGCGGCTTTGCTGACCTCTGTGGCAGTTGGGATGAGTGAAAGCAGTGGTTTTACATCTTCCAATGCAAAATCCTGTCGCTCAAATTGTCGCTTGAGTTCATCGAAGTAGGCAAAGTTAAAGTTATCGACGATGAGAACGAGAGTAATTACATTTCCTGCGATCATGCGTTCGCGTTCTTGGTAGAGCGCGTTAAATGCGAAGTACTCTGGCATACCATTTTTGATGGCAATAAATTGATTATAGAACCAATCAGCAAATAGTGAAGCGTACTCTTCAATTTTCTGGTCACGCTTGGTGTGTACATCTAGCCAGCTATAGTATGGCATGTAGCTGTTGGTAATCCATTCCAGCCACTCTGTGATATGCCATGATTCATTTGGTTCAGGAGGGAAAGCTGGTTCCAGCATACCGTGTAGCTTGACCAAACGCTGCTCAATAGTGTTTTTAATTGGGCGAAAGCGCTTTCTGATTTTTTGCAGTAGGTCCAGCGTAAGATACTTTGGATGTTGCTCTGCTAATATTTCAATACAATCGAACTCTTCGTACAGATGTCCACTCATCTCTGTAAGTAAGTCTTCGATATCTTTTGTATTGGCGATATGAGTTTGTCTGTCATTAAGATAGTAGGTAATTTTTGCTAATACTTCCTGTATGTCTTCAGGAATATATTCTAGGTCTCTCAGGTCCATGTGTATTTTCTGTAGAAGGTCCCATCTATCTTTCAGTGCGTTCATGCCTAAGTGTGGCGGATAGTGTTGCAGAACTTTGTAGTGGATAAGATCTTTTCTGAGTGTTGCTGGATCTTTTTCTAGGTACTGTATGATCGCTTTCTCAGCTTCACTATTGGCACTCCGTTCCCATTGCGCTATCTTATCGCGTTTTGCCTTGATGGCAAGAGAGCACTGTTGAGATTTTTTCCATTGGATAGAGTGCTGGAAATTGTTAAGTAAGGTAGAAAGGTTTCCCAATGGAAATGTTTTATAAGCGAAGCTATCATCGTAGAAATATGCTAGGATTGCATCCCAGAAATCCTGTCCCTCGCGTAATGTAATTTGTGCATTCAACAGCCCCGATTGTAAGATCTCTTGGTCGGTGACTGTCTCAGGGATCACTATTTTCCATTTCTCATAGAGCGCATCTCTTGGCGTATATTTGCGTACAATGACATAGTTTTCACCATATGCTTGTGCACAGCGTGTGAACCAAGCTACTATCGACTGGTTTCTGATATGTAGGGAACAGGCTTTTTTTGCATGTATAGAATCAATCAGTATCTGATAGGCCAAAGGATAGTCTGTTACTTTTTCTACAACCACCGTGGCTTTTTGATCATCTAACAGGTGATTTTTATCAATGATAATGGTTGCTCTTGGCATCACTGGTCTCTTGTCAATTCATTAAGCAATGACTGAGTGATCTCGGTCAGTTGCTCCATAGTAAGTATTTCATTTTTGAGTCCTAGGGTGAACAATGAACGGCATGTAGTGGCGAATGTCTCTCGATTGGTTGGGATAAGAATGGTAGCTTTCTCCGCTTGTCCGGGAAGCTGCCGCTGTTTTGGTAATTGTATTTCGTATTCTTGGTGTTCATTAAACAACGTAAACTCTTCCAGCGGGCTCCAGTTAGCATCGCGATCCTGTACTGCAACCTTGATGGTTTTATTGTCGCGTATTTCCAGGGATTCACCGGGATGGAGATAGATGCGAGCAGTATGTGGATCAGTTGGATTTGCGCCTCCCTCGGCAATATATATCTTCACATCAGGATTTTTATGTTGGAATACCAGTGTAATATAATCTTTGAAGTATATATGTCCATTTCGCTCATTTCTATGGACCTCAGTAAAGGTGACCTGGGCTGGTAGCACTTTTATACGATTGCTATCAATACGCTGCTTTGCTTGTGCCAGTCTCCTTATATATTCATCTACGCGATCCGACATCCATTGCTCTGCTGATTTCATGTTATAATCGTTAGGAATTTTCTTCAGAAAGGTCTCTGGCAGAGCATCTATCGACTTGAGGTGCTGTAAGAGGCATCGCGTATCTGGGCTTTGCCATGGTGCGTGCGTATCTTTTTGCTGACCATCTAAGCTGTTGTACCAGGAGCGTATAGCCTCGTGTATATCACTGTATGTGTTCTGTTCCTGCGCAACTCCGAACATAGAGCGGACCCCTTCCGTAATGCGAGTTTCTACTATATTGAGTGAGGAAGCGAGTGCTGCCTTTTCTTGTGGCAGATGTTCCTCGATTGTGCGTACGATCTCCGGAGTAATCCATGTGCCTGCATCTTCACCGAATACAGTTGGTAAGTCATCCAGGAGAAAGGTGTATGCATCTTTTATTTTTATTTTCTCCATGACCTGGAGAAAAGTGGTAGTGTGAGGATACTGTCCCTTAGGATAGAGGTTGGTCACGCGGGCTATTGGTGGTAAATGTTCCCACCAAGTCTTGATGGCTGTATATGCTTCAGTAACAGTATGGGTATGTGCGGCAGCTGAACCTGACTCCCCAAAACAGTTGTAGACGACATTGACGAGGGCTTTTTCATCATTCCTCAGTTGCTTATAACTCAAGAAGGCATTAGGATACTGCCCCTCAATTATTTCAAATATGGTTTCACTGGATGTTATTTGCAAATCGCCCAGGGCCGATTCATCGGATTTGATGCGAATGCTATCTCCAAATAGGCGGCACAGATAGGCCAGGGATAGGACCAGAGCAAGAGGGCCTTGTCCATAGGGAGGCTTACGGTACTTATACATCCAGTCGCTCATGCGTATGCGTTTATCTGGAGGCAATTGTTGTACTTCCCGTACCATCTCGGACAGGCTGGGTAGTTTCGTGACGAATTTGTGCAGATCAGTTTCAATCTCACAGTAGAATTTTGCTCCTTCTGCCTGTTTTACTTGAATGAGCACGTCATTATGAAGCAAGCACTTTTGTAGATAGCGAACGTCTGCACGGTTTTGCGCAGAGCTGCTATCAATAATGATTGGGTCCGCATTCAGTAATTTCTCAACTGCATCTTTGAGTGCATAATTCTTGCTTGACTTTGTACTGATGCGCAGTTTATTGAAATCGTCATGTGTGAATTTATTACTGTACTTGCTATAGACTACTTCCATGACTCTATTGGCTGCGTCGTAGGATTTGTTCTCTTCGATCGGCATGAGTTGAGCAAATTTTCCATACCATGTCACTTCTTTGCTATTGGTTAGCCTATCGCGCGATTTGCGTAACGTTGTTAGTGCTCCCAGTCTGGTCGTATCTCCATTCACTCTGGCATTTAAAGCTGCCTTATCCTGATGGGTAAAATCTTTGGCATCTGGGCTGGTTTCGATAGCCTGCAATGCACGCAGTTCAAGTATAGTATCTAGGAGTGGAACTGGCTGTTTGGGAATAGCTACGACAATTTGGTCAGAAGTATTCTGACAGCAGAAGTCTCTGGCTTTTTGTATCTCTTCTACAGTTTCACAGATGGTATAAAGAGCGATTCCTTCAAAGTCTTCTCTTTGTGCTATTTCAGTTTGAAGTATGTCAAAGTAGTTCTGATGCCCATATTGTGTTCCCAAATCTACTGCTCGTACTAAGCGACGCTCCAGGCGTTTATCCTCGCCGTACCACTGGTTATAGTCCTTGGCTTCTAGGTACAAATCATTTTTAGTTAGCGGGACCAGTTCCCTCAATTCTGCTGCAATGTTGCTAGGTACATGTTCAGAGGAGCGTATATAGGCTTCTATAAGGTGATCAATATCAGCTCCATCACTTTGCTTGAATTCATAGATGTTCTGTTCTTTGATGTGGTAAATAATGCCTTTGCTGGATAATTCATTGAGCCTATGCTGGAGACTCGCTTTCTCTACTGATGTAGTAAGATAGAGACCGAATTCCAGATTCTCTGGCTTGGTGGGAATCTGACAGATCTGGTAAATCAACATCAGGCGTAAGATTCTTACAACGAGTTCATCATCTAGAAACAGTAGTTGTTTACTGGCATCGCTAGCAGCGACACGTTTCTGTTCCCGTACCGAAGCCTCAAAGTTTCTAACATGATCACGAACGCTATCACGTAGTTCTTTATTGTCGGCATAGAGTTGCTCACTAAAGTAATCAAATAACCGATCTGCTGTGTAGAGATTGAGTTTGCCATGTGTTTCGATCACTGTAGTAGCAATATAATTCTGGTATGAGGCTGGGTCATTCTCGGAAAAAAAGCGAAAGACAGTGCGGTTATTGGAGGCTAGGTCCCGCACTAGTTCCAAGAGGGTAGCTGTAGCTACTGGGTGCATTGGATAGATATCTCGGATGATCTTGTTGAGAATTTTAGGACCTGTGAGCCATTTGAATAAATCCAGTCGATTGCAATCCTTCACCATCTCATTAAAGGTTGGGCTATGTGGTTCAACGGCCTGCTGCCAGAGGACATTATTCTTCTTTGGTGTGACTATTGCAGCAATGATATCTTCGACACCATTGGGGTTCAGACCAATTTCTTCAATACGGTCGCGGGCCGTACGGAAATCCATGGCATTGTAGACTTTGGCATATTCGGTCAGTGCTTTATGAGCTGTTCCTACGAATATTACTGGAGCACAGTCGTTCGGTTTTTCTGCACAGAACTGTGCGAACTGTTGAAATGCTTTGGGATTGAGATTACCCTGTTCCATTGTCCAACCAAACTCATCAAAGAGTACAAGCAATCCTGCGAAATGCTCTTTAAATACCTGACTGGATAACGTCTTGTGGAGAATAGAGACTAAGTCTGTGTCATTATTACGAAATGGGGCCGTTGTGACCTCCTGGTGGATACGTCTGAAATCACCTAAGGCACTTGTGTCAAAGTCAGCCAGATCTTGTTCGAAGCTATTTACAGTCTTTCCTATTCGATATACCGCCAACGCCTGCTCAAAGTCCGTATAGAAGTGTCCCCGGGTGGGATCACCACTCTGATAAAACGCTCGCCATTCTGCTATTTTTTTTCGTGCCTGTTCATAAGGTGTATACAACGTATCTTCGAAGCTTTCTCGCTCAATGGCTGCTTCGACTGCACTTAGTACGATTTCATCGAAATCTTGCTTTCCTCCCCACTTGCACAGTGCAACTAGGTAACGACCCGATGAACGTTTCGCTTTTAGTACCTCTGCTCCTTGGGCATCGACTTCAGCATAGTTTTTGAAAAAATTGGGCATTGATGCTTCGTTTGCTGGTATCTGCATATAGTTGGCGAACATCAAGCAGAGGTGAGATTTGCCTGTACCATAAGCTCCTGTGAGGAGGTAACAGCGTTTATTTTTAATATCTAGTGAGCGAGCGAGCTTTTCAAATGCAATACGATGTGATGTGATTGGACGGTATTGCGACATTCGTCCTCTATTCTTGAGTTCATCAAGGAGGTCCCATTGCAAATCAACATATGAGGTATATCCTGACTGTATATCTATCATCTCTTGAATAGTTGGCTGTGACATGTGCTAGTTCCTCTTTCTAGTAGTTCATGATGTCAGGCATGTGATAATCAGGCTATAAAGCTTCAATCTCTTCAATAAGTAGAATGTGGTTTGGCAGATTCCATTGCGAAAATACTGGTTGTGTTTGCAGTACGAAGCCAATAACTGTCGAAGTCTGAGTTACTGCTAGCGATTGCACACTATGTTTGAAAGCCACAAGATTGTCTCCCCAGATATGCACGAGAAAATCTATATGATCGACTAGCAAGATACGAGCCTGTGTAATAGTGGCATAGGATACTACCAATGCTAGCAATCTGGTAGCGTCTATGCGATCAACCTGCTGTGCTAACTCTGACCGCTCCGTTACATAATGGAGCATATCTAAATAGGTAGTGCCGGGGATAATTCTGGTCAGCTTTTGTGCAAAAGTGGTTTTACCGCTACAGGGAGGACCGTGAATAACAAATGCGCGATAGCGTGCTCTGCTCTGTCGTTGTAGAAACTGCCGAATATCGATACGTGCGTTATTGTCTATTGGCATAATAGCCCTCCATCCAGAGATAATCCTGTGTTGCCTCGTTGATCCGTATCTGATCGAGATCGGCTCGGCTCTCAATTGAAATATCCGGGTGCATTTTAATCTGCTCTAACAATGTGCGCAGATGATTCTCCGGGAGTTGTAGAATGGTACCTGGACCATTCTTCGCAGTAAGCAAGTCGTCGATGGTAATTGCTGTATCACCAGCACGATGGTGCTGACGGAAACAGGCAATGCATGCTCCTAAAACGAGTGAAGGAATACTTTCTCCAATGTTAAGCATATAAATATTATCTTGCATTTGTAAATATGCAATGCGAGCAAACTGTTGATTTGTATATGCATCAAGGACAGTATTCAATTCTTGTAAAACGTGTGCCTGACTGCTATGTCCAGTCAATGTCTGTCGCAGGTCATCAAAAGCACTGCGAGCCTGTTCACGGGTAATATTTTTGTAGATAGGTAGAATAGCGGTGACTAGGCGGTTCCACACTAGGTTATAGGGATTGGAGCTAATCTTATAGTGCAGGAACCACAGGGTTCCCGGATCATCGAAAAATGGATCCTGTACTTGTACCAACTGTCCCAATGGAGTTGGTTTGTAGGTAACACGTTCTATCAGGCCTAGTGCGTGTGCGATGCCACACAGATGCTTGACATGCCGTTCTGCGATACCGATTGTAGTAGCGAGATCAGACTGGGGGATGCGCTCTCGCTTATCCTGACAGACAGCATTGAGTATGCGTGCTAGGTAGGTGAAATTGACAGCATAGCCGTTACTCAATTGAAGTTTAGGTTTGATAAACTCATTATTGGACTGCATTATCATTCATCCATCCTTCTGATTTTAATGTCTCAGAAATGTCAAGTGGCCGCAAGAAAGAGTTTGATTTATATTGTGCAAACAGGTCTTTTGGTATGTGCATATCTGGGGCCACCTGTTTTATTATCCATTTGTCAATGTCAATCAGTATGTCTATTCTTTTGTTGAAATTGTAACTTGGTATTTTTTGTCCCCGAAACTTATTAAAAGTGGTACACTGTTCCTGGATAGCATCAAGTTGCCTTGCTAATTCAGTATATTCGCTGTCAACACAGTCAGGTATTGGAAAAGATCCTACTAGGTCTGTCCCTAAGCAAAAACCATCTCCAAAGGCTCTCCAATACCAGTAGAAAATGTTACTATTGAGCAGTACGCGTGCTAGATTCATGTCATCTGTGTCTTTAAAGGAGAAAGACAAAACTTTATTTCTTGCCATGGAACCTGGTGTGGCGGAAATAAAATAACATGTTGCACGAGGAACGGTTAAAAAGATTGAACCAGGAACAGGGCGGCGTGATTCCGAAAACATTTCTACACAAAGGTCAGAAAATGTGCGGTGCATGCTTCTTAGACGAGACCAAAACAATGCTATAGAATCATTACCGATAAGAGGGAAACTAAGACGAGAACAGAAGGGTGTTGTATCGGTGTAACGCAAATGAGTCAAAAGGTAAGGCCGATCTGCACTTGGCCATCTCAATAAGTCCGTTGTTTTTATGCTCAATGCTGTATTTCCCGCCTGTAAAATAGATATTGCTGTTCTTTGGCGATTTCTACCACCGACGCTTTCGTTGAATAAAACATCGGGCGTATTATCGAATGCAGCAATGTGAAGAACTATATGGCTTTTAAGAAGTAAATCTCGTAAAGGAGTAAGTTGTTTGCTAAACGTAAGTGACAATGGTGTGACTAGGCCTGCCGCACCAGTAGTACTTCTAACTTGTAATGCTCGCTCAAATAACCATGCATACAGATCTCCGGATGTTGCAGTTTCATAGAGCATTTTAATTGCTTGATTAGGTGACTTTCCCACATAAGGAGGATTGGCGATAATTACATCGAACTGGCAACGATCATCGCCATCAGCCACCGCATCAGGAAAATCTATCTCCCAGTGGAAAAAGCGTTCCTTACTTGCCTCCGCAAGGTTGCGTGCCTCACGTAGGATATGGCTGCTTGCAACATATATCTCCCAAGCATTGGAATCGTAATTGGTTATCACGTCCTCAAGCAGGCAGTCGTACGCATTCTCATCGATCGGTTTGCCATCGCTATTACGCAAGCCGAATAGTGTGCCCAACCAGACATGGGCAATATCACGTAACCGTTGTGAGAGGTTAAGTGCGTTTTTGTTGCTTTCCTCCTTGCGCTTGACATCAGTAATGTCATCAGAATCATTTCTGGTGATCTGCCCTAGTTCGTTGAGCATAGCTTGGATGGTTTCTTTCCACATAAATTGCAAAAGTTTCTTCTGCTGCTCTTTCTTTTCCTCTTTCTGTTGCTTCGCTGTTGGTAGGTTTTCTAGCCGATGCAGTGGAGCACCATAGAGGGAATTCCCAATTTTGAGGTGGTGATCCAGAAAGGTTAAAGGTTTGCCCTCGATGGCACTGTTCAGCCAGAGGGAGAGTTTGGCCAACTCTTGCGCCAGTGGATTAACGTCTACACCATACAAGCAGCGTTCCACAATACGGCGCTTCCACTTCAATGGGTCTGTATTGATTGCATCGTTCGGCCACTTCGTCAGATTGAGTGTCTCGACAAGGAAATTAGTCATCACCTGCCCAGCTGCGACTAGGAAGTGGGCACTGCCCATCGCAGGATCAAGGATGCGTAGGCTTAATATATCCTCGTTGACCATATTCTTCATGGTCTCATCAGTATAGTTCTCGATTTGTTGCTGTGCTTGTATATTTGGTGCAATAATGCGTTCAGATTGCATCTCCGTCAGGAATGCTTCTAGCCTAGTACGACGTTCTTGTAGCTTAAGATATACTGTGTTGCTCACAATATACTGAACCACGTCCTCCGGAGTATAGTAGGAACCGCTGGACTTGCGTTCACCTTTATCGTCGGCGAAATAGACTTCTCCTACCTCCAGCACTGTTTCAGTACGTTTCACTGGCTGGGCTTTACTCAAGGGTAGGTAGATGCGTTTCCTATCATTCTCACGTACCACTACTGGCTCCAGTGTGACGAGGTTGAGGCGATGTTCCAGTAAACCTTCATAAAGTGTGCCTAGGTGGCGCACCAAGAGGTCACTATAATCAATCAGTTGGAGATCCCTCTCTCCCGGCATGTAGCCCAGTGCGACCAATGCGGGAGCAAGATGCGAGTCTGCGATTTTATGTATTTTGAGGTAGGGCTTCTCTTTATTGCTAAAGAGACCTCCATTGTATGCATTGACTCCCAATGTATCATCGCCTATATCTACAACTTCACATAAGTCTGCAAGTTGTCTCCACAGAGAGAAGGGATCCGCATTATATCTACCTCGCTGGTAGCTGAGAGCAGCTGCCAAGATTGTGCTCAGGCTGATTTTTTGATACCCTGGATCTTCCACTGGTAAGAGTGAACGTGCTTCGGCATAGAAAAGGAAGAGCAGACGGTAGAGTAAATAAAGGGCGTTTCGGTAGATCTCAGCTAGTTTCTCGTCTGTATAGGTGCCTGCTGCCTCGTCTTGTACGAAGCCTAGGCAGAGCGATTTCACAATGGACTCAACATTGTTCCGTAAATACCGTTGGATTGCTTCTCTACGTTTTTCCGATTCCCTGATATGCTGGTCAAGACCTAGTAGTTCTGCTGTCATATTCGTTGACTGGTTAGTCGTAAAAGCCTGTTGCCCAAAAAATAGCATGAAGAGCCGGAAGTCTTCCACACCCGTATGCTTCAACAAGCCATCCAGATCAACTTCCAGAAAGACCTCATAGAGAGCGGTTGCGTCAGTATAACAGAGCCGCCAATGTCTTCCGTTGGTGATCATGCCCCAGTGGAGTGATGCACTACGCAGTTGTTTGATAAGATTGGCTTGATAATGCTTTCCCTTGGTCATCCGTCCAATGTCTCTGTCATTTACAGCCAAACAAATACCAGCAGGTTTTACACGCGTTTGATCTGAATAGATCACAAAACTTGTGTCCTGTATCTGGTATGAAATTTCTAAAGTACTAAGGCATTGTTTAATATACTGTTGTAAAATACTATCATTATCAAGATCTGGATACTCTTCACGCCATTCAGTTATAGTTTGACGACATGCGTGAATATCGTCAACTGGTACCTTCTCTCTACGAAGTTCTTGTAAATATGTTTCAGAGAAAAGTTGCTGATTAGTAATATGTCGTGTAACGGCTCTGAGATTCTCCGTCTCGATCATATCCAGAAATCCTTTTTAGTTGTTATTAATTTTCTCGCCAATTGGGAAAACGAGAAATGTTGATCAGCCTGAGAGCTTAATCCTTCTTTTCAGACTAATTGAACGGTTTAAAACATGTCGATTTTATCATATTCGCAAGTGCAAATGCAATAGCATATGTATTGGGTAATCAGAATTTTATTGCATTATGTTATTTCCATGTTGAACACATATACTAAAGCTTTTTTTATGGCGATTACCAACAAAAGAACCAGTAAGATGAACAATTTGTTCATCTTACTGGAGATGATCAGTTTACTGATTGCCGATCATAGATTGACAATATAACCACTGCCGTCTCAATCCTTCATTCCCCGCTATCCCGACTTCACCAAATTTCTCGGCTGATCCACTTTGCAGCCGCGAGCCACTGCCACTAGGAGATATCTCGCCGGATGATGTGTGCTGGGCGGTCATGACTCAGCGCGTTGACTGACTAAACGGACGTGTTATGGTGTAACTCCGATCAGTAATACTTAAATTAAGAAGTGCTTCTTGTTTCTGGCTTGGGAGTCGAGTGGAGAAGCATGAACGGGAGCCGCTATCGGTTAGCGGCTCCGATCTTTTTTTGTTGCTATCTCGGTAGTGGCCTGCATAGCAATGATGGCCCGCTCAGGTTAATGGGACTTTTCACAATCAGGCAGGCAGGGGCTCAAACTTCTTGAGAGCCGCGGCATGTAAATAATATCGATGTTTTCTGATAACCTTTCCTCCTTGTTCTTGCCACCAGACAGAAAGTGTTTTCGCCGTTCCCATTCAAGACTGTCTATCTTTTCCCTGCTATCAACACCCCATCGTAGAGCTACAATATCAAAAATAATGACTACGAGTAAGACAATTGTGAGTCCCATATTTTCCTCCTCATGAGATGTTGCGGTAATAATGGCCTGTACTTCCTTTGTAGCTAAAATAACACTACTTGTATTAAGTGTAACTGGATGGTAGTATCAAGTCAAGGAAACGTTTTTGATTGTATGTATCAAAAAAAATGATAGGAGGATCCGCAATGGAGTTGCGCCAACTGGCAACCTTCCGTCTGGTTGCTAGTACATTAAGCTTTAGTCGTACAGCCCAGATACTCAATTATGTGCAGTCGAGTGTCACAACGCAGATACAGGTACTTGAAGAGGAACTTGGGGTCCGGCTTTTTGATCGTTTGGGCAAGCGTGTGGCTTTAACCGATGCTGGGATGCGATTTCTACCGTATGCTGAAAAAATTCTCTCGTTATCTGAAGAAGCTCGTCAGGCGGTCGCGGATCAAGAGGTACCCACTGGGTCGCTGACGATCACTGCTTCGGAAACACTCTGCACTTATCGTTTACCGGCTCTCTTACGCCAGTTTCATGACCGTTTTCCACAGGTGAAGCTGATATTTCGTCCATTGCCGTTTACTAACCTGCGACGTAGTGTGAGTGAAGGTATCGTAGATGTCGCCTTTGTGATTGATGAGCCACTTCACTCAACCACTCTTGTGGTCGAGCCACTGATCAGCGAGCCACTTCTCATCCTAGCGTCTCCCGACCATCGTCTGGTGCAGTTACCTTCCGTCCAGTCCCACAATCTGGAAGGTGAGCCATTTTTACTGACAGAGGTAGGGTGCTCTTATCGTGTGTTATTCGAGCGTGCGCTCAATGAGGATGGTGTCCATCTAACGACGAACCTTGAGTTTAGCAGTGTGGAGGCGATTAAGCAATGTGTTATGGCGGCGATGGGTATTGCATTTCTGCCTGAAATAACGGTTGCGGCAGAGATTGCACAGGGTCGTCTAGCTCCGTTGAACTGGAAGGGGCATGATTTCCAGGTCGTCACCCAGGTACTTTGGCACAAGGAGAAATGGCTGTCCCCAGCACTTAACGCATTTCTGACAGTGACGAAGGAAGTGCTGAAGGGAACCGAAGATTGAGAAGCTAGGCTCAATCTTTTTGAGCACTGCTGTAACTATGTGCAACACCAGATATTTGTGCTCAAGGAAGAGCCCCTGGAATATTTCCTCGTTCAAATCAATTATATAAGGATATATGTTAATTCTTTGGAGAGATGGTCAGCACTTGGGAGTAACTATGCCTCATCAAACGGATTTCCAGAAACAGATACAGCAAGTTGCATTATTAGAAGATTTAGGGTTGAGAATCTATGCACCCTATGAAAGATATGATCACGGAGCAGTTGAATATACTACAGTAGCCGAAGCGATTCGGCATTGGGCAGAAGATCCATTTGGAGAAAGAACATTCAACTTCCTTGCCAATGCCTATGGGATTCCTCGAGATCATTTGACAGAAGTCCTTTATGCAGCAGGGTTGCAAGGCTATTTACAAGTAAAGGCCGAAGGTAGACTCGTTGGTATGGTATCTACCCAAATACTAAAACCTACGTATTATTATTTATCGAATGCTTTTGTGCTTGCAGAGTTAGCTAAACAAGGAATCCCTACAGCACTTATTGTAGGAGAATATCCTCAGGATAAATTCCATCCTACCAATGCCGATAAAAGAGGTGCTTTTGGCAAAATTGATTTTCCAGTTGGGGTAAAAGAAAAACGACAAGCCGATGGAACAATAACACGTGAATTGGAAACAACACAAATAGAGTTGCGTCCTTATGGAATACGGCATGATGATGGCTCAATTACAAGAATCACTAGAATTGAGAATGCAACCGGCTATAGATGCGAACAAGTCTTAGTACAAGTAATAAATGCTCATGGTGCTGAGAACCAGAACTTTACAAAAGAGACTTCCTATCAGATGACATGTTCCGAAGGTAGAAAGGTAAAGATAACAGAACTAGAAACATATTATCAGGCAGCTTTAGGAATGCAGGTTGATGGATTAGTCAATCGACGAATATTAGTAGATAAGAAAGAAAGAAAGAAATCTAAAATAGAAGATCCAATTTCGATAACAGACTTTTATCGAATATTATGGATTGAGACAATTGCAAGGTTAAGAAAAACGGGAGACCTTCCTACACAGGAAAAAATGCCTATAGTTATTTTCAATATGCCTCGCCTCTATACAACCATAGCCGAAAACGCAAAACCATCAAAGGAATTTTTGGATATATTAGCATTATCCTCAGAAAAAAAGATCTTAACAGAAGTATTAGAACTTTCTTCTGAGGAAGCAACAACTATTTTATCCGATGGAAAAGCATCTTTTGATGCATATCTTGAAAATCGTGATTTAGCAAGACTTGAAAATGGTTTATTAGCTCATACAAATGGTATGTTGGACCCAGCTTCATATTATCCTGCAGACATGGTCTGGTCGGATCTTTCTTTAGTATGCTCAAGTTGTGGAGGATCTTATTTTGTCAATCGAATAAGACGTGCTCAAGAGGCGCATAAGTACTTTAATTTAGTGGTGAAGCAGGTACGACTTCCTGATGTGGAAATTCCACAACTAGAGAAGTATGTTGTGCATCCAACAGGAAAATATTTTAGACTGCAATTGGCTGCCAATGAAAAAGTTTTAAAGCTACAAAGAGAGATTACCAAATTAAAAGAGGCAAATTTGTCGCATTCAGAATATAGAAAACAAATTGAACAATTGACCACTCAAATGAACATTTTGCGTGATCAATCAAAGGCTGACTACTTCAATCGAATAGAAGCCTTTCTCGAGGCAGATTATGCACAGAGTAATCTTGTTCTTCCCGATTCTGTGGCGGCAACGTATAAAGAACTTCTGAGAGAAATTCCAGCAGCAGTGAAAGATATTAAAGTGCAGAAGGCAATACGAGTAGTAAAAACTGTGAAAAGGCACGCAAGAAAATCTAGCTAAAGGCGCGATTATGATGTTTGACAAATTAATCAGGCAACCCTGTGCCCAATCCTTGCGTGATTATTTTGTCAACAATCATAATCGCGTCCGCTAGGCAACTTATGGCCCGAGAGGTGTCCCTTTCTACTCCACTGTCACCGACTTAGCGAGATTGCGAGGCTGATCCACATCGCAGCCGCGAGCCACTGCCACATGATAGGCGAACAATTGCAACGGAATGATCGCCAGCAAAGGACTTAACTCCTCCAGTGTTGCTGGAACATAGAGAACATGGTCGGCATGCTGACGAATCTTCTCGTCTCCCTCGGTTGCCACGACAATCACATGGGCATCACGTGCACGTACCTCCTGGATATTGCTGACCACCTTCTCGTAGACGTGTGAGGCTGTGGCAATGCCAACCAGAGGTGTGTATGAGTCCAGTAATGCGATCGAGCCGTGCTTGAGTTCGCCCGCTGGGAAGCCTTCCGCGTGAATGTAGGAAATCTCTTTGAGCTTGAGCGCTCCCTCCAATGCAGCAGGATAGCCAACGCCGCGCCCGATGAACAGGATGCTGTGCAACTGCGACATGCGTTTGGCCAATGGCTCAATCACATCATCAGGGCTTACGGCCTGGGCCAGAATCTCCCTGATCTGCTCGGGCAATTGTTCCATTGCCTGCAAGTAGATGCGCATTTGTTCCCCATTAATGCGTCCTCGCAGCTCTCCAAGGTACAGGCCCAGCATATAGAGTACGGCGACGGAACTGACAAAGGTCTTGGTGGCGACGACGCCGATCTCGGGACCTGCCTGCAGGTACAGCACTGCGTCGGAAAGGCGCGTGATTGCGCTGGCGACGACGTTGGTAACGGAGATGACGGAGGATCCTCGTTCACGTGCCTGGCGAATGCCGACCAGTGTATCTGCCGTCTCGCCGGATTGCGTAACGGCGATGCAGAGCGTCTCGGGTCCTATGATAGGGTCACAATAGCGGAATTCAGCAGCGGTAATGGCCTCTACCGGAATGCGTGCCCAGCGCTCAATAGTGTATTTAGCGAGCAAGCTAGCATGGTATGAGGTGCCACAGGCAACAATGATGATGCGTTGTATATTATCCAGCAGACCGGCTTGTTGCATGCGTTCCATCTCGGGCAGGTACAGTTTTTCGTTACGCACACGACCGAGAAGCGCACGCCTCAGTGCTTCCGGCTGCTCGTTGATCTCTTTAAGCACGAAATGGGGATAGCCGTTCTTTTCGGCAGCTTCGGCGTTCCAATCGATCGTCAGTGGCTCACGTTGGATAGTTACCCCGTCCAGGTTGATAATCTTGACCCCTTGGGGGCGCAGAGTGACAATTTCGCCCTCTTCCAGAATAATGACACGACGGGTGTGCTTGAGGATAGCAGGGATGTCGGAGGCCAGAAATTGCTCGTGGTCACCCAGTCCCGCAATCAGTGGACCTGCACAGCGAGCCCCTACCAGTACATCGGGATGTTCACGGCTCACCACGCCAATGGCGTAGGAACCAACGATGCGTTGCAGGGCAAGCCGTACTGCTTCGGTCAGGTTGTGCTCAGCCTCTCCGAAGTAGGTGTACTCGATCAGGTGAGCGAGGACTTCGCTATCGGTCTCTGAGTGGAATATGTGGCCAGCCTTTTGGAGTTCTTCGCGGAGTTCGATGTAGTTTTCGATGATGCCATTGTGGACAACGGTCAAACTGCCTGTGCAATCGGGATGAGGATGGGCGTTCTCGTTGCTAGGGCGGCCATGCGTAGCCCAGCGAGTGTGCCCGATACCCAGCGTGCTTGGGCCAGAACGCGAACCGTTTTCGGCAGTAGCTGCGACCGTAGCTACTAAATTCGCAATTTTGCCTGCACGCCGATGTACTTCAATCTTGCCTGTTCCATTAAGAACGGCTATACCAGCTGAATCATAGCCGCGATATTCAAGTCTTGCTAGGCCGTCAAGTAATAGAGTACTAACATCGGTTCCTTCTGAACCGACGTAACCGATGATGCCGCACATGTAGTCGGATGCCTTTCTTCTATTGTAATATATACTTATATTACATATCACTGAAAGTGCTTTATTCCGCCGTTACCGTCGGATTTTGTCCACTTTCTTCTCAGGAGCGTGATCGACCCTGGAGGCTCCCCGCTGACTATCCGAACAGCCTCCTCCTCGTCAACCGTGGCTCCCTCCTACAGCCCGGCCCATGCGCTACTAAACGGGACTACATACCTATAATCAAGTATATCATGGCAGTGCTAAAAATGTATATGAAGTGGCCTTCTTTGGATGGGTTCCATTCCCTCTCATGCAACTCCCTCTATATTAAAAGACGCAGTCTATTTCAAACTGGATACATCCTGGTATAGAAAGGCATCGGGAAGCAAAAAAAGAGGGTAGTGGGATAACTTGGGACTGATATAGCAAGGCCTTTCAGCTGTCCAGTTTTCTCTCAAAAATAGTTGCAATTTCTTCATTAGCTGTGACATGATGAGAGTAGCATATTTGCCTTCTTGTGACCCAGAAATTACCAATGCTTGTTGAGTTTATTGGGATATAATAGGGGTATATGATTATGTCTCTATATGTGTTATCTAAGGAGTCTTAGCATGGGATTTCACGGTATGGGTATGGGCATGGGTGGGCGTGGTGGCATGGCTACCTATTTAGAGGAGCAGCGGAAACGTGGACGCAAAACTGATGTCCACACCCTCAGGCGCGTAGCTGAGGCGTTCAAGCCGTATAAATTTCAGGTTGTGATGGTCGTATTGGCAATCCTGCTCACGACTGGTTTGGGCGTAATTAATCCCCTGATGATCCAGCGTGTTTTTGATGATGCCATTATCAAAAAAAATTTCAACGGACTGCTCCTAGATGTTGCCATCATGATGGTTGTCCCCATTGTGTCAGGGCTGATCGGAGTCTGGCAGAACTACCTGAATAATACGATCGGGCAGAATGTCATGCGCGACTTTCGCAACAAGCTTTATCTACATTTGCAGAGTATGTCGCTGCACTTCTTCACCGGAACGCGCACTGGTGAGATCCAGTCACGGCTCTCCAATGATGTCAATGGCGTGCAGGGTGTTGTAACCAATACTGCTACCGGTATTGTGGCTAATATCGCAATAGTTGCCAGTACCATTATCGCCATGCTTATCCTGAGTCCCTTGCTGACACTGGTTTCGCTGGGGCTGTTGCCAATCTTTGTGTGGATCACCACGAAGGTTGGCAATGTACGACGTATTGTCAGTAAGGAAACGCAGCAGAGCATGGCGTCGCTGACGGCGATGATGCAGGAGACACTCTCGGTTAGTGGCATCTTGTTGATGAAGACCTTCGGACGTCAAAAGTATGCCCAGAGATTGTTCGAGCGGGAGAATCAGAATCTTACGGACTTAGAGGTACGCCAGCAGATGATTGGACGTTGGTTCTTTATGTTCATTAATGTGTTCTTCTCGGTCACTCCTCCCATCGTCTATTTGATTGCTGGCTGGCAAATCATTAGCAAAAGTGATCCGTTTATGACCTTTGGGACAATTGTGGCCTTTACGACGCTACAGAGCAGAATTTTCTTCCCAATTGGGCAGTTACTCTCCGTTCAAGTGGATGTTCAGGGGGCACTGGCACTATTCGATCGCATATTTGAGTACCTGGACATGCCGATTGATATTAAAGATGTGCCAAATGCTTATGCTCTTGCACCCGCAGAAAGCCAGGGCCGGATTACCTTTAGGAATGTGACGTTTACATACAAACGTGATGTACCTGAAGTGTTGCTTGGCCTCGTGGATAGTAACAGTAAAGGCGATAAGAACGGGCTGGTTCAGGCGAAGCATCCGTCATTGTTAACTGGTATGCCAAAGTCTCCTGCGCAGCAATCAGACCTTGTGAAGGCTGTTGAGGAGGTTGTACTTCGTCCTGCGCTCAAGAATGTCTCGTTTGATATTCAGCCTGGACAGCTGGCGGCGTTGGTGGGACCGAGTGGCGCAGGGAAGACTACGATAACCTACCTGGTACCACGGCTCTATGAGGTAGAGAGTGGCGAAGTCGAGATCGATGGGCACAATGTCAAGGATATGGCACTGGCTTCGCTGAGCGAATTGATCGGTATGGTAACGCAGGAGACATATCTGTTCCATGCCTCAGTGCGCGAAAATCTGCTTTATGCACGCGAGGATGCTACCCAGGAAGAGATGATAGCTGCGGCGAGGGCTGCGGCCATTCATGATCGGATTATGGAACTGGACGATGGCTACGATACAGTTGTGGGTGAACGTGGCTACAGGCTCTCCGGTGGTGAGAAGCAACGTATTGCCATTGCTCGTGTCATTTTGAAAAACCCTCGCATTCTGATCCTTGACGAAGCAACCAGTGCTCTCGATACTCATTCAGAGCGTCTTATTCAAGCCGCGCTAGTGCCTTTGATGAAGGGACGTACAACGTTAGCGATTGCACACCGTCTCTCCACTATCCTGGCAGCCGATGTGATTCTGGTTGTCGATAGGGGTGAAATTGTAGAACGCGGCACGCACCAGGAATTGCTAGAGCTAGATGGCTTATATGCGCGGCTCTATAATGAGCAATTTAGTCAGTCCTCACAGCAGGAAAGTGTGGCATAGCCTGAATGGCTACAGACAGATATGGTATACTTGATTGATCGGAGAACCACAGAGCGTTTTGTTGACATCCTCCCCATAGCTAAAGCTAGAGGTTTTACGGCGCGACGTGATAAGTTTTGATTAAGAGGTATGTAAGTCAAGTCATGTTGGAGGATATCGGATGGATGCCCGCTTTTATAATTCAGAAGATATAGATATAGAGCGTCTGGCAAGTGATCTTGTCTCTGCCTACCAGTCTCAAGGCTTCAAGGCTCAGTATATAGGAAACACCGATCAAGTTCTGGTTCAGATAAAGAAAGGTGGAGATTTCGAGGCCATTCTCGGGATGCAAGCGGCGCTCTCAGTTACAATCCAGCGTACTGCGGGCGGTATACTAGCGATGATTGGGCAGCAACGCTGGGTGGATAAGGCAGCAGTAGGTGCGGTAGGTATTGCTGTGCTTCCACTTCTCTGGCCTCTGGCTGTGACTGCTGGCGTTGGTGCAGTACGTCAGGCCAGCCTCGGCAATCAGGCACTTAATATGGTTGATGGGTTAGTGCGTCAGCAGCGTCCGGGAATCACTGGCGGTCCCGTTCCGTCGCAGTTTGCGCCACAGGTACAACGGCAGTGGGAACCACTTCCTGCTCCGCAGACACCCTATTATCTTCCACCTGGTCCGGTCGTTAGCTCACAACCGGTACCACAGGCGGCACCGCCTTTCGCTTCATCATCGCCAACGCGCTGCGTGCAGTGTAACACACCTTATCAACCTGGTGATACTTTCTGCTCCGGCTGTGGGCGCCCGCTGGCACAACGAAAAGTGTACTGCCCGAATTGTAATTCCGAGTTAAAGCCGGGCCTATCATTCTGTTCCAAATGTGGTACTTCCACATTCCAGACGTTTTCTGGAGCACAACAAACCCTATCGAGTTCTGCACCTGCGCCTGTGCCGCCAACGCCAGTGTATACGCCCCCAGATCCGCCAAAACCACAGCCGACTGTATACTATGTGCCATCCCAACCAGCGAATGATATGCCGACGGTTTCGTCATCAAGCACTTCGCAGCCGCCGATGCCAATGTATACGCCACCATCGGCACCAGCTGATCCGCCGCCTGTATACTATGTGCCGTCCCAACCAGCGAATGATATGCCGACGGTTTCGTCATCAAGTGCCTCAGAGCCATCGATGCAGTACTATGTGCCATCTATGCCTCAGGAGCCGCCTCCGACGCAGTACTATGTGCCATCTATGCCTCAGGAGCCGCCTTATGTACCGCCTGTGACTCAGGAGCCGCCAGTGAAGCCACAGCCCAAGGTGACTATTATTCAGAGTACGCCCAACCAGGAGCCGCCTCCGCCCAAGTCACGCCCACAGACGCAATACTATATCCCGTCTAATCAGGCGCAGCAGCCAAGCGTTCAGCCACAATCTTTGGATGCAACGCAGACAAGGCCATCTTCGCCCTCGCCTGCTGCTCAGTCCCAGGGACAGAAGCAGCAGTCCAAACCGCTGGTAGCGCGACCTGTTTCCATGCCACTGAATAATCCAAATGTGTCCTGGGGTTCGCTGACCTTTAGCGATGGTCAGCAAATACAATTGACCAGTGAGCGTGCCGTGGTGGGACGCTACGATCATGACCTGGGTGGTGTTCCTCCCGAGGTAGATCTAGGTCAGATACAGGGAGCGGATACTGTTTCCCGTCTTCATGCCTCGCTGGAACATATTGGTAGTGCCTATACACTGACTGATCTCAACAGTACCAATGCGACGCGCATCAATAACAAACGCCTCGAGCCTGATAAGGCGACGCCTATCAATGATGGGGATGCACTGCAATTTGGCAAGATCACCTGCACGTTTAAGAAAGTGTCTTAGGAGCCGTCTTGCTTACGGCTCCAACATAATCTGATCATTCTCATTAAATGTGAAGTTGGCGTTCATAAAATGATCATCACGCTGGATAATGACGTAATTGCCAATCCAATGATGAGCATTGGGATTGAGCGTCCCAGGTCCGGCCTGATACATCGAGATTGAAGGATCAGGATCGAGGTTACCGTTGCTCTGGTAGGGTTGACTGAACCAGGACGTGACCCCTCCCCAAGGACTGGGGAGATTAGTGGCATTGATCCAGTCGTTATAGGAGACGCGTGCATAGTAGCCCTTGCTGAGATATGCTCCTCGGCTTTGATCCCACGGATTATAAACTGCCAGTGCACGAATCTGGACATTGTCGCTAGTGAGGGGATTGCCTGTTGTCCAGATGCCTGCCACGATCACCGAATGCTCTCCATGGTTGACCACTGCAATAACTGGCTCTGAATAGCGTGCTAGTGCTTTAGCGATACCCAGCGTAGCAGCCTCTGGACCATTGTGATAAATATGCTCGTGATAAAACGAATTATCGGGTGTTTCGTAAGCAGTGGCAAATGCCTGTGCACGGGGATCGCCACCAAAATCATAGGCGATGTTGGCAAGGGTATATGGTCGGCGATTCTTACCAGTGCCTATACTCTTTAAAGGTCCATCAGGCGGAAGCATATGGTGGTCCATGTCGTAAAGTATCTGTCCGTTAGTCTCATCAGCAGGATCACCAGAAACTGGCCCCTGATCGTTCTGCGTTGGATAACGAAGCGGTAGACCTTCTTTCAGGTCAGCATAATTGACCATTGTCTGCACTACCGAAACAAAGCAATAGTTATCCGTACGCTGTGGCCATGGTCCTCCCTTGGCCACAGTGTTGGGCTGCTCAAAGTTCACCCCGGTCGCGATCACCATTTTTTGCAGATCGGTCCCATAATAGGTTAAATTCTCATCCGATGCAGCAGCGTGAGCCTCAAATAAGGTTTCTCCTAACATAGAACTGACTAATGTTAAGAAAACCAGAAATCTCATCCACGAGCACTGTTTCTGTATGTTCACGCAAATATCCCTTCTATTTCTATGCATGTATCGTAAAATATTCTCCACAACTACCTATTATGCCACTACTTAATGGATCTGGTAATGACTATATAATAGATGTGTATATCGAGGCAAGGACATAGGAAAGTTGGCAGGGAAGGTTCTATGGATTATAGTAAAACCATCTATTGCAGTTTATGATTGCAGCATTTTATGAAAAAGTAACTATTGAGGTCGCTTTGCCACCTGTGGAGGTTCGCTTGGTATATGAGGAGGGTGGATTTGGCAGCCTGAAGCTGCCAAATCCACCCTCCTCATGATAAGGCTTGCGGACGACCGTAGGTCGTGAGTGGTCAGAAGGGAACACCTCAGTATTTCTAAAGTGAGACACTCCGCAGGACTAAAGCCAACGAGAAACCCGCCTATCTACACGAGCTAAAGCCACGGTAGCTTGCGGCGGGTTCTTTAGTGCCAGTCGTGCCATGTCTGCTGTAGCATGCGAAGCCAATTCTTAGTTACACTCAAGAATTCGGCTGCACATTCCAGCCGGTGTTTCCCGTTCCCGGTCCCACTCCCGTTCTCGTTTTCGTTGATCCCAGGCTTGGCTGTCCTAGGATTTTTTGCATATTCACACCAGGAGGCACTGGTGTTTTTGAGAGCACCTTTAGGCTGGGCCAAGAGAGGGCCAACTGAGTATTGTTGGTGGGGAATTGGGGCCAGTTTGCATAGTAAATGCAACCATTCAGCATGAGTGTGCCTGCCGATCCTACATCTTTCGCATTGAATTTTAAGAGTTGGAACATGTAAGAATCACCAACGTTAGGTATCGTCTGTGGTAGTGACCGAAATACGGTCTTGCTGCTCTGTGCAGTACACGATGTTATGGACAGGTAGTTACAGGTAAGGTAGGGACATTCCTCACCATTCCTAACCCAGGAAGAGGCTGAAGAGTCCACCGAAATGGAGATCGGGGAAGAGCACGACCATTTGTTGTCAGGACCATATGATTTAACATTGTCCTGGCAATTTTGAGAATTTTGCACACACGAAAGAGGCCGCGTGAAAAACACAACCATGGCTACTTCAAGCGTATTGGAAGACGGGTTAATAGGTAGTTTAGCAGTGTCGCTTATGGTTAAGGACGAACTCATTGCCTGTGCAGCCTGCACAGGAGTGGAGTTGAGAGTCGCGATCATGGGGAGAAGACTGGCTGCGACTACCACAATGAATGAAAACCATCTTTGCTTACATGTGCGATGAATAGTGGCTGATATCATGTTACTAACCTTTCCTTTCTTCCTGACAACCTGATCTTCTCCCAAGTCTGCCGACTGGAGGTTTTTCTATAACTATGCTGTAGTGAGAAGTATTCCTCTTACACTCAATAGTAACCTTTGTTGGCTGAGTAAAGTATAGCAGGAGGGTCGCACAATAGTCTAGGAAGAAAGAGGGACAAATCTTGTTTTTGAGCTGGCTGTCTAGCTGTGTACGGACTCTACTCTTGTCTGGTATGGCATGGTATGTTAGAATGCTAGAGTGGAAAGGGCGGTTAATGCTCAGTTGAGATTGAAATACAATCGAAACTGAACACTGTCTATAGCGAACATAAAGAAACGGGGTAGAAGCTATGGCGACCGATGAACTCAAAGCTGCATATGAAAAAGCAGAAAAGCTTTCTCTCAAAGATCAAGATATGCTTGCTAAGAAAATTTTGGAGGAGATTGAAGCTATGGAGTGGGACGAAAAGTGGGATGCAACACTTGCAACTCCTGAGTCTGATGCATTCTTGGATAGGCTTGAAGAGGAAGCAAAAGCCGACCGAGCTGCTGGTAAAAGCATCAAGTATATCCCAGGGAAAAGCCTTGCAGAACTCTTTCAGCGGCAAGTTTAGCAACTATTATTACCAGCTTCCTCCCTATGCACAAAAGCAAGCCGATAGAGCTTTTGAACACTTTGAACAGGACTCACAATATCCCAGCTTGGAGTTTAAGTGCGTTAACCAGCAAAAAGCTAGGTATTCTATACGCATTAATAAAAAGGGGTACCGTGCGCTAGGATACATAGAAGGTGATGATATCATTGAGTGGTACTGGATAGGGCCACATGACGAATACATTCGCAGAATAAGGGCATAAGAACGAAAGAATACTATATTCAGCCCTTGACATTTGCATCAATGCTCGCTACACTAGAATAAACACTGATATATACTGGCGATAGCCAGGAGGAGTAGGCGCGTAAATCGCAATCAGAGAGGGAAGATCACTGGCTGCAAGTCTTCCTGTGCCGATACGCATCGAAGGTCGCCTGGGAGCCTGGAAACTGGCTTTGTAGTTGGTTTCTGCGGGTGTGTCCGTTATCGCACAAAGAGGATCATCCTGCCTTAGTCTTACGATCCGTTTTGAGGATACTGCAAGTTTTGAGGATGCTATGATACATCATTTGGCTGGGTGATCGAAACAAGGTGGTACCACGAGTCATGCCCTTTCTCGTCCTTGACGGGAAGGGGTTTTTATATGTTGGATGATTGTTGTGTTATAGCGATAATTCAAGCTGGGACTGATGAGTATGATTGAGCAGGAAAAGCTGACAGAAACCACCGCGACAGAAACTATTAATAGCGCATCTTTACCCAAAGCGTATGAGCCGCAGGCTGTCGAGACAAAGTGGTATCGCTTCTGGGAAGAGGGCGACTACTTCAAGCCGCGCCCTAATCCATCCCGTAGACCGTTCGTAATCAGTATGCCGCCGCCCAATGTGACAGGAGCATTGCATCTCGGCCATGCCATCACGGCGACGATCGAGGATATTATGATCCGCTACCATCGCATGCAGGGTGATGAGACGCTATGGGTTCCTGGTGAGGACCATGCTGGCATCGCCACCCAGGCGGTGGTGGAGCGTGCCCTGACACAAGAAGGAACCGATCGGCACAAAGTCGGACGCGAGGTCTTCGTGGAGCGTGTCTGGCAGTGGGTGTACCAGTATAAGAGTCGCATCCAGGATCAGCATCGTCGCTTGGGCGCTTCCTGTGACTGGTCACGTGAGCGTTTTACACTTGATGAGGGACTCTCAAAAGCTGTGCGAGAGGTCTTTGTGCGTCTGTACGAAGAGGGATTGATCTATCGTGGCGAGCGTATTATTAACTGGTGCCCGCGTTGTATGAGTGCCATCTCCGATCTGGAAGTGAACCACGTTGATACGCCCGGAAAACTGACCTATGTACGCTACCCACTGAAGCCGCTGGAAGGGCAACAGTCCAGTGGGATTGAATATATCAGCGTTGCCACGACGCGTCCTGAGACGATCCTAGGCGATACTGCTGTGGCGGTCAATCCCCATGATGCACGCTACAAGGATATCATTGGGCGCGTGGCCATCCTGCCAGTGATCGGGCGCGAAATTCCGATTGTCGGAGATGAGGCCGTCGATTCCTCATTCGGTACTGGTGCGGTCAAAGTGACGCCTGCTCATGACCCGGTGGACTTTGAAATCGGGCTACGCCACAATCTCCCACGTGTGCAGGTGATCGGCTTCGATGCGAAAATGACCGAGGAGGCTGGTCCCTATGCTGGACAGGACCGCTATGATGCTCGCAAGAATCTGGTGGCTGAACTGGAGAGTCTGGGCTTGATCGTCAAGATCGAGGATTACATTGTGCCGCTCGGTCGTTGCCAGCGCTGTGATACACCTGTGGAACCTTTGATCTCAAAGCAGTGGTTTGTCAGGATGCAGCCTCTGGCTACACCAGCACTTGGAGCCGTCAGGTATGGCCAGATCAAGATTGTACCTGAGCGCTTCAACAAGACATACACTGACTGGTTGGAGAATATTCATGACTGGTGTATCTCGCGCCAATTGTGGTGGGGCCATCGTATCCCAGTGTGGTATTGTGACTCCTGCGGAGAGATGACGGTGAGCCGTGAGGATGTGACGGTCTGCCCACACTGTGAGAGTACGCAACTCAGACAGGACGAGGATGTGCTGGATACATGGTTCAGTTCCTGGCTCTGGCCTTTTAGCAATCTGGGCTGGCCCGAGGTAACGCCCGATCTGTTACGTTACTATCCAAACACTGTGATGGAGACGGGCTATGATATCATCTTTTTCTGGGTGGCACGTATGGTGATGTCAGGTATCCATTTTATGGGTACGATACCATTCTCGACCATCTACCTGCACGGCCTAGTCCGTGATGCCAAGGGCGAGAAGATGAGCAAGTCCAAGAATAACGTGGTTGATCCGCTGGAGGTCATGGACAAGTTTGGGACTGATGCCCTGCGCTTCACCCTAGCAACAAGCAGTACGCCCGGCAACGATATGAAGCTGATCGAAGAGCGTATCATCGGTAACCGCAATTTTGCGAACAAGATCTGGAACGCTGCACGCTTCGTGCTAATGACCACCTCTGAGGTGGGTGGAGGTGTTCCAGCAATCGATGATCTCCAACCCTGTACGCTGGCTGATTGTTGGATTCTCAGCCGCTTCCAGCAGTTGGCAGAATCGGTGACACGCCTGATCGACGATTTCCAGTTTGGTGAAGCTGGTCGCCAGATCCATGACTTCTTCTGGTCCGACTATTGCGACTGGTATGTGGAGATTGCCAAGGTGCAGATGCAGGGTGATGAGCAGGCCCAGCGCACAACGGCAGGTATTCTGCGTGCCGTGCTTGACCAAAGTATGCGCCTCCTGCACCCATTCATGCCCTTCGTCACCGAAGAGGTCTGGCAGCATCTCTATCGCACTAGCGAACCAGATAAAGTACGCTGGCCTGCTTCTGCGCTGATCATTGCACCCTGGCCACATTTCAATGCTGCCCAGGTGGATACGATGGCTGAGCAGCAGTTTGACTTGATGCAGCAGGTGATCACGCGCATTCGTGATGCCCGTAACCAGATGAGTGTCGAACCTGCCCGTCGCATTCCAGTAATCATGGCTGTGAGTAATGATCTAGCCATATTCGAGCAACAGACGCCGTTGATCGAGTTCCTGGCGCGTACCGAGAAGCCGCAATTGCATAGGACACTTGACCAGAAGCCTGAGCAGGCAATGGCGCTTCTCGCCGGAACAGTTGAGATCTACCTGCCGCTAGCCGGTATGATCGATATTGCTAAGGAGCTAGAGCGCCTCGACAAAGAAATCGCCCAGACTCAGCAAGAGCAGAGTCGTCTGCAAAGCAAACTGGCAAACGAGAGCTTTGTCTCCAAGGCCAAGCCCGAGGTTGTTGCCAAGGATCGCGAGAAGTTGGCGGTGCAGGAGGAGCGTCTCAGAAAGCTGACAGCGCGGCGCGAGGAACTGGCTGCGCTCAAATAGCCATTCAAGTAGTCATATCGTATAGTTTTCCCCGCACTGGCCAGGTATTTCTTGCAAGTGCGGGTTTAAACCTTTACAGCACTCGGCCCATTCAGCCCCCGTCTTTTAAGCGGGGGCTGAATGGGCCTACCGCCGTACAAGTTTGCCGTGCTACTCGCACACGAGACGTACAACTCGTGGGAGACTCTTGTCTCCGTTCAAACAACAGTTTTCAGTCGAAGGACTGGCCCTACTGGTAACAGGTAGGGTGCCACAGGAGCCCGAGTGCTCGACCTGTGGAAGGCCGCCTGGGACGGCCTAATCTGGAAAGCGTTGATCTCGAAGGCGAAAGCAACTGAGAGGGAGCTGAACCGGAACCCCCTTGGCTTTAGCCAAGGGGAGATCTCAGAAGGCATAATGGTACGTCCTCCCTGCTCTCCGTATGGATTATGCGGTATGAGGCATAGTTACCTGTACCGCTGATAGCTATTGGATCGACGTAGAAATCTGGCTGCTTTTCATCTACATGAAAATTACCGGGCAGATACATCGTTACCAAGGACTCAAAATTTGGCACGCCCTCCACCGACGGATGCTTTTTGCCTGTATAGTGCTGGTAGTTCTGGGCTAGCCATTCGGCAGAGGCTTTTTGACATGCTCCCCAATAATCTGTCTCATACTTGGTTGCAGCTCCTGGCAATCCACCAACGATAGGACTGAAATACACATACTCGTAGGGATACAGGCTCACCATGTCCTTTATAACAAAGACGTAGCTTAGGAGTAGCAATAGCGCGAGCCCTCCAGCGATAATCTTCTGCGAACGTGCAATTAGGAACCGAAATGCTTGGGTAATACCATACACGGCAAGCAAGATCATAGGCGGCACTAGGAACAAGAACTGCCTGAGAGCCCCGTACAGAACAGAATGAAGCACTACTATTGATGCTAGTGGGACGAAGAAGGCTAACAAGACGATCATAAGCCTAGGATCCATAACACGCTTTCTGAACAGGAAAATACCAGCTGCAGTGACCCCTAGAAGCATACAGAGCACAAGGGCTGGAGGAGACCCGATACCAAGCCATACAGGAGCGTACCAACGTGGAATATGCGCAGCAGGATATGTCACGCCATTGAAGAGGACTGTACCATTCCAGGGATATTTACTCATAACAGTGATCGACTCGTAGAGATGGGCAATCGGGCTGAGGGCGACATAGGGCCATAACGTAACCATTGTGAGTAAAGAGACTAGTCCAATACCGATACATGCTACAATGTGTTTTCTGAATGCCATCATGACCAGTTTCTGGTATTTTATTCGCAGCCAGTAGAGCTTCCACGATCCGACGAGCATCAATCCAAGAATACCATACCAGATTACTGCGGTGACTCTGATCGAAACAGCAAACCCGATGCAAAAGCCAACTAACACGCAATACCAGAAATACTTTTTGCTATCCCATTTCTTGATCAGCAGAAGTACCGACCATAGGACCCAAGTCATAGCTACGGCAAAAGGGATATCCTTGGGATTATTAAATATCGCACCAGAGTATCGCGGGTAAAGCCAGAGCCCAAGAGCTGCTAATAATGCTCCCCATGGTCCTAGCAGTTCGTAGCCACACAAAGCGATGGCAACTATGCCTGCTACTCCAGACAAGCCGATAATAACGGCATGCGTGTACCACTGATGTTTGAAGATGCGCTCAGCTACAACAGTGATGAGATCGAAAATAGCACCATGCTGAGGCTCATACTCAAAAGCAGGATATGCTGTGATGAAGCTCATGTCCTTCCCTAGCGACTTGTACCACTTCAAAATAGATCGCCCATAGGTATCGCGTAACGGTTCATCCATTGTCTGCCCATAGGAACCCGCCTGAGTGAAGACCCACACAAGCATAAATATCCCGAGCAGAGCTAAGAGCAAGAGAGACAAGCAAGTAGGAAAATGAGACGTCCTTAGTTTGCGCATACATAAATCCTTTGTTATCTTTTTGTATTTTTATCCGTATAGAAGAGTATACATTATATGTAAATATGTTTGTGCAACGAAAGGGGATACTTATACTTACAAATATAAATATGAGATATGTTGTTATGCTTTTTAGTTTTATCCGTATAGAGAAGTATACATTCTGTTAAATGTGTTTGTATAACGAAAGGGGTATTTGTACTTATGGATGCGGGATGGAGTCAGTGGAAGAGGATTATCATTATTTTGGCAACTATAGCTATATTTATTGTTATGGCCATAGAATGCTTGATAGGGCTACAGGGAGTGCATTAGCACTCTCTTCTACTCTGCACAGTCCAAAAGGTCCTAACGCGCTTGCTCAATACCCCGAGCAAGGATGAGTTTAGTTTGGTAGGAAAAGCCCTGAAATTGTGATTGAAGTGGGAGGTATCTCTTACCCTCTCTACTATCCATTATACTGATGAATACAAATCAATCGATATAGCACATCCGTGGGAGTTCCTTAGTAAAGCTTGTTTATCAAAGCGATAGGTAAAGGATCACTGGAGAAATCTATCAGAGGGAATTTTTGAGCTGAAGCAGATTCATTGAACGCTGCGCAACCTCGAGGAGTCTCAAAGAAGGCAAAGAGGAGGAGGATCCTCTCGACAAGTGAGGGCTGTTCATGTATACTCTGATTGTAAGCAAGCAATACGTATTTGAAGCATGGAACGAGCAACAGAGGAGCACACCATCATGCAAAAACCCTTTGGCTCACAGAAAAATGAAACACGCGGGACATACGCAGCTCTCGATAATGAGAAAGAACTCGCCCGCTTGACGATCCAGGATCGTACGGTCACTGCTGCGATGGGAGGTGTCCTGGCAGAGCAAGCTGACCCGACTGTCTTCCATCGTGTGCTCGATGTCGGCTGCGGCCCCGGTGGCTGGGTTATCGAAGCAGCTCAGACCTATCCAGAGATGTCGCTGGTGGGTATAGACATCAGCCAGCAGATGATCGAGTATGCACGTACTCAGGCTGAAGCCCATCATGTTGATGATCGGGTCAAATTTCGTGTTATGGATGCGCTCCTTATTCTCGAATTTCCTGTTGGTTTCTTTGATCTGGTCAACTTGCGCTTTGGTATCAGCTTTCTGCGCACCTGGGACTGGCCGAAAATGCTCAGCGAATTGCTACGCGTTACTCATCGAGGTGGCGTTGTCCGAATCACCGAAACCGAGGCTTCCTTCGGTAGCAGTAGCCCTGCTATGGCACGCTTCTTCGAAATGTTCCAAAATGCACTCTTCAGGTCAGGTCACCTCTTCGCAGACGAAAGCACCGGATTGATTGATCATCTGGCACGACTTATGAGCCAGCATGGATGCAAGCAAGTACAGACAAAAGCCTATGCCGTCGAGTATCGGGCTGGAACGGCAGAAGGAGAAGCTTTTTGCGAAAATATGAAGCTTGTATTTCAAACGGTTCGCCCATTCATCCAGAAATGGGGCAATGCCGTCAAGGATTACGAGGCCACCTACCAACAAGCTATCCTCGAAATAAGCCAGCCCGATTTTCACGCTACCTGGAACATGCTAACCGCATGGGGAAAGAGGTAGCGCAATTTTGACAGATTAGCTCGCTCGCTGGCGCATAGCCAATTCGCGCTCTAACCGTGCTTGCTGACGCGTTATCTTGGAAACAAGACAAAGCCGTTGCGCCGGTGTTAGCTCTAGCAGGCTCCTTTATTCTTCCATTTTCGCGATTAGTAAAGTATATTTTCCAGTTCGCACTATCTTTGTCTCGATAAGCACTAGGAATATCTTCAATGTCATGTGTGACCAGAGATCCTCCTTTTCACCACTTCCCAAAAAGTCTGATGCTGCATTCACCGTTCTCTTTTTCATAGATTTCTTCAATGGGGGAGGTATGCGCAACATTTATACCATCTGTAGAGTATATAACAATACCCCTATTTTGCTGCAATCCGCAGCCCTCACTGTGGCACCTATCGCCTGCTCGGTGACCCCTGTGACTATACGACAAAGCTCCCGTCGGTCATCATCGGCGAGGGCGGTATCGATGATCAGATCCGCTATGCGATTCGCTGTGTGTGCGGTGAGGACAGGGTGATCTTGAATGTTGAATGCCGCCAATATCGTCTGCGGAGCGAATTCCCAGAGGGCACAAAGTACTTTGTTGTCACCTCGGAAAGTTCAACGTGTGAGTGCAGCTCGAAGTGTCAATGGATGGACCGTGTGTTTTGGTATCATGACAGATCTGTGGTGATCAAGATGAGCCAGCTGCATACCACGCTGCTGGGCAATGTGATTCGGCAGTTGAATGGTGAATGAGAAGCGGTGAGACATCACCTCACCGCTCGGTATTTTCACTCCCTCTTGAGATGTAGAAGAGGCTAGGATGGGCGAGATGATGGTCCATCACTTCTCCTTTTATTTTGCTTGCCAATCCCATTTTTATTTTAATGCTTTTTATCTACTGATTTTTTGCTTCTTCGGGATAAAGATGTTATCATACTATACATCTCATAAGAGTTTTTTCCTTTTAGTATATCTTCTAATTCATTATTGTCTTTTAATTTTTTTGCTATTATATTAATATCAGATATCTCGTCTCTCGTTAACCCTTCTTCTTTTTTCCATAGTCCTGCGATAAAAGTATTACTTGGTTCTATCTTTTCTCCTCCATTTGCTTCTAGTTGTTGAAACTCTATCAAAAGTATCTTGATGTGATCATGAAGGTCTTTTCCAGAGAAACGACGTTTCACTTCTATAGCATGTCCTTTGCCTTTGTCACTGGCTAATGCAAATTCTGGATTGCCATGGTGGTGAGAAGGACCTGCTTTTGGAGGTGTGTCTTGGTCTGCACGACTTTGGCCTTTGTCGCTGGTTGATGCATGGGCTGTTTGCGTGTCTGGTGGCGTTTCTGGCAAGGGTTCCGGTGAATGGACTATGCCATAGTCGTATTTATGATAACCATGGAACGAATGCCCTTGATTGCCTGATTCTGTAGCACTGCCTTCGTCTTTGTCACTGCTGATTATTGATGAAGCCACACGATCGCCGTGTAGCTGAGAAGGATTCTCTGTTCGTGATGTTCCTTGCTCGTCAGCATCTAATGATAAATTGTCGAATCTATTTAGGGTCTGTGCCATACTTGTTCGTGCTCCTGTTTCGCCTTTATTAGTGGTTGAAACATCTTCTTCTGCTAATTTTTGTTTCTTACCACCTGGGGGAAGTTCAGCTGACTGACTAATCTGCCTTTTATTAGGTGCATCGGGAGCCTGTATTACCTTACCCGCCGGATACTGGGTATTCTCAGTCTCAGGGATATCGGTTAGTTGTTCTTGATCACCAGATGAAGTTTCATCATGTGGAGTTTTTGGCCCTCCAGGTGTCCCATAAACAGGAACGTCAGGCAGCCCCTCTTTTGCAATCCGTTGAGCAAGATTAGACCAAGACTTAACCGGTCCCAGGCGTGGATTACTCCCTGCTTGTGAACTTTGTCCATCACCTTCTATACTTGTTTCTGTTGGCCTAAATGGTGTACGAGGTTTATATTTTTTTTGCCTAAATTCTTTAGGTATTTCTTCTATTGTTTTACTAAAATCGCGATGGGGCTCCTCTCTTCTTGTAGGTGACGCATCTTCTGGTTTAGACCAAGACTTAACCGGTCCCAGGCGTGGATTACTCCCTGCTTGTGAACTTTGTCTATCACTTTTTTTATTTGTATCTCTTGATGTTATTCTTCTTGAATCCATTATAATATCTCCTTTTCTCATGAGTATTTCAAACAATTCTCACATCGCACTCACAACGAGTGCCTACCACAATACTACCCAACGAGTGCCCACTTTGCAATGCCAAGCTATAGACATCTATGCGACATCTTGCTAATCGAGGGACAGTTTTGGAGGGGTAGCGCGGCAATGGTGGGGTGCGACGGCGGTGGGGCTGGTGTGAATGAGGGGAGCCGTGGCGAATGGTGGGGTTGGGTGCTGCGCGGGTGGTGGGGGATTGGTCAAATTGCTATCAGTTTCTTGCCCACATCATCGCTATACAGCCTCTATCGATCTCTGCAATTTTTGGATGTGCTGATGAGAAAGGCCCTAGAAAAATGCAATGTGGTGTGATACAGAGCCCTTTGCTTTCTTTGCCCTCCATTGCATTTTACAGAGCATCAATGTCGCTTGGTGGGGAAAGCCGGTTCACAATAGACTTTATTCCGGTTGTGGTATACTGAGGAAACCCCACATCACAAGGAGAAAGTCGATGGTTATGAGCTATGCCGAGGTCAGTCAGAAAGAACTGAGATT
>Ga0207416_1000279_pt1 | contig 91964 bp, 84 predicted proteins | sample PaiPotPPM11metaG_FD_184107 | JGI IMG/M metagenome (GOLD analysis project Ga0207416, IMG submission 184107) | Iron sulfur acid spring bacterial and archeal communities from Banff, Canada, to study Microbial Dark Matter (Phase II) - Paint Pots PPM... ... | reverse complement strand
GCAATGGGGCTTCCAATCGAACAGCCAACACCAGTACGCCGTGCAGGTGTTCAACTACGACCTGACTGGTGGCGTCACATACTCCCTGTCCGCGAAAGGCGTCGATCTGTTTTCTTTGGCGACGCCGACCCCGACCCCGTCCCCAACCCCGAATGTATCCGCGAACGCTACGGTCGCGCCGCTCGCCCCATCCTCCGTCATCCCGACGCCGACGCCGGTTCCACTTACCGGCTCTTTGGCGAGCGCCGGGAGCCAGGTGCATGGTCACCTGGTGGGATCGCTGACGGGGGCGGTCGCCGACTACAGCCTTGCCAATACGCCGCGGGGCAGTTCCATCACGTTGCAACTAGCGGCCCTACAAGGGACGCTGATCTCCGGCGTCCAGGCGGGCGTCAACGTCTACCAGGTGAGCGGCGCTGTTCGTGTCCTCGTGGCGGTCGGACTGCCGTCTGTCGACAACGCGGCCGTGTCGGTGGCCATCTTCCAGGCGGGCAACAGCGCCTATGGCAGCTACGTCGCCGAAGTCTACAACAGCGCGCCCGGCGCGCCGCTCGACTACACCCTCACCAGGAAGTAGCGGGGGTGGGACCCTCGCCCCCGGCCCCTCTCCCGCTCGGCGGGCGACGTGGGCGGCCATCCTCCGCGGCGGCGCCGTTGGCGGTTCGCGGTGATGGCGCCGACGGAAAGGTCAGGGCGTATGCCATGCGCCCCTACCGTTGCGTCCGATGGTGGTAGGGGCGTATGGCATACGCCCTGGCCACCGCACCAGCCCGACCGCCCCCATGGCCGACGGCGTCACCTGCCAGGCACCCCTCGCCCGCCGAGCGGGAGAGGGGCCGGGGGCGAGGGTCCGCCTGGGCGATCGGAAAATGCCGTTTAGCGAGTAGCCGCGAGAATGATGGCAGCTTCCGGCTGGCCGGAGACGACTGGCAGGCGCTGCAAAGTATGGAGGTCATAGAGACCGAACTCTAAGCGGAAGGCGCCGGCGTGCAGACCAGACGGCAGCGTGATCGTGTGCGCATCGGCGATCCGGTCTCCCGGCTGCCAGAAGGTGGTTGGCATCGTCCCGCCGACTGGCTGCCCGTCGCTCTGGGCAACCACGTGGCCGGCAGGGTCAAGGAGGTGGACGAACGCGGTGTAGTCCACGGAAGCCGTTCCTTGGGCGGACCAATGCGGGGTCACGGTCAGCCGGCTGCCATCTTGGTGCGTGTCAAAGCCGTCCAGGTTGATACCCTGCGCAAATTGCACCGGCAGCGACTTTTCGGGCGGGGCAGGCAGCGGCGGCGGGATGAGCGCGGCCGGGAACGTGCCCGAAGCTCCCAGGCTCCGGCCTTGATTGTCCGCCAGTGCCATGGCGCGTATCGTGACCGGCTGAACGCCGGTCGCGGCGTACAGGCCAAGGGAGAGGCGGAGCACGCCGGGCGCGGCGCCCGCCGGCACGCTGAGGCGCAATGTCTGCTTCACGCGATCGCCCTTCCGCCAGAAGTGCGTTGGCCAGATGGTGTCGTCGCGTCCGGCCACTACCCGGCCATCGGCGCTGAGCAGATGCACGAAGATACTGAAGTCTGGCGCCCCTGAAGGCGGATCGCTCAGCACGGTCGTGAACGTGGTCACGTCGACGGACTGGCCTGGTTGCAGCCGGCGTGGCAGCGTAACACCGTCAAGACGGAGCTGTACGCCGGCGAAGCCGGTCGCGAGCCAGTTGAGGGGTGTCGCCCCAGCGGGGAGCGGCGCCGTTGCCGCAATCGGTGGGAGCAGATAGAAGCGGACCATCGTTCCGTCGCCGGGAAGGCGATCTTCGCGCAGCAGATACCGCCGGTAGCTAGTGAGCAGCTCCTGCTGCGCCGGCCCAGCGCCGGGGGCGAGATATACGGTCGGCTGGCCGGGCAGCACGAGCAGGCGGGTGTCGTCGAATTCACCTACCGGCATGCCGTGTTCGGCCATCACCCATTCCACCTGATTGAAGTCATTGGCGTCGTCCAAGACCAGGATGCGGGCGGCCCCGTGCTGGCGTTGCAGCTGCAGCGCCTCTTGACCGAGCCGGTCGTTCATTGCCCAGGGAATCCCGTAGTCGCTGCGCGTCCAATACTGGCCGATGACGCTTAGAAAGACGGCGGCGAGCGCGAGCTGAACGAGCGCCGACGACCCGACGATCGCAGCCAGAACGGTGCGAGCGAGGACACGGAGCTGCCACCCGAACGGCGCGCTCCGGCACCAGAGGCGCTGCACTGCCAGCGCGCTGTACACGTAGGGCATGGGGAAGGTAGTCACCAGGTATAAGAGCCGCACCAGCACGGTGGGACGAAACAGGACCACGACCGGTACGAGCGCCCCCGTCAGCATCAAGAGATGGATACCGCGACTCTGTTCTCGCCAGCGCCCGCCGCCTCGGAAGACGACCCAGAGGCCGGTTGCCAGGCCAATCAGGTAGAGTCCGCGAGCGGCGAGCCCGAGCGCGCCCGGCAGACCGCTCGTCGCGTCGAGGTGGGCGCCGCCCTGCGCGGCGAACGCTTGGTAGCCCTCGTTGGAGGCCAGGTCCAGCGCAAAGTGGGCGGCGCTGAAGTCGAAGCCCGCGGCGTTGCCGGGCTTGCCGTAGATGTAGAACAAGGTGTCCAGGTGCGGGATGGCCTGGGTCCAGATGTAGGGCGCCATGAGCGTGGCGAACAGCGCGATGGCCGCTGCCACGTTCCAGCGCCACAGGCGGCGACCGGCGAGTAGCAGGGCAACCGCGGCGGTCGCCAGGCACTCCAGGCCAATGACGTAGACCTGGCAGACGACAGCGAGCGCGGCGCCGGCCACGAGAATGGCGCGCTCATCGCGGCGGAACAGCCAACGAGCCAGCATCCACAGCGACAATGCCGCGAAGGGCGCGACCATTTCGTTGCCGAGGAGCCGGCGCGACAGCACCACCGCCCAGGGATTCAGCCCGACGAACAGCAGCGCCAGGAGCGCCGTCCCGCGGCCGAAGAAGTCGCGAGTGAAACCGTAGACGATAGCCACTGCCAGAATGTTGAGGAAGGCCACGCCGGCCGTCATGAGCGGCGGCGCGCCTATCCAGCCGAACGGCGCGAGCAGGTAGGCCTGGAACGGCCCATTGGCCAGGCCGATCGTCGAGGACAGCCCGGCCAGCGGCGCCTGTCCCGTGCGGACCATGCGCATCACGATGTTGTACAGGGCGTCGTCGTCGTAGCGGTACTGTATCTGGTTGAGCTCCGCCAGCCGGAGCACGGCGGACAGGAGCAAGAGGGCCGTGATAGCGGCGATCTCCGCGTGCCGCGACCAGCGCCAGCGCTGGGAGGCGCCGGCGATCGTTACGGGGGACAGCTCCGGCGCTGGAGCGGAGAGCAGCTTCATCGGGGGAAGTATAAGGCGGCGGATCGGTTGCCTTTGATGGTGTCGCGGGCCGGGGGGGCCTCTGTCCGCACCAGCCCGCGCCGCCCCTAGCGGTCGTCGTCCCCGGCGAAGTATCGGCCGATTGCAACGTGCCTGCTAGACTGATTGCCGGCGGTTCATGGGGCCGGGGATCATATCTGCCGGCCGCGTAGCTTCGAGGAGACGCCCGGCATGCTGCTTGCCGCCGATGTGGGCAATTCCAACGCCGTGTTCGGTCTTTTCTCCGGCGATACCCTCTTGGAGCAGTGGCGGCTGCATACTGATTGGCATCGTCAAGCCGACGAATGGGGCGTCTTGATCTTGGGCCTGCTCGCCAGCGCCGAATTCAATCGCGATGTCGTGGAGAGCGCCGTCATTGCCAGTGTGGTGCCGCCGGTGACTCCGGCGCTGGAGGCGGCGCTGCAGCGGCATCTGCGCTGCACAACGCTGGTGGTGCGTCGCCGGCATTTGCCGGAGATCCCGCTGGAAGTGGATGAGCCGGACGCGGTGGGCGTGGATCGACTGATTAATGTGCTGGCGGCGCGGGCGATGGCGCCCGGGCCGCTTATCATTGTGGACTTTGGTACCGCCACGACGTTTGACGCGGTGTCGGCTGCCGGAGCCTTTCTGGGCGGCGCTATCGCGCCGGGGCTTGGCATCGCCGCCGAGGCGCTGTTCAGCCATGCCGCGTTGCTCCCGCGAATCGAGCTGAGCGCGCCGCCGGCCGCCATCGGCAAGACCACGGTAACGAACATGCAGTCGGGGATCGTGCTCGGCTACGCCGCCCTGGTGGAAGGAATGATCGAGCGCATGCGGCGCGAGCTGGGCGGGAGCGCGCTGTCCATCGCCACCGGCGGTTGGGCAACCACGCTGGCGCCCGCCTGTCCGGCGTTGGACCGGGTCTGCCCGGCGCTCACGCTGGATGGCTTGCGTTTGGTCTTTGAGCGCGTCATGGCTACGGAAGCGGGCCGGGTCGGCCGATGAGCGCGGCGTTGGCGCAGCGCCGGGTCGCCGTCGGCGTGTGCGGAGGCATCGCGGCCTACAAGGTGCTCACCGTGGCTAGCCGCCTGGTCCAGTCAGGAGCAACCGTCGACGTGCTGATGACGGAGGCGGCCCCGCGGTTCGTGGCGCCACTGAGCTTCCAGGCGCTGACACACCGGCCTGTCCACACCGATCCCTGGGCCATGACCGAGCAGGGAGAGATCGGGCATATCGCTATCGCCGAAGCGATTGATCTGTTGCTTGTCGCGCCCGCGACCGCGCACACCCTGGCCGGACTGGCCCACGGGCTGGCCGGCGATGCCGTGACGCTGACAGCACTCGCGACGCGCGCGCCGGTCCTGCTGGCGCCGGCGATGGACGGTGGCATGTTCGAGCACCCGGCAACTCAGGCGAACCTGCGGCTCCTGCGTCAGCGTGGCTGTAGCGTGGTCGGGCCCGAGCCCGGCCGCCTTGCCTCGGGCCTCACCGGGCTGGGACGGTTGGCCGAGCCGGAGGCAATCCTTGAGGCCATGGCGAGGATACTGACCAGACGGTCCGATTTGGCCGGACTTCGGGTCGTCGTCACGGCGGGTGGCACGCAGGAGCCGCTGGACCCGGTCAGGTTCCTGACCAATCGCAGCTCCGGCAAGATGGGCTACGCCATCGCCGAGGCCGCCGCCGAGCGTGGAGCAACCGTCATCCTGGTGTCGGCCCCGACGGCGCTGACCACCCCGCCCGGCGTGACGCGGGTGGACATCCAGACAGTCCGCCAGTTGCGTGATGCCTTGCACGCTCACCTGGCCGAGGCCGACGTTATTATCCAGGCGGCCGCGGTGAGCGACTACCGTGTCGAGCACCCGGCGGCGGACAAGATCAAGCGCGAGGGCAGCGACCTCACCGTCCGCCTCGTCGAAAATCCGGATGTCATCGCCGAGATCGGCGCGCTGCCGGAGCATCCTATCCTGGTCGGCTTCGCGGCAGAGACCAGCAACCTGATGGAGAACGCGCAGCGCAAGCTAGAGCGCAAGAACCTCGACCTCAACGTGCTCAACGACGTCTCGGCGCCGGGCAGCGGCTTCGGCGCCGAGACCAACCAGGTGACCATCCTGTCGCGAACGGCGGAGCCGTTGGCATTGCCGCTGCTCCCCAAGCGGGAGGTAGCCGATCGGTTGCTCGACCGCGTGCGCGCGCTGGCGAAGGAGCGCGGGCTAATTAGTCCACCCGACGGTGATAGAGTTTGAGAATATAAGCAGACGAGTCTCGGCGTCCGCCGTCTCCAGCGGTCTTCGGAGCGCGGGCGTCCCGCCCGCCTTGGGGCGCCCCCGATGCCGAAACCGCCGCTTGGTTTCTCAAACTCCATCAGGCGGGCTGAAACTGTTAGCCTGCTGGTTCAGCAGAAGGCGCCGTGGCGCCGGGGGCCCCTCAAGCGATCCGCCTGTGCTAACACGCTTCCGCCACGCCTCAGGTCGGCGGCGCCAGCCGGAACAGGTCGCGCATGTCGTCGAAGATGGCGGTCAGCTCCTGGTGGTCCCCTGCGTCCAGCGGATTGCCGGCGTGGCTGCGCAGGTAGTCGGAGGCGATGACGCCGCGTCGCTTCAGCACGGCCTTGTAGACGCCGGGCATGAGACCTTCGTAGTTGAGCAACGGTAGCAACCTGATGAAGAGGTCGCGGGCCAGCCGGCGCTGACCGGAATCGAGGGCGTCCCAGACCTGGACGTGAACGTCGGTGGCCTCGCAAGCCGGCATCGTGCCGCAAGCGCCGCGGCGGTACTCATCCATCAAGTAGCGCCCGGCGATGCCGCCCATCACGCCTTTCAGCCTCGGGCCGCAGAGTGCGATTTCGGCCTCAATGGCGTGACCGGCCGGAAAGGTCTCCTCCTTGACGTACTCGACGTGCTCCAGCTCCTTAACCAGCCGTGCCACGAACTCCGGACTCATGCGCGTGCCGGCCGGCGCGTCGTGATTCTGGACGAAAATGGGAATGCTGATCGCCTGCGATAGGGCGCGGTAGTAGTCGAAGACGGCAGCCGGCGGGGCCACCCGCACGTGCGGCGGCATAGCAATGACGGCGTCCGCCCCGATCTGCTGCGCGTGCCGAGCGAAGCCGACGGCAACCGACGCCGCGCCGGCGGCGACGCCAATCACCGTTGGCGCGCGTTGGTCCACTACTTTGACAATGACTTCGGCGACGGTTCGTCGCTCGTCGTCGGACAGCGTCCAGAACTCGGACGCATTGACGGGCGCCACGATGCCATGCGCGCCGGCCGCGACACAGAACTCCACCTCGCGCCGGAGGCTCTCCACGTCCAGCGCGCCGGTGTCGGTGAACGGTGTGCAAGGGATGGTAAAGATGCCGCGCCACGGCTGTTGCATAGGTACAGAACCTCCAATGCCGTAAGGGGTCGTTACGACGACGGCAAGCCTAACGTTTCCGGCGGCGAGTGACAAGGGTACATAAGCCGACGAAACGGTAACAGCCTCCCCGCGGGAGAACCACCGCCTCAGACCAGCGTCTCGACACCCTGCGCGACCAGCGCGACGGCTCCGTAGAGCCCAACATCGTCGCCCAGCTCTGCCGGCACGATTTCACAGGCATCCCGAGGAATGGCAAGGGCGCGTTGACCGACCAGGCGGCGGATCGGATCGAAGAGGAGCGTCCCAGCCTGGGAAACGCCGCCGCCGATGATGATGCGGCGCGGATTGAACAGGTGGATCAAGTTGACACAGCCTGCTCCGACGGCGATCGCGGCGCGCTCGAAGACGGTCCCCGCCGTGGCATCGCCGGCCTGGGCCGCCTCCACTACCATCGCCGTCGTGACGCGGTCGGAGTCGCCCGTTGTCCAGGTCGCCAACAAGCTCGCCGGGGCTTGCCGTGCCGCCAGTTGACCGGCGCGGGCAATGTAGGGACCGGCCGCCATGGCCTCCAGGCAGCCGTAACTGCCGCACTTGCAGCGAGGGCCGTTCAAATCGACGATCATATGGCCGATCTCACCAGCCGTGCCCGACACCCCGACGAAAAGCTTGCCGCCGACGATTACCCCACCACCAACGCCGGTGCTTACCGTTATGTAGACCAGGTCGTCGACACCGCGCCCGCCGCCAAAGCGATGCTCCCCGACGGCAGCAAGGTTGGCGTCGTTCGCTACCGATACTGGTATCCCGAGCCGCTTCTCCAGCAGCTTCGCCAAAGGAACGTTCTTCCAGCGGGCCAGGTTGGGCGGGCTAAAGACCACGCCGGTTGTCATGTCCAGCGGTCCAGGCGCGCCGACGCCGACACCCCGGACCTGCTTGAGGTCACCGCCGACCGTGGCCACCACCTCGCGCACGGACTCGGCGACGCGGTCGACTACGGCCTCTGGACCGTCCTCCGCTGGGGTGGGCTTCCGCACGTGCGCGATGATTCTGTCCTGGGCAGTAGCGACGCAGGCGCGCACGTTGGTGCCGCCAAGATCGACGCCGACAATCAACCGGTCATCAGCGCCGGCCATCCCGCCCCCTGTCCAATCGTGAGCCGCGAGTATAGCACGGGCGTGGACTGACGACGCGCCGGACGCTTCAGCATTCGGCGCCCGTCCGTCTCGGTATTATCTCCGGGTGGCGATCGAGAAAGGACAACGAATGCGGATCTACGGCCTCACCCTGCTGTTACGCGATGACGCCACTGCCATTGAGCGCTACAAGGAATATCACCGCCAGGTGTGGCCTGAGGTGACGGCGCGCATCAAGGAGGTTGGCATCAGGGCGATGCGGATCTTCCTGCTCGGCCGCCGCCTCTTCATGTACATCGAGGCGGAAGACCATTTCGAGCCGTCGCGCGACTTTGCCCGCATCAACGAGGCCCCCAGATCCCAGGAATGGGACATCCTGATGCGGACAATGCAGGAGCAAGTGCCGGAAGCAGGAGCCGGCGAGTGGTGGGCGCTGATGGAGCAGGTGTTTGACCTAGGGGTTGGGGGTTAGGAGCTAGGGGTTGGGGGACGAAGTGGCAGCCCAATGGCCTTCGTGGCGGATTGGCTCCAGCCTATTGGCCAACGAACGCTCCCGCCGGGGTACCAACCCCTAGCCCCTAACCCCCTAGAGATACTGTTCCAGCCCTTGCTCGCGGAGCCGCTCGACGATGCGGCGGACATCCTGGTCGCGGTGGCGCGGCAGCACCAGCACCGCGTCTTCGGTGTCGACGACGACGAGGTCGTCGACGCCGACCAGCGCCACCAGCCGGTTGGCTCGATGGACGAGGCAGCCGCGGCTGCCTTCAAACAGCACGGGGGCGTCGCCGTCGCCGACGACGTGATTGCCGCTGTCTTCCTCGGCTACGATGTACATGTCATTCCAGTTGCCGACATCGACCCAGTCGAAGGTGGCCGGGACCACGACGAGATTGGCGGCCTTTTCCAGGATAGCGGTGTCGATGGCCGCGGACGGCGCTTCGGAGAAGACCCGATGAGCGACGTTGGCCTCGTCGCGACTGCCCAATGCCTCCTGGATCTGGCGCAGTCCACGGTAGATATCGGGAGCATGCTGCTCGAAGGCGCGCAGCAGCGTCGAGACGCGCCAAACAAAGTAATTTGTATTCCAGAAGTACCCGCCGGCGTCGAGGTAGGTCTGGGCCGTTTCCCGATCCGGCTTTTCTTTGAAGCTATCGACGCGGAAGACCGGAGCGTCGTCAACGTGCAGCGCCTCCTTGCCGACCTTGATGTAGCCGTACCCCGTGTGGGGCGTGGTTGGCCGCACGCCAATCGTGACCAGGTAGTCGCCTTGGTCGGCGACTTTGACGCCGATCTCCAGGCAGCGACGGAAGCCGGCAACGTCGGCGATCAGATGATCAGCCCCCACGGTGGCGAGGACGGCATCCGGCTGGCGGCGCTCCACGATGATCGCAGCCAGCCCGATGGCCAGGGCGGAATTCCGAGCCATCGGCTCGGCGATCACTTGATCGTCGGGCACGTCAGGCAGGAGCGAACGCATCACCGGCGCCAGGTCGCGCGACGTTACGACCAAAAGCTGCTCGGCTCCGCAGAGCGGCATTACCCGTTCCGCCGCCTGCTGGAAGAGCGATGCATCGCCTTGAAGGGTCAGCAACTGCTTCGGTAGGCGGCGCCGAGATTTTGGCCACAGGCGCGTTCCACCGCCGCCGGCAATAATGGCACAGTACATGTCCATCCCTTTCGCCCTCACCTACGCGACTCGGGCGCCCGAGTGTACCCGAGTCTGATCGCCATCCGTTGCACCGCGACGGCGCCCTCCGCTACCATGCAGTCCAGGCGAGATCGCCCACACACCTGAGCGCCGAAGCCTCGCCCCATAACGGTATGCTTGGATAGTAGTCGCAAAGGACGCGCCAGACCGTGGCACTCCCCGTTCTGTTCGGTTTCTGGCTGCCGCTGGCAGCGCTGGTGGTGTTCCTGGGCGGCCTCGCGTTGGCCGTCGTCGCACTCGATCACATCGTCGCGTTGGCCTTCCTGGCGGTCGGGATAGCGCTCCTCCTCCTCCTGTTTCTGGGCAGGTTCGTCGTGCTGTTGTTTCGCCCCGGCGCCGCGGATGAGCCGCGGCGCACCGCCACCGTGCGTGCGCACACCATCACTGGGCGAGACAAGGTACCGCTCTACGTCGACTCGGTTGGACCGAGGGAACAGTTTTCGATCATTTTGTGCCACGGCTGGGGTCTCACGAGTGACGTCTGGTACTACCTGAAGAAGAGCCGGCGGCTGGAGCGACTTGGCCGCATCACGACCTGGGACCTGCGGGGGAGTGGCCGCTCCGGTCGCCCCACGTCCGGTAATTACGATCTCGGGGCGATGGCGCGGGACTTGCGTGACGTTATCGAGAGCGAAGGGGCGCGTCGTATCGTACTGGCCGGTCAGGGTCTCGGCGGCCTCGTCGTCTTGGAATATTGCCGGCAATTCTCAGAGCAGTTAGGCCGCCGCGTGGCGGGCCTCCTGCTGGTCGGGACTCCTCGCCGAGTACTCGACGCTCCGTCCCCGCTGCTCCGGCTCGCCGCCGCGCTCTCGCCGCTGGTCGTGCTCCTGCAGCGCCTGGTCTATCTCTCCGGACTCGGCCACCTCGTCGCGGCGATGGCCGCATTCGGCGGCCGCGAGAGCCGGGGGCAGCTCGATCTGGTGACGAGGTCCATCGTTGCTGTGCCGCCGCGAGTGGCGCTGCGCAGCGCGGCGGCGATGGCCGGATTCGACCCGCGTCCCGTGCTGGCAGGTCTGTCCGTGCCTGTCCTGCTGGTTGCCGGCGCGGAGGAGCGACGAGACGCCCTGCCTCAACAGCAACCAGAAGGCGTCGAAACGCCGGCCACGACCTCGGTAGTGCTGCCGCACAGTGGCGCGCTGAGCTTCCTCGAGCGCAGTGGCGAGTTCGAGCAGCGTCTGCGTGACTGGCTGGAAACGCTCCCCGATGGCCCCGGTGGGCGACGGGCGCAGCGCCGTCGCGAGCAGGAGGCAGCCGCGGAATCGGAGTAAGGGTCCGTCACGGAATAGCCATCGCCGCTACCGCGTCGTTCTCCTCCGGCAGAGACGAAGAACGTGAGACAGTTATTCGGTGACGAGCCCTAATATTGGTGCATCCACGAAGTCGAGGTAGCTTTCATTGTCATCCTGAGCGCAGCGAAGGACCCCCGGCAGGGCAGACCAGACGCCATGCGGTCCCGCGCGGCGCGGATGGGCAGGCCGGGGGTCCTTCGCTGCGCTCAGGATGACAACGGGAGGACCGCGCATGGCACTGGGAACCTCCGCGAACTTGGTGGATGAACCACTAATGGCGAGCGCGGCGGCTGTCCCCAACGAGATCATTACCATGGAGATTACAAATTATTAACGTTCGACCGCTAGGATGTTGTTCGGTACAGGGTAATCCTTTCAACCCTCCCCTCCTCGCCCTCGCTCCCCACAGCGAGGGACCTGCACCACGGTCGGAGTGACAACACTCCGACCGCCCATTTTCCACGGGCGACATCGACTATTGCCGTTATTGAACCCCAAGCTCGTTGGCACGATCTGTGACATGGGAAGTCAGCGTTGAAGCGTATCGACCGGGCGAGTGGGGAGGGACGTTTTGCCTGTTCTTGATCCGGTCTCGCCGCAGGGCCTGGCCTCGGCCCACCTGCTCGTCGCGATCCTGCTGATCGGCGCCGGCATCTTCCTACTGGTCGCTGGTTGGACACTGGTCAACGTCGTCCGCTTCCGCTACCGACCTGGCCAGGGCGAGCCATACCAGGACTTCGGCCGGCGCAAGCTCGAGCTCACCTGGACGATCGCGCCTGCCGTCCTGCTTGTCATCATCTTTGTTTTCACCCTCAAGGCAATGGGAGACGCGGAACCGTCCGGAGCCTCGACCAGTCTGATCCCGGCGCTGGTGAGCGTGGACGGCGCGCTGCCCGACGCGCCGCGGCCCGACCTTATCGTCACTGGCGAGCAGTGGTGGTGGGAAGTGAAATACCCGCAAACAGGAGTCGTTACCGCCAACGAGATCTACCTGCCCGTGGGCAAGCGCCTGCTGGTGCAACTGGAATCGGACGACGTAATCCACAGTCTCTGGATACCGAGCCTCGGTCCCAAGGTCGACCTCGTGCCGGGCCAGACCAACTACATGTGGCTGGAGGCCGACCGGCCGGGCACGTACCTCGGCCAGTGCTCGGAGTTTTGTGGTACGGCGCACGCCTGGATGCGCATCGACGCCATCGCCGTGTCCCAGGCGCAGTTCGAGAGCTGGCGGCAGCAGCAGCTACAGCCGGCTCCTGCGCCGATTTCGGCCCAGGCGATGGCCGGCGCTCGCTTCTTCCAGAGCAACACCTGCGTGGACTGCCACGCTATCGCCGGCACGCCGGCCAACGCCCACATCGGCCCCGACCTGACGCACTTCGCGAGCCGCCACCAGATCGCCGGCGGCGTGCTGGACAACACGCCGCAAAACGTCGCCAAGTGGCTGCAGGCGCCCAATCAGATCAAACCCGAAGTCCACATGCCCACCTATCACCTGACCGACGCGGACCTGGCGGCGCTGACCGCCTATCTGGAGACACTCAAGTGAGCGCTATACCGCTGGTCCCCGAGAACACGCAGCCGCTCCCTCGCCTGGGTTCTCCCGAAGGACTATTGAGCTGGGTCGCCTCCGTCGACCACAAGCGCATCGGCATTATGTATCTCGTCACCACCTTCGGCTTTTTCTGCTTGGGCGGACTCGAGGCGTTGCTTATGCGCTGGCAGCTCGCGCAACCGCGCAGCACGATCCTCACGGCGAGCGACTACGACCAAATTTTCACCATGCACGGCGTCACCATGATCTTCCTCGTGGTGATGCCCGCGCTGTTCGGCTTTTCGCTCTACTTCGTGCCGCTGATGATCGGCGCCAACGAGATTGCCTTTCCGCGCCTCAATGCCTTGGGCTACTGGACGCTCATCTTCGGCGGGCTAATGCTCTACTTTAGCCCGCTGGCCGGCGGCGCACCGGACAAGGGCTGGTTCGCCTACGCCCCGCTGACGGAGAAGAACTTCTCGCTCAACACGGGCATGGACTTCTACGTCGTCGGGCTGCTCACGACCGGTATCGGCTCGGTGGCGACAGCGGTGAACCTCATCGTCACCATCTTCACGATGCGTGCCCCTGGTATGAGCTTGAAGCGCGTGCCCTTATTCGTCTGGATGGTACTGATCAACTCCTTCCTGGTCGTCCTGGCGCTGCCGAGTCTCAACGCCTCATTGGTGACGCTCATGATCGACCGGCAGCTCATGGCGCACTTCTTCGATCCGTCCGCCGGCGGCCAGCCGATCCTCTGGCAGCACATGTTCTGGTCGTTCGGCCACCCTGAGGTCTACATCATGGTCTTGCCGGCCTGGGGCATGATCTCCGAGGTGCTGCCCGTCTTTTCGCGCAAGCCGCTCTTCGGCTACGGCTTCGTGGCCGGATCCACGGTGGCAATCCTCTTCCTCAGCCTGCTGGTCTGGGGCCACCATATGTTCACGGTAGGCATGGGACCGCAGCTCGACGCACTTTTCGGTCTGGCCAGCATGATGATCGCCGTTCCCACCGGCATCAAGATCTTCAACTGGCTGGCGACCTGTTGGGGCGGCGCCATCCGATTCACGACCGCAATGCTGTTCGCGCTGGCCTTCATCCCGTTGTTCACCCTGGGTGGCATCACCGGCGTCAGCTTCGCCGCCGTACCGGTTGATTGGCAGGTTGAGGATACCTACTACGTGGTGGCGCACATGCACTACGTGCTGTTTGGCGGTACGGCCTTCGCGCTGTTCGCGGCTACCTATTACTGGTTCCCCAAGATGAGCGGGCGCATGCTGTCGGAAGGGCTGGGTAGGTGGCACTTCTGGCTGACGTTCATCGGCTTCAACCTGACGTTCTTCCCGCAACACTTTCTGGGCCTGATGGGCATGCCGCGCCGCGTGTACACCTATCCTGACCTGCCCGGCTGGGGTGCGCTGAATCTCATGTCGTCACTCGGCGCCGCCATCCTTGGCGTCTCGGTGCTGATCTTCCTCTGGAACCTCCTGTACAGTGTGCGGAGTGGCGAGGTCGCCGCCGCCAACCCTTGGGACGCCTGGAGCTTGGAGTGGCTGACTGCCTCACCCGCTTCCTATCACAACTTCAAGCTGGTTCCACCGATTCGCAGCAGGCGGCCGCTGTGGGACCTCAACCATCCCGAGTTGCAGCGGGGCAGTGACGTGTCACACGGCGCCCAACGAGCGCTCGCCCCGGCGGGCAGTCGCCCACGCAACGTCTTCCAGGAGCAACTGCGCGCCAGGTTCGACCAGGCGCCGCTGGGCGTGCTGCTCTTCCTGCTCACCGAGTCTGTGTTCTTCATCCTGCTGATCTTCACTTTCGCCTTCTACCGTATGGCGCCGGCGAACGGGAGCGGACCCAACGTCCACACACCGGACGTACACGACATGGTCGTCTTCACCGGCTGTCTGTGGCTGAGCAGCTTGACCATCTGGCTGGCTGGGTGGGCGCTGCGGCGCGGCAATCATCGCCTCGTCGGTCCATTTATTTTGGCCACCATGCTGCTCGGCGTCACCTTCCTGGCTGGAGAGGCCAAGGAGTGGTTAGACTTTTTTCATCGCAACATTACGGCCTCCCGAGACGTGTTTGCTACGGCCTTTTTCACGCTGACCGGCTTCCACGGCCTGCACGTCTTCGTTGGCCTGTGCCTCCTCCTTATCCTCTTGCTGCTAACATTGGGCGGCGTCTTCAAGCGGTCTGGAGGCCAGCCCAGTCTGCCCGGCGGCTTTGAGGCGATCTCTTACTACTGGCACTTCGTCGACATTGTCTGGGTCGCGGTGTTCTCCGTCGTTTATCTGTGGCCATTAGTGTCATGACGAGCTTGCCCATCCTGCTCACGGCCTGGAGCTGGGACCCCTCGGTGGTCGCCGGCTGCACGGCGCTGCTCGTCGGGTATTTCGTCTGGCGACGGAACCTCACCCCACCGTCCCCTCCCTTCCCAGGCTCGCAAAGGAAGGGAGGCGGACCGACCGGAGGGGTCGGTGTAGGGGCTGGCCTTGTGCCTGCCCTGGCAACCCCACCCGTCGGTATTGCCTATCGGCATGCGACGCTACCGCCGCCGTCCATAGGTAACCGAGGTCGGTGTTGCCGCCAGGGCAGGCACAAGGCCAGCCCCTACACGCATGCCCCGTATCTGCCAGCTACCCACCCCTCTGAGCCCTTCCCAGGGAAGGGGCGGGCAGAGAGGTGGCGCTCGCTATCGTTCATCATGGGCGTGCTCACCCTCCTGCTGGCCCTCGTGTCTCCACTGGATACACTGGGGGATACGTACCTATTTAGCGCGCACATGGCGCAGCATCTCTTGTTAGTCCTCGTCGTGCCGCCCCTGCTGTTGCTCGGGATTCCCCCGCTGTTGTGGGACCGGCTGTTCGCAAACCGGCTCGTGACGCGAGTGGAGCGCATGGTCGGGCAGCCGCCGCTATCGTGGGTAGTTGGCGTGGCGACGGTTTGGCTCTGGCACGCGCCGGCCTTGTACAACGCGACGTTGCGCAGCGAAGGTATTCACGTTGTCGAGCACGTGAGCTTTCTGGTCAGCGCGACGATCTTCTGGTGGCCGGTCGTGGCTCCGACTAGGCACGCACTGGCGCCGTGGCGAGCGGTGGCCTATCTGGCCCTAGGAGCATTCGCCAATACGATCCTGGCCATCGTGCTGACCTTCGCGCCGGTGGGCATCTATCCGGCCTACCTCGAACCCGTCGACCGTTTGGGAATCCTGCCCTTGTTGCGGCAGGGCTGGCGGCTGTCGCCACAGGCCGATCAGCAATTGGGCGGCGTGCTCATGTGGATACCTGGCGGCTGGGTCTATCTTCTGGCGATCGTCGGGTCGGTGGCCCGCTGGTACAGCGAGCCGGATGACGATGCGTTGGAGACTGATCAGCCCTTGACCGGTTTTGAGGGCGGCGCACCCGCGCTCGGCGAGCATCCGGGTCGATAGCGACTGCACACGGAAGGAGAGGACATGGAAAACCGGCGGCCAACGGGCTTCGGAAGGGTCGTGGCGCACGTTGCAGCGGCGCTCGGCCTGGCCGCGATGGGCTATGCCGTGGCGGACTCCACATCAAGGCGCCTCCCCCAGTCGCGGCCTGCTGAGATAGAAGCGCGAGAGCTGGCAACCCGGCGCGCCGAAGGCTGGGTCGAGCCGTTGCCGGAGGTGCTGCCTGCGCCGACCTACTGGCCGGCCGTACTCGGAGTTGGCATTGCCTTCACCCTCGGCGGCCTGGCGACAAATCTGCTCATCTCGGCCGTAGGGATCGTCCTGGTAATCATCGGCGTCGTCGGCTGGATTGCCGATCTTGTCGTGGAGAGTAGCGGGGCACAGCATGCCTGAACCCGGCGATCAAGGTTCCCAAGAAACGGAGATCGGGCCGCTGCGGCGGCGCCTGCTCGCCTGGATGAGCGTCGCCCTCGGCGGCTTCGCGGCCACCATCGTCGGCATACCCGTCGTGGGATTCCTCGTCGGTCCCTGGTTTGCGCCGACCAAGACCGCCTGGCGATCCGTCGGCAAGGTGGACCAGTTCGCCGTCGGCACGACCACCCAGGTCAACTTCCAGGACGCCTCACCGCTATCCTGGGGGGGCGTGTCGGCGATGACGGCGGCATGGCTGCGCCGCGAGGCCGTAGATCAGTTCATCGCCTACTCGATCAACTGCACCCACCTTGGCTGTCCTGTCCGCTGGGAGGCCGGAGCGAAGCTGTTCCTCTGCCCCTGCCACGGCGGCGTCTATTACAGCGACGGACAAGTCGCGGCGGGACCGCCGCCGCTGCCACTGCCGCGTTACCCGGTACGGGTGAACAATGGCGAGGTTGAGGTGCTGGCCGGACCGCTGCCGCTTCCGTCCAACGAGTTGAGCCAGTACAGCAACTATGCTTCCGGCGCCGGTGGGGGGGCGAGCAAGTGAGCCACCCCCCCACGAACGAGGCCGCGCCGGCGACACTACACGACGTGGACCCAAGGCCGGTGCGGTCAGGCTTCTGGCACGGCATCGACGACCGCATCGGCTTCAGCTCGGTGCTCATGCCCATCCTGAAGCACCCCGTTCCGCGCGGCACCGGTTGGTGGTATGTGCTCGGCAGCGCCACACTCTTCAGCTTCATCGTGCAGGTGGCGACCGGGATCGCGCTGGCCACCGCCTATGTCCCCGCGGCCAGCGAGGCCTACAACAGTCTGCAGTACATCACTAATGTCGCGCTGTTCGGGCGAATCTTGCGTGGCATCCATGATGTCGGTGGGTCGGCAATGGTCATCCTGATCGGCTTGCACGCGATGCGAGTCTTCCTGTTCGGCTCCTACAAATTCCCGCGGGAGATCAACTGGCTCAGCGGTGTGGGCTTGCTGTTCATGACGCTGGGCATGGCCTTCACCGGCCAGCTCATGCGCTGGGATCAGAATGGCTTCTGGACGGTAGTCATCATCGTCCAGCAGGTCGGAAGGGTTCCGTGGATCGGCACATGGATTGCCCAGTTCCTCCTGGGTGGCGACACGGTCGGTGGCGCCACGCTCAGTCGCTTCTTCGCCTGGCATGTCTTCTGGATCCCGGCGCTGATCTTCGGCCTGATTGGCCTGCACCTGTATCTGGTGCTCCACGTCGGCATCTCCGAGCCGCCGAAGCTCGGCAGGGTGGTGGATCCGGCGAAGTACCGCCAGTGGTACCAGAACCACCTCCAGCGCGAGGGTGTGCCCTTCTGGCCGGATGCCGCCTGGCGCGACGTCGTCTTCGCGGTCGCCATGATCTCGATTGTGGTAGCCATCGCGGTCATTTTCGGTCCGATCACCGCGCTCACGAAGCCGCCCGACCCTACCATCATCGACGCGACGCCGCGTCCCGACTGGTACTTCGTCTGGTACTTCGGCGTCCTGGCGCTGACGCCGCCGACGATAGAGGACCTTGTGATCATCCTGGGGCCACTCTGTCTGGTCGCTCTGCTCATCGTGATCCCATTTGTGGGCAATGCCGGAGAGCGGCACCCGCTGCGGCGGCCCTGGACCATCGCTACCTGCGTGCTCGTCATCTTGATGGTCGGGTTGTTTACCACGCTGGGTACCATTGCCCCCTGGTCGCCACGCTTTGATGCGCCGCCCTTGTCGGCGCAGGTCGTCGGCACGACCTCCGGCCAGGTCGCCGAAGGCGCCAAGTTATTCCACGACCGTGGCTGCGAGTACTGCCATACCATCGCCGGCAATGGCGGCTTGCGAGGTCCGGACCTGACCAACGTCGCCGACCGCCTAACCAGCGACCAGATGACCATCCGCATCCTCAACGGCGGCACCAACATGCCGGCGTTCGCCGCCAACCTCACGCCTCAGGAGACCAAGGATCTGGTGGCGTTTCTGGACACGCGGAAGCAACGGTGACGCGGCACGTAGTTCATACCGCCAGGCGCATCGTATCGTAGGCAAACGTCACATCGAGGCCCTCGCCCTGAAGGCGCACCGCGAGCCGCTGTAGGTCGTCGTAGCTGAGCCCGTCCGGTTCTTCGATGTGGGTGAGCACGACGCGGCGGGCGTCGAGCTGTCGGACAATGGCCAGCGTTTGGGCATAGGTTGCCTCGCTCTTCAACACCGGATGCTCGGCTGGGATGCGCCGAGTACCATTGAAGGGGTCGAACTCCAGGACGCCCATCGGGATCACCGCCAAGTCCAGGTGGCCGAGCTCGGCGCTTGGCTGCCATCCGAGAAGCTCGTCGGGAGCGATGAGTACGCGTTTCCCATTGCCTTCAAACAGAAATGCGTAAACGTAGTCCTGCATCAGCCGGAACGGGGTGATGCTGACGCCACCGAGCTGGACGGTCTCATGGTCCGGTAGCACGATCCGCCGTACCAATCCTATTCGCTCGAAGTAGCTGAGCTGCTCCCAGTAGCCGGTCTTACTCTTGAAATCGCTGGCCACTTGTTGGGGCAAATAGACGTCGGTGCGGCGATGCTGCGTCGGCCAGTGCCGCGTATCCCAGTTGAGCGCCTCCCACACGCGCAGCCCGGCCACGTGATCTGGATGCCAATGGGAATAAAAGCAGGCCGCGATTCGCTTGATTGAGGACCGGTTGATCTGCTCCTTGCTCTCTTCGGGAGTGTCGATCAGGACATCGGGCCCGTGGACAAAGACGCTGGGCCCAGTACGACTGTAGGGTACGCCGGACGCACGAGCCTGCACGCACACCCGGCAGTCGCATCCAGGGCGGGGTGTGCTGAAGGCGCCGCCGCTCCCCAGGAACTCGATCTCCAACTGCTCGCTCCCCTCTGTTGCGGAGCTAAGACTACCCGGTAGGATTGGAGATTGGATAGGAAGACGACATTGAACGACGCCGCGCCTCTGACAAGTCGCGTAGTCCTACAATAGAGCAGTCGACGGTCTGCGGGCAAAGTGTGCGGTGCGCTGGGTACGTGTGTTCCAGACCGCTTGCGATGGCGCCCTAGCAGGCGCCAGGGTACCTCAGCCACGAAGAAAGGGGTACCCTGGTGCATAGAGGAAAGCGGCCCATGGCAAATCAAGAACGGTCGAGCATGACAAACGCGGATCCGGTCCAGTTGCCGGACACGCATACGCTCGAGCGCGAACCAACCCTATCCGAGATGGTGCGCCGACTGGTCCAGGCCTTTCAGCCGGAGCGAGTCTACCTGTTCGGTTCCAAAGCCCGCGGCGACGCCGGGCCGGACAGCGATTACGATTTGATGGTTCTGGTAGCTGAGACCAGCGAGCCTGGTTACCGCCTGGGGCAGCGCGCGCATAGCCTGCTGTGGGATACGCGGACGGCGGCGGACGTGCTTGTTTGGACGACGGAGCGCTTTGACAGTCGCTTGCATCTCCAAGCGTCGCTGCCGGCAACAATTATGTGTGAAGGAAGGCTGCTCTATGCCGCCTGACCCACGCCGGGTGGCAGATTCTCGTGAGTAGCTGGTCAAAGCCCGAGACGATCTCCGCGCCGCCGAACATGACCTCACTGCGCAGCCGCCGCTGACCGGTGACGCGGCCTTCCACTACTAGCAGCTCGCCGAGAAGACCCTGAAGGCATACTTACAGTGGTGGGATCGTCCATTTCGTCGTACACACGACCTCACCGAGGTCGGCCAGCTATGCGTTGACCTCGACCCGTCGCTCCAACCAGTGTGCCAGCGCGCCGAGCGCTTGACTGTCTTTGCCTGGAGCTTTCGCTATCCCGGCGAACCGAGCGGGCTAACCGTGCCGGAGGTAGAGGAAGCGCTCGCCACCGCCCACGAGCTCTACGATGCGATCCTGGCCCGTCTCCCCGCTGAGGTCCACCCATAACTGAAGCCGCATTCCAAGCGCATCCGAAATGTCAGTCCGATGGTTCAACGTCGGGCGGGGGCGACGCCATCGGATCCTCACAAGCGGCATGTACTTTGCGCTTCCGTCCTGCCTGCCAGGTTTGAAGGTAGACCGCAATGACCGACGAGCCGTTTCTCCGCGGCTGCTCGGTATCCCTCTCCAGTCGCCAGGCCGATACTCTGCAAGGTTAGCTGGATCGTGCTAGCCATGCCGTGCACTGGCGTGCAAGCCGTATGCTTCAGATAAGGGCAGTTAGCAGCAAAAGGAGCCGACAGTGCCGGGGGTCCATGCGTACCTCCTTGTCTACATGGCCGAGGCGTCCCGCGGCTGGCTTGACCGCGGGCACGACCCTGATCTGCGCGCGCTCCCCCTGACGTGGGGCACCTGCCGACCCGACGTGCGCCGCTACGCCTTGGAGGGGAGCCAGCTGTTCTTCCTCGGCTACGATCGGCGCCAACCGCAGCCTTCCCCCTATATGCTGACCGCCTACTTCCACGTGGCGGAACGGATCCTGCAGAAGGACGCCGTGCAGCGATTCCCGGGGCGCCCCAACGTGATCCTCGACCGGCTCCCTCCTGGCCCGTCGCTGGACGAGCAAGTGCTGTCCTACATCCGCGCCCATCGCGACCACCTCTGCTGGCCGGACGAGGCCAAGGACCGGGCGTTCCAATCCCTGGAGATGAGCGGCGGTGACCGCCACGCCATGCTCTTGTCGTTCGTAACCCCGTTGGCACAGCCCAACTTCGTCCACGCCCACTGGGACGCGCACGCGGACTGGCGGAAGCGCATCTGCCAACGGTACTTCGTCGCCGACAGCCCCCCGAGCGCGGTGCTGGACCAGCCGCTCCCCTACGACCAACTCACCGCCGCCTGCCGGGCTCTCCCGCCCCGCGACACCCTGCGTTCCGGATGGGGCGCCACAATCCGCGCCGACTCTGTGACGAGGCGCGCGCCTACTTGCTGGAGCGCGTCGCCGGGCTGCCCGCGAAGTCACTGCCTCCGTGGAAGGGGAATACGTGACGCCATGCCGCCCTCGCTGGCACTCAGCGCCGGCTGGCGCGTCGTGGTCGACGCCTGCCTCGACGCCGCCTTCACCTTCCTCGACATCGCCACCGTCGCCGACCTCACCGGCGCCCAGCTCGCCGCCTACCGCGCCTACTTCACCGGCTCCGGCCTGGCGCCGGCGTCGCAGGCGCAAGCCCTGGCCGCGCTGCGCGCCGCCGTCCCGTTATTGCCGATTGCCAGATAAGGGAGGAGCTACCACCGTGCCGACCACGCCCGCTGCGAAGGCCGTTGCCCTCACGGACAAGCTGCACCAGCATCTTCAAGCCGCCGCGCCGCCAGGCAAAATGGAAGCCCTGGCAAACGTCCTGCTCTACCTAGCCCTCACCGATGGCCGCACGACACAGCAAGCGCTCGACCTGATCCAGCGGCTTGGGCTGGGCGGCGCGCAAGACCTCCAGAATCGCGGCTGGTAGCCGCGGGAGATGGCCGAGCGCACCATCGCCGAGGCCGCGGCCTAGCACGGCGTCAGCGCCGATACCGTCCGCTGGCGGACCAGGGACGGTGCCCTGCAGGCGCGCAACGACACCGATGGCTGGCTGCTGGTGCAACTGGCCGACATCGCCGGACGTTGCCCCGCCAGCGGCCTAGTATGCCCGAGGACGCGAGATGGCGACACGGATGCCCTGCTCAGCCAGATCGCCGCCGAGCGCGACCGGCTGGCCGAGCAGGTGCGCTTCCTCAGCGACCGGTCGACCACGCCGCCCAGGCGCAAAGCGAGCTGCGCCTGCTCCTCGCCCGCGAGAAGGCATGCACGGTGGCCTTGCCGACCGGCAACGCGGCAGGCCAGCCCGAAGCGCTCCTGACGCCGGCAACGTCGTGACGCCGTATTACACTAGGGTTATACTGCCCCGTGGAGATCCTCACCCACCCGGACGCTGAAGCGGAACTGGACACGCTCCCAGCCGTAGAGTACGAGGCCATGCAGCGCGCCTTCGAGAAGTTGGAACGGTACGGCGACCGGCTCGGGTTCCCGCACAGCAGCCAAGTGAAGGGAGCAACGCACTTGCGCGAGCCGCACCCCCGGGAGGGGAGGAGCGCGTGGCGCGCCCTCCACCGCCGCGTGGGCGCGCGGCTGATCGTCGCCGCCATCGGACCGGAGGCACGGGTTGATCCCAATGGCTTCCGCCGAGCGACCTGAGCCGCCGAAGACCGCCTTGCCGCTTTGGAAGGGAACTCCCAATGACCAGACTTCGGACCACGGTCGAGGTACGGGAAGAACGCCTGCGCCGGGAACCTGCTTTCCGCGCCGAGTGGGAGCGGACCGCCCTTGCACGCGCTGTCGCCCTGCGCGTGCTGGGCTACCGCCTCGACCACGACCAGACGCATGCCGAGCTTGCCCGCCAGCTCGGCATGCGCCAGTCGGCCATCGCCCGGCTCGAGCTGGGTGAGCACAACCCGAGCGTGGAGACGCTGTCGCGCCTGTCCAGCGTGCTCGGCATGGAATTCCTTCTGCACGTCGCTCCCGCCAACCGCCCAACCTATTGGCCAGACCCACCTGCCGAGGATAGCACGATCCGCGAGGATGTCCGCGTCGGAGACAGCGCGATACTGGCGGTGGCCAGGTGAAGGAGCACTCACGCGTCGCCTAGTAGGACAGCTCAATTGGCAACCGCTCCGGTGCACCAATGGAGGCGGGCCTGGATGTGGAAGACATGTTCGCTCCGGCTCGGCAGCTCCCCCGAGTCGCCCTGCCGGAACACGACCGCGTCAGCCGGATCGTACCAAGCCTCCGGCGCGAAGCCGTGCAGGCCGTTTGCTTTTACTGAAGGGGCTTGACGGCAATAACGGTCTCAGGAATGGCAGAACCGTTGTGGGTACTCGGCCACTGTGCCAACTGCGACCGCGCGCTCAGCGGAAAGCCCATGCTCTTCTGTGGGCAGCGATGCAGGCAGATGGCAAAACACATCCGCTACTTTCGTGGTGTGCTCAGCGACGGCCGGATCGCTCAACGAGACATTCTCGAAACGTGCCTTATCCGGTTGGGCTCGCTGCGCACTGGTGGATATCCCGCGCAGGCGCGCCGCCTGCCCTCGGCCACCCGCGATATGGTGCGAGCCCGCGCTGGCGGGCAATGTCAGATCTGCGGGGCTCCCGGGACCGAGATCGATCACCTCGCCGGCGACTCCGCTGTCACGGCAAACCTACGGCTCCTCTGCGCAAGCTGCCATCGCCACAAGACCCTCGATACCTCACTCAGGCTCGCCGCCACGCCTCTGTCGATCGTGGAGTTACGGGGCCGGTTCGATCAGCACGTCGCACAGCAACCGGAAGTCGCACGGCGAGTCTTCGCTGGTGTACCGGAACGCTGGTGCGATTGCGACGGAGGATGGGATCGTGCATGGCGATCGTTTCTCAAAGCAACCCAGCAGGCCGCCGCACGTTCGAGACGGGTCGAGAACCTATGAGCATCACCTTTACCATATGGTCCCACTCCTCGGTCAACCGCCGCGCCCATCGCTGGCGCCCCTAGGCCGGGGTCACCTGCTTGACATCGCAAGCGTCGCCAAGATGACCAGCACCCGGCTCACCGCCAATCGCCCTGCCGTCACGAGCGCCGGTCTCTCGCTGGCCGCACTGATAACAGATTTGGTATCTTGAGCATGGATGTCAGGCTGCACCCAGAGGCCGAGCTGGAACTGGTCGCGCTATCGGGGCGCGAGCGGGTCGCCATCGAATGAGCCCTCGTGAAGCTGGCCGAGGACGGCGACCGGCTGGCCTTCCCGCACAGCAGCCAGGTGAAGGGAGCGACTCACTTGCGCGAGTTGCGCCCCCGTGCCGGAAGGAGCCGCCGATGCGCCGTTGCCTCGTCCTGTTGTGCGTCATAGTTGGGTTAGCCCATACGGCCGCTCCGATCTGGGCTCAGGCTTCGCCGCCGTGTCAGTTTGTCCTCGGCTTCCTGACCGTCTACCACCTGATCCCCTCAACGGTGGGCGCTTGCGTCGACGAGGAGCGGCACAACCCCGCCAACGGCGACGCCCTCCAGCAGACCGTGAACGGCCTGCTGGTCTGGCGGAAGGCGGACAACTTCACCGCCTTCACCGACGGCTACCGATCGTGGGTGAATGGCCCCTACGGTATCCAGGAGCGCCTGAACAGCCAGCGTTTCAGCTGGGAGGCGGACCGCGGCGCGCCGGGCACGACGGCGGCGCCAGCGTCGGCGGCGGGCGCCGCGCTCCGCGTGCTGCTTTGCGAGACGTCGCACGGGGTGGCGGGGCAGGTCATGCCGCCGCCGCCGACGACGCTAGCGCCGGACACCACGTCTCCGCTCCTGGGCCAGCTCGCCTTCTACACCGACGGCGGGATGTTCGTGTTGGCCCCCCGCGACTGGTCGTGCCATGCGGTGGTCGGCGCGGATGGCCAGGAGACTGTCAGCGTCTATCCGCCGCAGGCCGCCAGCTACGATCGGCCTCCGGACTGCACGCTTGGAGCCGATCTCCAGGGCTGTCTCTCACCGCAACTGTCCGTGCCCGTAATTTCCGCCCATGGCTACTCGGCCTGCCTGGGCTGCGTCGCGTACGACTTCTGCGCGCTGTTTCCGGTGGCCTGGACGAGCTGGGGCAATGGCAATCAGAGGACGTGCCCGTACTCAGTCCCACCACAGGAGCAGCACGACTACCTCACGCCATCCGTCGCGACCTTCGAGGACCCTCCAGGCGTGGTGGGCGACGGCAACCCCTCGGGGAGCGTCTGGCCATCCAACGGCGTCGCGCTGTACAGTCCCTACCCGCGAGTCGTGAGCTACAAGGAAACGTGTCTGCTGCCGGAGCCCGACCATGCGGAATGCACGGCGATCCTGAACGACTTCGTGGCGCGCTACGGCCCGTAGCGGACCGGCCGACGTAGCGCCGGTGGCTGGGATGGATTGCCGGCGCGGCTTGGCGAACGGCCCACCCTCCCTCCGCTCTCCCGCTGCGCATCCGCCTTCCGCGCCAAACGCCGGGGCCACCACATCCCCAAAAGCCTTCGGCAGAGCGGCCTGCTGCGCGCATCGGCGGCACGCAGACGCGGTACGTCACCGCGACGTCCGCGAACGGTGCGCCGGTGCCTGGCGCGAACGGGACCGCCGACGTGGCGTACTCGACGCCGGGGAGGACGCTGACCGTCCCACCCACCGCCAGCAGCGGGAATACCGCTTACTCCTGGAGCGTGGGCGGACCGAGGGGTACCGCCGTCTGCTCGTGTTCGCTATCAAGCTGATCGTGGCATACGCGCTGGTCGTGCTGCGAATTACGGCCATCGTCTCGGGCTTCGCCGCACGCGGGTTCGGTACCCACGTGCGCCTGATCTAGCTAACGGCGCAGTGAGTCCTCGGCGAGCCTCATACCACCGCCCCGTATCTCCACGGTCGGGCGCGTAGCACCAGCCATGAGGACTGCGTGGTCAAGCCGGCCATACTGGCTTCGCCCCTCTGGGTGGGATTGGCCGCCGCAGCCCGCCGTCAAGATCATCGAGGTTCGGAGGGGCTTCGAGCAAACCTCCCAGGTCGTCGAGGGTGAGCAGAAGCATCTGCTCATCAATGGCAAGCTGCACATCCGCCTTGTTCACCTTCTCAGAGGGCAAGCTGGTAAGCACCACGGGCTTCACGAGCCATGAGGGCGCCAATGCTTGCTCAAGGTCCGGCAGAACGAGCCGGAGCGTGCGGATTTTCTGCGGGATGTCGTTGCTCACCGTCACGCTGACGGCGTAGGCAACTTTGCCTTCCGCGTCAAACGCAATGAGGTCGATGCCCGGCGTCTGGAGCACCGTTCCGCCGAACATCGTGGCATACCCCAGGGCAGTGCAGGCGTTGGCAATCGCCAGTTCCAATGCCGGCGCATTCACCGACTGACTCTTGCCCCCCTGCGGTGGAGCAGCCGCCGTCCCGATATGATCCGCCAGCGCGCGCTTAGAGAGGCCGTAAAACAAGGTGAGGAAGTCGCGGCGCTGCGACTCCGGCGTGACGGCCCCGCCCAGGGCGACGGCGTTCTGCCACTGGAACTGGTTTGGCTCGTGCTCCCAACCGGCCCAGACCCGCACCGGACCTTCATCCGCTTGCAGCGTCCTGGCGAACGAAGCTTGCCACCACCCGTCACCAAGCGCTACTTCCTTTTGGAAGTGCGCGCGAGATTCAGCGATGGTCCACCGTGGCCCAACGCGCACCCAGAAGTCGGCAACAGTGTAGGGGCGATGGTAGAAGATTGTCACCGTGACGTTCCTGGTCGTCCGGTCGTACGTTGCATTGAGCGCGACCGGCATCGGCAACTGAAGACTTACCAAGACCATGCCGGGCTGATAGGAGGCGAACCCGAGGTACTCTCGTACCCATGTGTCAATGTACGGCGACGATGCATTCGCCGCTTGGTAGATCGCTGACGCGACGTCATGATCCTCGGCGCCGTAGCCGTGGAGGCGCCGAACGCGATAGGCGCTGCCACGGGCCGGCAGCGGCTCCAAGAAGGGCTGCACCTCACGGTCGATCGCGTTGGGCGTCCAGTACGCCGACAGCATATTGGGCGGATCGAACTCAACGGGGCCAAGAGTGAAGGGACGGCTATTGGTCCACGCCTGCAGCAACGAAAGCAACTCGTCCCTGGTCAGTACGCCGTGGAGCACGGTGGGTTGCACGATGACGGTTTTGACTTCGGGTAGCCGCTCATCAAACACGCCCTGAATGTTGGCCGCGATCAGTCGTAGTCGAGGCTTGGCGTCATCAACTAGGACGCGGAAGGCGAACGACGGCCATATTGCGCCGTCGTACTCGTTTACCGCCTCGCTCGCTCGCTGAAGGGCCTCGTCCCAATTCATTCCCTTGCCTTCCTCCCGTGCCAGTTCATTGATCAGTCACGGATGACGGAGACGCTCCACATATCGGCGCCTGCCCGGTGATGCAGCATAGAGCGTGGGGGCGAGTCCGTCGCTAGTCTACCACGGCGACCACCTGGTGGGTCACGCCGCAATGGAGCCCGGATTCGCGCCAGAGGAGTCAATCTCAACCATTTGTCGCGCGACCCACTAGCGCTGGTTGGTCAACTTCAGGGCCGAGTTCCTGAGCACCGATGCGAGTCCTCTGGCACAGATGGACGCCGCTCGCTCGCATCGACGGCATCCCCCCCTGGAAATTCCGGACTTGACCAACCAGCGACTAGTTGCTCGCGGCTCCGTGACGCCAAGTTGGCGGCAATTGATGTAGTCCCAGTCAACCGAGACTGGCCCGCGCATGCCCCCACATCCCCGTTCATAGGCGGGTCTAGGTGCCCAACCGCGCGTTCACCGCTGTCGAAAGAGTCGCGCTGCCGCTACGCTACGGATGCGCTTCCACTCCGCGCTTTCTCGCGCTTCGCTTGGCGACAACGGGGCAAGAAGCTGCTGCTCCAGCGCCTTCTCTCGTTGACGCGCAGTCCATAGGCCCATCGCTTCATCCAAGACGGCCCTTCGGCTTGTGTCCGGATGGTTGGCGATGAACAGATCCACCACGTCCAGCAATTCCGCGTCAACGGTAGTGCTGATCTTGGCTTGGTGATGCTCGTTCGCCAGCGTCGCCATTCGGGCTCCCTCCTCTCCGAACAGGTCGTCTCCTAGATTACCCCAGGTCACGTGTCGACCTGATCCCGGAGACCACCGATCGCTAACATTCCCGAACCTGCCATCACCCCGGACCGCAGCATTCCCCGTCCCGCGGACGGCGATCGCCGAATGAGCGGGACCGCAGTCCGGCCCTCCTGGCCGCCGATCGCAATCGCGGCCCCGGCACCCCCGTCACCTCGGTTATTGCCTGCTTACACAGCAGACTCCTAACTACTCGTACACCGTGACACCAACCTGGCGCCTGCTGACGTAGTCCCAGTCAACGCTAACGCCCAAGCCCGGCCCGGTCGGCACGGGCACGTGGCCGCGCAAGTCCACCGCGTCCAGCGCGTCCGAGTAGTCGCCGGTGTACACCGGTCGGCGAATGGAGCGCACCTTGGGATGCACCAGGCCGAGCTCGTAGTAGTTGGTGTTGCGGATCGCGGCCATGCAGTGCCGGTGCGGGGGACCCGGCGCGTGGATCTCCACGTCGAGGCCGAAGCCCTCGGCGGCGTGGGCAATCTTCATTACGCCGGTGATGCCGCAGTCGTAGTCGGGGTCGGCGCGCACGAAGTCGGTGGCGTCGGCCACGATCAGGTCGACGTGGGCCTCGAATCCCCTGGTGTGCTCGCCTTGGAGGAGCGGCGTCTTGATGAGCTGGCGCAGCTTGCGGTGGGCGAACTGGGAGACGCCGCCATCTTTGAACGGGTCCTCGTACCAGAAGAAGCGCGCTTCGTCGCAGGCGCGCCCGACCTTTAGCGCGTCGGCGAAGGTGTCGTATTCGCAGGCGGGGTCGATCATCAGGTCCATGGCGTCGCCCACGCGACGCCTCGTCTCCAGCACGGTCGCCACCTCGCGGGCAATGGGGCCGCGACCCCAGCCGTGGATCTTGAACGCCGGGTAGCCCATCTCGCGACATTGCAGCGCAAAGTCGGCAAAGGCTTCGGGGCTGTCCAGTCCGCCATTCTCGTCGCCGTGATAGGTACTCGCGTAGCAAGGAAGGCTGGTCTTCCAGCCACCGAGGAGCTGCCAGACCGGGGCGTCGTGCAGCTTGCCGGCGATGTCCCAGAGGGCGATATCAACCGGCCCGATGCCCATGCGGTCGTGTTTACGCAGGCCGCGCTTCACGTCGTTGTAGATGAGCTCGCGCTCCAGCGGGTTTCGCCCCAGCAAGTAGTGGGCGAACATTGCCAGTTGGGCGTACGACGCCCCATCGCCCCCGGCGTACTCGCCGTTGACGCCAGTGTCGGTCTCGATCTTCAGTACGCGACCTTGCCCCTGGCGGCGCGCTCCGGCCTCGTAGACGGAATTGAAGCCGTTGTAGTCGACGCCGAGATCGTGGACCTCGGTCTCATACGCCGTGATGCTGATGCGCGTGATCTTGGGTGCGCGAACCACCGCTCGTTACCTCCTGTAGCGCCGCGCGCGGGACTGCCGCTGGACCACCGTCCCGGCGTCGTGGCGCCGGACCTGACTGCCGGCCTTTGCCGCGACGCGAGCGCATTGTAAGCCACCCAGCGATGGCGCTCAAGGTCACCCGATCCATCGCACGGTATACTGAAAACCGACGCGCCGGTCGGTTTTGGCGCTTGGAGTGTGCGGGTGCCGGTCGAGCAGTTGCGCAGCCAGACGCGCCATCAGCGTATTCTGGACGCGGCGACCCTGGTGTTCTCTCATCGCGGCTACCGGGACACGTCGGTTGACCAGATTGCCGAGGCCAGCGACACCTCCAAGGGCGGGGTCTACTTCCATTTCCCAAACAAAGAGGCGATCTTCCTGGCGTTGCTTGACCGGATGGCCGCGCTGCTTCGTGACCGCGCCGAGCGCGCCATTGCCGGCGCCGTCGGGCCTACGGCCAAGCTTGACGCTGCCTTGCAGACGATGCTGCACACCTTCGCGTCGCATCGCACGCTGGCCAGGCTGTTCCTCATCGATGCGCTCGGGGCGAGTCGAGAGTTCAATGGTCGCGTGCTGGCCATCCAGACCGAGTTTGTGGCCTTGATCCAGCGCCAGCTCGACGACGCCATCGCCCAGGGTGAGCTTCGGCCGGTGGACACGGAGATTACGAGCGTGGCCTGGTTCGGCGCCCTCTTCCAGGTGGTGACGCGCTGGCTGCTGACCGGCCGGCCGGCCGATCTGCACGACGCCTATCCGGCGTTGCGGACCCTGCTCATCCGCAGCGTGGATCTGGCGGCAGACCAGACGATGGAGCGGCGGGATGATCGCTAGCCTGATTGATCCAAACGTTTCGGTAACGCCGCCCACCTCGAGGGGTCCGGGATCGGCCGCGGTCGAGGGCAGCGTACTGCAAATTTGGCAGGAGCCGGCTCCTCTCGTCGACCCCGTGGCGGTGTTCCAACACGGTCGGACTCTCGCTTCCCACTGTTGCTACTGGGAGCGTCCCGAAGAGGGCGCGGTAATGGTCGGTGTCGGCGCTGCCGCACAGATTGGGGGAGCGGGGGTCGAAAGCATCGAGCAGGTGCAGCGGGGATGGCGCTATCTGCTGGAAAGCCCACGGCTCCACGCCGAGGGCGCAAAGGTGCAACCGATCTTATTCGGCGGATTCGCCTTCGATCCGCTGGCGCGCAATGTGGCCGCCGCCTCGGCGTGGAGCGCGAAGGACGATTCCGGCTCCATCGCAACCGTCGACGGCTGGGAACTTTTTCCCGATGGACTGCTGACGCTGCCGCGAGTGTTGTACCGGCGCACGTCTCAGGGCGCCTCAGTCACCTACGCCGCACTGCTGCCGTCGAACGGCGACGCTGCGCGGAGCGACCGGCAACTGCGCGAGCTGTGGCAGCAGATCTTGTTGCTCACGACTTTCCTCGGTAACAAGACGGTTGCAACTAGTTGCTCGCCCTCGACACCCGACGCCCGCACCCCATTCGAAGCGCCTGAACGGACGGCGTGGCAATCGCTCGTGGCGGCCGCGACCGCGGCTTGCCGGGAGCACCGCCTCGACAAGGTCGTGTTGGCGCGAGAGCTCCGCTTGGAAGGGACGCAGCCCTTCGACACGGCGGCGGCGCTGCGGCGAGCGCGGGCGTCCCGGCCCAATGGTTGTGTCTTCGCCTACGCCGCGGGGGGGCACTGCTTCCTTGGCGCTACACCGGAACGGCTGGTCCGCTTGCGCGATGGCTGCGTAGCGACGGCGGCGGTCGCCGGCACGCGCCCGCGCGGCGGCACGGCCCACGACGATGCTGCGCTGGCGCAACTATTGCTCTCGAGCGACAAGGACCGCTGGGAGCACACCATCGTCGTCGAGTCGATTCGACGATCGCTGGTGAGCGCCGGGGTGGCGCTGACGGCGACACCGGCGACGACCGTCATGAAGACGGCGACCGTGCAGCATTTGTACACGCCATTCGCCGGACGGATTGTCGGAGGAAATATCCTCGACCTGGTGGCTGCGCTCCATCCCACGCCGGCTGTCGGCGGTCACCCCACCGCGACGGCGCTCGAGTGGCTGCGCCGTCACGAAGGAATCGATCGCGGCTGGTACGCCGGCCCGGTCGGCTGGGTGGACGGCAACGGGAATGGCGATTTTGCCGTCGCCATCCGCTCGGCGTTGCTGCACGATCACCAGGCCTCACTCTTCGCTGGCTGCGGCATCGTGGGCGACTCCGATCCCGAGGCTGAATATGCCGAATCTTGCTATAAGTTTCGCCCCATGCTCGCGGCGCTGGGCTACTGACGTGACCGCCGACGAAACCTATGCCTACGTAGGCGCCTTCGTCGCAGAGCTGGCGCAGTTGGGCGTCCGGCACGTCTGCCTTTGTCCCGGCTCGCGCTCCACACCGCTGGCCCTCTCCTTCGCCCGGCACGGGGCGTTCCGGCTCTGGGTACACCTGGATGAGCGCTCGGCTGCCTATTTCGGTCTTGGCCTCGCCCGTGCCACTGGTGATCCGGTCGTATTGGTGTGTACCTCCGGCACGGCGGCGGCCAACTTCTTGCCGGCTATCGTCGAGGCTTGTTTCGCTCACGTTCCGCTGGTGGCCTGCACCGCCGATCGTCCGCCCGAGCTCCATCACCTTGGAGCGAACCAGACGATTCACCAGGCCGACCTCTATGGCAAACACGTCCGGTTGTCCGTCCAGATGCCCATACCAGAGGATCGCCCGGAGCTGCCTCGACACGCGAGGCGGATCGCCCGACAGGCCGTCGCCACGTCCACGGCGGCGCCAGCCGGACCGATCCATCTGAACTTTCCCTTCCGTGAGCCGCTGGTCCCGGAGATTCATCCCGGGGCCGGCGAGGCGAACTCAAGCGTCAGCCTGGTTGATGATGGCGCGGCGCCGGCGCTGATCGCCGGAGGGGTTCGCTCGGCGCGGCAGCCTGTCAGTGGCGCCAGGCCGGCCGTTGGAATCGACGTGATGGCCGGTGGCGGTCGCCAGTGCCACGCGGGCATGACGAGCCTGGCGAGTGATCTGCGATCGGCGAATCAGGGCTTGATGGTCTGCGGACCCCAACCCGATCCTGCCTTCCCCGCGGCCGTCGCACGGCTGGCCGGTCTCTTGCATTTTCCGATACTAGCCGATCCGCTTTCCGGCGTCCGGTGCGGTCCACACCACGGGCCATTGGTGCTGGACAGTTACGACGCGTTTCTGCGCGACGCCTGTTTTGCCGAGTTGGTTTCACCGGACCTCATCATGCGCTTCGGGGCAGCGCCAACGTCCAAGCCGCTGCTGCAGTTTCTAGAACGACAAACGTCGAGCGCCCAGGTGGTAGTAGGCGACGGGGAATGGGCCGACCCCTCGCTATCGGCTACGCGCCTGATCGACGCCGACCCGACAGGCTGCTGTGGCGAGCTGATCGCGCAGCTTGAGGGCCACGCTCCCTCGACGACCACCGCGCAATGGACCGAGCGCTGGCAGCAGGCCGACGGAGCCACGCGTGCTGCGCTCGACCGCGGCGTCGCCAGGATGGCTGACCGCTTCGAGGGCCGCGTGTTCACCGAGCTGGCCACGCTGCTTCCGGACGGCGCGACCTGCGTCGCCGCCAACAGCATGCCCGTACGTGACCTGGACACGTTCTTTCCCGGCAGCCGGCGGTCGATTCGTTTCATCGCCAATCGAGGCGCCAGTGGCATCGATGGGGTGGTCTCCACGGCGCTCGGCGTGGCCGCCGCGGGCGACGGTCCGGTGGTGTTGGTCGTGGGCGACCTGTCCTTCTATCACGACATGAATGGGCTGCTCGCCGCTCGAAAGTATGACCTGTCGCTCACGATCATTCTGGTCAATAATGATGGCGGGGGCATCTTTTCCTTCCTACCCCAGGCCGCGTTCCCCGAGCACTTCGAGCAGCTCTTCGGAACGCCGCATGGGCTGAGCTTCGCGCCGGCCGCGGAGCTCTACGGGGCATCCTACTGTTCGCCCGCGACCTGGAGCGATTTTGGCGGCGCGGTGAGCGCTGGGCTTGCCGGCGGAGGGCTGCACATCGTGGAGGTGCGCACCGACCGCGACGCCAACGTCCGGCTCCACCGGGCGCTCTGGACCCAGGTATCGGAAGCGCTCACATGTCTCGTTACCTAGTCGTGCATTCGCCAAGGTCACGGCGGTTAGAGGTTGTCATCCTGAGCGCAGCGAAGGACCTCTGGCTTCGCCGTGCGCGCTGCGCGGACCCGCCTGGCCGCTGGTCGGGCATGCCAGGGGTCCTTCGCTGCGCTCAGGATGACAACGGGAGATTCGGACCACCACTGGGAAATTACCGCGGACCTCGCCGATGCACCACTACGTAGACGAGGTGCGCTTCCATTACGAGGTCGCCGGCGACGGGCCGCCATTGCTGCTGCTGCACGGGTTCACCGGCAGCTCCGCCAACTGGCAGCCGTTGATGGGCCGCCTCGCGGAACGTCGAACGGCGATCTTGGTCGATCTCATCGGTCACGGCCAGAGCGATGCGCCTGCCTCGCTCGAGCATTACCGGATGCGCAAGGCTGCCGAGGATCTGGTAGCGCTGCTCGACCACCTGGCCATACGAAGGACCGACGTGCTGGGCTACTCTATGGGTGGTCGCGTCGCGCTGCACTTGGCGGTTCATTTCCTGGAGCGAGTGACCCGCATGGTCTTGGAGAGCGCGTCGCCTGGCCTTGCCGACCCAGCCGAGCGGGCGGCGCGCGTTCGCAGCGACGAGGCGCTCGCCGATCGGATCGAACGCGACGGCGTTGTGGCGTTTGTCGATGAGTGGGAGGCGATGCCGCTCTTTCAGACCCAGCGGCGGCTGCCGGCGGCCATGCGAAGCGCACTGCGCGAGCAACGGCGGCGTAACAGCCCGCGCGGACTGGCCAACAGCCTGCGCGGGATGGGCGCCGGCGCGCAGGCCTCGCTCTGGGATGAGCTGGCCGGCGTCCAGTTGCCGGTGCTGCTGCTGACAGGCCAAGATGATGCCAAGTTCAGCGCGATCGCCGGACGGATGGCCGCCGCGTTGCCGGCAGCAACGCGGCGGGTTATTCCAGATGCCGGACACGCGGTACACCTCGAGCAGCCTGACCTATTCAGCGACGCCGCGCTGGCGTTTCTGGCGGATCATTCATGAACAGTGAGGAGACGACTATGACCATTGCCTGGCAGCAAGCGCGATCGTACGAGGATATCCTGTACGAGACCGCCGAAGGAATCGCGAAGATCACTATCAACCGGCCCAAGGTGCTTAACGCCTTTCGTCCGAAAACGGTCGACGAGATGGCCGACGCCTTCGCGATTGTGCGGGAGGACCCCTCTATTGGCGTCGTTATCCTGACCGGCGCGGGCACACGGGCCTTCTGCACGGGCGGTGATCAGAAGGTCCGCGGCGAGGGCGGCTACGTCGATGAGGGCGGCGTCCCCCGCCTGAACGTGCTGGACCTGCAGCGCCAGATCCGCCTGCTGCCGAAGCCGGTCATCGCCATGGTCGCCGGCTACGCGGTGGGCGGCGGCCACGTCCTTCACGTCATCTGCGACCTCACCATCGCCGCCGACAACGCGGTGTTCGGACAGGCGGGGCCGCGTGTGGGTAGCTTCGACGCCGGCTACGGCGCGACCTACCTCGCTCGGATCGTCGGGCACAAGAAGGCACGCGAGATCTGGTATCTCTGCCGCCAATACTCGGCCCAGGAGGCGCTCGCCATGGGTCTCGTGAATACGGTGGTTCCCCTGGAGCGTCTGGAGGACGAGACGGTGCAGTGGTGCCGCGAGATCTTAGAGAAGAGCCCGATCGCTTTGCGCTTCCTGAAAGCGGCCTTCAACGCCGACACCGACGGCCTGGCCGGACTGCAGCAGCTTGCCGGTGACGCCACCATGCTCTACTATCTCACCGATGAGGCCAAGGAAGGGCGCGACGCCTTCGTGGAAAAGCGGAAGCCGGACTTCACACGCTTTCCCCGCTTGCCGTAGCTGCTGATTGCATGCGCGCGGCGCCGGCTGCCACGACCTCGCCATCCCTCATCCGAATCTGGCTGGTCGCCGCGCGCCTACCCACCCTTTCCGCCGCCATCGCGCCGGTGCTCGTCGGAACGGCGGCCGCTCACCTGTCGCAGGTCTTCCGCCCAATCTCCTTCCTGCTCGCGCTGCTTGCCGCCATGCTGATCCAGCTCGGAACGAACTTCGTCAACGACCTGTACGACTTTCGCCGCGGGGCCGACTCCGCCGAGCGGCGCGGTCCCGTTCGCGGCTTGCAGTCCGGCGCGATCACCCCTGAGCAGGTTCGGCGAGCGATTATCGCGACTTTCGGGCTGGCGCTCCTGATCGGCGTCTACCTCGTGGCGACGCACGGCTGGCCGATCCTGATCATCGGTACGGCCTCCATGCTGGCCGGCATCGCCTACACCGCCGGGCCCTGGCCACTGGCCTATCACGGCCTCGGTGACGTGTTTGTCTTCCTGTTTTTCGGTGTCGTCGCGGTAGTCGGCTCCGCCTATTTGCAAACCGGTGGCGTAAATGTCGCGGCAGCGCTGGCATCTGTTGCGGTCGGACTGCTGGCGACGGCCATTCTGGTGGTCAACAACTTGCGCGACATCGACACCGACCGATCGGTGGGCAAGCGCACGCTGGCGGTCATCGCGGGCCGGACCGGCACGAAAGCGGAGTATGCCTTGTGCTTCCTGATCGCCTACGCGCTGCCGCTCGCCATGCGCCTGAGCGGCGTCGCCTTCATCTGGTGGCTGCCCTGGTTGACGTTGCCCTTGGCCGTATTCCTGGTGCGGAATGTCTTGACCAGTCAGGAGGGGCCGGCGCTCAATCGGGCGCTGCGATGGACAGGGCAGCTCCACCTGCTCTTCGGCCTCCTATTCGCCGGAGCATTCCTCTGATGGTGATCCGGCGCGTCCGCTGGTGGAGCTATCGCATTCCCTTCGTCCGGCCCTTTGCTACGGCGCACGGGGTCCACCTACATCGTGACGGCATCATCCTGCAAGTGGAAACGACCGATGGACAATTGGGAGTCGGCGAGGCCGCGCCGTTGCCGGGCTTTGGCGGCGCCGGCACGGTGGCTGCTCGACTGCTGCCATCGGTAGCTCGGCGGCTGGTAGGTGCGCCGGTCCATCCCACGGCAGTGGCGCAAGTGCTCCACAGCCTGTTCCCCAGTCCAACCTATTGCCTCCCTGGCGCAGCGGCGGTGCGCTGTGGCGTCGACGTGGCGATATTGGATCTCCTGGCTCAAGAGGCAGGCAAGCCTCTGGGCGAGCTGTTGCCCGGCTTTCTGGACCAGGACGATGCGCCGCCACCGGGGCCTCCTCTCGCCGGTGGCGAGGCGACGCCTCATCGTCCCCTCGCCTCATCGCCCCCTCGCCCCTCCACCCCGCGAGTGAAGGCCGTACCCGTCAATGCCACGGTCGGCGCTCCAGAGGCCGGCGATGCCGCTGATCTGGCGGCACAGGCAATGGCGGCCGGCTTCGAGACGATCAAGTTGAAGGTTGGGATGGCGCCGGACGCTAAGGCGGAGGTGGAGCGGGTCGCGGCGGTGCGCGCCGCCATCGGCCCCGATGCCCAGTTGCGCCTTGACGCCAACGGGGCGTGGTTGCCGGACCAGGCGATCGCTGTCATTCGAGCCTGCGAACCGTACGACTTGCAGTTGGTGGAACAGCCCGCCGCGGCTGGCGACGTGCGTGGTCTGGCGCACATCCGCCAGAACGTGCGCACCCCCATTGCCGCCGACGAATCGGTCACCGATGGGCATGCCGTGTGCCGCCTGTTGGCGGCCGGTGCAGTAGACGTGCTCGTGTTGAAGCCGATGGTGATTGGCAGTCTCGATGCCAGTCTGCAGCTCGCCGCGCTGGGCCGCGAGTCCGGGGTGGTGTCCCTGGTGACCAGCACGCTGGAAACTGGCGTAGGAATTGCCGCCGCGGCCCACCTTGCTTCGGCCCTGCCGGGAGGCGTGCCCGCCTGTGGCCTGGCCACGGCGGCGCTACTGCAGAGCGATCTGCTCGAGCAGTCGCTGGTCGTGGAAGCGGGGCAGTTGCGTCTCCCCAGCACGCCGGGCATCGGGATTCAGGTTGACTGGTCGCTGCTCGCTCGCTATACCACGGGGGTCAATGGCATTGTGGAGAGCGCAGCGTGACTGGCCTGCAAGAAGGAGGGGCCCGTGGCGACGGGGATGCCGGGGCCGCGATTGCGATCGGCGGCCAAGCGACCGGGGGACTGCGGTCCCTTCCATTTGCGAGGGACGTCCAAGGGACGGGGGTAACTGCGGAGCCAGCCGATTCGATGGGGGGAATCCTGCCGGATTGGTTGGCCCGCCGCGCGGACGTGTCTCGCAATCGCCTAGCACTCGTGGCCCCCGGGACTAGGTGGACATTTGCCGATCTCGACGCGGCGGCGGAGCAGGCCGCGGGCTGGCTCGCCGGCCGGGGTATTGGGCCGAACGACCGCGTGGCAACGCTGCTGCGCAACGGCGCCTGGCCGGTTGTCGTCTTGCACGGTCTGATTCGCCTCGGCGCCGTCCTCGTCCCCCTCAACACCCGCCTGACTATTCCAGAATTGGTCTGGCAGTTGACCAACTGCGGGGCGCGGTTTCTGATTGCCGACGAGCCAAATGCCGAGAAGGCCACCACCGCGGCGTCGACCGTGTCGGGCGTTGCCGGCATCTTCGTTCCTCCCCTTGCCGCCGGATCGTCAGGTGGTTTGGAGGTCCGCGCACAGGCCCGCGCCGAGCCGCGGCAGGTGGACTTACAGGCGCTGCACAGCATTGTGTACACGTCGGGGACGACCGGTCGTCCCAAGGGGGCGATGCTGACCTTGGGCAACCACTGCTGGAACGCCATAGGATCGGCGCTCTATCTGGGGCTGCGGCCGGACGATCGGCTGCTTGCATCCTTGCCGCTGTTTCATGTCGGCGGCATGGCGATCCTGTTCAGGAGCGTCATCTACGGCGCGGCAGCGGTGGTCCAGGAAACCTTCGATCCCCATGCGATGAATGCCGCCATCGACGACGAGGGTGTCACGATCGTATCGGTGGTCGCCGCCATGCTGCAGCGAATGTTGGACGACCGTGGCAGCCGGTCCTACCCGCTGAGCTTGCGCTGCGTGCTGCTGGGCGGCGGTCCCGCTCCCCGCCCCCTGCTGGAAGATTGTGAGCGCCGCGGCATGCCGGTCGTGCAGACCTACGGCCTCACGGAGACGGCGTCGCAAGCGGTAACCCTGGCCCCGGAGGATGCGCTGCGCAAGCTCGGCTCCGCTGGTACGCCCCTGCTGCCGCTCGAGCTGCGGATCTCCGTAAACGGGCGGACCGCGGCGACCGGAGAGGTTGGCGAGATATTGGTCAAGGGGCCATCCGTTTCGCCGGGGTACTGGGGCATGGGCGGCAGCAACCGGGACGCCGAGGACTGGCTGCACACCGGAGACGCCGGCTGGCTGGATACGGAGGGCTACCTGTACGTGGCCGACCGCCGCGATGACTTGATCGTCTCCGGCGGAGAGAACGTCTATCCGGCGGAGGTGGAAGCGGCCTTGTTGGCGCATCCGGCTGTGGAGGAAGCCGGCGTAGTCGGAGTCCCCGACCCTCGCTGGGGGCAGGTTCCGGTGGCAGTGGTCAAGCTTCGCGCCGGCGCCAGGTCGAGCGAAGAAGACCTCATCCAGTTCTGCGCGAACCGCCTGGCCCGCTACAAGGCGCCATCACGCGTCGGCTTCCTGCCGTCGCTACCGCGCAACGCCGCCGGCAAGCTGCTTAGGCGAGAGCTGCGCGACTCCGAGCTGGTGCGGGGTTGGGTGGGGTCAAATACGTCATAGCAGGTGGGTGATGGGGCGCCGGGGGCGGCGACCGCGCACCCACAAGTGGGTACCCGCCGCCAGAGCACGCGACTGCCGTCGGGACAGGCTGACAGCGTTGTCTCCCGTCGGACGAACTCATTTCACACTGGAGCCGTTCGGCTGCACCGCGGTGCGGTACTCTGGCGGCAGACCGCGGTCGCCGCCCCCGGCGCCCCATCACCCACCTGGTGCTTCCTTCGCTGAACGACTTTCGGGCTACACCTCCGTGATCACGGGGAGAATCATCGGACGCAGCCGCGTGCGCTGGTAGATAAAGCCGGCCACCGACTCCTTGATCCGCTCCCCCGCCGCCCGCCGCTCCAGCTCGCCTGACTGGCCGCGCCGCATCGCGCGCTCGACGCGAGAAGCCGCCTCTTGCAAGAATGTGCCGTCCTCGCCGGGGAGGAAGCCACGGGCCAGCAGCTCCGGGGAGCCAAGGAGCCTGCCGGAGTTTCGGTCGACGGCGGCCGAGACGACGAGGATACCGTCGCTGGCCAGCGCGCGGCGATCGCGCAGCACTATGCCGTCGACCTCGCCGACGGTCAGGCCGTCCACGAGCACCGATCCGGCGTCCACCGTTCCACCCAGGCGGGCGCCGTCGCGGGTCAGCTCGATGGCGCGCCCGATCTCGGGCAATAGCACGTGCTTGGCGTCCATCCCCCGCGTCTGAGCGAGTTGTCGGAACAGCACCATCATCCGGTACTCCCCGTGCATCGGCACGGCGTATTCCGGTCGTAACAAGCCGATAAGCTCGCCGATCTCTTGCCGCGACGCGTGGCCGGAGGAGTGGATGTTTTGCGTTACTGGGGAATAGAACACGACGGCGCCTGCCCGGAACAAGTTGTCGATGGTCGCCGCGACCGATTCCTGGTTGCCCGGGATAGGAGTGGAGGAGAGGATGACCGTGTCGCCGGATCGAACCCGCAGCAGGCGGTGTTCCCCCAAGGCCATCCGCGTGAGCGCCGAGCTTGGCTCACCCTGACTGCCCGTCGTCAGGAGCACGAGCCGATTGTCCGGTACCCTGTCCGCCTGGTCGAGCGGCACGAACGCGCTGGAAGGCACGTCCATGTAGCCCTGCTCGCGGGCGATACCGACGTTGCGCTCCATACTCCGCCCGGCGAGGGCAACCATGCGGTCGAGGCTCCGTGCCGCCGCGATCACGGAACACAGGCGCGCCACATTCGACGCGAAGGTGGTGACGAACACCCGCCCTTCCGCTCGCTCCATGATGTCGTGAATGGTCTTCGCCACGGTGGCTTCGGACGGGGAAGGCTCGGGCGACTCGATGCGCACGGTGTCGGACAGCAGCAGGCGGACGCCGCGGGCGGCCGCCTCCCGGAGCCGCGACTTCCCCGCCTCCGGCATCTCATCCAGCTTGAAATCGCTGGTGTGGACTACCGTGCCACCGGCGCTCTCAATGATCAGTCCGCACGCGTCGGGAATGCTGTGTCCAACCGGGAAGAGCTCGATCTGCAGGCTGCCGAGCGTCAGGCGCGCGCCGAATTCGACCTCGTGGAGCTCGCAGAGGGCCTCAACCCGATGCTCCTCCAGCTTGGCCCGCGCCAGACCGGCCACCAGCCGCGAGCCGTACACCGGTATGGGGTGAGGGGATTCCAACTGGCGGAGCACATATGGCAGCGCGCCGAGATGATCCTCGTGGCCGTGCGTGATGATGATTCCGCGCAGGTGACTGACCCGCTCCGCAACGTAGCGAAGGTCGGGGATGATCAGATCGACACCGAGCAGCTCATCTTCGGGGAACTTGACGCCGACATCGATCAGCACCAGGTCCGTGCCTTGCTCGAGCAGGAGGCAGTTCTTGCCGACCTCGCCGACACCGCCAAGGGGAATGAGGCGAAGGCGGCGCGGACGCGACGTATTCTCGCGTCCAGCCACGGTCGAATCCGCCGCGCGGCGCTTGCCGGCGCTACGTGCCTTCGTGGCGCTCACTGCCTGCCCCCTCGCGGCTGTGCCGGATAGCTTGTCGGCAAGCAAACGCTGAGGCGGGGCCAGGGAGCGCGGGCGTCCCGCCCGCCCGGTGGTCGTCGATGGCCGACCTGTTGCCAGTTCGGTAGCCGAGTGCCGGAACGGCGAGCCGGGGCGGGCGGGACGCCCGCGCTCCCTGGCCCCGCTGCCCGGTTGGTGCAAGACCGCATAGCGCCCCCTCTCGTCCCCGGCCCGACGCCCGCCTCAAACAAAGCCATCACGTGAATCGGCACGAATGACAGTGTACGGCACATAGGCGTGTACGCTGGACACAGGCAGGTATCGTTACAACCGCGCGCGCTCCAGCGCGGCGCGATCTACTACAAGTCCGAGCCCGGGCTGCACGGGCAACACCAACTCACCGTGCTCAATCTGCATGGGCGCCAGGAACTGGTCCTGCCAGGGGTGCAGCCCGGCATAGCTCTCCACGATCATGCCGTTATCGACGGCGGCGACGGCGTGGGCGCCGACGTAGTGGTTGCCGTGGGGGGCCACCGGCAGGTGATGCGCCGAAGCCATCGCGGCGATGCGCACCCACTCGGTGAGTCCGCCGCAGGTCTGGGGATCGGCCTGCACGATGTCGGCCGCCCGCCGCACGATGAGGTCGCGACAGCCCCAGCGCGTGTACTCGATCTCGCCGCTGGCGATGGGAACGTCGAGGGCCTGGCAGACGGAGGCGGCGCCTTCGAAATCGTCGGGCCAGCAGGGCTCCTCGAACCAGGTCAGGTCGTAGCGCTCGACCGCCCGTCCGAAGCGAATCGCCTCGGCAGCGTTCCAGGCGTTGTTGGCGTCGATCATGAGTTGGATGTCGGGTCCGACGGCATCCCGCGCTGCGCGCACCCGCGCGACATCCTCGGCAAAGGGAGCGCCGCCTACCTTCATCTTCACCGCCCGATAGCCCGCCTGGACGAAGCCGGTGAGCTCGGCGGCCAGCTCGGCAGGCCCTTTCTCTTCTTCATAGTAGCCACCGGCAGCATAGGCCGGAACGCGGTCACGGAAGCCACCCAACAGACGGTACACCGGCTGGCCGAGGATCTTGCCGCGTAGGTCCCAGAGGGCGTTGTCCACGCAGCCGATGGCGGAGATGGCGTCTCCCTTTGCCACCGGCTTGCGCCAGCCGGTGAACATCCGATGCCACAGCCTGGCCGCGTTCAGCGGGTCCTCGCCCACCAGCCGCGCCTTGATCGGCCCTTCGATGGTGGACCGAGCGCCCCCAAAAGACAGGTCGGTGATCCCCTCGTCGGTGAGGACTTCTACAAACGACAGCCCTTTTGTCGTCGTGGTCAAGATGGAGTTCCGGTATGGTCGCTCCAGGACGCCGAGATGATAGGACGTGACTCGTACATCGGTGATGCGCACGCGAGGTCCTTTCCAGTGGTTACGTCGCCACGAAAATGCTAGCAGCTACGCTCCCCGAGCGCCGGATATCATGGCCACAGACCGGCAACGCCTGCTCGGTTTGTCTGGAGGTAGCCATGATCACTTCAGTGCCAGAGCGCGCATCCGCCTCAGCCATCCTCACCACGGTGGTCGGCAGCTACCCGCTGCCGGAGTGGCTGCGGGCCTACCCGACACGCGATCACCTGCGCGACGCGACGCTCGTCGTGGTGCGCGCCCAGGAGCTGGCCGGCATCGATGTCGTCGCCGACGGCGAGCTGTCACGATTTGACGTGAATCACCCGGAAACCAACGGGATGATCGACTATTTCACCGGTCAGCTCGACGGCGTCAGCGCCCGCCTTACCCAGGCCGATCGCGCCGAGTTTGCCGGGAGAACCGATATGGGCTACCGCGTCGCTCCCGCGGGTACCGTGAACGGTCCGATCGGACCAGGCACGTTGGACCTGGCGCAGCCGGCTGCGCTGCTGCGCACATTGACCACGCGGCGCACCAAGTTCACCCTGACCAGCCCCTACATGCTCAGTCGTGTGCTGCTGGACCGGAGCTACGGCGACCGGCAGGCCCTCGCCATGGCGATTGGCGCGGTGCTGCGCGATCAGGCGGCGCTGATCGACGCCGACATCGTCCAGGTCGATGAGGCGTCCCTGACTGGGCATCCCGAGGATGGCAAATGGGCCGCCGAAGCCATCAATCAGGTCCTGAGCGGTGTGCGCGGCCAAAAGGCGGTCCACCTGTGTTTCGGCAACTACGGCGGGCAGACGATCCAGTCCGGCCACTACCGCAAGCTTATCGAGTTCATGAATGCGTTGGACGCCGATCACGTCGTGCTGGAGTGCGCCCATCGCGACCCTCAAGAGCTGGAGGAGCTACGGGGGCTGTCGTCGCGGTTGGGCGTCGGGCTGGGCGTGATCGATGTCAAGAGCCTGGTCATCGAGTCGGCAGACGAGGTGGCGCGGCGCATCGAGCGGGGCGCGGCAATCGTGGGGGTCGAGCGCATCCGGTATGTCAACCCCGACTGCGGACTGTGGATGTTGCCCCGTTCGGTCGCCGACAGCAAGCTACGCGCGCTTGTGGCCGGCCGCGACCGGTTCCTGGGGCGCGCCTAGCTCCACCGCTATATCCGCGGCCTGGCCTTGACAAATGCCGCGTCTATAGATAATATACTTATGGATTAGATGTTTAGGCTGCGTACGGCCCTCCGTGGCTAGTCCGCGGGAGCGAATCGAGCGATGGACAAGATGGACCAGATGCGCAAGGGGACGACCACCCTCGCCATCCTCAAGCTGCTGATCGACGCGGGTGAGCCGATGCACGGCTACCAGATCGCGCGAGCGCTGGAGGGACGCAGCCAGGGATCGTTCCAGTTCAAGGAGGGGCTGATCTATCCACGTCTGCACCAGATGGAACACGACGGTCTGTTGCGCAGCGAATGGGAAGGCGAACGCGGCAGTCGTCGCCGCAAGGTGTACCTGCCGACGGCCGACGGCAAGGAGCGGCTGGCGGAAGAGCTGAAGCAATGGCAGTCCTTCATCCTGAGCATGGAACACATGCTCGGGCTCACGGGGTGAGGTCGCGACCGTGACAATTGCCGACGCGCTGTTGGAGATCCAACTGCGTTTGGGACTCGAGGCGGAAACAGAGCACGAGGTGCTGGAGGAGATCCGAGGTCATCTGGAAGAAGCCGTTGCCGCCGCCAAGGCGCGCGGACTGGATGAGCAGCAAGCGTTGAGCGAAGCCGCCGCGGCCTTCGGAATGGAACAGGCGACGGCGGAGCTTCGGGAGACCCACGCCGGTTGGGGCACTTTGGAGGGAGTCGCCGCCGCCGCATTGCCCGTGACCTTCGCGCTCGTCCTGCGCTGGCTGATCTTCGCCCCCGGCGGCACGGCGGATGCCTGGCGCGAGCTGCTCACGCGGCCAACACTGACCCTGATCGCCGCCGTCGCCATTGCCATACCGCTGCTGCGCTTTCCGCGGCGGCGTTATGCATTGGCCTTGTGGGTGTTTTTCTGGGGGTTATCGCTCGTGACGGCCGTGTGGCCGACCATTCGTTGGTGAGGTGAAGCGTGACCGGCGACTTCAACCAGGCAGAGGCGGCGTCACTCGCGGCGCGGTGGAGGGGATCCCAGCAGCAAGGGAGGTCCCCGATGTCCAGTCTGGCCGTAATCGAGTCCATCTTGCGCGACCGACAATCCTTCTTCGACGAGATCCGCCAGGGGCAGGACTTGAAGGAGAAGATGCGCGCCATGCTCGTTTCCAGTGTCGCCTTCCTGGCGCTCTATGGTGCGGTGATGGGGTCGTCGCACAGTCTGTGGCAGGCCTTGAGCTCCGCATGTAAGCTTCCGGTGCTCTTCCTTGCCACCCTCGTCGTCTGCGCGCCGACGCTGTATTTCTTTAACCTGATCTTCGGGTCGCGGCAAAGCCTCAGCCAAAACATCGCGCTCATGCTGACCGCGATCACCGTCACCGCCGTGGTCCTGCTCAGCTTTGCGCCGATTGTCCTGTTGTTCCTGCTCTCCAGCAGCAACTATCAGTTCTTCAAGCTGCTCAATGTCGGGGTCTTCGCCGTGGCCGGCATCATCGGCGTGCTGTTCCTGGCCCAAGGTATGCGCGTCGTGTCGACCAGCGGCGCCGGAGCAGGTGACGCCCGTCTGGTGGTGGTTCGCATGTGGATCCTCGTGTATGCCTTCGTCGGCAGCCAGGTCGCCTGGACATTGCGTCCGTTCGTGGGCGCCCCCAGCATGCAGTTTGAGCTGTTCCGCCAGTTGGGCGGCAACTTCTACACCAACGTCTTTGCCAGTATTGGCGAATTGCTCGGCTTCTTCACCGTGAGGTAATCCATGGATGACACTGAGCGAATGCGAATCGATGCCCTGGTAAATCTGCTGGCGGATGCCGTGGCCGAGCGACTCGTTGGTCGATCGACCAACGTCGACGCTGGCGCGGCGCTACAGCCGCCGCTCCGTTCCCCGGAGCCGGCTACGTCGCCGACAGAGACGCCCCGCGATTCCGCGTCCGAATCCGCCGAGGAATCGAGCACGGGACCGATAGCGGTTGACGTGCCGGATGTCGCGGATTCCGGGTCCCCTCCCGAGGCGGCAGCGGGGACCGAGCCTGTCAATGAGCAAGAACCTGTGCCCGCACCGCGACATCTGCCTGCTTTCTCGGCCACCGGCTCGCCGCGCCCGGCCGTGTTGATTGGCCGGTTGGCCATAGGCCTCTTGGCGGTCGTCATTCTGATCAACATCCCCCTGGGGACTCGCGGAATCGCCTTCGCCCGATCGATCCCGAACACCGCCTCATTGGTCATTCGCAACGGACTGGTGGTCAAGGAAACAAACAGTCCACAGATCTGGGTGTACCGTGACGGCGCCTTCCATTGGATAACCACCCTCGACGCCTTCCAATACTTCGGCTACCGGTGGTCGGACGTCCGCATGGTGGAGCCCGGCTTCCTGAACCAGTTTGCGAAGGGGCGTCCGCTGTACGTGCTGCTGAAATGCGACGCCAGCCCGAACATCTATCAGCTCGACGCCGGCAAGAAGCACTGGATCGTAGACATCGCGACATTCGTGGCGCAAGGGTACGTCTGGCAAGATGTCAAGATGGTTCCCTGCTCCGACCTGTCCAATCTGCCGAACGGAGACAGCATCCCGCCGGGGCGCGGCTCCCCGCCGCTCCCGTAGCTGTGACGCTGCCGGCGACCGCGGTCGCCGGCAGCGTCAGCCGTGCGGGTGACACTCCGTTCTTCAGCAAATCCTTAAGAATTCCAAGGCTTCTCCAAGCAATCGACGCCACCATGCCGTTTGGGTTTGGGTCCGGTGGCGCCGGCAGCAGTTGGAACATCCGGGCACGGTCGGCCCTGGAAGAAAGGTGCAGTCACGATGGCAACCAGCGACGCCGAAGTCGTCAGACAATTCTGGAGCGACGTCAATTCCGGCGGGTATGAAGCGGTCGAACGTCTGGTTGCGTTCGACTACATCGACCGCTTCCCCGCCGACTTCGTCAGCAGCAGCGGTCGGGAGGGACTCCAACAGACCTTCCAGGTGCTACGGCGGGCGCTATCCAATCTGCGCTTCAGCGTCGAGGCCATCATTGCCGAGGACGAAACGGTGCTGACCCGTTTCACGGCGCGAGGCCATCACACTGGCGTCTATATGGGGACGTTGCCGTCGGGAATGCGAATAGAGATGATGGGCCTCTACCTTTGCCGCGTCGATCGGGGATTCATTGTAGAGGGCGGCATGCTCCTCGACGATATGGGGCTGCTCCGGCAAGCTAGGGAACCGGTCGTCGGGCAAGGCTCGGCGGCCTGAGGGAGCGGCCCGGCAACTTGGCGTGCAGCAACAGGATAGATATAAGGAACCTAACGCCGGCTACCATTCTTTCGCTAGCATTACGATGCAGTAGCTGAATCTGGGAGGCGGACGCGTCCGGTTGGCACGCATCGTGACGAGCCGGCGGCATGGAGAGGCGCGTCCAAGCTCGCTGGTTTGCGTTTCCGCTCGTGACGCTGGTCACATAACACGGCTTAGCGGTGCTCATGGTGGGGGCGCATGCCAAAACGGCAACACAGGGGAGCTGGGCGTGATTCGGTAGGCGATTGGCGCGATTGCCGGTTCTTGGAACGCTCGCGGATCGGGGAGTGACTCGCCATGCTGATTACCAGGCTCTCGCTGCGCAACCCGCTGCTGGTGGCGGTGGTGGCGCTCACGCTCATCTGCTTTGGCCTGTACGCCTACTTCACGCTCGGAATAAGTGAGATCCCCAACGTCACCTTTCCCGGCGTCCAGATCATGACCACCGATAGCGGCGCGGACCCAGATACGGTAGAGACGCAGATCACCAAGCCGATCGAGGATGCCGTCGCCAGCTTGCCTAATGTGGACACGATCACCTCCAGCTCGAGTGAGGGCGTCTCGAGCATCTCGGTGCAATTCACGACCGCGGCCAATGCGCAGCTTGTACCGGTCGATGTCGAACGCGTCGTCAACGCCGTGCGGAATCAGTTCCCCACTGGAACCGACGCCCCCACGATCCAGCGTTTCGACACCAGCGCCTTCCCCATCATCATCATCGCGCTGTCCGGGCCACAGTCGGCGAACCAGCTCCAGAGCCTCGCCACCGATCGCCTCCAGAGATCGTTCGAGGGCATTCCGGGAGTCCAGTCGGTCCAAGTCGGGGGCGGCGCCGCTCGGGAAATCCACGTCAAGGTCGACGTCGACAAGCTTCGCGCTTACGGCCTCGGCTTCAACCAGGTCCAGCAGGCGCTGCAGAGCGAGCAGCTCGAATCGCCGGCGGGCCAGTTGACCTCGGCCGACAAGAACCTGAATGTCCGCCTCACGGCGTTGGTGACCCAGCCCGACCAGCTCAAGCAAATCATCGTCGCCAACACCGCGACCGGCCCGGTCTACCTCAAGGACATCGCCATCGTTGAGGACGGCTTCAAAACGACCCAGTCCATCATTCGGGTCAATGGCACGCCGGCCGTCGGCATCACCATCACCAAGCTGGCGAACGGCAACGCCATCCAGATCAGCCAGGCGGTACGCCAGCAGATGGCGCGTCTGCAGCCGACCCTGCCCGCCGGGGCGAAGATGGATATCTACTTCGACACGGCGAACTACACGCAGCAATCGTTCAGCACCATCCGCAAGACCCTGGTCGAGGCGGTGCTGTTCACCGGAATTATCCTGCTGCTGTTCCTCCACACCTGGCGCAGCACCCTCATCGTGCTGGTGGCCATCCCGACATCGCTGCTGACCGCCGTTGGCGTGATGCTGCTGATGGGTATGGACCTGAACCTCTTCTCGATGCTGGCGCTGACGCTGGCCGTGGGTATCCTGGTCGACGACAGCATCGTCGTGCTGGAAAACATCTATCGACACCTGAAGCTGCGCGAGCCCCCGCTCCTGGCCACGATCAACGGGCGTAGCGAGATCGGCTTCGCGGCGCTGACCATCACCATGGTGGACGTGGTGGTCTACTTGCCAATGGCCCTGATTCCGGGCGTTGCCGGCCAGTTTCTGGCGCCGTTCGCTCTCGTCATCGCGGCGGCAACCCTGACCTCGCTCGTGGTGTCCTTCACCCTGACGCCACTCCTGGCCAGTCGCTTCCTATCGCAGTCACACGCGCTGAGCCACGGCAGCGGCCCACTGACGCGGTTCGGACGCTGGTGGGATCGCGGTTTTGACCGGCTGGCCAACGGCTATCGCCACCTCCTCCAGGCGGTGCTCACCGGCAAGCTGGTGCGCATCGGCTCGCGCCGCCGCATCGCCGCGCGTTGGGGAGTGGTCGTCATCGGGATCGCGTCGATTGTGGCAAGCCTGCTCTTCGTGGCGAGCGGGCGCATCGGCATCGACATCTTCCCCAGCGGCGACCAGAGCGAGGTTGACGTGAGCCTCAATATGCCGCCTGCCACCTCCCTGGATCGCACCGGCGCGGTCGCGATGCAGATGGACGCCAAGCTCAGAACCTACCCGGAAGTGCGGGAGGTCTTTACCCAAATTAATAGCGGCAGCGCCGACTTCACGGTCGCGCTCGTCCCTCCGTCTCAGCGAACCCGCAGCTCCGACGCGCTGTCGCAGGCGATCCGCCGTGAGGTCGACCCGCACCTGCCCGGCACGCGCATCGACACCAGTTTGCCGACCGCATTTGGCTTTGGCTTCGGCGGCGGCGCAGCGCAACCGATCCAGGTGACGCTGCGTGGTCCTGACCCGGTCGTGTTAAATCGCCTGGTGGATCAGGTGGAGGCGGCGATCAGGGCCGTGCCGGGTTCGGCCAGCGTGAACAGCTCGAACGACGTGACTCAACCGGAAGCGCTGTTCACGGTGGATCGAAGTAAGGCGGCCGACGCGGGAGTCACCGCACAGATGGCGGCGTCGGCGTTGCAAACGGCGATTAATGGCTCCGTCGTGGGCGAGTTCCGTCAGGCCGGCCAGCAGAACGTGGATATCCGGCTGATGTCGAACGACGCCTTCCGTGCGGCGCCCGACCAACTGGCAACACTGCCGTTGCTATCCAACGGCGGCAGCATCGTGGCATTGGGGCAGATTGGCACGGTTACCTCTGGCGCCGCCCCGATCAATATTCGACATTACAACCGTGCGCGCAGCGTGTCCGTGAACGCTTCGGCCAGCGGACGGCCTGTCGGCACTGTCCAGACCGACGTTCAAGCCGCCATGGCAAAGATTCCGCTGCCTGCGGGCTACAATCTCGAGTATGGCGGCCAGGCGTCAACCGGCATCTCCGCCTTCGCCGACATTTTCAAGGCCCTTGGCGTCGGGATTGTCTTGATCTACTTGCTCATGACGCTGCTGTTCGGCTCGCTCACGCTGCCGCTCGCGGTGCTGATGTCGCTGCCGTTGGCCCTGTTCGGCGCGCTGGGAGCGATGGCGCTCACGGCGACCCCTTTCACCGTGTTCTCCATGCTGGGTTTCTTCCTGCTCCTGGGCCTGGTTGGCAAGAACGCCATCCTGCTCGTGGACTATACTGATACGCTGCGGAAGCGAGGGCTGCGACGGACGGAAGCGCTGGTCGAAGCGGGTCCCACGCGACTGCGACCGATCGTCATGACGACCGCCTCGGTGATGGCCGCCCTGGCGCCGGTGGCGCTGGGACTCGAGCCGGGGTCCGAGCTGCTCAAGGCCGCGGCCATCGTGCTCATCGGCGGCCTCCTCACCTCGACGCTGTTGACCCTCCTGTTCGTACCATCGATGTACACCATTTTCGACGACGTGCAGGAGCTTGTTCTGCGCCTTGTCCATCGCGTCGCCGCGCCGCGCGAGCTGGAGCCCAGTGAGGTAGCCTTGTTGCACAGCCCGAACGGCGCCACAGCCAATGGATTGTCGAAAGCTGACCACACACCAACAGCGCCGCCCGTTTCGGTGGGAAATGATTGAGGAGATTGGACACGATGAAACTGCGCCGCTTACCGGTTATCCCGCTCGCCGTGGCGGTGTTGGTCACCGCCGCTTGTGGCGCCGGCGCTGCGACGCCGAAGGCGACGCCGCAGGCGGCGACGTCCGTCGCGGTGGCGAAAGTGGAGAAAGCCAATGTGCGCCAGGAGGCCTCGTTCACCGGCGACGTCAAAGCGATCGCGTCGGTAGACGTACAACCCAAGCAGGCCGGGCGCGTGCTCAAGTTGTCGGCAACGGTTGGCCAGACGGTGCAGGCCGGCGATCTGCTCGCCCAGCTCGACCATAGCCAGTTAGACCTGGTGCAGGAGCAGGCGCAGGCCGGGGTGGCGCAAGCGCAAGCCAAGCTGGCGGCGGAGCAGGCGGGGCCAACCGCTGAAACGGTCGCCCAAGCGCAACTCGCCGTACAGAACGCCCAGTCCAAGCTGCAGGCGATGCAGAACGGTCCGAAGCCGGCCAACGTGGCCAGCGCTCAGGCGGGGGTGGCCAACGCTGAAGCGGCGGCGGACGGGGCGGCGCAGAAGCTTTCGGCGCTGCAGCACCCGCGACCAGAGAGCGTCGCCCAGGCGCAGGCCAACCTGACGACGGCACAGCAGACCCTGAATGCCCTGCAGCATCCGCGGCCAGAGGCTGTTGCCCAGGCCCAGCTCGCCGTCGACCAGGCGAAACAGAAGCTGGCCACCGTTCAGGGAGGACCGCGCTCGGAAGCGGTGGCCCAGGCGCAAGCAACGGTACAGCAGGCGCAGGCGGCGTTGCAGGCGCTGCAGCAAGGTCCGAGCGCCGCGGACGTGCAGCCGGCGCGGATTGGTATAGATCAGTCGAAGAATTCGCTGCTATCGGCCCAGCTCAGTCGCGACGCGGCCTGCAACTTGGGCAATCCGGTGAACTCGCAGGCCGGGTGCAATGCCGCGAATGCCCAAGTGAACGCGGCGCAGTCGGGTGTCGACCAGGCGACCGCGGCCCTGGCCAAAGCGCAGCAGCCGCCGACTGCGGCGGACCTATCCAAGGCTCAAGCGGCCGTGGCCCAAGCACAAGCCGGGTTGCAACAGGCGCAGCAGCCCTACACGCAACAAGATCTGCAGCAGGCGCAGGATACGGTCAAGACGGCTCAGCAGCAGCTGACGCTGGCGCAACAGCCGGGGTCGCCGCAAGATATCGCCAAGGCCCAGGCCGCCGTTCAGCAGGCGCAGGCGCAATTGGCGCTGGCGCAACATCCCGGCTCGGCCCAGGACCTGGCGGCAGCGCAGGACGCGGTGGGACAGGCGCAGGCCGGCGTGACCCAGGCGGAGCAGAGCCTGACCTTGGCCCAACAGCCCTACACCGCTCAGGATATGCAGCAAGCGCAAATCGCGGTGGATACCGCGAAGCAGCAGCTCTCGGCGGCCCAGCATCCCTATACGCAACAGGACATCGACCAGGCCAAGGCCGCGGTCGCCCAGGCCCAGGCCACCTTGGATCAGGCGATTCAGAACGTCAAAGAGGCAACGGTGACCGCGCCGGTGAACGGGGTCGTGACGGCGGTTCCGGTGTCGGCGGGCGCCTTGGTCACCACGGGAGCCACGCTCGCCACGATCTCGAGCAAGGACGTGGACGTAGAGGTGGCGGTACCCGAAGGGCAATTGGGCGGGATTACCGTAGGTAAGCCGGCGGCCATTGGCTCCGGAGCAACGGGATCCGCTCCTATCGCCGCCAGCGTGACCAACGTGGCGCCGAGCGCGGACCCCAAGAGCCGCACCTTTGTGGTCAAGGTGGCCCCGACGCAGCAAGCGAGTGGCCTCGCCGCCGGAACATTTGCCTCGGTGACTATCACTCCGGACGAGCACAGAGATGTGCTGGCCGTGCCCACGGGCGCCCTGGTGCAGCGCAACGGCAAACAGGTAGTATTTGTCGTGGGTAACGGGATAGCCAAGGAGACACCGGTCAACGTGGGTATCAGCAACGCCCAGATGTCGGAGCTGACGTCGGGAGTGGCGGAGGGCCAGCAGGTCGTGACCCAAGGGCAGGATACGCTGGTCGACGGCGACCACGTCACGATCGCCAACCCGGCCTAGCCCAGTTCGCGAAGGGCTTCGCGGCGGTGACGGCCGAGCAGCAGTGGCAGCGCGCGCAGATGCGAAGGGCGCTGCCACTGCTGTGTGTCATCCTGCTGCTGGCCTGGGGCCTCGCCTGGCGCGTCTTCGGGGTGAGCGAGCTGGGCCAGGACGGTTTCCTGTCGGTCGACCTGGGCTTCAGTCCCCTGTCGCAGATGCTCGCCTACACCTCACTCGACGTCCACCCACCGTTGTACTATGCACTCCTGCACGTTTGGTTCCCGTTGGCCGGAATCCAGTACGCGACAACCAAGTTCGTGACGATCGCCTGCGCCGTGCTCGCGCTGGTGACCATCGAGCGCATTGGCAGGCGCCTGGGCAACTGGCAGACCGGGCTGGCAGCGGCGTTGCTGCTCGCGCTGTCGCCCGCGTTCTTGCAATTGTCTGCAACGACACGAGACTTCGTCCCCGGCCTATTCGTCTCGCTCTTTACGTTGCTATTGACGCTTCGATTTGTCGATGTTGGTGGAGGATTGCACGGACGCTGGTTCGACGGGCTCTTGCTGGGGCTGGCGACGGTTGCAGCCTTGCTGATGTGGTATCTTCACATCTTTTTCTTGCTGTTGGAAGTCGTGGTGTTCGTCTCGGCGTACGCCCAGGCTCGGCGGCGCCATGGCGGCGGAACCAAGGGAACCCTCCTCGGACCGGCGGCGCTGGTCGTCGGCGTCGCGCTGGCGCTCCCCTGGTACGCCTACGCCCTGCCCAAACTGCTCGCCAAGATGGCGGATGGAACCACCGGATACGATGCCGCCCCTCGGCTGCCATCGCCGGCTGACCTGGCGACCATTCCGAAGACGGTGGTCGGCGGCAGCGCCAGTGTGGTGACGTTGCTGGCGACGGCCGGCTGGCTGCTCGCCGTGCTCATCGGCCTAGTGTGCTGCTGGAGGCGAAGCGAGTCCCACCGTTCCGGCGCCAGCGACATGCGGCGTCCCCTCAGCACACCTGGTATTCAGGTGATCGTGCCGATCGGTCTGGCGCTCGGCTCCATGGAGGTGGCGTTTGTCCTGCTCCGGTGGCAGCGGCTGGAGAGCCTCGGTCGTTACATCGTCGCGCTACTGCCGTTCGTGGTGCTCCTCCAAGGTATTGCGCTCACGGACGCGCGGCGTTCCCTTCGCTTCGCCGCGGCGGCGGGCGTGGCCGGGGTGCTCGCTGTTCAGCTTGCCTGGTATGGCGTCCAGTCCTCGAGCGCGCCGATAGAGTGGACGCGGGATCAGCCACTGCAGTATGTCGCGGCGCACGTTCAGGCCGGCGACGCGCTGGTTTTCTCCGACCACGCTCGGCGGGCTCAATACATGCTATTAGCCAACTGGCAGGCGTCCGACGTCAACGGACAATCGTCGGCGCTTCCGGGGACCAACGGCGGCTGCGGCAACGGCCCCGCGCTGGTGAACTGTGCCGTCATCATGACGTCCGACGCCACGGAGAGTTATTTGCATTCGACTCCCCAGGAAGCTGCGCATATCATCGGCAGTCTGCTTCAGACCTCTTCGCGGCTGTGGTACGCGGAGAGCGGCGAGGCGTCGAACACTCCCCCAGTCGGCCGACAAGCGCTGGTGAGCCTGGCCTATCTGGCCTGGCAGCAGCAGATAGCCGGCACCGACTTGCAACTGTATCTCGCGGCGGCGCCGAACGCGCGGCGCCAACCCGGCGTGGTGCTCGGTGGACTGGTGGCCATCGACGCAGCTCGGTTCACGAGCCGCGCGGCGCCTGGAGGCGCCGTTGCCGTCCAAATCGATTGGCGTGACGTCCGGCCCTTGGGAGGCGACTATACGGTCTTCGTCCACCTGGACAGCGCGTCCGGCCAACTGGCCGCGCAACAGGACGGCCCGCCGGCGACGGGCCTGCGCCCGACGCGGCAATGGACTCCCGGTGAAGTGGTGTACGACCGGCATGGGGTGCTCCTGCCGAGTGATTTGCCGCCCGGCGACTATCGACTTAACGTAGGCCTGTACCAGGGACAACAGCGGCTGAACCTACCGGACGGCAGCAATCAGGTTCAGCTCGGCATCGTCCACGTCCGTTCCGGCGGCCAGTGTTGCCTGTCCTTGTTGCCACCGGATACCGATTAGCCGGCAACGATCTAGGTTCTGGGCATCTGCACCACAGCATCGCAGGCCTGCTGAATCTGCTGCATGCCCGTGTTGAAGGCGACCTCGCCATAGAATAACGGCGGTATGGCCTTTTCCCATGCGTTTTCGACGTCGGTGAAACGCAGGTTATAGGGCATGGGGAAAGGACCATTCACCGAGCTCATCCAGTTCAGGACCCGTTGGAAGACCGGCGTTATCTTCTGGATCTGGGGATCCGCCCACACCGACTTGCGGGCGCTCGGCTGGTACTGGCTGTTCAGCACCGCCCACACGCCGGCATCCTTGGACGTCTCCATCTGGATCAAGTCGTAGGCGAGCTCCGGCTGCTTACTACCAGAAAAGATGGAGAAGCACTCGACGAAGCCCTGATAGCCGCGAAGGCCCGTCGGCCCTTTCGGGAACAGCGCCCAGCCCACCTCGAACTTGGCGCCGACCTGCTTCTGGAGCACCAGCACGTTGTAGGAGCCGGACTCCACCATAGCGAACTGTCCCGCCGTGAAGGAGAGGCCGTTGGACTCTTGACGGCCCGGCGCCACGTGGTTGATGACCCGCAGATTGACGGCCCATTGGGCTGCGTCTTGCGACTTGGAATCGGTGTTGAACGTGAACTGCTTGCCATCGGCCGAGAGGTCGTCGCCGCCCCAGGTGCGGGCGAGCGAGCAGAAATCGTAGTAGGTGCTTGGCCAATAGTTCGTGCCGTAGGTCTTCTGGCCGATGTCCGTGGTCGCCTTGCCGATGTTGATGAAGTCGTCCACGGTCCAGTCGTCGGTCGGCTCTTTGACGCCACGTCGCGTCAGCAGATCCTTGTTGTAGGCGAAGAGGGCGGGGTTCCCGGGATGGAGTAGATAGGGGAGCGCGTAGAGCTTACCCTCAAAGCTGGCGCTCGTGAGCGCCGTCTGGAAGAAGTCACTCATTCCGGGGTCCTGTTGCTTGACGTAGTCGTCGATACTTCGGAACGCACCCTTGGAGACGGAATAGGGGAACCACTTGATGCCGCTAAAGACGACATCTTGCATATCGCCTGCCGCGAGCTCCGTCAGTTGCTTTTGGGCCATATCGCCGTAGACGATGTCGTCGATGCGAAGCGTGACCTCAGGATGCTTCGCCGCCCACTGTTTGGCCCAATACCGCTGCCACTCGTCACCGGCTCCGGCGTAGGTGCCGATGCTCATGGAGACCGACCGGCCCGGCTGACTTGCCGGGGCCGGTGTTGGCGTTGGCGCGGCGCTGGTGGCAGCGGAGGCGCTGCTCGGGGCGGCGCTCGTGCTTGCGGAGCTGGAAGTCGACGCGGCGCTGGTAGCGGAGGTGGCGACCGTCGCCGACGCAGTGGACGGCGCGGCGCTGACCGCCGAGGACTGCGCCGCGGACGAGGTGGTGGGGGCGGAAGCCTGACCACCACAAGCCTGCAGCAACGGAGTGGCGACGGCGAGTAAGCCGAGGGCCTGCAATAAGGCTCGTCGGGTAACCATGGTGATGTTTCTCCTCCCTCGCCTCTTGGTGGCAGCTCGCCATTCATGGTGAGGCCACCGTACGCAACGACGAACTCTGGGAGTCTAGCAGGGGATGGAAGTGCAGTCAATGGCACTACTCCGTGGCGCATACCCAATGCTTGGGATGCTATACGATGCGCAACTTTCACCCGCCGCTAAAGCGGCGGGCTAACAAGACGAAGCCCGCTTTAGCGGGCTGGATACGCTGCAAACTGGAGTAGCGTTCCATAATCTTGGTCTTCGTCCGCGTTTGTAGCGGGTACTAGCGCCCTTTAGGGTGCTTTGTCATGTTAGCCCGCCGCTTTAGCGGCGGGTGAACGCTCCGGCGCCAATACTCTCACATCCGCGTGATGGGCCCCAAGTACGCACCTCAAGCGATAATATTCACCGGCGCGCCGATCGGCGTCCAGGGCGCCAGGAACTCGATGGTGTCGAGCTGGGTGTTCACGCAGCCGTGCGAGCCGGCGCGGACTGTGCCGTCTGGGTCCATGTGCGGCAAGTTGGTGCCGGGGCCGTAGTACGGTCGCCAGGGTGCGTCGTGGATGTAGAAGCCGTCGGAGCGGAACTGTAGCGCGTAGTGGGTCGGTGAATCGGGGTACCAGAACGGCGACGTGGGCGCCCAGGGAGAGACGAACTTGAAGAAGGGGATTTTCCTCTGGATAGCGTAGAGCCCAGGCGGAGTTGGCTTGTCCGGTGCGCCGGTGGTGACGTCGGCCTGCCAAGCGACATTTCCGCCATCGTAGGCCCACAGGTGCTGTCGAGAAAGCGAGATGCCGATGGACCGCCCGTTGCCGATAGCAGCGGGGAGCGGGCCTGGCGGCGGCGCCACCGCCGCAGCCGGCTGCAGCACCGGAGGGATCCGACTGACCAGCCCGGAATACATCCAGCCGCTGCCTTGCGACGTGACGACACTGTACCAGATGGGGTTGGCAGGAGCTAAGGTCTCGCCCGCCGCGTAGCCGGCGACGGTGACAGCCTGATTCACTGGGACGCTGGCCAGCACGGCGCCCTGGCTGCTCGGGCCTCCATACAGGTAGACGGAGCTGTAGCCAACGCCGCCGGAGTTGGTGTAGCCCGTCCAACCGGCGCTCTGTGCATCGTTGCCATCGGCCAGCGCCGGCATCGCGCGTGTCACCAATGCCGTCGCGGGCATGATGGCCGCCATCTGAAGAAAAGCTCTGCGGCGCATTGTTGTCTCCTCGGTTACTCGTCGATCAGTATCGTCCGCCTGTTTATGCTGCCTCAAGGCAATGGAACGCATTTCGCGTACCAGTGGCGCCGGGCGGACCAAAGAGTGGCCTTAGAATGGCCCGGTCCACCGCTATTTGGTTTGTCGGGCGGTCCACTAGTACACTGTTGCCAGGAAAAACGCGGACCGCGGCCGCGGGCAGAGATTCACATGACCGCGGCGATAGGAGTGCCTTTCGTGGCCGGAATAGCAGAATCACCCATCAACGCCTCCCTCGAAACGGCGCCGAGCCAGCCCGTGGAGCTGGAGCAGGTCACGATTCGCCTCCACCCCAGCGATGATGTCGTCATTGCCAAACAAACCCTGGCGCCCGGGACGCAGCTGCGCTGGCAGGGGCAACTACTGCGTGTTGCCAGACCAGTGCCTGCCGGGCATAAGGTCGCCTTGCGCTCGATCGGCGAAGGGGAGCCGGTGCGGCGCTACGGCCAAATTATCGGCTTTGCCACCCAGCCCATCGCGCCCGGCGACCACGTCCACAGCCACAACGTCGCCGTCCGCGCCTTTGCCCGCGATTACGACTTTGGCGCCGAGGCGCGTCCAGTAACCCTGGCATCGGAAACGGAACGGCGGACCTTCGAAGGGTTTGTCCGCCGTGACGGCCGCGTAGGCACGCGCAACTATATCGCCGTGATCCCGTCGGTCAACTGCAGCTCCGGCGTGGTTCGGCACATCATGGAACACTTCGGCGGTGACGCGCTGCGCGACTACCCACACGTCGACGGCGTGATCGGGCTGACGCACAAGAGCGGCTGCGGCTCGCGTTATGGCAGCCGCGAGGTGTTCATGCTGCAGCGCACGCTCGCCGGTTTCGCCCACCACCCCTGCGTCGCCGGAGCCGTCATCGTCGGCCTGGGCTGCGAGATCAACCAGGTGATGGACCTGGTGCAGAATACCGGGCTGCTGGCGCACACCAACGGTCACGGCCCCTTGCCGTTGCTGGTGATCCAGGACATCGGCGGATCGCGCGAGACCATTGCCGCCGGCATCCGCGCCGTCGAGGAGCTGTTGCCCGCGGCGGAGCAGTGCTGCCGTACCACCGTGCCGGCCAGCGAGCTGGTGCTGGCGCTGCAGTGCGGCGGCAGCGACGGCTGGTCGGGCGTGACGGCGAACCCGGCGCTGGGCTACGCCGCCGACCTCATCGTGCAGCAGGGTGGCACCGTGGCGCTGGGCGAAACGCCGGAGGTATATGGCGCCGAGCACATGCTCACGCGCCGCGCCAGCTCCCGCTCCGTCGGCGAAAAGCTGATCGAGCGCATCCGCTGGTGGGAGGACTACACCGCCCGCAATAACTTCGAGATCGACAACAATCCGACGCCGGGGAACAAGGCCGGCGGCCTGACCACCGTGTTTGAAAAGTCGCTGGGCGCGGTCGCCAAAGGCGGCACGACGCCGCTGAACGGTGTCTACGAGTACGCCGAGCCGATCACCGCGCGAGGCTTCGTGCATGTCGACACGCCCGGCTACGACCCGGTATCGGTGACGGGACAGGTTGCCAGCGGCTGCAACATCGTCGCCTTCACCACGGGCCGCGGCTCCGTCTTCGGCTTCAAGCCGGCTCCGTCGCTCAAGATCGCCACGAACGGCGCGCTGTACCAGAAACTGCGGAACGATATGGACGTCAACGCTGGTCGTATCCTGGATGGAGTGCCAGTGGAGGAAGTGGGCCGCGAGATCTTCGAGGAAGTCCTTGCGGTGGCCTCGGGCAAGCGCAGCAAGAGCGAAAGCAATGGCATGGGCGACGAGGAGTTCAACCCCTGGATCCTCGGCGCGGTGCTGTGAGGGCCGGCACGCTACAGGTATACTGACGCGGCGCTTTTTGTTCCTGGAAGGGCTCTTATGATCGCGGTCGTCGATTACGACGCCGGGAATCTGCGCAGCATCACGCACGGGCTGCGACTGGCCGGAGCAGACGTACAGGTCACCGACAATCCCACGGTAGTCCGCTGCGCCCAGGCGGTGGTGGTGCCGGGTGTCGGCGCCGCCAGCGATACGATGGCGAATCTGCGGGCCAGAAACCTGGAAGAGGTGATCGTCGAGACCGTGCAATCAGGGAAGCCGTACCTCGGGGTGTGCATGGGACTGCAGGTGCTCCTGACCTACAGCGAGGAGGGGGGGAAGCACCCTTGCATGGACGTGTTTCCGGGCGTGGTGCGGCGACTGCCGTCGGGGACCAAGGTGCCACACATGGGCTGGAATCAGGTGCGACAGGTGGCTGACCACCCGCTCATGGCGGGAATCCCCGATGGCGCCAACTTCTACTTCGTCCACTCCTACTACGCGGCGCCGGACGACGATGGCTGTGTTGTCGGTCAGACGGACTACGGCGATGTCTTCGCTTCGGTGCTGGCCCGCGACAACTTGATGGCGACGCAGTTTCACCCGGAGAAGAGCGGTCGCTGGGGGCTGGCGCTGTTGCGCAACTTCGTCCGGCTGACCGGAGAAGCGGCCTGAGGTGGAGTTTCAGGTCATCCCGGCGGTGGACATCCAGGGCGGCCGCTGCGTTCGGCTCGTGCAAGGGGACTTCGCCCGCTCCACCGTGTTCGATGACGACCCAGTGCGGGCCGCATTGCGCTGGCAAGCGGAAGGCGCGCCGATGCTGCACGTCGTCGATCTCGACGCCGCCGCGGCTGGCTCGCCAGGTAACGCCGACGCGGTCGCGGCGATCGTCGCAGCCTGCCGGATGCCGGTCCAGGTCAGCGGCGGCATCCGTAGCCTGGAGCGGATCGAGCAGTTGCTGGCATTGGGAGCACGTCGCGTTGTTCTTGGAACCGTTGCCGTCGAGGAGCCGGGCATCGTGACTGAGGCCTGCGCTCGCTGGGGCGAGCAGATCGTGCTGGGGCTCGACACGCGAGACGGACTGGTCGCCATGCGTGGCTGGCTGCACACCACGGATGTGGACGCGCTGACGTTTGCGCGAGACCTGGTCGACCGCGGCGTGCGCCGGATCATCACTACCGACATCTTGCGCGATGGGACGCTTACCGGTCCGAACTTTGCTGGAATTCAGGAACTCATGGCTGTCGTCGCGGTGCCGGTGATTGCCTCGGGCGGGGTGAGCGATGCCAAGCACGTTGGCGATCTGCGTGCCATTGGGGCCGAGGCCGTGATTGTGGGGCGCGCGCTGTACGACGGGCGACTTCGCTACGCGGAGGCGGTCGAAGCGGCGGCGGCTGCGGCATCCCCCGTCCCGCGGACGGCCCTCGCCCAATGAAAGCGACTGCAGTCGCCCCGGTCGCTTGGCCGCGGGTACCCACTTGTGGGTGGGCAATCGCGGCCCCGGCATCCCTGTCACCTCGGGTATTGCCCACTTGCAACGCAGGTGCTCGGCCGTGCTGACCTCGCGCGTGATTGCCTGCCTAGATGTGGCGCGCGGCAAAGTGATTCGCGGCGTCAAGTTCTCCGCTGATCGAGAGGTGGGCGATCCGGTCGAGCTGGCCGCCGCCTACAATGAGCAGGGCGCCGACGAGCTGGTCTTTTACGACATCACCGCCTCGGCGGAGGAGCGCGGCCTCTTTGTCGACGTGCTGGAGCGCTGCGCGGAGCAGCTCTTCATCCCACTGACGGTGGGGGGCGGCGTCAAGACGCCGGACGACGTCAAGCGCATGTTGCGTGCCGGCGCCGACAAAGTGTCCCTCAACTCACACGCCGTGGCGACGCCGGAGCTGGTTGCCGAGAGCGCGCGCCGGTTCGGCAGCCAGTGCATCGTGTTGTCAATGGATGTGCGCTGGAACGGCACGCAGTACGAGGTGGTGACGCACGGGGGCCGCCGCCCGACCGGGATGGAGGCGCTGGCGTGGGCGCGCCGCGGGGTTGAGCTGGGGGCCGGCGAGATCGTGGTGAACAGCATCGACGCCGACGGCACCAAGGCCGGGTACGAGCTGCGCCTCACGCGCATGATCGCCGAGGCCCTGCCGGTGCCGGTGGTGGCCAGCGGTGGCGCGGGCAAGCTGGAGGATTTCTACGACGTGCTGGTCAAGGGCCGGGCGGACGCGGCGCTCGCCGCCGGCGTCTTCCACTACGGCGAGACCACGGTTCCCGAGGTCAAGCGCTACTTGCGCGGACGCGGCGTCGAGGTCCGAATGGATGGGGTCGGGTGACAGCGCCGCTGCCGTCGATTTCCTGGCCGGAGAACGGCCTGCTGCCCGTGGTCATGCAGCACGCGGTGACCGGGGAAGTGCTGCAGTTGGCCTATGCCAACGCCGAGGCCTTGCAACTGACGCTGGACACTGGACGGGCGCACTTCTACAGCCGGAGCCGGCAAGCGCTGTGGGACCGAGGGAAGACCTCGGGCAACGTCTTTCGCGTGCGTGAGGCGCGCCTCGATTGCGACGGGGATAGTCTGCTCTATCTCGTCGACCCCAGCGGTCCGGCCTGCCATACCGGCGCGCGGTCGTGCTTCTTCACCCGACTGGGAGACGCGACTGGGCAAACAACCGCCGCGCCGCCGGCGGATGCCAGCCGGGCCGGCGTGCTGCTGGAAGTTTGGCGGGTCATCCTCGAGCGCAAGCGAACGATGCCTGAGGGGTCCTATGTCCGCTACCTGCTCGCCGAGGGCGTCGATAAGATTGGCAAAAAGGTGGGGGAGGAAGCGGCGGAGGTCATCATCGCCGCCAAGAATGGCGTCGCCGAGCGTACATCCAGCGAAGTCGCCGACCTCTGGTTCCATACCCTGGTCATGCTCGCGGCGTGTGAGGTGAGCCCCGATGAGGTATTTGCGCAGCTCGAGTCGCGCAAACGCTAGGGGAGACGCCTGTTTATTCCTCACGCCCTGCCATCGGCGGCTGTACAATGGTGATGTTGAATAGTCGCGTGCTGGACGTTGACATCATCCTGACCGCGTGGCGGTCGGGCTCGAAGGACTGAGACGCATGGCGGAAGGCTCTCCCCCAACTGCGAGCCACAGCCGGTTGTTTGATCTGTTGCGGCGAGCCGGGCGTGAGGAGTCGAGCACGGTTGGCTTTGGCCGGCCGCGCCAGGCTTCCGTCCGGCGCCCCGAGTTGGCGCTGCTTGCCGCGCTGCCGACGCTCGGCGCCGGGATGGTGGGTGCTGCTCGCGAATCGCGAGTCGATGCCGCGCTGCTGCCGGTGCAGGCCGATCAGACGTTGGAGCGACCGTCGGTCGAGGCAGACTGGCCACTGGTGGCCTGGCCCCGATCGTCTCGCCCTCTTTCCGGCGCCGACGTGGACGGCTGGATGGCGGCGGGAATGGACGCGGCGGCGCTGCGCCCGCGGGACTGCCTGGCGGCCTGCTTTTCCCCGCGTCGTCGTGGCATGTATGCTCACCTGGACCAAGCGATCGAGCTCGATGGGCTGCGCGCGGCCGCGTTGTTGCCGGTCGAGGGCTTTTTCCTGGAAGTGGCCGGACGTGATCCCCGACTCGGCGGCGACGAGCTGCTCTGGATTGCGCTGGCGGTCGCCGCCGTCCGTGGGCCGGCGGTGGTCCTGTCGAACCGGATCGTCGCGGAGGATCTGGAGGCGCTGGTCGCTACCGGAGCAGCGGGCGTCGCGATCGGTTTCCCGAGCGATGCCGATGCTGCCGCCGTCCAGAAGCGCCTGGCGGAGCTACGGACGGCGGTAGATAGTCTCGATCCCCACCTCCGTCGCGAAGCGCACGAGCACCGTGGCGACACGCCGGTCGTCATTCCATTTCGAGGGACATCAAACTAACTATGGCTGATCGACCGACCTCTGACCGACGCGCAATGCCGTCCATCACCGTGGCGGCGTCGGACGACGAATTCTCCACCATTGCCGCGGACCAGGTGCAGCGGCTGCTGCGCACCAGGATGGACAGTATCCTCGCGCTGCCGACGGGCAATACGCCGGTCCCGCTCTACGCCGAGCTCTCCCGGCGCTGTCTCAATGAGGAGATGAGCTTCGCGGAGGTGCGCACGTTCAACCTTGATGAGTTCGTCGCCATGCCATCCGAGCACCCGGCGAGCTTTGAAACGTACATGATGACGCACCTGTTCGCGCACATCGACGTCGACATGGCGAACGTCCACATGCCGGATGGTAACTCTTCCAACCTGGAGCAGGAGTGCCGCGCCTACGAGCGCGACATTGCCGCGCTCGGCGGTATCGATCTGGCCATCGTCGGTATCGGCGGAAACGGTCACCTTGCCTTTAATGAGCCGGGGGCGGCCTTCGATTCCCGCACGCGTGTCGTCGACTTGACCGCCGAGAGCTTGGAGGCCCATGCGTCGGAATTTGGTGGACTGGCGCAGGTGCCGCGCCGGGCCATCACGATGGGTATCGGCACCATTCTGGAAGCGCGACGCATTCTCCTGCTGGCCCGCGGACGGGAGAAGGCGGAGATCGTGGCCCGAGCCGTTCGGGGACCGATAACCCGGGAGGTGCCGGCCTCAGCCCTGCAGTCCCACCCCAACGTGCTGGTGCTGCTCGATCGCGCGTCCGCATCGCAGCTCCACGGTATGCGCTAACAGCATGCCATCTCGCCGGGCTACCCAAGAGGCGTTGACCGGCTGGCACGCCCCATGCTAGGGTGTAGGTGCAGGCCGTCGAAGCCTGCCTTTTCGTCTAGAATCTAAGGAGGAGTCACCGAAATCGCACGAGATATCCGTGTCAATGAGAGGATTCGAGCCAGGGACGTTCGGGTCATCGGCGACGATGGTCAGCAGCTTGGCGTGTTTACGCTCTACGCTGCGCTCACCATGGCGCGCGAGCGAGGGCTCGATCTGGTCGAAGTAGCGCCGAACTCCGTACCGCCGGTCTGCCGCCTAATGGACTACGGCCGCTACAAGTATGAGCAGCAGAAGAAGGACCAGGAAGCGCACCGGACGCAGCGCACCAATGACCTCAAAGAGGTGCGGATGGCCCCGGTCATCGACGACCATGACATCGAGACCAAGACGAAGCTCATCCGCAAGTTTGTCGAGGAGGGCGACAAGGTTAAGGTAACGATCCAGTTTCGCGGCCCCCAGATGCGTCACCAGGAGATTGGTCGCGACGTTCTGGAACGCATCTTGACCAGTCTGCGCGGCGCGGCCGTGCTGGAGCGACCGATCATCATGGAGGGACGGAACATGAGCATGTTTGTCGGCGCCTCCGCCGGTCGCCAGGGCCAGGCCGCCGGTACCCCGGCGCCGGCAGACGGGGTACGTGGCCGTAGCCAACCCGGTGCTCCGGGGCAGCCGGAAGGAGCGGCGTCCCGCCAGGCGGTCGCCCCGCTCGCTCCGACCGCCGACGGCGCAGCGCAATCCGAGGAGCTTCCTCGCTCGAACGCTTCGCCAGGTGGAACCCGCGCCAACGGTCCCATTGGCGCGCAGCGATCCCCAAGTGGGCAGACCACCGGTGGCTCGACCGATTCAGCATCACCAGGAAGGGTCCAACCTTCACCGCCGCCATCAAGTGCGGGGACGGCGCAGTCGATCGAGGACGCCACCGCTGAGAAGCTCAAGCCGCCAACGCGCTCGCGCGCCTAGCGTCGGCCGCGCATGCGTCCTGGGTCGGCGATCGAAGGAACCATGGAGCGTCCCGTCCGTTCGGCGCTCTAGCGTTCGGTGAGGCGGCTTCGGTAGGCGTCGACGGTGAGCGCGGCGCAACGTTCCCAGGTGAATTGCGTCGAGCGCTCGCGGCCGAGCCGGCGAAGGCGCCCCGCCAACGCTGGGTCATTCCACACCTTACTGATCGCCTCGGCCATGGCCAGGTAATCGAGCGGATCCACAAGCAAGGCCGCATCGCCGGCCGCCTCGGGAATGGACGATGTCGTCGTGCTCACCACGGGACACCCGGCGGCAAACGCTTCCAGCACCGGTAAGCCGAAGCCTTCGTAGAGGGTGGGGAAGATAAACAGAGCGGCCCCGTGGTACAGGACGATCAGCTCCTGGTCGCTGATGTGCCCGGTGAAGCGCACCGCGTCGCCCAACGCCTGCAGTCTCTGTACCGTATCCGGCGGCCCCCACCCTTCACGCCCAACGAGCACCAAAGTCGGCTTGTCTGATGCGCGGCGTTGCAGCAGCTCCATCGCGCGCAGCAGGGTGACGAGGTTCTTGCGCGGCTCCAGTGTGCCCACCGTCAGCAGGTACCGGTCCGGCAGGCGATAGCGCCGGCGCACCACCGCGAAGATGGCTTCTGGCGGGCGCTGTCCAAACGCGGCGTCGGCTGCGTATGGCGTCACCACGACTTGCTCCGGGTCGGCTCCGGCCAAGGCAATGACGTCTGCACGCGTCGACTCCGACGGAACCAGCACCGGCCGCGCCGTCGCTGCCGCATGCCGGAGGAGTGGGCGCCAGTAATGGCGCCCTATCCAAGTCATGGTCCGAGGGTATCGCCAGGCGGTAACGTCGTGGATGCTGGCGACCATGCCTCGTCGCTGCAGCAGGGGCGGCGGAAAGGCCGGATAGTGGATGGCGTCAAGGCCGAGCCGGCGGCGCGCTAGGGGAAACCAGAGCTGCATCGCCAGGCGCTCCTGCCGGAGCGGCGTCGCCACGAGCCGAGCGCCTGACCCCAGGGCGAAGGCCGGAGGCGGCTCCCCCTTCCGGTAGAATAGCGTGTAGTTAATGCCGTCAGCGCGCGCCAGCAGGGCGCGACTGATGCTTGCCGCATAGCGAAAAATGCCGGTCTTGCACCGCCAGAGCCCAGTCAGGTCAATCCCGATATGCACTAGGCCAGCCCCTACACGCAAGCCCTCCAACTGCCGGATACCTATCCAACCGCGTCCTCACCGGGACGATCACTGCCCGCGCGCTGATCCATCATTTCCAACCGGCCGAGACTGATAAGACTTTCCAAATCGTCAACATCTGCCGGGGCGAGCTGCCTGACTACGTCTCGGACCTGCTGCAGCGTCTCGGGTGTCGCCTGGCCGAGCATGCGCGCTAGGTCACCAACGTCCTGAACTCGACTCGCCTGCAGCTTCATCACGACGAGATATGGCAATGGAAGAATTGGCAGCCCCTGGATATCTCGATTGCCAGCGGCGTCTCCGATCGCCTCGCGGCACCAGGCCGCGTGACATTCCAGCACGTCAACGTGCGTTCCTGCCTGTCCCGTGGTCTGCCAACTCGATCCTCCTATGCTCAGCTCACCCAGATAGACGTACCCGGCGGCGCGAAGCCGGTCTCGCGCCGTTGGCCCGTCGGACACCGCGATGAGTGCGTCCAGGTCACCAGTCATGCGTTCGGGCATATAATGACGAGTAGCAACGGCGCCGGCCACAGCCCATGGAACCTCGCCAAGCGCGCTGCTCAGGTCTGGCCAGATCATCCAAGCCGTCCGTTTCTTGAGGAACGCGACGGAGCTCCCGGTCCCCGGCCGTTGCCGCCGCCGAGCCATCTCGATGAGCGTATGTCGCAAGGTCGTCCCACCCATCGCGGCGCTCCTCCATCTTCACAAGCATACGCGGGCGGCTGGGAACGTGCAGTGCTCGTCGCCATCAGCGAGGCACGTATTCGGCGTCTCGGCGCGCCGAATACGTGCCTCGCTGGGAGCTAAAATATCCAAGACGCGCTGAAGGAAGGTCACTATGGTACCGGCGACTACCGATTCGATATCCCCTGGTCAGCGCCGCGTCGCCCTGGTCGGGCTGAACGTTCGTGCGGAGCGGCTGCTTATCCCTGGATTCCAACGTGCGGGCAACTGCGCGCTGGTGGCATTGTGTAGCCGCTCGGAGGCGAAGGCCAGGGAAGCAGCAGACCGGCACAGCGTACCGCATGCCTTCGGCTCCATCGAGGCGCTCGTCGCGGCGGACGTGGCCGACACGGTGTTCGTCAACACACCGGCCTCGGCGCACGCGGCGTCGGTGATCGCGGCGGCGCGTGCGGGGCTGGCGGTGATCTGTGAGAAGCCGCTGGCCGACACGGCCGCCAGCGCTCGCGAGGCGGCCGCCGCGGTTGCCACTGCCGGCGTTGCCAACGCCGTTCACTTCACGATGCGCGGACTGGCCGGCCCGCGCATGGCGGCGCGGCTGCTTGCACAAGGGCGAATCGGTCGCTTGCGCCATGTCGAGGTGGCGATGTTGCAGCCGAAGGAGTTAGTGCCACCCCATCCGGGACAGAGCGCGCTGGTCGAGCTTGGCCCACACGCCATCGACCTGGTGCGATGGTGGACGACCAGCGCCGGAGAAGAAGGTCCGCCGACGCTGATTGGCGCCACCGCGGTCCCACTGGCGCCGCAAGGGCCCGATGCGGCCGCGCAGGCCCTGTTGCGGATGGGCAGTGGGACGATGGTGTCGGTGCTAACATCAAGGGTGGCGTCGGGCTTCGAGAATGGCATTCGCGCGCTGCTGTGCGGTGACCGAGGCTCGATCGCCGTCGACGTCGGCGCGCGCAGCGTGTCGCTGCGCTGGGCGCCGCCGGATGGACCCTTCCAGGCGGTAGACATCGACCCGGAGCTGGAAGTGTCCTTCCAGGAGTTCCCGGCGGTCCAGATGCGCGGGCTCGTCGCCAGTCTTGACGGATCGGGGCAGTTCCCCGCTGTTCCAGAGGCGCTGGCCATTCAGGAGCTGCAGGACGCCATCGCCGTGCGGGCGGGCCTCGATCTGGAGGCGCTGGCGCGGGCGGGGCGGCCGTGATAGGCGGCGAAAGCCGGACGCTCGCTACTGGGTGGGCGTCGGCAGTACGGTGGGCGACGCCGAAGCTGCAGGGCTGGCGCCCGGTGACGCGGCGGGGACTGGCGCACCAGGGCTCGGCGCTGGTGTCGGCGTGGCTGGTAACTGGATGGCGAATGGTGCGGCAGTCGGCGTGGCAGCGAGCGCGTGCAGGGCATCATTGACCTTGGACACCACCACCTTCGCGGTGTCGGCAGCATTGCGCTTGCCGGCCCAAAGCTGTTGCAGCTCCGGCTCCCACGCTGCCTGGATTTGGCTCCAGGCGGATGTCCGTGGCGGATCGTAGGCAAAGAGCAACGTCTTGGTGTACACCGTGTCGTCGACCGCGCTGCCGGCCGGCTTCATCTCGGGCGAGGTTGCCGCCGCGATACGCGCAGGGACCACGACTCCGGACTTCGCCAGCAAGAGCTGCGCGTCTTGCGCGGTCGCGAGGAAGCTCAGCAGCTTGCCGGCAACGAGCGGCTGACGGCTGGACTTCGTCACGGCCGCAAAGGTGGCATCGTAGGTGGTCGCATGACCGCCCGGTCCTTGCGGCAGGTAGGTGACTTGCCATTTGAACTTGGCCTGTTGGAGTGCAGCTTGTGACGAGCGATCACCAGCCACCATGCCGACGTTGCCGGCCAGAAAGCCGTCCAGCGGCGTGCTCACGGAAGAGGTCGCCCCAGGAGCATTAGCGCCACGATGCTGCAGCCACAGATCGGCGAAGCGCTGCAGCCCGGATACCGATGCATCACCCGATAGCGCACACGCGGTTGGATCCAGCTCGTTATCGAAGACGCTGCCGCCGGCCGCCCACACCCAGGGGAGCCAGTCAAAGGGGGCCGCGTCCGTCGCGAAACCGGTTCGCGTGGCGCCGTCGCTCATGCGCGTTGCCGCGGTCTCAAAGGCTTGCCAGTCGAAGGTGAGACCCGGCGCCGCCAATCCGGCGGCGCCCAGGAGATCGAGGTTGACGTAGAGCACGCGAGGGTTGAAACTCAGCGGCAAGGCCTCGGTCCGGCCGCCCATCGTGCCGTATTGCTGGAGGTTGGTGAAGTCGCCGGAAGTGTCCAGCACCGTCGCGCCCAACAGCGCCGTGAGGTCGTCGAGCATCCCCTGACCCGACCAGGGAGCAAGTTGTTGCCACGGAAGCGTGATGACGTCGGGCGCGGCGCCGGCGGCGAGGGCCTGCGCGAGCGACGAAACGCCATCGCCGGGCAACCGCTCGACCGTCACCGTGGTGTTCGGCGTCGCCTTCGAGTACGCCGTGGCGATGGCGGCATAGGCGTCCAGCTCCGGCGCCAGGCCGGCTGCGCCGAAGCGCAGCGCTACCTGCCCGCCCGGCGTGAACGTCGGCTGCACAGTGGCGCCCGCGGTGGTCGTTGCCGCCACAGGGGTCCCGGGCCCGCCCGTGGCGTTAGGCGATGCCGACGACACAGCCGCGGTAGGTGTCGCCGTCGCGTTAGTGAGCTCCTGGGCGCGTTGCTGCTGGACCGACCCGGAAACAGTGCAGCCGGCCAGCATCGGCGCGAGAGCAAGCAAGGTGTGGAGCGCTCGACGTCGGGTCCACTGCCGTTGCACCCTCAAGCTCCTCCCCCACAGCCGCCGTGCCCTTGACGTCCGGAAGCCTAGGATACCGTAGGAGCAGCGGAATATGGTATGCATGAGCTTGCACGGCGCCCTCGCGGATCTGCCGTGGAGCGAGTCAGTCAGGAGGATGCCATGCCGATCTACGAGTACTACTGTCGAGCCTGTGGGAAAGAGTTTGAAATGATGCGGCCATTCAGCGAATCGAGCGCGCCGGGGAAGTGCCCCACCTGCGGCGCGGAGACTGCGAAGCTACCGTCGGTATTCGCCTCCAACGAGGGCTACAGCGTCAAGGTTCCGCACGGTCCGGCCTATCGCGGTACTCCGGGTCCGGAGGCGCCAACACGGCCCGCGTCCTGACGTGGCTACGTCCAGAGGCAGAGCGGCGCCGCTTGTGCTACGCCAGGCCCGTGTTCTTACTCCGTTGGAGAAAGACTGGTACACTAGGCGGTAACGTCAGTAGTGAGGCCCTGTCAGCCTAGCACAAGGGGGGCAACTGATGGCACGTCTCCGAGTCATGTCGTGGCGAGGCGATAGCTCATACGAGTGGGATCCCAAGCGCATTGCCACCGGCGACCCAGAAGCGGAAGCTGCTGTCCGAGAGGCGGAGCGCATCTTCCGTGAGGAGCGCGCGCGCGGTTCCACCGCGTTTCGCGTGACGCCGGGGAAGCTGGGCGAGAAGATGGACAGCTTTGATCCGTCGGCCGAGCAGATCGTCATGGTGCCGAGGGTTGCGGGAGGATGATCGTCGCCGACCAGCTCGTCACGCTGGCGGCCGCCCTCCTCCTGCTTCTCCTCTTCTTTTCTCTGCTGCGGCTCAGTTCCTCGGTCACCTACCGGTCGCGCATCGTGGCCGAGCAGCGAGCCGACGCGCTGCTTCGTGATGTACTGACGCCGGCCCAGTATCACCAGTTGCGCCGTCGAGGCTATGTGGACGTGCCCAGTCCGACCTGGGCCAATCGCGTCTATCGAATTCCTCGCTCGCGCGATCAGGTGCGGGTGTACGAGGGTGGCCGCCTCCTGGAGCGGCTCTGCGTTCAGGCCATCGAGCCTATGCCGACAGGTGACATCGTCGTCATGCATAAGCTGATGATCGAGGGCAACGAGGCGGAATATCTGCACACGGCGAACCACTTTCGGTGAGCGGTCGCCAGGTTGGTCACACCCCTTCGTGACTTCGTTTGCCGCGTCAGTTTGCGACGCAAACAGGCCGCAGGTGGGCCGTTTGTCATGGGCACGCCATTCCGAGCCGTCCGGGTAGGGGCAGGCACAGAGACCTGCCCCTACCCGGACGGCCGACGCTGCACGATCCCAGGCCAAATGGCGCCCCACGGCACAAACGGCCCGCTAGCAGTCTGTCACGCGGCGAGTAAGCCCTCGTACGAGTGTGAAGACGCGCTCGTGCTCTTTGGCGCCAGCCGCGGCGGCGCTGATAAGGTACACGACCGCGCCTGCCACGCCACCGGCCAGAAGTTGGGCGAGGTCGTGTCCGATTGAGGTCGTTCCCGCCTGACCTGCAATCCGTCCCGACGCGATCGTGGCGGCCAGCCAGGTCAACGCGCCGGCCGCCAACAACAAGAGAATATGCCGCCGGAGGGACGCATCCATGAAACCCGGCGTCCGCCGTTCCAGCAGGCGAAGGTAGATCGCCATTTCGAACAGGGCCGCCAGGGTGAGCGCCAGGGCGATGCCGCCGAGCCCCAGCCAGCGCAGCAGGACCAGGCTCAGCAGGACGTTTGCGGCCACTGCGACGAGGTTGATGATGAGCGGTGTGCGCGTATCTTGGAGGGCAAAGAAGGCGCGTGGCAGGAGCTCGTCGGCCACGTGGGCGAAGAGTCCCACGGCATAAAAGGCGAGGGGCCAACTCACCAGCGCCGCGTCGGCCGCTGAGAAACGCCCGTGCTGGTAGAGCAAGGCCACAACGGGCCGCCGCAGGGCAAGGAGCAGCGCACTGGCGCCGATGCCGAAATAGAGCAAGGCTCGGAACGCCGACCGTAAGGTGGCGCTGAATTGCGCGAGTTGTCCGGCGCCCGCCATCGACGACATCGCGGGGAACGCCACCGTCGACACGGAGACGCCCAGGATGCCGATGGGCAGCAGGAGGAGCGTATAGGCGTAGTTCAGAGCGGTGACCCCTCCGACGATGCTGGAAGCCAGTACCGTGGTCGCGATGGTGTGCCCGATCTGGTTGCTGGCCAGCGACAGCGTGCGCGGGAGCAAGAGGTGGAGGACACGCCGAAAACCGCCATCGCCCCAGGCTAGCAGTGGCCGGTAGGAGAAGCCGTACCGTCGTAAGGTCGGCAATTGCATCGCCGCGTAGGCGACGGCGCCGGCGACGACGCCAACGGCCAGCCCCATGATGCCGAAGCGCGGTACCAGCAGCCAGAGGGCAACGAGCTGGAACAGGTTGTACACGGCCGGCGCCCAGGCCGGAAGCAGGAAGTGTTGGCGCGCGTTCAGGATGGCAAAGGCGACGGCGCCGACCCCGAAGAAGAGCGGCTGCAGGAAGAGCACGCGGCTCAGCTCGCCGACCAGACGTCGCGTGGGCGCGTCGAAGCCCGGCGCCAGTAACGGCGCCAGCGACGGCGCCGCCAGCGCCGCCAGTCCCCCCAACACAGCGAGAGCCAGCACGACCGTGTTGAGCACGGTGCTAGCCAGGCGCCAGGCTTCTTCGTCTTTCCTGCCCTGCAACAGCCCGGCGAAGACAGGGATGAAGGCCGAGTTGAGCGCGCCGCCAACCACCAGCGCGAAGAGCAGATCGGGGATCCGAAAGGCCGCGACGAAGGCGCTGGCATCGGGACCATTGTCGAACCGATAGGCCAAGGCGCTCGTGCGCAGCAGACCAAGGCCCCGGCTCGCGACAAAGGCAGTCATGACCACGAGGCTGGCCCCCGCCAGGCCGCGTGCCGGCGATGGGCCAGCTCGCCGCGCGGGCGGCAGGCCATCGCCGACGCGATAGGTTGGACGCGACGCACGAGGGGCGGCGGACCGCGTGCCCGGCGGCGAGCCGCCGGCTGGTGGCGCGGCTGACGGTTGCCGCTTCGGGCGGAACACGATCGGCCGTGCTGCCGGAGGCGATCGGCGTGGGAATGCTGGACCGGGATCCCGGGTCACAGCCCTCGCCCTCATCCTACGTGCTACCCTGGCCCTGTACTATACCCATGCCGAAGGGACGGAGCGGTCGTGGACAACATGCAGATCGCCGCGGCGCTGGACGAGATCGGCCAGCTGCTCGAGCTCAGAAACGAGGCAGTCTACCGCGTGCGGGCGTATCACAACGCCGCGGACGCCATACGCCGCTGGCCGGCGCCCGTCGACCAACTCGCGCTCTCGGGAGGGCTGGACGCCGTTCCCGGCATCGGCAAAGCGCTCGGCGACAAGGTCACGGAGCTGGTAACTACCGGGCAGCTCCGCTATTTGGAGGAGCTGAGGGCGCGTTTCCCGCCGGGCCTGTTCGATCTATTGGCGGTTCCCGGGCTCGGCGGAAAGACGGCGTTACGCATCGCCACGGAGCTGGGCGTCGGTACCGTCGACGAGTTGGAGGCGGCTGCGCGAGCCGGGCGTATCCGCGCGCTTAGCGGCATGGGCGAGAAACGGGAACAGGCGATCCTCCATAACCTCGAGGTCATGCGCCGTAAGGACGAACGGCATCCCATTGCCGACGTGCTCCCCATGGCGCAGCAGATCGTGCAGGCGCTGGAGGAATCAGGGCTGGCCCAGCGCCTCGACCCGGCCGGGAGTCTGCGCCGCTTCGAAGAGACGATTGGCGATGTGGACATCATCGCCACCTCGGACGATTCGGCCGCGCTCACCGCGCACTTCGTCGCGCTGCCGTTCGTCCGTGAAGTGCTCGGGCAGGGCCCGGCGAAGGCCACGGTGATCGCGCAGAACGGTATCCAGGTCGACCTGAAAGTGGTGTCCCCGCGCGATTATGGGTCGCTGCTGCAGCACTTCACCGGATCGAAGACGCACAACATCCGGCTGCGCGAGTACGCCCAGCGCAAAGGGCTCAAGGTGAGCGAGTACGGGATCACCGATGAGCGCAGCGGTGCAGACGAGCACTTCCAGACCGAAGAAGCGCTCTACGCGCGACTCGGGCTGCCGTATATTCCGGTGGAGCTGCGGCAGGGGCTTGACGAGATCGAGCAGGCGCAGCGCGGGACGTTACCGCCACTCGTCACGCGGGCCGACTTGAGCGGGGACCTACACGCGCACACCGACGCCAGCGACGGGCACAACACGCTGGAGGAGATGGCGGCGGCCGCCCAGGTGGCTGGGTTGCACTATCTGGCGATCTGCGACCACTCGGTGGGACGGGCGGTGGCGCGAGGTCTGAGCATCGAGCGTCTTCAGGAGCAGATCGCCGCCATTCGCGCCTACAATGCCAAGGCGCCGACCGGGTTCCGACTGCTGGCGGGGAGCGAGGTCGACATCCGGTCCGATGGGCGGCTCGACTTTCCGGACGAGGTGCTGGCCCAGCTCGACATCGTCGTGGCTTCCATCCACTCTGCCATGCAGCAAGACGCGGAAACGGTCACTCAACGGATGGTGCGCGCCATCGAAAATCCCTTCGTCACCATCATCGGCCACCCGACAGCGCGCATTATCGGCCGGCGCGAGCCGGTGGCGCTCAACATGGACGCCGTCATCGCGGCGGCCGCGCGCACCGGAACGGCCCTGGAAATCAATGGCAGTCTGGAGCGGCTGGATCTGAAGGACGCCTTTGCCCGCCAGGCACGGGAGGCGGGCGTCACCTTGGTCGTCGATACCGACGCCCACCAGACTAGCAGCCTGAACAACCTCGACTTCGGCGTGGCCGTGGCGCGCCGCGCCTGGTGCTCCCCGGCGAACGTGCTCAACACGCGCGACGTTGGCGGTGTGCTGGCCTTTGCCAGAATGAAGCGCGGACGCTAACCTAGGCCGTTGCTCCGAGGAAAGGCCGGATTGTTCATGACGATGCCCTGCGCACGGCCGGTCGGCGCCGTGCTGATTGTCCTGCTGTCAGTCCTGCTGATAGGCTGTCAGTCGACCACCGGTGGCCCGCCGCCATCCGGCACGGTATTGCCGGTTGGGCTGCAAGGGCAGCCGCCGGATCACGTGCATTACCTCAGTATGGCCGACGCATTGGAGCCTGACCCATTGGACCAGGGCAAGCAAATGCTGAGCGTGACCATTCACTTGCACGCCGACAGCGCGACCCAGGGTGTGTTCGCTTTCCAGATGACCGCCGATCCTGCCACTGGCCCGACCTGGCCGTATCCGGCATATGCTGGCGGCAGTCCCGACGCCGCGGGCCAGCAGGTCAACCTGCCCGCGGGCGATGATCAGGTGGTGGCCAAGTTCCCCCTGCGCGTTCGGGTCGGCGGCAAAGTGCAGCCGAACACCTACAACATCCAGAGCGGCGGCTTCTACGACGTTGCCATCTACGCGGGCGGCCTCCCAACGACACCAGCAAACGATCCAGTGGCGCTGTTCCAGACCAGCCGCCTCTACGCCTTGCCGGACTTCGGCGGCCCGCCGCCGACGAGGACGCCGGTGCCGACGGCCACGCCGGCTGGGCTGGCCTCGCCGAACGCCACCGTCCGCCCCACCCCCACTTTCGCGCCGACCAGCACTCCTGAGCCGACCGCGACACCGCTCCCGCCGCCGTTCGCCGTCGGCCTGCTGGCCGTACAGGAGGCCGATCAGCTCAGCGGCTCTGTTATCGCCGTCGCCGGTGTGGGCGGCGCTACGATCACCGCTCCACCCGGCCAGAAGTTCGTGGTCGCCCTGTTCGTGGTGCGGCGCGACAGTCCCACCGACTCCACCAACGCGGTGCCGGCAGAGCTGAGCGTGCCGAACGGCGGGTCCTGGAAACCCGACAACAAGACTATCAATGCGCAAACGGGTAGCTTGTTCGTGACACTGCCCACCTACGGACCCGTCGGGATCGTCTACGATCCGCGCAGCCACCCCTTCCACGAGCGGCGAGTCGCGGCCCAAATCTGGCTGGCCCCCGCCGGCGCCGTGACGAATCCTGACGCCCTCCGCTTCGACGGCCAGCCAGCCTCCGCCTACCCGATGTCGTCGGTAACCTGGGTCGATCCGGGCTTTCCCTACCACCTCAAGGACCAGGTTCCGCTCAGCAGTCTGGCCAGCGTGCAGCCGCTATCCGCGGAGCCGGTCGCCGCAATCGGAACCCCGACGCCGGGCGCCGCCCAACCCGGCCTCAAGATCTCCTTTGACGTCAACGGCAGCAGCAGCGTGCCGGTGGTCATCCAGCTCCGACTGATCGTGGAGGATCAGGACGGTTTGCGTGCTCAGACCGACTGTCCGGTCCAGAATTACCCGAAGCTGGTACTGGGTCAGGCGGTCCCATTCTCCTGCGCCGCGGCGCTGCCACCGGATGGGACCCACCAGGGCTACCATCTGGGCATCACCGGCGTCATCGAAGGCAACGCCGTCCCCGTGCAATGGGTGGATTTGGGCGGGTAGGATGACGGTCACGGACCCTCACTCCGGCTTCGCCACCTCTCCCCCGCAAGCGGGGGAAAGGCCCCGACTGACGGAGCCGCTCCCCTCTCCCGCCGAGCGGGAGAGGGGCTGGGGGTGAGGGTCCGGCCCCGCATCGGCGCTAAATCCGTGTGGTACTTCCTTCGCGGCCATGTTTCCCCTAGCATTCTCGTTCGTCCATGACGACAGGCAGCGCGCTCGGCGCGCCGTGACATTGCTGGATTGGCCGCGTCATGTCCGGATTCTGGTTTCGTTGCATCGTCGTACTCGGCGCCGTGTGCGCTCTCGCGCAGTTAGACGCTGTGCCGGCCAAGGCGGCAGGCGGATCGCCCTATCTGCTCCCATGGCAGCCTGGGCAGTGGTACGAGTGCATCCAGGGGAACAACAGCGTGGCCGACCACCGAGGGTTGGAGGCGTACGCCTGGGACTTTCCCATGAGACCGGGCACGCTCATTCTCGCCGCGCGCGGCGGCACGGTCAGCATGGTCAAGAGCGATTCCAATGTGGCCGGCTTTGACAGGAGTTATGACAATGATGCCAACTATGTGGTCGTCGACCACGGTGACGGAACCCAGGCGCTGTACCTGCACCTCATGTATTACGGCTCGCTCGTCCAGCCGGGACAGCAGGTGCAGCAAGGCCAGCCCATCGCGCTCAGTGGCGACACAGGCTGGTCCAGCGGTCCACACTTGCACTTTGTGGTGGAACGGGTATCACCAGACAAACATCTGACGCAGTCGATCTCGAGCAGCTTTGCCGACGTCGCTGATTGGGCTGGTGTGCCGCAGCCGGGGCGCTGGTACACCTCCCAGAACCCGCTCAGCGCGTCTGTCCCGCCGCTGCCGCCGGTTGTGGCCTCCCGACGAGCGACGCCGGTCCAGGCCATCGCCTCATCGACCGAAGGCAACGCGCTCGACTACGACATTCCCCACGGCCACTTCTTCAAACAAGCCAATGGCCAGGGCGGCGCGGGCATCACCGGCTACATCGTCACCGACGACTTTGGCGTGCCTATCTGGCGCGACCTCGCCACCCTTGGGGGGGCGTCGCTGCTGGGTTATCCGATCGCCGATCGTTTCTCGCTCGATGGGCTGACGGTGCAGGCAATGCAAAAGGCCGTGCTGCAGTGGCATCCCGACGTCGGGCGCTTCTACTTTCTGAACACGCTCGACCTGCTGCACGACCACGGCGACGACGCCTGGCTACAAGCCGCGCACCAGATACCCCCGCGAGCGGACGACCGCGCCGACGCGGGGCTGCCCTGGTCAGACGTGATGGCGCGCCATCTGACACTCCTTGACAGCAACATGGCGCTGCGCTCCTTCTACTTCGCGACACCCGACTGGCTGGACCGCTACGGGTTGCCGGTCAGCAAGGTGACCGACGAAGGCAACGTGCTCGTCGTGCGCTGCCAGCGCGCGGCCCTCCAGCTTTGGAAGACAGCCGAACCCTGGGCGCACGCCGGCCAGGTCACCGTCGCCAACGGCGGCGACCTGCTCAAGGAGCGAGGCTGGCTGCCAGACTCAGCCCTGGGTGTGGACTACGCGCCGGTGCCTTGAGTCGCGGCGTCCGGGACTGCTTATGTTGTCACACCGTATGGAGAAGACGGTCAGATTACATAAGCAGTCCCGGACGCCGCGGCGCCCTCCAGATAATCCGCGGGGCTGGTCTCATCGGAGCCGTGCGGGCTGCCCAGGCCCGCGAACACGGCGGTGAGCACGATGCTGGCGACAAGGTTCACCACGAGCGCAGCCAGCGCCGCGTAGATTGGGAAGGATACGCCTAGCATCCTGAGGGGAAAGACCGAGCTGAAGTTCTGACTTACCGCCATCCAGGTCCCGGCGATCATTCCGGTCGCCCAGCCGACGATCAGCGCCCAGCGATGGAACCAGCGCGTGTACAGGCCCAGGAAGACCGCCGGTAAGGTTTGGAGTATCCAGACGCCGCCCAGGAGCTGCAGCTCGATGGCGTACTTCGTGGGCAGGAAGATGATGAAGGCGAGGGCGCCGATCTTGACGATGAGTGATACCACTTTTGCCGTGCCGGCCTCTTCGCCGGCGGTGCAGTTCGGACGGAAGTACTCGCGGTAGATGTTGCGGGTGAAGAGATTGGCGGCGCCGATGGACATGATGGCGGCGGGTACCAAGGCGCCGATGGAGATGGCCGCGAAGGCGAATCCGGCGAACCACTGCGGGAACATGGCGGAGATAAGTCCTGGGATGGCGCCGTTCGCGCCGTACACCGGCGAAGGCTTGACGTGCGCGGCCACCGCCATGTAGCCAAGCAGGCCGATAATCCCCAGCAGGAACGAGTAGGCGGGCAGCAGCGCGGCGTTGCGCTGGATCACGGCGCGACTGTTGGTACTGAGCACGCCCGTGATGACGTGAGGGTAGAGGAACAGTGCGAGCGCCGAGCCGAAGGCCAGCGTCGCGTAGGCGCTGTACTGCGACGGCGCCAGGATCAGATTCTTGGCCGGCACGGCGGCGAAGATCTTGCCGAACCCGCCCAGCTTGATCGGAATGTAGATGACGGCGACGATCACTGTGATCCAGATGATGATGTCCTTCACCAGGGCAATGAGCGCTGGCGCACGCAGGCCGCTCACGTAGGTGTAGGCAGCCAAGATCAGGAAGGCAATCACCAGCGCGGCCTCGACGGGAATGCCCATCTGCGCGATAGACACTTCGATGCCGAAGATTTGCAAGGCAATGTACGGCATGGTGGCGAGGATGCCGGTCACCGCCACCGCGAGGGCCAATCCCTGGCTTCCGAACCGTCCCCGCACGAAGTCGGCCGCGGTGACGTAGCCATGCCGCTTGCAGACGGTCCAAAATACCGGCATCACGACAAAGACGAGCGGGTAGAGGATGATGGTGTAGGGCACCGCGAAGAAGCCGAGCGCGCCGGCGCCGAAGATCAGTCCAGGGACGGCGATGAAGGTATAGGCGGTATAGAGGTCTCCGCCCAGCAGGAACCAGGAGACGACCGTACCGAAGCGGCCGCCTGCCAACCCCCACTCGTGGAGGAGATTGAGATCGCCACGTCGCCAGCGGGCGGCCCAGAAGCCCAACGCGGTCACGATCACGAACAGGATAATGAAGACTGTGAGCGCTTGCCATTCGATCATCGTCAACTCCTCTCTGGTGTAATCGTGAACGTCAGCGCACTTTGAAGTAGACCAGAGCCGTCAGCGCGGCAGTGATAAACACCCAAAGCAACTGATACCAATAGAAGAAAGGAAAGCCGGCGAACCCCGGTTCCACGGACGAGTAGAACGCTGGCCAGAGCAAGGCGACGAACGGTATGAGGAGCAGCAAGAGCCAGTAGCGCCGACTACCCTGTTGCTCCTGGGCAGTGTTCGGGGACATCGGGGCGCTCCAATCGCTGTGTGGGAACGGCCATTACGATGGACAGAGTATGCCATATGCAAGCAGTCTGTCAAGAAGGCCGGCTACGTCGACTCCACATCGGCACTGTGCCATTGGCCACGTCTTGGCAGGCCGCTGCCAGGGACGCAATAGTCCCGATGTCACGCACGTACGTGGCGTCGCCGGCGAGGAAGCCTTGTACTCGCCGCCGGGCGGCGAGCACCGCCGGCACGACATCGCCCCCGAAGTCGCAGGGCAAGTGAGGAGGAACGACCGGCAGGATGGCGGGGCTGCAGACGTAGATGCCGGCGGCGGCCAGGTTGCCCGGTTCGGAGCCAGGGGATGGCTTTTCCACGAAGCGGCGAATGCGCCCATCCGTCGCCAGCTCGGCGACCCCCTTGGCCCAGGGATCGGGCACGTGATGCAAGAGGCAAGTGAGCGATGCCCCCGTGCTGTCGTGCATGGCGGCCATAGCCCCGAGATCCACATTGGTCAGGACGTCTCCGTACACCAAGAACCAGGGCTCAGTTAGGAAGGCGGCCGCGGCGCGCAGAGTCCCGCCGGAGCCAAGGAGCCGGGGCTCCCGAAAGTAGCAGATATCCAGCCCCCACGATTTGCCGTTGCCCGTGAAGGTCTCGATAGCCTCGGGGAGATAGTGCACATTGATGGCGACCTGCTCCACGTTGTTGCTGGCGAGGAGGCAAAGCAGATGATCTAGCAAGGGAACACCGGCGATCTCAATCAGTGCCTTGGGGCGCGTGTTGGTGAAAGGACGTAGGCGCGTGCCTTCACCAGCGGCAAGGATGAGCGCCCGGCGAACTATTCGTGGAGTTGCCACGTCTGACCCAACTCTCCAGGTCGCACCCGACTGCGGGTCCGCCTCGGCGCGCCGGTGAAGGCGGCGCCAGGCGCACCCGTGATCATTTAGCATGCCAGCAGGCGCGAATAATTGTACGCCTCCGACGTTAAAGGGGCAGCCGTCGCCATACGGACGAGCGCCGCATAGCGAAAAAGTACTACGCAAGCTTGTCCTGCGCACCGCGGTCGGCTACCGTGCCAGCAGGCGATCGGTTGCCATCGTGATTTCTGGGGCTGGAGACATCCGGTGACTGCCATATTCTTGGATCGCGACGGTGTGCTCAATGAAAATCGTTCGGATTATGTCAAGGCATGGGGTGAGTTCCGCTGGCTCCCCGGCGCGCTCGATGCACTGGTCGACTTAGGTCGGATAGGCGTCCCTATCATTGTGGTCACCAACCAGTCGATGGTAGGCCGAGGCATCGCTTCGGCATCGTGTCTAGACGCTATTCATCGGCGGATGCTGCGCCGGGTGCGCCATCGCGGCGGCCGGATCGACGACGTGCTGTGTTGCCTCCATACCCCAACAGACTGCTGCAACTGCCGCAAGCCAGAGCCGGGGCTGTTCCGGGCCGCGGCGCAACGACACAACATCGACCTCGCACACTCGGTCTTCGTTGGTGACGCCGTCAGCGACTATCAAGCCGCCTTGAACGCGGGGACGCGCTACATCCAGGTGCGCACTGGGCGCGGTCTGCAGGACGCTGCCTTGATCTCGCAGCGCGACCCCAACGTGGCCATCACTGCCGGGCTAGTAGAAGCGGCGCGCGTCTGCCGCCAGTTGCTGATCGCGCCGGAGGTACCCGCAGCCTGAGTACGGCGCCCGGCGGATGCGCCACGAACGAGACTACGCCACTGGGCCAGGAACGGCGTCGAGCCAGCGGGTGAGCTCGCGCGCTGATTTGCGCCGTCCGGGCAGCTCCACACGTGGATAGCCAAGGTGGACGATCGATACGATGAACTCGTCGTCGGGGATCTGAAGGTCCTGACGGGCCTGCTCGTAGCGCGCGATGCCGCTGCTCCAGAATGTGGCCAGGCCCTCGGCCGTGGCGGCCAGCAACAGGTTCTGGGTCGCCGCGGCGGTGGCGAATCGGTTCTCATCCTGAATCACGGGGTCGGGATGGTCGCGGCAGGTGACCACCACCAAAGCGGCCGCGCCCGACATCTTGCGGTACGTCTCGTCCAGCCTGAGACGCGCCTGCGCCGACTCAGTCTCAGGCATTCCCTCCGCCACCTGCTGACGCCGCAGCTCGGCCAAGTGGTCTTTCGCATCGCCCGTCAGTACGGTAAAGCGCCACGGTTCGGTGAGGTGATGGTTGGGCGCCCAGACCGCCGCGTCCAGAATACGCTCAACTACGTCCCGTGGGATGGGCTCGCCGGTGTACTGCTTGATGGTGCGACGGCGAGTGATGGCTTGATATACGTCCATATCGCTGGTAACTATCCTTCATGTCGCCAACAGGCCGCCGGTCCCGCCCGAGCTATCGGCACATGCTACCGCGAGAACGTGAGCCACGGGGCCAACGGCGCGTCGAGAGGGCAACGCCCATCATGTCATCGGCTAACCTTCATCACGAAGCGCGGCGGCTCTCTTCAACACGGACGTCCGAAGGCGGCGGACCGGAAGTGGCGACCGCGGGCGCAGCCAGCCAATCGTGCGCCCACGCCGACACTGATTCGATGGCCGTGTGCAGGGCATGTCCCTTCGGCGTGAGTCGGTAGGCGACACGCACCGGCGTCTCGGGAATCACAGTGCGCTCCACGATGCCTTCCTGCTCCAACTCCTTGAGCCGCTCGGACAGCATGCGGTCGCTCAACTCGGGGATACTGGACCTCAGGTCACCAAAGCGTTCCACCCCAGTCAACATGGCACGCAGTATCGCTCCGGTCCAGCGACGCCCGATGACCTCAATGGCGTGGTGATAATAGGGACAGAAGGGGCTAAGCTCTTCCGCTCTGTCCATTGTATGCCACCAATTCCTCGTGGCGGTTGCGTGCCAACCCTCGCTGCCGGCCCAACGTTAGATCCCACCTTCGCTGGATCAGGGACGGTGGAAGGAGGACACCGGCAACTCGGCGAGAACTAGCACACCCGCGATGACTAATCTTACCATGCGTAAGCCCCTTGACAATTGTAACTAACTACTGTATAGTTACTAACGCGCAGTAAGCGAGTCGGGCGGCGGACGCCACGACGCTCAGGGGCGCAGGAGACAGACAATGAGCACAGTTGAACAAGGGAGCGCCGGCAGCACGGCAGTCGCCGAGCGCGCGGCGGTCTGGCAGATCGATCCCAGCCACACGCTGGTCGAATTCGCCGCCAAGCACATGATGTTCACCACCGTCAAGGGGCGGTTCGGTGGCGTCACGGGGACCATACACTGGGACGAGCAGGACGTCACGCGATCTTCAGTGGAAGCAGACATTGACGCGGCAACGCTCGATACCCGCACCGACCAGCGTGACAACCATCTGCGATCGGCGGACTTCCTCCACGTCGAGGTCCACCCAACCATCAGGTTTCGGAGCACGCGCATCGAGCGCGCCGGTGGCGACCGTCTGAAGGTCTACGGCGACCTGACCATCCGCGACGTTACGCGCGAGGTGGCGCTGGACACGACCGTCAATGGCCGCGGCAAGACGCCGTTCGGTACCGAGGCCGCCGGCTTTACGGCCGAGACATCGATCAACCGGAAGGATTTCGGGCTGAACTGGAATGTGGCGCTCGAGGCCGGCGGTTGGCTCGTCGGCGACACCATCAAGATTACGCTCGAAGTCGAGGCTGTTAAGCAGAGCTAATCGTAGCTATGCCGGGCGGCGAATGGCCCCCGGCGGGGCGGCATGCCGCCCCGCCGGGGGCCATTCGCGCTATGATCGTAAGCGTGTGGTAAGGGCTGGCCGGTATATTCCCTCGCATGATGAAGGTCAGCCGTAATCACGGTGGTACGAACCAATGGGCGGGACGACAAGCCAGCATTGCGGAACTACCGTGGCGCCGTCCAATGAAAGCGCGCGAGCGGACGAGGTTTGGCCCTGTGAGCCGCGTCCCGTGACACGCGTCGCGCTGATTGTTCCGGCGCTCAACGAGGCTGTGGCCATCGGTGAAGTGCTGCGGGCCGTCCCGCCGAACACGGTCGACGACGTGATCGTCGTGGACAACGGCTCCGACGACGGAACGGGTGAGGTCGCTCGGGCGCTCGGCGCCCGGGTCGTGCGGGAGGGGCGCCGCGGCTACGGGCGGGCCTGTCTGGCCGGCCTTGGGGCAACGCTGGGCTATGATGTGCTGGTCTACTTAGACGGCGATCGCTCCGATGACCCGCGGGACCTCCGGCGCGTGTTGGCGCCGCTCTTGGCGGGCCAGGCCGATTTAGTGCTTGGGTCGCGGGTCAGGGGGAACCTGCTACCGGGCGCCATGCCCCCGCACCAGCGGGTGGGAAACTGGGTTGCCACCACGCTGGTACGCCTGCTCTACCGCGTCCGGCTGAGCGACATCGGCTCCTTCCGCGCCATCCGGCGCGACCAGCTCCTGGCTCTCGGTATGAACCATCCTACGTATGGCTGGCCGGTCGAGATGGTGGTGAAAGCCGCGCGCCGTCGTTACCGTATCGTAGAGGTGCCCATCACCTATCATCCCCGCATCGGCGTGTCCAAAGTGGGTGGGACCCTCCGAGGAAGTGTGCGCGCCGGCTGGGCGATGCTCGGTACCATCGTGCGATACACCAATGGCGCCTGAAGGCAACGCATTGGCGCTCATGGCCCGCTACCCACGCCCGGGCGCCGTGAAAACGCGATTGGCGGCGACCATTGGCCATCCGGCCGCATTGGCGCTCTACAGCGCCTTCTTGCGCGACCTGGACGAGCGTCTGGGCTACGGTCCATGGAGCGTCACCTGGCTCTACACTCCGGTCGAAGACCCTTTCCCCGATTGGATCGGGCCCGGACGGATCGCCGCGCCCCAGACGGGAGCGTCACTAAGCGACCGTCTGCTCAATGGCTTCCGTGATCTTCTGCGGCACTACCAGCGCGTCGTAGTCATGAGTACGGACTCGCCCCACCTGCCATTGGAATGGATCGAGCGTGGCTTTGGGCTGCTCGACGCGCACGACGTCGTGCTGGGCCCTTGTGACGACGGCGGCTACTATCTCATTGGAATGCGCCAGCCTCACGACCTTTTCAGTGGGGTACCCATGAGCACGCCGGCCGTGCTCGCGGCAACGCTCACCCTGGCGCGGGACCGAGGACTGTCCGTTGCGCTGCTCCCGGCCACGTTTGACCTGGATGACGCGAGCGGGCTGGGCGCGCTGCTGCAGTGGCTCGAAGACCACCCAGCGCGCAACAGTAACGGCGCGAGCGGCGATCGGCAGACAACAGTCCCTGATCTGCCGCGGACGCGGGCGGTCCTGAAGCGCCGCGACGCTATTGGCGCTGCGAGTGTTACGCTGAGCAGCGGGGAAAATACATGATTGACGCGCCATTGCGCCACGTCAAGGTAGACGGCCTGCCGCGAACGCTGTACCTCGAGGTCAGCAACTATTGCAACTCGCTCTGCGCGACCTGTCCGCTCACCTTTTTCGGTAACGGCAGCCCGCACAACCTCTCCTTTGACGACTTTCAGCGCATCGTGGATCAGGCCCCGAACTTGCAGCGAGCGGTCCTGCACGGCCTTGGCGAGCCGCTGCTTAATCCCCACCTGCCGCGAATGATCTCCCACCTGAAAGCACGGGGAGTCCACGTCTTATTCAACTCCAATGCCATCCTGCTCACACCACGGCGGCAGAACCTGCTCGTCGAGACCGGCCTGGACGAGTTTCGAGCCTCTCTCGATGCCAGCACGCCGGAGACGTACCTCAAGATCCGCGGCGTGCCGTCGTTTGCCAAGGTGGTCCGCAACCTGACCGCCTTCGTCGAGACGAAGCGGCTGCTGGGCGCGACGCTCCCACGGATTTCGCTGTGGTTTACCTCGATGAAGGAGAATCTGCCGGAGCTGCCCGACGTGGTCGAGCTGGCCGGGCAGATGGGCATCACCGAGGTCTACGTGCAGCGCCTGGTGTACTTCGGGAGCGGTCTGGCGGTGGAGGAGCAATCGCTCTATCGCCGGCTCCAGGAGCAGGAGGTCCAGCTCCTCGCTCACTGCGAGGCGCGCTGCCGGGAATTGGGCATCACCTTCTCCGCCGCCGGAGCGACCGAGCCGCTGGCCAGCTTGTCCGGAGCGCCGGCTGACCGCCCCTGGCAGCAGTGCCACCGGCCATGGATGCTCAGCTACGTGACCGCTCGCGGCGATGTCCTGCCCTGTTGCTTCGTCCCCTTCGTCGCCCGCGATCAGGCCCCTTTCACGCTCGGGAACGCGCTGGAGCAGCCGCTCACCCAAATTTGGAACGGGGAGCGTTACCGGACCTTCCGCCGCCAGTTCCTGAGCGGCCGTCCGCCAACCTGCTGCGAAGGCTGCGGCGCGCGCTGGAGCACATGAGTGATGCGTCCGGCCAGTTCCGGTGGCGGCGGGCCCTCACCCCCGGCCCCTCGCCCGCTCGGCGGGCGAGGGGCCGGGGGTGAGGGCCCATCCCGGCATTCGCCAGCGGCGTCATTTATTCGCCGGGGTCCGCCGGCACCGGAAGCTCCCATGACTTCGTGGATGCACCACTTATGTTGGACGCTGCCCATGCGAGGGCATCCCAACAAACGTCCAGATCAGTCGCTGGAATTCGGTCGGAGCTTCGATGAACGGGTGATGCCCGACTCGCGGCAGCACCACGATCTGGGCATGCGGCACGTAGCGGCGGAATACGTCGGCCGCTGCGACGAACACGGCATCCCGACTGCCGCAGACTACGAGCACCGGGCAGGCCAGCGAAGGAAGGAGTGTGAGGTAGTCGGCTACCCGCGCCTGTCGTTCCAGACTGAGCGCGTTGTCTGCCTCAACCGCGGCCCGCTGTTGCTTTCGGCGCACCTCGGCGCGCAGCGCCGGCATCCCCTCTTGGAGTGTTTGGACGATCGACCAACGCGCGAGCCGGCGTGCCGGGCCCTCTGGTTTCCAGCTCCACAACAGCGCGTATGCGGAAGCCTTGCGGAGCGCCTTGAGAGTCCGGCGCACTCCCAGCGCGTGCAAGGTCCTGCGGAACAGGAGCCGCGGCGCGGTACACGGTGATACGGCGACCAGAATCAGACGCTCGACCGCGGAAGGATGGCACGCGACGAGGCTGAGCGCGACCATGCCGCCCAGCGAATGGGCCATGACGGTGATGCGGTCGTGGCCTAAGTGGCGTCGCAACTGGTCGAGATCGTCCGCCAACTGGTCGAAGGTGTACGTGTCGGGCGGCGCCGGCGGCGAGCCGCCGCTCCCGCGATAGTCGTGGTAGATCAATGTAAAGCGGTCTTCTAGCGGCGACAGGTCTTCCGGCATGTAGGCGTAGGTGCCGTTTGGTCCGCCGTGGCAGACGTACAGTGGCGGCCCCTCGCCGCGCAGCTCATAGTGGATGGCAATGCCATCAGTCGTGACAAAGCAGGCCACGGCCTCCACCGCTCCAGCGCACCCATCCTTGGCGGGCTACTTGTAATGGAGTTTGCCAATGTGTGCGTCCTAGTGTCGGGCGAAGCAGTCTCCCCGGCATACCATCGTGCATCATGACTGGCCCATCAGCGTAGCCGGTCCAGCGCGGCTGCCGCGGCGGCGTGCTCGGCGGCGCGCCTGGATGGTCCGCTGCCGCGCCCGAGCACTTGACCTTCCACTTCCACCTCCACGTCGTAGGTCCGCTCGTGCTCGCGCCCGGACACCGCGACCACCTGGTACCGCGGGGTTCCGCGCCCGAAGGCCTGAGTGCCTTCTTGCAGGCGGCTCTTGGCGGGCAGATAGCCGCTTGCCAGCAACTCCTCCGCAGCCGCGAAGAGCGGCGGTCCGATCCAATCGCGCGCCGCGGCAATGCCGGCCTCACAGTAGATCGCTCCCACCAGCGCTTCAACGGTCGAAGCGAGCAGTCTCGACCTACCTCTTAGCGTCGGGTTGCCGTCAATCCGTAACGCTGCCGCGACACCAAGGCGCTCGCCAATGTCCGCCAGCGAGGAGGCGGAAACCAGTGCCGCGCGGAGGGCGCTCAGCACGCCCTCCGACGCCTCGGGCAGATCGTAAAACAGGTGATCCGATACCAGGAAGTCGATCACCGAATCACCGAGATATTCAAACCGCTCCTTAGCGCGGACGGCAGGATCGGGGGATCCCTTGCGCGGCGAGCGAACCACCAGCGCCTGGCGAAGCACGTTGGGCTGCACATATTCCAGGTGCAGCACGGTGGCCGCGCGACCTAGCTCCGGGTCAGTCACTCGTCGCAAAGAGTAGGCTCACGTTGTGCCCACCGAAGCCGAAGGAGTTGGACATCGTGATGGAGACAGCGCGTCGTCGCGCCTCATTCGGGATGTAGTCCAGATCGCAATCAGCGTCAGGCTGGTGGAGATGCATCGTTGGCGGCAAGATGCCATCACGCATAGCGAGGATGCAAAAGGCCGATTCCATGGCTCCGGCAGCGCCGAGCGAGTGGCCGGTCATTGACTTGGTCGAGCTGATCGCCAGTCGACGAGCATGCTCGCCGAAGACATCCTTCATCGCTTCGGTCTCGGCCTTGTCGTTCTGGTCGGTTCCCGTGCCGTGGGCATTGATGTACTGTACGTCCTGCGGCGCGATGCGCGCTTGCTCCATCGCCATGCGCATCGCCTGGGCGGCGCCTCGACCGCGCACCGCCGGCGCGGTGATGTGGTAGGCGTCGGCGGTAGAGCCATAACCAGCCAACCGGGCCAGGACTCGCGCTCCCCGGCGCGCTGCCCACTCGGCCGATTCCAGGATCAGCACCGCTGCCCCTTCGGCAATCACGAACCCGTCGCGCGTGGCATCGAAGGGACGCGACGCCGTGGCCGGACAGTCGTTGCGGACAGAGAGCGCGTGCATGGAATTGAAGGCGGCCACCGCTACGCCTACGACGGGCGCCTCGCTGCCACCGGCTACCATGACGTCCGCCTGGCCGCGACGGATCATTTCGGCCGCCTCGCCGATCGCGTGCGCCGACGAGGAGCAGGCAGAGACGGTGGCGAAATTCGGTCCGTAGGCGCCGAGCAGAATTGATACCTGGCCTGAGGCCATATCCGGAATGAACATGGGCACTGCCAGGGGCGAAACTCGTTGCGGACCGCGGGCGTTGAGGGTCGTAACCGCCGTGCTCAGCGACTCTAGTCCGCCAATGCCGGAGCCGATCAGGACGCCGACGCGGTCGCGATTCTCCTGATTCACCGTCAATTGCGCGTCCTGGACCGCCTGCAGTGCCGCGACGACGGCAAACTGCGTGAACCGGTCGGATCGGTGCGCTAGCTTTCGGTCCATGTAGTCCAGGGGATCGAATGCCTTGACTTCGCCGGCAAACCGCGTGTCGAAGCCGGTTGGATCGAAGCGAGTGATGGGCCCAATGCCGGATTCCCCAGCGAGAACCGCTCGCCAGGTCTCGGCAATGTCGAGTCCGACGGGCGACACTGCTCCCAGTCCTGTGACTACCACCTCACGCATCGGCCCTACACCCGATCTCCAACGTCGCCAGGCCTGGCCAGCGATCTCCTGCATTGTACGCGAACCACGCGACATACCGCGCCGGCTCTTCGCCGGCGCTAGGACTCCAGCGACACTCCCCGCCCGGAAGTCACCACGCCGATGTCCCACCAGGGCTGGCCGGCCGCGTCGAGCGCCACGCTGAAGTCCAAAAGGTTGGCAGGGGGCACGGCCACCAGGAGGCCGCCCGACGTTTCGGGATCGTACACCAGGTCCAGCAGCACGGGATCGAGGCGCCCCTCCGCGGCGACGCGCGGACCATAGAACTCGCGGTTGCGCTGCAGGCCGCCGGGGACATTTCCCGCCGCCGCGTAGCGGCGCGCGCCGGGGAGCAGTGGCAGGCGGCCCAAGGAGACCCGAAAGCCGACATCGCCGGCAGTGGCCATCTCGTGGGCGTGGCCAACCAGGCCGAAGCCGGTCACGTCCGTGCAGGCACGCACGGCCGCGGCGCGCGCCGCCCGCCCAGCAGTTAGGTTGAGTGTGGTCATCGAGCCGACAGCCGACGCCACGTCCGCGCCGGCGGCCACGCCACTCCGCAACGCCGTCGTGATGACCCCGGTTCCCAGCGGCTTGGTCAGCAGCAAGCGGTCGCCGGGTTGGGCGCCACCTTTGCGGAGGATGGCGGCAGGATCGACGATGCCGGTGACGCAGAGACCGTACTTGGGCTCGCGGTCGGACACCGTATGGCCTCCGGCGACGACGCCGCCCGCCAGCGCCACCATGTCCGCCCCGCCGGCCAGAATCGCGGTGAGGATCTCCAGCGGCAAGTCGTCAGGAAAGGCGGCCACGTTGAGCGCCAGCAACACCTCGCCGCCCATGGCAAACACATCGCTCATCGCATTCGCCGCCGCGACGCGACCATAGTCGTAGGGATCATCGACAACCGGTGGAAAGAAGTCCAACGTTTGCACGAGGGCGCGACCGGCATCCAGGCGATAGACGGCAGCGTCGTCGGCAGTATGCAGCCCGACCAGCAGGTCAGGGTGTACATGGGGCGTCAAAGGGCGCAACACGTGCGCCAGGGCCTCAGGGCCCAGCTTCGACGCTCAACCCGCGCAACTTGCCAGCGTTGTCAACCGTACTGTTTCGCGAATGTCCATACCTGATATAGTACGTTCTGCTGGACTGAATACGGTAAACGATAAATAAGGGGGGGGATCTTCTACCATGGCTATTTCACTCCCGATTTTCAGAGCGCCACGGCTCAGTATCGGCCCCGTGCTCCTCATTCAACCGAAGAACGAGTATCTGGTTGGTTTCAACGAAACGGTGATGGTCGAGCCGCTGAGTCTGGAGTTTCTGGCCGGAGCCGTGGACGACCTCGTCGATGTCAGCATCATCGACATGCGCGTCGACCCGGATCTGGAAGGTCGCCTCTCAGCCACCCGTGCCGGCATCGTCGGCATCACCTGCGGCTACACTGCCGACGTGCCGATCGTGCGGGCCGCGGCGCGGCGCGTCAAGACCTACAATCCGGACATCGTCGTCGTCGTCGGCGGTCATCACGCCAGCCTCTCGCCGAGCGATTTCTTCATCCCTGAGGTGGACTACCTCATCTGTGGGGAAGGGGAACAGGGCTTTCGCAGCTTGATCCAGGCGATCGCCGAGCACAATCGCGAGAAGGTGAAGCAGATCCCGCGACTGTATTACCGCGAGGGCAACCAGCACGTCCTCTCCTGGGATGAAGACAAGCACCGCTTTCGCGTCAACAAGGCGCCGACCGAGGACATGACGGAGCGGCCACGACCGCGGCGCGACCTGGTGCAACAATACCGCGACAACTATTACTTCCTCTATCACAAGAATCCCTGGACCATGGAGTCGGCGCGCGGCTGCGCCTTTCGCTGCAATTTCTGTTCCGTCTGGAAGTTCCATCGCGGCGATTACAAGACCGAGACGGCGGCCCGCACCATTGAGGAGATTCGGCAGGTCGACGGCAAGTACGTGCCGTTCATCGACGATCTCGCCTTCCGGCAGCCGGCGGTGGCGCAGGAGCTCGCTCGCGGACTCATCTCCGAGGGTATCAAGAAGCGCTATTGGGCGCAATGCCGCGCCTCCGACATCGTCGCCAACCCCGAGTCGTTCTACGCGCTGGCCGAAGCGGGCCTGGACATGGTGCTGATGGGCATCGAGGCGATCGACCAGGAGGCCCTCAAGAAGCTCAACAAGGGCAGCAAGCCCAGCATGAACACCGACGCTATCAAGATCCTGCACGAGGCCGGGGTGAAGATCTGGGGAGCCTTAATCGTGGATCCGGATTGGAAAGAGGACGACTTCGACCGGCTGGCCGACTTCGTCAACGCCTACAACATCGAGTGCCCGCAGTTCACCATCCTCACGCCATTACCTGGAACCGACCTCTACAAAGTGATGGAGAACAAGCTGGTCAGCAAGGATCCGCGCCACTTCGACTTCCTGCACACGGTCTTGCCGACCCGCCTGCCCATCGAAAGGTTCTACGAGCGGTACGCCCAGTTGTATCAGCAGACCGGCATGAAGATGAACGGGATGCTGCAGCTCGTCCGCGACAAGATCATCACGGTGGACGACCTGCGCTCCTTCAAGAACAAGTTCCAGGAGCTGATCAATCCCGAGATTTACCTGAAGAGCCTGTCGCTCGACCCCATCATCGGATAGCGAGCCGGAAGAGTCTCGCAACCTAGGTGGCCCTTGAGCGATAGGCGATGCGACGGTCTAGGGCGTTGCCCATAGGCATCGGCGTCAGCCTCTCGGGTTTGATGGCATCTCCTGGAGTATCTGCTGCAGGTCGGTGCTGCCGAGCGGACCCAGGTGTACCTTGCGGATGATGCCTTGCGCGTCGACCGCGAAGGTAGAGGGCAAACCGCCGATGTTGTATCGCTGGCCGACGCTGCCATCCGTATCGGTGGCCAGCGGGTAGGTGATATCGAGCGACTGCGCGAAGTTGGTCACGGCCCCGCGATCCTCCAGCTCGTCGACCCCCAACACGGCCCAGCGTCCCTGTTGCTCTTGGGCGAAGCGCTGCAGCGCGGGTAGCTCGGTGCGGCAGGGCACGCACCACGTCGCCCAAAAGTTCAGCAGCACGGGGCGGCCACGAAAGGACGCCAGCGTGAGCTTCGTTCCATCCAAAGCGCTCAGGGTGAACGATGGCGCGGGGTGACCGGCGAGCGGTGGTTGTCCGCTAACAAGGGCGGACGCCGAGCTGCCTGCGAAAAGTCCCTCATAGACGCCGACGCCGATCAAGGCAGCGCCGCAGACCCCGAGGCCGATGGCGAACCGACCATACAGCGTCCGCCGCGTTACCGTAATGGGACGCGACGCTTGCTCTTCCACCGCCGATGGCTCTCCCCAGACCATCATACCT